>VFQR01000322.1_pt1 | contig 78158 bp, 92 predicted proteins | sample 3512321 | NCBI WGS metagenome assembly VFQR01 (sample SAMN10412374, study PRJNA504923) | tailings metagenome | isolation source: Relicate 3 Philex TSF1 revegetated site | place: Philippines: Tuba, Benguet | collected 2017-08-29 | reverse complement strand
CAAAAACTACTTCAAGGCAATCGGATATGCGTCAACCTAATCGCACGACGCGCTAGGGCGCCGCCGGGCTACAGCAGGCTGACGAAGAACCGCGCCGAGATGAAGAGGCAGAAGAGGCCGAAGCCGATCTCGAGATGCCGCTTCTTCATCGCGTGGGCGAGCCGCACGCCCGCCGGCGTGACGAGGAGCGCCAGCGGGATGACCAGCGCCACCGCGATCCAGTTGACGAAGCCGGTCGAGGCGATCGGCAGCAGCGGTTCGCCCCATCCGGCCCAGATGTAGCCGATCGTGCCGGGGATCGCGATCATGACGCCGACGCCGGACGAGGTCGCCACCGCCTGGTGCATCGGCCTTCCGTAGAGCGTCATGAAGGTGTTGTTCATGATGCCCCCGCCGATCCCCATCAGCGTCGAGAAATAGCCGATCAGCACGCCGATGATCCCGCGCGCCGGGTTGCCCGGGACCTCGCTGCCGATCCGCCAGCTCTCGCGGTTGAAGATCAGCCGGAAAGCGACGACCAGCGTGATCGCCGCGAAGATGATGCGCAGGCCCTCGCTGGAGATGTAGGCCGCCGTCAGCGAGGCGAGCACCACGCCGATCGGCACCGCCACGATAAAGCTCCGCAGCACCGCCATGTCGACCGCGCCCCTGGCGTAGTGCCCGGCGAAGGAGCGCAGCGAGGTGGGAATGATGATGGCGAGCGAGGTGCCGACGCAGAGATGCATGCGCACCGCCTCGTCGACGCCCAGCAGCCCGAACACCTGGTAGAAGACCGGCACGAGCACGGCGCCGCCGCCGATCCCGAAAAGTCCCGCCATCAGGCCCGAGACGACGCCGGACACCGCGAGCGCCGCCGCGAAGGCGGCGATCTCGTCCCAAGGCAGTTCAAGCATCCCGCACCCCTCGCTCGGCTCGCGCCATCGCCGTTAGCACTTGTCGTTCGCGTGCGTAAGGGTTCAGGCGGCGGCGCGGGCTTCGTCCAGCCGCACTTCGGCGAAGGCCTGGCGGATGACCTCCGGCCCGGCGCCGGGGCGGTTGGCGTCGCTCGACAGGATTTGCCGGAAGCGGCGCGCGCCGGGCAGGCCGTGGAAGAGCCCGACCATGTGGCGCGTGACGTGCGACAGACGTCCGCCGCCCGCGATGTGCCGCGCCGCGTGCCCGGCCATCGCCTCGATCACCTCGTGCCAGTCGACCGGCAAATCGGGCTCGCCGAAGATGCGGTGGTCGACGTCGGACAGGATCGCCGGGGTATGATAGGCCGCCCGACCCAGCATCGCCCCGTCGACACGGGTGAGATGGCCGATCGCCTGGTCGAGATCGGTAATGCCGCCATTGATGCCGATGAAGCGGTCCGGCATCGCCGCCTTGAGGCGGTAGACCCGATCGTAGTCGAGCGGCGGGATGTCGCGGTTCTCCTTCGGGCTCAGCCCCTCGAGCCAGGCTTTTCGCGCATGCACCCACAGCGCGTCGGCGCCGGCCGCGAAGACCGCGCCGGCCAGCGCGTCGAGCGCTGCATCCGGATCCTGGTCGTCGACGCCGATCCGGCACTTGACCGTGACCGGGATGTCGACGGCCACCTTCATCGCGGCGACGCAGCGCGCGACGAGGTCGGGTGTCCTCATCAGGCAGGCGCCGAACGTGCCGGACTGGACGCGGTCGGAGGGACAGCCGACATTGAGGTTGATCTCGACATAGCCGAAGCCAGCGCCGATCCGCGCCGCCTCGCCGAGCTTGGCTGGCTCCGACCCGCCGAGCTGCAGCGCGACCGGCTGTTCCGCCGGGTCGAGCCCCAGCAGCCGCTCCCGCTTGCCGTGGATGGCTGCGTCGGCCACGACCATCTCCGTATAGAGCAGCGCCCGCCGCGTCAGCTGCCGGTGCAGGAACCGGCAGTGACGGTCCGTCCAGTCCATCATCGGTGCAACGGCGAAGACCGGGGCCTTGTAGATGCTGGGGTTCGGCTGTTTTCCGGGCTTTTCCACGTCTTCCTGCCTGCTCGTTTCCGTCTGTCTCTTCCCATTTCCGCCCGTTTTACCTATCGGGTGCTACTGATGTAGCACCGAGGAAGAGGCTGTAGCACCGGGATGGGCACAATATCAGAGCGAAAGAGCGCAGATGGTAGGCCGCGCTTCACCGCGCAAATCCGTATAAAGCGAGGCGGCAGGGTCGTCCACACGGAAGCCGAGACCTTCGGCACGCGAGACAAGGCGAGGGACTGGCTCAAGAAGAGGGAGAAGGCTCTCGGCAAACCCGGCGGCCTCGAGGCCGCCATGAAGGCGCCGAAGGGAGACGGGGTGACGCTGGCCGAGGCAATCGACCGCTACACCGCGACCTCGCTCAAGACGATAGGGAAGACGAAGGCGCAGGTCCTCGCCTCGATCAAGAACTACGACATCGCGGACATGGAGTGCTCCAGCATAGGGTCGGAGCACATCGTCGCCTTCGCCGAGGAACTGCTCGCCGAGGTGCTGCCGAACGGCGAGAAGCGGAAGCCGCAGACGGTCACGAACTACCTGAGCCATCTGAGCGCCGTGTTCGCGATCGCCAAGCCAGCCTGGAAGTACCCCCTCGACTACCAGGCCATGAAGGACGCGCGCACCGTCCTCAAGCGGCTGGGCGTGGTCAGGAAGAGCGGCCAGAGGGACCGGCGGCCCACGCTCGGCGAGCTCGACCGCCTGCTGGAGTTCTTCCAGCAGCGGAACAGGCGGCGGCCTGGCTGCATTCCGATGGACCGCCTCATCGCCTTCGCGATCTTCTCGACGCGTCGTCAGGCCGAAATCCTGCGCATCACCTGGGCGGACTACGAGGAGCACCGCAGAAGGATCCTCGTGCGTGACATGAAGCACCCGGGCAGCAAGGAGGGCAACGACATCCGCTGCGAACTGGTCGAAGAGGCGATGGCGTTGATCGACGCCATGCCGAGGACCTGTGACCGGATCTTTCCCTATTCGTGCGACGCGGTCAGCGCGTCATTCACCCGCGCCTGCCAGGTGCTGGAGATAGACGACCTTACGTTCCACGACCTCAGGCACGAGGGCATCTCGCGCCTCTTCGAGATGGGCAGGACCCAGGCGCAGGCCGCAGCGGTGTCCGGACACCAGTCATGGTCGATGCTGACCCGCTACACCCACCTCGACGGGGTCGGCGACAAATATGCCGACTGGAAGTGGCTGCCGATCCTGACGGCGCCGATGGAGGCAGCGCGGCAGGACCAAGCGGCGCTGGCGGCAGCCTAGGCCTCCCAGCACCGCAGGCAGAGCCTGTTCCCCTTCCACGCGCTGTAGAATGCGCTGCGGCAGCACATGCAGGCGCGCATGCCGGCGTCCGGAGCCGCCGCAGGTAGCGCGCGCTGCGAGGGCAGCCCGATCTGCGTCGCGGCCGCGGCGGCGGCATCTCTGGTGATGCCCATCTCGCGGGCGATATCCCGCACGTGACGCCCGGCCAGTCACTGCTGCGCGAGTTCGCCCCGGGGATGCAGAAGTCGCCGAGGTGGTACACGACATCATGTGGCGCCACCACTTCGTTCCACGCTGCGATGATTGCCTCGTCCATCTCGCGGGCGGTGGCGAAGGGCCTGCGGCAGTAGCGGATGATGTTGTCGTGGCCGAAATGCGTGTCGGCGACGTAGAGCTTCTTCGTGAACATGGGCACCTCCTGGAGAACAGCATGCGGGGCGCGCCTGAGAGGCGCGAGGCTTCAGTTGCCTATGCTGCTGGTCCGGAGGTTCCTCATCGTCGTCTGGTCCCGTGTGTCGCTGCGACCATAGACCCCGAGGATCTAAGAAATCGCGATCGCTGCCCAGCCCGATACCGGGATCCGGCAGCGGCGTCTAGGGCCCCTGCCCCTTGTTTAAGCGAGGGCGGCTTCGGCTAAACAAGGGGCCTCATCCCTCACTTTGAAAGCTAAGGGCGCTCCGCTTAATCAGCGCGGCGGGGCGAAAAAAATCTCGCGCCGCCAGTCCGTTGACGGGGCGCAGGAGTTCTGCGGGACTGCCTTCCAGGATTCGCGCGAGGCGGGCGCGGAGGCGGTTCTGGGGGCCGCGCCGGCTATTGTTCGCGGCTGCTGCGGCCCTGACCATCGTCAGGATGATGGACGCAGGGTCGACCTCGAACGTGCTGGACTTCACCGCCGCCTACCAGGCTGCGCGGGAGAGCCGCCGCGCGCTCGTGGCCGAGGAGAGGCGCCAGAAGCAGGCCCAGCGGCCGCGGCGCCGCAGGCAGCCTCCGGAAGGACTCGACGACGAGGGCCTGCGCCGCTGGCGCATGAAGGAGGACCTCCGGATCGACGACGCTCGGAAGTTCGCCGAGCAGCGCCGCTAGACTGTGCCAGCATCACAGCCGCACGCGAAACTAATCTTGCCATGAGCCCTAAGGCGCAAAGCTCAGGCGCGACGAGACAACGGGCTTGGTCGGCCCGGCGGCCGTTGGCAAATCGGGCGAAGCAGCGACATCTGCCGGTTGACGTCCGACCATACCCGCCGTCCCATGATACTCTGTAAGGGAGAAGGCTAATGGAGGCTGCACCGTCGCCGGCGGATCAAGAGAGTGATTACCTGCTATGGCTGAAGGAGCCGGGTGAAGGCTTCGTCTGCGTCTTCGTTGAGGATGCCGGGAAGATCGAGGAATTCCTCCACGGCTGCGGCGCGTCCACCACACTGGCCAACGCAACTCTGTTTCTCGAGCAAACCTTCTCTGTCTGGCACCATGACAAACGTGGTGGGCCCGAGCCAAGGCTGCGGTGCGAGCCTTGCGTCGATGACCATCGCGCCAATGCCACGGTGGTGCTGGTGCGTGAGGAGGACTTTTCCGCGGACATGTCCGCGGAAGACGCTCTGGCAAAGGCGACGCGGCGGCTCGGACGCGTTCACCTCACCATCGAGTGGTGAGTTGCCGCGGAAGGACGGGAGGTTCTGGAGGTCCGACGTCGGCCGATCCGGCGGCACCATCCCTCCCCCTGTTCAAGCCACTGGGTCATCGCTGCCCGCGTCGACCTGGACCCGACCTCCCTCGTCTCGTGCCAATCGAGGGGATTTGGCCGGCACGCAACTCTCGCTTGGAAAGCAGTCTCGACAGGTGCGCAAAAACCTTGACCGACCCGAAACCATATGCACCTATATCAGCCGTCCATAGTTACGGATTATATTACTCTATTATGGAATATAACACCTGATGCTGTCTCTTTCGCCGCGCGAGATCCGGGAGCGGATCGCCGAGGTGCCACGGCTGGACATCGCGATCCGCGACACGCCGCTCGAGGAGGCCCGCAACCTGTCGCGCACGCTCGGGCCGCGGATCTTCATCAAACGAGACGATCTCACCGGCGTCGCCCTCGGCGGCAACAAGCTGCGCAATCTCGAATTCCGCCTCGCCCACATGATGAAGGAAGATCCCGATACCGTCATCGTCGGTCTCGATCTGCAGTCCAATTCCGCGCGACAGACCGTCGGCGCCTGCAACAGGCTCGGACTGAAGACGATCCTCGTCCTTGAAGGCCGGCGACCCAATCAGGTGCAGGGAAACCTGCTGATCGACTATCTGCTCGGGGCCGAAGTGCATTTCGCCGCCGACCGCGACGAGCAGCGGCGAATGCTCGACTCCCTTGCCGACGATGTCCGCCGCGCCGGCGGGCGGCCCCACATCCTCAACGACAACCCGATGTTCGACGTCGCCTCCGCGCTCGCCTACATCGAGACGACGCTGGAGAGCCTCGATCAGCTCGCTGCTCGCGAGATCGCGCCGACCCATTTCTACATGTCGTCCAGCGGCAAGGGCTCGGCCGGCATCCTGCTCGCGCAGAAGCTGCTCGGCGCCGGGTTCCGGATGCATGCGGTCACCGCGACCGACGAGTTCCACCTTCCCTCGCGCACGGCCTCGATCGCTAACCAGACGCTGCGGCGCCTTGGGATCGACATGGAAATAGGCGAGGAGGACGTCGTCAACTTCACCGGCTTCGTCGGCCCGGGCTACGGCATCCCGAGCGAGGCCGGCAACGAGGCGGTGCGGCTCTTCGCACGCGCCGAAGGCATCATTCTCGACCCGATCTACACCGGCAAGGCGGCTGCCGGGCTCGTGGCGCATTCGCGCGAGGGCCTGCTTGCGGAGGAGGACGTGGTCGTCTTCGTCCACACCGGCGGCACGCCCGCGGTCTTCACCTGGAACGAGCTTTGGACGGACGGCAACTGAATGCCTGGAGGTCCCGCCGGGGACAGGGCGAACATCAAGGGAGATCGCCATGAATCGCAGAGAAATGATGACGTTGACGGCCGCTAGCGCGGCGCTGCTGACAGCCGGCGGTCTCCGGGCCTTCGCCCAGTCGGCCGCGGGGACCATCGCCTTCGGCCAGTCGACCGCCGTGCTGACGCTCGACCCGGCGCATGGCGCCTTCACCGGCTATCCCGGCGGCTATGAGGCCGCTTTGTGCATCTACGACCGGCTGCTCGACTTCGACGGCTCGATGAACATCGTGCCGCAGCTCGCCGAATCCTACGAGATGGCGCCCGACCTGATGTCGTGCGAGCTCAAGCTGCGCCAGGGCGTCAAGTTCCACGACGGAACCGACCTCGACGTGGCGGCCGTCAAGCTCAATCTCGAGCGCATGATGGACGCGGAACGCAACCCGACGAACCGCCCGCTCTGGAATCCGCTCGAGTCCATCGAGACGCCGGACGAGCAGACCATCGTCATTCGGTTGAGCGCGCCGTTTGCGCAGTTGCCAAACACGCTGGCCCACGGCTCCGGCGCGATCGTCTCACCCGCCGCGCTTGAGGAGCATGGCGAGGAGGGCTTCCGCCAGAACCCGGTCGGCGCCGGTCCCTACAAGGTCGAGCGCTTCGAGCCTGGCCAGTCGCTGACGCTTGTCGCCTTCGACGACTACTGGGGCGGTGCGCCCGGCGCGCGCTCACTCGTGTTCCGCCACATCGCCGAGCCGGCGACGCGCATCAGCGCCCTGACGACCGGCGCGGTCGACGTCATCGATGCCGTGCCGGTTCAGCTCGTGGGCCAGCTGTCGGGCGACGCCAATGTCGAGATCATCCGCCAGCCGGGTCTCAGGCCGCTCGGCTTCGCCCTCAACCTCACCCGCGAGCCGCTACAGGACGTGCGCGTGCGCAAGGCGCTCAATCTTGCCGTGCCGCTCGCGACCATCGCCGAGCGCGTGTTCTTCGGCTACGCCCAGGTGCCCGATTCGCCCCTTGCCTTCGACGCGATCGGCTACAAGAGCATCGGCCGTGTCGAGGCGGACCAGGAAGCGGCCCGCGCGCTCCTGGCGGAAGCAGGCTACACGCCCGGCGCCGACGGCATCGTGGAGAAGGACGGCGAGCCGCTGCGGCTGACCATGTATTCGCCGGAGGGGCTATTCCCCGGCGACCTGTCGGTCGCGGAGATCGTCTCCGCCTCACTGCGGCAGGTGGGCGTCAACGCCGAGATCAGCCGCATCGAGACCGGCGCCTACTGGGACTCGCTTCGCCAGGACGCGGCGAGCCTACAGTGGGACATGGCGATGTTCGGCTTCAACCCTTCCAACGGGTCGGGCCTCTACCATCTCGAATCGCTGTTCAAGTCCAATGCCGACGATGCGGCCCGTCCCGATGTCTGGAACATCGCGCGCTATTCCAACGAAGAGGTCGATCGTCTGCTCCGCGAGGCCGGCACGGCGCCGGACGAGGCGGAACGGAACGCAGCTCTCGCCGAGGCCCAGTCCATCATCTGGGACGAATCGCCCTATCTCTGGCTGCAGATCAACGAGAACATCACCGCGGTGCGGAAGAATGTCGGTGGCGTCGAGGTCCTGCCGATCGTCTTCACCTCGCTGCGCAACGCCTCGGTCTGAGCCGGCGCGCGGCATCGGGACCCCTCATCGGAGCGGATAGTCGGCGATGCTGCGTTTCCTGGCCGAACGGCTCCTCACCATCCCGGTCGTCGCGATCGGGGTGGTGACCATTCTCTTCCTCATCTTCAAGGCGGTGCCGGGCGACCAGGCGGCACTCGCCGCAGGCGCAACCGCGACCCAGACCGAGATCGAGGCGATGCGCGTGCGGCTCGGGCTCGACCAGCCGCTCGTCGCCCAGTATCTGCGCCACCTCCTCGGGCTCTTCCAGGGCGACCTCGGCTATTCGACCACCTTCCGCGGCAACCCGCTGCCGCACATCCTGGCGCGGCTGCCGGCCACGCTCGAGCTGGCGGCCGCCGCCATCCTCGTGACCGTGGCCATAGGCATACCGGCCGGCATCCTGGCCGCCGCGTGGCACAATCGCTGGCCTGATGTCGTCATCTCCTTCGCCGTCATCGCCCTGCTGGCCATCCCGAACTTCTGGCTTGGCATGATCCTGATCGCCGTGCTGTCGGTGCAATGGGGTCTACTGCCGAGCTTCGGCGCCGCGGGGCTCGCCTCGCTCGTCATGCCGACGCTCGCGCTTTCGGCCCGCCTCATCGCGCTCGTCGCGCGCATGACGCGCGGCATCGTCATCGAGGAGCTGCGCAAGGACTACGTGCGTACCGCGCGCGCCAAGGGGCTTCAGGGCCGGGCGATCATGCTGCGCCACGTGCTGCGCAACGTGATGATCCCGACCATCACGATCGTCGGCCTGCAGACGGGTTATCTCCTCGGCGGATCGGTGGTGGTGGAGCGCCTCTTCGCTTGGCCGGGCATCGGCGACCTCCTGCTCACCGCCGTCTCAGTGCGCGACTACGCGCTCATCCAGGGCATCACCATCGTCTTCGTGATCGGATTCCTACTGATCAACCTCGCTGTCGAAGTGGCCTACCGTCTGGTCAATCCGAGGCTGCGCTATGCGTGACGCGCAAGCGAGACCGAGGCGGGCGCGGGTGGCGGGCATCAACATCTATCTTTGGACGGGCTCCACCTTGCTGGTCGCCTTCGCGCTTGTCGCGGTCTTCGGGCCGGCGCTCGCACCGTACGACCCGACCGCCCAGGACCTCTTCGCGCTGATGGAGCCGCCGTCCGCCGCCCATCTTCTCGGTGCCGACCATCTCGGCCGAGACATCCTCTCCCGCATCATCGTCGGCACGCGCTATACGCTCGCTATCGCCGTCGTGTCGACCATCCTGGCCGGCATCGGCGGCGTGCTCCTAGGAGCGGTGGCCGGCTATTTCGGCGGCACGACCGACCGCATCGTCACCGGCGTAATCGACCTCCTGCTCACGGTCCCGAACCTGATCCTTGCCATCGCCATCGCGGCGGCCGTCGGCGCCAGCGCGACCGGCCTCACCATCGCGATCACCGCGAGCTTCATCCCGCAGATCGCGCGCCTCGTCCGCGCCCGGGTGATCGAGGTCAAGGAGGAGGACTTCGTCGCCGCGGCGATAACCACCGGCATGGGTCACGGGCGCATCCTCCTGCGCCACGTCCTTCCCAACAGCGTGACAGTCATCGTTATCGAGCTCAGCCTCAACGCTGGTCAGGCCGTGCTCGTCGGGTCCGCCCTCGGCTTTCTGGGGCTCGGCGTCCAGCCGCCGGCGCCCGAATGGGGCGCGATGCTGGGCGCGAGCCGCGAATACATCGCAATCGCCCCGCATCTTATGATCGCGCCCGGCATCGCGATCTCGCTGTTGGTGCTCGCCTTCAACACGCTCGGCGACGGCCTGCGCGACCATTTCGACCCCAATATTCAGCGGTAGGGAACAGCATGGATTTCGGCATCGTGGACAGCCACGCGCACATCTTCCCGCCGCTCGCCGGCGCCTGCGGCTTCGCCGACGTGGAGACGCACAGGCTCCACCAGCAGCGCTCCATGCACGTCCACGGCAACCAGCCCTACCGGCGCCGGTGCGATCATGCCGTCGTAAGCGAGCGCGTCCTGTGGGACGCCGAAGATCCCTCCCCGCGCGGCCGCGCCGTCGGCGTAGATTTCAAAGCCGACCGCAACGGCCGCTTCGCCTGGCGCCACGGCGGCGAGGACTACTACCTCCAGTTCCTGCCGCCCTACATGACCGACATGTCGATCGACGCCGACACGCTGGTGGCCCAGATGAACCATGCCGGCATCGCCGCCGCCGTCCTCCAGAACGACCATATCTACGGCAATCTGGCCGAGCTTTTCGCTGCGGCGATCGAGAGGCATCCCGGCCGCTTCATCGGCCTCGCCCAGGTGGAGGAGGCTTTCGCCGACACCGACGCCGAACTCGAGCGCGTGGAGCACGAGATCGCGCGTGTCGGCATGGCCGGCCTCTACTACACAACGACGGGGCTCTTCCGCGACGGCTACCGCCGCATGCCATCGCACTCGGATTTCGATCCCCTGTGGCAGCTCTGCGCCCGGCTCGACGTTCCGGTCTTCTGGGTTCACTCCGGCAGGTCGCCGGTAGGGTCCTACGAGGACGAGATGCGTCATCTCGCCGACATCGCCGAGCGCTTCCCCTCGCTGCGTCACGTGCTCGTCCACGGCGTGCCGACGGCGCTCTATGCGGACGAGCAGGAGCGTCTCGCCCTCCCTTCGGTGCTGGAGGCGCTGCTCGCGTCGGACCGCGTCACGGCCGAGATCCTCTATCCGATCGGCTGGGGCGGGCGCGAGGATTACCCCTACTCCCGCGCCCACGGCCACATCCGCCAGCTCTACGACCGGTTCGGTCCGCGCCGCTTCGTCTGGGGCTCGGACATGCCCAATGTCGAGCGCTACTGCACCTACCGGCAGTCGCTCACCTATATGAGCCGCCACTGCGGCTTCATTTCAGCCGAGGACGAGCGGCTGATTTATCGCGACAACCTGCTCGCCCTCTTCAAAGGCGAACCGCTGGGAGGTGCGGTGGCCGGATGAAACCCATCCTCGCCATTCGCGGGCTGACCCTACGCTTCCACACGCGCGGCAGGGTATTCGACGCGCTCCGGGACGTCGATCTCGAGATCGGCCGCGGCGAGGTCGTGGCGCTCGTCGGCGAGTCGGGCTCCGGCAAGAGCCTCACGGCGCTCTCGGTTATGGGCCTCCTGCCGGAAGTGGCCGAGATCGTATCGGGCTCCATCCTGCTCGAGGGGCACGAGCTCGTCGGGCTTCCCGATGCCGAGATGGCGCGCATCCGCGGCGCGCGGGTCGGCCTTGTCTTTCAGGAACCTATGACTGCGCTCAACCCGACCATGAGCGTCGGCCCGCAGGTGGCCGAGGTCCTGAGGCTGCATCGCGGCATCGGCCGGAGCGAGGCGCGACGCGAGGTCGAGAAGCTCTTCGAGCTGGTGCGCATTCCCGATCCGGCGCGCCGCTACGGCGACTACCCGCACCAGATGTCGGGCGGCATGCGCCAGCGCGTCGTCATCGCACTTGCACTTGCCTGCCGGCCGGCCCTCATCATCGCCGACGAGCCGACGACTGCGCTCGACGTCACCACCCAGGCCCAGATCCTCGATCTCTTCCACGACCTGCGGCAGGAGATCGGCGCCGCGACTCTTTTGATCACCCACGATCTGGCCGTCGTCGCCGAGACGGCGGAGCGGGTTGCCGTCATGTATGCCGGCCGCATCGTCGAGGAGGCCTCAGTCGAGCAGATCTTCGGCTCGGCGCGCCACCCCTATACCCACGGGCTTCTCGCCTCGCTGCCCGCGGTCCGCAAGCCGGGCGAAGCCGCATCCCAGGACGAGCTGGTCGAGATCCCGGGCGCCGTTCCCGCGCTTTGGGATCTGCCGCTCGGCTGCGCCTTCTCGCCGCGCTGTCCGCGCGCCACGCAGCGCTGCCGCGACGAGGTGCCGCCGCTCTTCGCCGAACCGGGCGGACGTCGGCACGCCTGCTTCCATCCCCACGGGGCAGAGCTCGCCGCATGAAACCCATCCTCGACGTGCGCGGCATCTCGAAGTCGTTCAGGGTCGCCGACGGTCTCGGCCGCACCAGGGGCACGGTGGCGGCCGTCGACGACGTCAGCTTCTCCATCATGCCGGGCGAGACGCTGGGCCTCGTCGGAGAGTCGGGCTGCGGCAAGTCGACCGTTGGCAAGATGGTGGTGCGCCTGATCGAGCCCGACGCAGGATCGATCGACTTCGATGGCAGTGACATCGCTCACCTCGGCCATCGGGCTCTGCGCCCGCTGCGTCGCCGATTCCAGATGATCTTCCAGGACCCCTACGGCTCGCTCGACCCTCGCCAGAAGGCAGGCTCGATCGTCGAGGAGCCGCTGATCGTCCACCGCATCGGCAGCGCCGCGGAGCGGCGCGCGCGCGTCGCCGAACTGTTCCGCCAGGTCGGGCTCCGCCCCGACCAGATGGCGAACGTGCCCTCGCAGTTCTCCGGCGGCCAGCGCCAGCGCCTCGCCATCGCCCGCGCACTCGCCGTCGATCCCGAGCTCATCGTCGCGGACGAGCCGGTCTCCGCGCTCGACGTCTCGATCCAGGCGCAGGTGATCAACCTGATGGCGCGCATCCGCGCCGAGCGCGGCCTTGCCTATCTCTTCGTTGCCCACGACCTCGGCGTCGTCCAGCACATCAGCGACCGCGTCGCGGTGATGTATCTCGGCCGGCTGGTCGAGATCGCGCCGAAGGAGATGCTCTTCGCCGGGCCACTGCACCCCTACACGCGCATGCTGCTCGAATCGGTGCCGCTTCCCGTTCCCGCCTCGCTGCGAGGCGGGCGCCGGCGCGCTCCGGGCGGCGAGATCCCGTCACCGCTCGATCCGCCGCCCGGCTGCGCCTTCCACCCCAGATGCCCGCTCGCCACCGAGATCTGCCGCCGCGAGCGGCCGGTGCTGCGCGACCACCCGAGCGGTGCGCGGGCCGCCTGCCACAACGCCTTCTGACGGCGCAGCGCGCCGACCACGGAACCAGCGGAGCCCCACGCTTGCAGACCATGACCTTGAGAGACGACGCCCGGACATCCTCGCCCTACGAGCGGCTGGCCGCGCTCGGCATCGCGCTGCCGCCCGCGCCGCCGCCGGTTGCCAACTTCGTCACCCACGTGGCCGAAGGCGGGCTGCTGTTCCTGTCCGGTCAGGGTCCGCGCGAGGCCGACGGCACCCTCCATACGGGCAAGGTAGGTAGAGACGTCACGGTCGCCGACGCCTATCGCCATGCACGTCTGACCGGGCTCAACCTCGTGGCCGTCATGCACGAGGCGCTTGGCGATCTCGGCCGCGTGCGACGCATCGTCAAGCTCCTCGGCATGGTCAATGCCGAGCCGTCATTCTCCGAGCATCCGCAGGTGATCGACGGCTGCTCGGACCTGTTCGTCGACCTGTTCGGCGACAAGGGACGGCACGCACGCTCGGCGGTCGGCTTCTCCTCCCTTCCCGGCAACATCACCGTGGAGATCGAGGCGGTCGTCGCCTTCGACTGAGCGCTATTCCGCCGCCGTGGGCATCTGCCGGTCCGACAGTCCCGTCGCCGACTCGACGCGCGCGGCGGCCGCGCGCACCGCCTCGGCGTAGCCCGCCTCGCCCCGGCGCGCCTTGTCCTCCGGCAGCACGATCGAGATCGTGGCGAGGCACTCGCCGGCGGCGTTGCGGATGGGTGCCGCGATGCAGGCGACGGCGTAGTCGGACTCGCTCGCCTGCACGCAGATGCGTTCGCGGAGCGCTGTCTCGGCCTGGGCGGACAGCACCTGCGGATCGATCTGCGCGCGTCCGGTGGGCGAGACCTTCGCGCAGCGCATGTAGATGCGGCGCCGCTCCTCATCGGGCAGGTGCCCGACCAGCAGGCGTCCGGATGCCGTCCAGTTGAGCGGCACACGGGTGCCGACCCGCGACGTGACCTGGAAATGGTCCGACCCTTCGGCCATCGCCAGCACCACCATGTGGTCGCCGTCGCGCCCGCAGATTTGGATGGTCTCGCCGAGTTCGTGGTTGAGCTCCACCATCGCCTGCTTGGCGAGGTTGAGCATGTCGGCGGCGCGCTCGAAGGCGAGGCCGTAGTGGTAGAGCCGCGTGCCGAGCCAGATCAGGCCGGCGGCGTCGCGGCTCAGAAGCCCCTTGCCAACCATGTCGTCGACCATCGAATAGACCGTGGACATGGGCGCTCCGACGCGGCGCGCGAGGTCGTAGGCGGTCACTGGTGACCCGCGCTCCTGCAGGAAGTCGAGTATCTGGAGCGCGCGGTCGAGCGCGCTGACCCGCGAGCGCCGACCGGAAGCAACCGTGGCCTCAGCCTCCTTGCTCATCAGCGTGTCACCATCGCGCTCATCCCCAGAATCCCATACGGGCGCTACTTCGCGGCATTTTCCAGTTTCGGTGCCGCTTGGACAAGTCCCAGATCGTTGTTCGGCAACCTGCGCCGACGTGCTCCGGCGTCCCGCCCCGGTTAGTTGCCTTGAGAGTGCGCGCGGGAGAACCCGACTTTCCATATCAGGTAGCACAGGATCAGGCCCCTTGCCGATGCCGACCACGATGCTGGGCGCGATCCGGCACGTCCGGTCGGATCGCGCGGGCCGGAACCACCAGGACAAAGGATCCAGGCCGGCCGGCGCCCTACTGTAGAAACGATTCTACACGTATCTTAGCTGCTGTCTCTGAAATATCTTGTTGACGTCCGCGAACTGCTCGGGCGGCTAGCACCGGGCGGGGGTGGCCGCCTTTGCACTCGCGCAGTTGCCAACGGCAGGGTGCCGCCGCTGATCCCCACGTAGTCTAGCGGACCATGTGCATTCTGGTTCCAAGCCAGCGCAGGAACAGCTGTCCTGCGGGCCTGCCAAGGGAGGAGACACGCCGCAAGAAGTCGCCCGCGGCTTGACGAAGAGCAGCGTTGCGCAGCTTTGCTGCCCTCCTCAGGTAGTAAGCCGCATCGACCGACCCGTCCACTCGACGGATGATCGTCTCCTCATGCTGCTTGCTCATGATGAACCTCCGGCTTTCGATTGGCTGAAGGATGCCGCGGCGGCCGGAGTGACGCTTGGCCGAGTCCTTGCCTTTTCCTCGTCTTCTTCTGAATAATCATCGACCTGCTGGAGATGCGGTCTGTGCGGTGGCGCTTCGGGTCCTTCGAGCTGATACCTGCAACGAGGGAGTTGATCTCTGGCGGCGTCCCGCGGCCGGTCGAGCCGCAGGTGTTCGACCTGCTGTGCTACCTGATCGAGCACAGATCGCATGTCGTCAGCCAGGACGACCTCATCAGCGCCATCTGGAACGGCAGGATCGTCTCGGATGCCGCCATCGCCGCCAGGATCAGTGCTGCACGCTCCGCTGTTGGCGACGATGGCAAGAGCCAGCGCTGGATCAGAACCATCCCGCGCAAGGGCTTCCGCTTCGTCGGCGCGGTAGACGCCGACGAGGAAGACGATCATCATCCTGCCACCACTGGTGGCGCGTCGTCCCATTTCGCAGGCTCCCGCTCATCGGATCACCAGCGCATCGGCTTCTGCCGTTCTGCCGACGACACGCGCATAGCGTATGCGCTCAGCGGCGAAGGCTATACTTTGGTCAAGGCCGGGCACTGGCTGACCCATGTCGAGCGAGACTGGAACAGCCCAATCTGGCGACCGCTACTCGATGCGCTCGATGCGAGCTTCCGCGTGCTGCGCTATGACCAGAGAGGCAACGGCCTGTCCGACTGGGAGCTGAAGGAGCTTTCACTCGAGGTCTTCGTCCAGGACCTGGAGGCGGTCGTCGATGCTGCGGGTCTGCAGCGGTTCGCGCTCTACGGCACTTCCCAAGGAGCGCCGATCGCGGTCGCTTACGCTAGCCGACATCCAGATCGGGTGAGCCATCTCGTATTGCATGGCGGCTTCGAGCGGGGACGCCTGATCCGGGCGAGTGCGGAAGAACGCGAGCAGGCGGAAGCGATCTTGACATTGATGCGGCACGGATGGGGAAAGAGCGGCGGCGCCTTTATTGAGGCTTTCGCTACGCTCTTCATCCCGGATGGTGACCGGAGAAAACGCCGTCGCCCTTCGGCGGGCCGTCGACCAGCTCGACGTCAGCCACCTCCTGGCGCAAATATCAGTGCCTACGCTGGTCCTTCATGCCCGCGGCGACAACGTTCAGCCGCTCGATCAGGGGCGACGGCTGGCAGCCGGCATCCCTGGAGCGGAATTTGCTCTGCTCGAGAGCCGGAACCACGTCATCCTGCCTCAGGAACCGGCATGGTCAGTCTTCCTAGCGCATTTGCACCGTTTCCTGAGTGCATGAACGATGGGCTCGAACCACCCCTACGGTCGCTCTATGACAGGGCTGCCTCCCACTCTCATCCGGCACCCTTCGGCGCGGACTCCCCTCCTAGCCCACGGGGTTGCCTCGCCCGGGTTAAGCCGCAGACCCGCGCCCGGTTTTGTTCCCGGGAGGGGACCGGACGCCGGCGCATCGAGGCTGCCTTCTACAGGCTGAAGGACTTCCGCCGCATTACCACCCGATGTGACAATTCTGCTCGCCACCGTTATCGCGCTGCGGTCTGACTGAGTCTGGACCTGGGGTGGATCGAGATCGCTCCCAGGACCCGGCTGCGGAACGCGGCCGGGTCTTCTTCTCCTGGAGCGCCTTCACGACCGCTGCCTACAAGGGCTGCGACCGGCTCGTTCTCAAGTCAGTTGATGAACAACCGGATATGCCTTTCGCTGAGGCTGCCCGGTCAACAGGTCGGAAACATTGGACCAGGCCTGCTTGACTGCCTCTTCGGCAGCATTTGCCGCCTGCTCGCTTTCCCAGAAGGCAATCACAACGCCTTCGCCTTGGTCATTTCGGGCTGTGTAGGAGTGCAACATGCCCGGCATCTTCTTGACGACAGCAGCAATCTTCTCGTTCCTTCGATCACCCTCTTCCGCTTTCGAGGGGTCGAAATTGTATGACGTCAGTCGGACGAACATCATTCCCTCCCTTGTTGCTGTTGCTTGCGCAGAAACTGAAGGACCGTTTGGCGCAGCAGTCAAATCAACTTCTTGATGATCGGGCGAGGCAACCTGAGAGGGTGCGATCAGAGGATCTGCCAAGTCCGTCAATGAGTGCAGGCGGTGGCCACAAGCAGCGTCGCACGCTCGATGCCGAAGCCAGTCGCTAGGTCCGTGCCGAAGAGTCTAAGCCAGGCATCCTGCGCCTTGTAGGCAAGGGCCTCGCGCTCGCCCGGACAGGCGAAGCGCATGCCCGGCGGAGGCTTGTAGGTGAAATGTATGTGGAGCGCGTCACCATCGCCAGGATGTGGAAGCGCTTCTCCTGGCCCGCCGACGAGGCGGGATCGGGTTTCGCGGCGCGCTCGTAGCCGCAGTGGACGTCGAGGCCGTTTCGGAGTTCTTCGACCACATATCCGGAACCGACGACGGAGCCGCATCCCTTGTAGGCACTGACGGCGCGCTGCTGCTGCGTCATCCACCTGTCCCGACCTTTCAGCTTCCGGCGAACGCGCCCATGATGGTGGAGGTGGCAAGGCGACCCTCAGGCTCCTTCGAGGCGCCCGGCACCTTGGATCAGTTCAGCCGCATCTACGGGTTCTCGAGCCTCGGAAGCTTTCCGGCCATGGTTGTCGTCAGCGAGCCGTCGCGCATGGTCTTTCACCGCTGGTGGTCGAACTTCTCGATCATTCTGGCCCTGCTGCTGGCAGGCGGGGCACTTGCCTTCGCTGCCGCCAGTCAGGCGTCCCGGAGGCTGAGCGCCGAAGAACGGCAGAGGCGGCTCGCCTTCGACCGCCGGCTCCCCGCCGAGGCCCAGCGTGCGGCCGAGAGCAGGGCCCAGCTCCTGCGGGAGGCGCATCATCGGATCAAGAACAATCTGCAGCTGATCCTGACAATGCTTCATGGGCGGGCAATGGAGCTCGGCGATCCCCCAGATCCTGAGCGCGGTCGAGGCCCACGTCCACGCTCGGTCGGAGCTCCACGACCAGCTCTATGCCGACAGTTCCGACGGATCGATGCTCGACCTCGGCGAGCTCCTGAAGGCGATCTGCCACAACCCGAGCATCGTCCAGCCTGAGCTGAAGCACTCGATCTCCTGTGGCGCCGTTCAGGTGCCTGTGGAGATGTCGAGGCCTTACTGATCTCGCTGCTCGCCGTCGAGCTGATTCCTCAGATATGCCTTCCCCGACGGCCGGACGGGCGAGATCCGGGTCGAGCTTCACAAGGAGCCGCAAACGGCAGTGTTGACGATCACGGAGAATGGCCTCGGGCTGCCTCCCCCGCAGGAGAGAAGCCGCTATTCAGGCTTGCGGCTGGTCGAAGCTCTCGTAGGACAGGTCGACGGCCAACTTGAGGTCGGAGTGGACGACGGTACCCGCTTCATCCTGCGCTTCGCCATTGGCGACCATGAAGAATTGGCCTCGGCCGGAAGCAGATGAGTCATCCACGATACCACCGCATGAACGTAGGATGGTCGCGTGGCCGGCGACAGATTGCGGATCGTCATGTCCTCGATCATGCGTCGGCGAAGAGGGCTCCGCCAGATGGCGCGTCAGCGGCTTCGTTCAATCCTGAGTGTCGATTGGCTAGGGCCGCTGCTGGATCGATGAGAGATAGGCGATAATCGCCGCCATCTCCTCTTGTGTCGCCTCGAACAGAGGCATGTCGGGATGGCCGACGTCGATGCCCTCGACCAGAGCCTCCGCCAGGAACTCGACCGGATAGCGCTCCGACAGTGTGCGGAAGGCGGGCGCCTCGGGATGGCGGCTTGCATCGTCGGGGCCGATAGCATGGCACTCGGCGCAATGCGCCTCCACCAGCCTCAATCCTTCGGCTTCGAGTTCGACGGAAGTCTGGCCGGCGGCGATGCCCGCACCGAGCGAGATTGCGGCCGCGGCCATTGCAGCCGCCATGGTCGATGTCTTCAAGGCCTCTTCCTCTTCATCTCCGTCGAAGTCCCCGCCGTTGCTGCCGGTTCTTGATGCCGATCAAACCAGCGCGGGAGGGCGGGTGCAATATGCAGGGCAGCAAGAGGGGAAGTTGCCATGACGACAATTCCGGCGAGCTTTCGCCATATCCATCTGGAGCTCGCACGCGAGAAGGGTCATCCGGACGGAGACCGCAAGGAGGGATACGACCTGCTTGTGCCGCTCGATCGCGACGGCCGGCTCGATGCAGATGAGTGGCGGGCGCACAAGGCGGCTTGCCGCGTGCGGCGGTTTCGCGCCGGCGAGACGGATGCGATCGGGCTCCTGCGCCGGCGGCCGGGTGGGCAATGGTATCTCGACTATGCAGAGGGCGACGCCGACGACGAGGCGGGCTTCCGCTTCAACGACGAGCGTTTTGTGCCGGGCGAATACGTTTCGCTGACGCGTGGCGGGCACACCCACACCTACAGGATCGTGTCCGTCGCCTACCCCTGAGGGCGTGGCCCGCTGCGCCGCGGGGGTTTGGCCGGGGCAACAGTTTCTGCTAGGCCGGACCGATGTCCGACCTCTCGATCGTCTTCATGCTGCTAGCGGCAGCCGTTGCGATGTTCGCGCTCGGCCGCCCGCGGATGGATGTCGTCGCGCTGCTCATGGTGGTCGCGCTGCCGCTCACGGGCATCATCAGCGTGCAGGAGGCGCTCGCCGGCTTCTCCGACCCCAACATCATCCTGATCGCCGCTCTCTTCGTTGTCGGCGAGGCGCTGGTGCGGACGGGCGTCGCGCAGATGCTGGGCGACTGGCTGGTCAGCCGGGCCGGCCGCAGCGAGGCGCGGCTCATCGTGCTCCTGATGATCGTGGTGGCGGGCATCGGGTCGTTCATGAGCTCGACGGGCGTCGTCGCGATCTTCATCCCGATCGTGCTCCGGATCGCGCGCAACGCCGGCATTCCCGCCGGCCGGCTGATGATGCCGCTCTCGATGGCGGCGCTGCTCAGCGGAATGATGACGCTGGTCGCCACCGCGCCCAACCTGGTCGTGCACTCCGAACTGCAGCGCAACGGCTTCGACGGCTTCACCTTCTTCGCCTTCACGCCCTTCGGGGTTCCGCTGCTCGGGCTGGCGATCCTTTACATGCTGGTTGCCCGGCGCTTCCTCGGCCGAAAGGGCCCGGCCACGCAGGCGGCCGAGCGGCCGACGCTGCGCCAGTTCGTCGAGACCTACGGTCTGGTGGGACGAGAGCATCGCCTCGCCGTGTCGTCCGGCTCGCCGCTCGCCGGGCAGCCGCTCGGCGCGCTCGACCTGCGCGGCAGCGAAGGCATCAACATCGTCGCGATCGAGCGGCCGTCCCGTTTCTCACGGCGTCTGATGCGGCCGCGGGCCGAGGGCGAGATCAGGCGCGGCGATGTGCTGCTGGTCGACGCGCTGAGCGAGGATTTCGACGTGGCGGCGACGGCGGACCGGCTCGGGCTGACGCGGCTGGAGCTCGACGGCGGCTATTTCAGCGACCATGCGCAGGATATCGGCATGGCGGAGATCCTCGTCTCGCCGGATTCGCGGCTGGTCGGCAAGACGCTGGTCGAGGCACAGTTCCGGACGCGCCACGACCTCGCGGTCATCGGGGTGCGGCGCGGGCGCACGCCACTTGCCGGCCGCATCACCGACGTGCCCCTGCAGGCCGGCGATACCTTGCTGGTAATCGGGCCATGGCGCCGGATCCAGCGCCTGCCGGGGAGTGCCGACCGCCTGATCCCGCTCGGCGTGCCGTCGGAGCTGGACGACCTGCCGGCCGTGCCGAACCGCCTGCCGCACGCGGTCGTCATCCTGCTCCTCACGGTGGCGATGATGGCGACCGGGATCGTTCCCAACGTGCTCGCCGCGCTGATCGGCTGCCTGCTGTTCGGACTGTTCGGCTGCATCCACATGACCGCCGCCTACCGCTCGATCCACTGGCAGACGCTTGTGCTTATAGTCGGCATGCTGCCGTTCTCCATCGCGCTGCAGGCGACCGGCGGCACCGACCTTGCTGCGGGATGGCTCCTCGGCATCGTGGGCGACGCCTCGCCGCGAGCGGTGCTCGCGGCGCTTTTCGCGCTGACAGCCGCACTCGGCATGTTCATCTCGAACACGGCGACCGCCGTGCTGATGGCGCCGGTGGCGATCGCGCTTGCCGCCGCCCTCGGCCTCTCGCCCTATCCGTTCGCGATGACGGTCGCGCTGGCGGCCTCGGCGGCCTTCATGACGCCGGTCTCCTCGCCGGTGAACACGCTGGTCGTCGGGCCGGGCAATTACGGCTTCTTCGACTTCGTGAAGGTGGGCGTGCCCTTCGCCCTGGTCGCGCTCATCGTCAGCGTCGCGCTGGTGCCGCTCGTCTTCCCGTTCAATCCCGATTCAATTAGGTCGGGTCACGCTCTGGCGGAACATCAAGTCGAAGTTGTCTCGTGATTATACGACCCACGGCTGCCAATGACCTGCCTGATTGCTTCATTTCAGAGAGACTGGGCACTCCAAAACAATAGTATCGAAGCGTCCGGCAAGGTAATGGTTACTGTCCGGTGGCTACATCTTGCCAATCGACCGATGACCGCTCATGACGCGAAGTCGTTCCGAGCATGCTGCCGAAGCACTTGATGATGTCGCCGAAACCCTTGCAGGTCGCGACCCGCCCGACGTGCCTCACTGCCGGCGACTGGCGCTGAGAGATAGGGTTCCCATCGGCGACGCCACGATGGCCGCCCAACTGCATCAGATGCATTGCGGGATCATCGACGCCAACGCCACCGATCCGGACCAGGCCATGCTCCAGTTCGGTTCTTCAAACCGGCCCTCCGCCAGGGCTCTATCCATCCACCTAGCTGCGTCGAGCCGCCGTTGTCAGGAACACGCGGCTGCGGCCGCTTCGGAACACCACGGCCGGCGCTGGACTTGATGCCGCACCAGAAGCTGAGGAAGGACCAATGGCGGACGACAAGAGCAAAACTGGCACGCAGGATCGAACGAAGGTGGCTGGCGAGGAGGACTATGAAGTCCGCTGTTTCGCGCAGCAACACAACCTCTCGTCCGACCAGGTGCGCGATCTGAACAGCAAGTACGGCAACGACTGCGCCACGCTCGAGCGGGAAGGAGAAGGCGGCCGGCGCGTCAGTATCGTCCGTTGACGCACCGGCCTAGCCGGATGGCCATCTTGTATCGGCAGGGAGGCTGGCGGCCCAGGATGGCCAATGGAGCAGGAGCGGCGGCCGGAGTCGAGAACCCGGCAATACAAGCTAGACCTCACAGACCGTCACCACGAAGAACTCTCGGAAGCAGAAATCGCGCGCGTCAATGAGGCGCTGCGGATTGTCGGCCAGTTCCCGCCATTGGCGCTGACCAACTTCGGGCAGATCGTATTGAGGGGCGGCCGCGGCGAAGTAGCGGATGAAGTCGCTGACGAAGCTCTGCGTGTGCTGACTGAGCGGCCCCCATCGTTCCACCATCCAGCCCCTGCGCCAGACAATGTCGAACCCTGCCTGCCTCAACATCGCGGGAAGCGCAGAGCCGCAGCCGGTCCCGAGAACACCCTTTTCGCGGAAGCTATTGAGACGGGCAGTCATGAAGCGCCACCACATGCCGGGATCCATGGGCAGCATCTGCAGCAGCGTGGAATCGAAGTCCTTCACGGCATAGAGGCCGCCAGGCTTCAGAACGCGCTTTGCCTCGCTGGCCGCGTGGTCGAATTGCCAGCTCGTCAGATACTGCATCACGTTCGCGGACCACACGCAGTCAAAGGTCGCATCGTCGAACGGGAGTGCAAGAACGCTGCCGACGTCGACGCTGATCCGTGGGGGTGACGGGATCTGGTCCGCAAGGCTCCTGGCTCTGGCGATGTTCTCCGGCGCGAGGTCGATAGCAGCAATCGAGCCAGTCGGTCCGGTCTCTTCGGCAATCAAGGGTAGGAAGCTGCCGCCGCCGCAACCCGCATCAAGAACGCGCCACCCGGGCCGAATGCCGACATGCCGCAGCGCATCTTCATATTCCAGCCGGGCGGACTCGAAGTGGAGATCCAGCCAGCCTGCCGCACTCGCATCATGCCCTGTCGAAGACATGTTGGTTGCCGACATTGATCCATCTCCCCTCACCTCAGATTGGCCACGGGATCGAGGCCTCCGCAAGCTGCTTCTCCACGGGTCGCCCGGGCGGAACAAGCACCGCCTGAACGTAGGCCGACCAGGACCCAGACGAGGTCTAAGCAAGGGCGAAATTCACGGAGCAATTGGCGGCGTGGAATTTCACCCGACCCACCTTAGCCAGGCCGCCGCGTCTCACGAGGCGGGTCCACCTCTGTCTCCGGCTGAGATCGCAGATGTTACCGGCATGAAGGGCGGTAGCGTTCGCAAGCTGCTCTTCCACATGGCAAAGGCGAGAGAAGTGCGGAAAATCGGGCGTGGCCGATATGTCCACCCAGGACATGTCGATGCGGAGGCGGTCCCTCCCGACGCCCGGTAACATCGGTAACAAGGTAACTTCGGTGTCCGAGGCCGACACGTACAGCAGTGAATGTTACCGCGTTACCGTTGTTACCACCGTCCCATCGGTGTGCCGCTCGAGGCCGAGATTCAAGATCGTGGCGCGCACACGCCAGCGTCATTCTCCCCCTTCGGGCGCATGCGACAATGCCATCAGCAGGGATGGAGAGCGGCTGATGGTGACCGTGGATCTAGCATTCGCGTTGATCGTACTCAGCGGAGCGATCAGCATAGGTGTTGCGATCGCTCTTGCAGTGGATTGACGACGGGCGGCGGCCAGCCATCCACACGATCGTCGCCCACCTGATGCGGATGGCGATCATCTCTTCCCTGGCTATGGCGCTGCTCCTGAAGGCCTCCGAGGAGACAGGCGGCATATCGTCGATCCTGAGGTGGAAAGACATCGCCGCTGAAGCATTGTTCCGGCGACGAGCAGCATCATGGAGAGCGCTATGTCGCATCAACCGGAACTGGAACCGCTGGAGCCACAGGAGCCGCAGGAGGCAGAGCGCTGGATCGTCCTTTCTCAGCTGGAGGAGTGGCTGGAGCGGCCAATGCTGGCCTTGTCCTTCATCTGGCTAATGCTGGTTATCGTGGAACTCGTCTGGACGACCTCGGGCATCTTCCAGCTTCTGGGGACCATCATCTGGATCATCTTTATCCTGGAGTTCCTGCTTCGCTTCGTGCTCGCACCACGGAAGGTGCCGTTTCTGCGCCGGAACCCGATCACCATCGTTGCCCTGATCGCTCCAGCCTTCCGCTTCCTGACGGCGTTGCGTTTCCTGCGGCTGGCCCGCGGCCTGAGGCTCGTGCGGATCGTCGGCACGGCCAACCGAGGCCTCAACGCGCTCCGCAGGAGCTTCGACCGCAGAGGCCTGGGCTACGTTCTTCTGACAACTGCGCTCGTAGTCCTGCTGGGTGCTGCCGGGATGCTCGCATTCGAACCCGCTCGCGAGGTGCAGGGCGGCTTCACGAGCTATGGTGATGCGCTGTGGTGGACCGCGATGATCGTCACGACAATGGGTTCAGGCTTCTGGCCTGAAACGCCAGAAGGGCGGCTCTTGGCGCTCCTTCTGTCCATCTACGGGTTCGCCATCTTCGGCTACATCACGGCCAGCTTCGCCACCTTCTTTGTCGGGCAGGAAGCCCAGGCTCATGATGGTGATGTAGCGGGCGCGGCAGAGCTCACCGCCTTGCGCAGAGAAATCGAACTGCTGCGCGCTGAACTCAGGCGATAGAACAGACGCTCCGTGGAGAGAACCGCTGCGCAGCCGACCAGATCGGAGTGGCGCGTTCGCTGATCAGCATCGAGTGCGCCATATCGCCCTCACATCTGCCGCGAGCATGATGGCGGTAGCGTAGGAACTCTGGTTCAGCTGGAACGCCATTCACTGAAAAGCGAACGACCCTCCCCAGTTGCTGGTAGTTCTCCTGCGAACCGTTTGATCCGAACTGGATCTTCGTTCGGCGCGGATACCAATCAGCGGCCTCTTGTCCCTGTTGGGATGTGCATCACGGCCCCGAATCGGAGGCCGTGATGTTTGTTGTGCTGAGTAGGCGGGCGTCACCCGCGCGCCTTCAATGTCTGTGATGCTCACAAGTCACGTTGGCGTTGAACGGCATAAGGATTCCGGCCGGGTTCTCGCGCCACAGCCAGACGTGCTGGTCCATATGTGGAGCGAAGCCATGCGCCTCGTCGCCGGGGGTTTCGGGATCGTCGGCCATATGATCCCAGCTGCGGCCGTTCAGCATTGGCAAAGCCGTGTTGCCGGCAGCGAGCCAGGCCGCCTCGAAGACGAGGTTCTCGGTCGCAACGAGCTCGAGCGTGCCGTCGGCCTGGGGCTCATAGATGAGAATCGATGGCCGCGACCAATCGGTATGTATGCCCGTGCCGTCGACTCGCGGCTCGGCTGCGGTGATCTGAAGGAGTTCGGGATGGATGAAATGTATGCCCATCGCGCCCAGTTCGGGCGGCAGCCCCTCGCCGGCTGCGGAAACGCAGTGGTTGTCTGGCGAGAAATACCCGTCCGCCAGAGCCACGTTCACGTCCCGGTACTTGTCGAGCGAGAGCCGGAGCTGGTCCAGATCCACGTCCTCCGCGAGGGCGGGCGCAGAGATCGCGAGAGCCAGAACCAAAACAGATGCAAGCTTCATGGGGTTCCTCCTCCACCGGACCCTCGCCGGGGCGGCTCCGCGTCCGGTAGCCAGCCAGAATAGCCTGAATTTCAGGAAGTGGTAATGGTTCTTTTGCAAGGGACGCGAAGATGACGCTCCTGTGCTAACTTCAAGATGGATGTAAAGGGAGGGTTTGATGCGGTCTGGGTCCAGCGGATGCAGGTCCAATGCCGTTGGGCGGTGGTGCCGCAACCGGGCGCGCCACCTGCTGGCAGCTCTACTGGGCGTCCCTTTGGCCGCCAATAGCGCATCGGCAGGAGAATCTGTGCCGGACTGGGGCCAAATCGGCGCGATCTTCCGGGAGCGTTGCATCATGTGCCACTCAGAGGCGGCCGCGGCGCGCGGCCTGCGCCTCGACAGCTATGCCGGGACAATCGCCGGCGGCGAGAACGGACCGGTGCTGATCCCGGGTGACCCTTCTTCCAGCGAACTGATTCGGCGCCTGAATGGTTCGAGCCGGCCCCGCATGCCGTTCCTGAGCCGTCCGCTGACGTCAGAAGCGATCGATCTGATCGAGCGCTGGGTCGCAGCCGGCCTGCCCGAAAGTATGGCGCGGACACCAGATGCCGATCCAGATTGATCAGTCCACAGCCGCGGTCCTGCCGATTCGCGAGCCCGCCGCCCTCAATGCTGTGGCTGAGGTGTAAAAGAATTCGCGATTAAGTGGAGCACTGGGACCGTCAGCACCAGCGCTTGTTTCTCAATGGCGTGATCAGGAGATAGAGTGATCCCCGGTGGGGCCGGAGTGGTGCCATAGCTTGAGTCGAAACTCCCGCACAGCGGCAATCAGGATGATATGCAGCCGCCGACGATAAGACCTCCGACCGAGCCGCTCTCGCTGCTTCAGACGATTCGCGCCGCTCGGCGCAACGTGCTCGAGCTCATCCCTGAGCTGGCCTACAAGCAGCCGATCGTTTCGGGGCGAATGGGCGCTCGCTGGCACATGGTGCAGGATCCGGTCTCCCTGCGTCGAATCTTCCTCGACAATGTCGAAAACTATCCGAAATCCGAGGTGATGGTCCGCATGCTGCGCCCTGCAGTGGGCGACAGCCTGTTCACATCCGAGGGAGACGAGTGGCGCTGGCAAAGGCGGGCCGTGGCTCCCGTCTTCGCGCATCGCAACGTCGTCGCCTTGGCACCGATGATGACGGCTACGGCCAAACGGGCGGTGGAACGGCTTGAGGCGGCCGAGGATCAGGCGGAGCTTGTGAGCGAGATGCTGTCGGCCACGTTCGACGTCATCTGCGAGGTGGCGCTGTCAGGTCGCGAGCATTTCGATGCCGAGGATTATGGACGGGCGATCCTCCGCTATTTCGAGACGGCCGGCAGAGCCTCGTTGCTGGACTTCCTTCATGTTCCGGACTGGATGCCGCGCCCCGGCGCGCTGCTCAGCCGCGGAGCTGTTCGAACCATGCATCGGATGGTTGCTGCTGCAATCGAAGCGAGACGCAAGGAGGACCGGGGGAACGCCGATGACCTTCTTGACCACATGCTCGAGGCCGAGGATCCGGTGACGGGGCGGCGCATGTCACCGACCGACCTCCTCCACAATATGCAGTTCTTCATCGTCGCCGGCCATGAGACGACCGCGCTGGCACTCTCGTGGTCGCTTCTTCTTCTCGCGTTGAACCCTGCGATGCAGGAGCGGGCTCACAAGCAGGCACGCGACGTGCTGGGAGCCAAACCGGCCGAGGAGAAGGACCTTGAGGCAATGCCCCTCGTCAGGCAGGTCCTGGAAGAGGCAATGCGTCTCTATCCCCCGGTCGGCATGCTGGCGCGGAATGTGCGTGAGCGCGACAAGCTGGGCGGACGTGACATCCTGCCGAACGACATCGTCTTCCTTCCGATCTACGCGCTCCATCGTCATCGCATGTGGTGGCACAACCCGGACGGCTTCGATCCGGACAGGTTCGCACCGACTGAAGCTTCCGCGTGGGACCGCTATCGGTACCTGCCGTTCGGAGCGGGTCCGCGGGTCTGCGTCGGGGCGAACTTTGCGATGATGCAGGCGCACATCATTCTCGCCACAGTGCTCGCCCGGTTTCAATTCGAGCCCATCGAACCTTTGCCGCGGCCGGTCATGTTCATGACGGTTCGTCCGGACCCGGACCTCCGACTCAAGATCACTCCAGTCCGATAGATCGCGCCGCAGAACCTGTGCCGTGGAAAATGAGCCATCTGAGCGGTCCCGCTGGCAGCTGACCGGGGGAGTTCCTGTTATTGATCCTGACGGCCGCTGGTGATTTGATGGCATGACGCCCAACACTTCTTGGGGAAGGCAGATATCGTGCCGGAGAGGCGACCAGAGACCCGCGTTTGTCAGGGCGTCGTCGCTTCAAACAGCTTCGTCCCGGGAATGATAGTGACGATGTGGTCGACGCTCATGGAGCTGACGACCGACGACATTCTTCTGCTCTCGACTCCTAACGGTGGATACCTGACGCTCTATCCCGAAAGCATCTCTGCTGGCGCCATCGTCGTCACGGCCATGGTCAAGCCGGTCGAGTACCGGCAGTTCGTCTTGAAACCGCTCGGCGACCGGCGCTGGTATCTGCAGATGAACGCCCATGATACGAGGCTGCAGCAATCGGGCAATTTTTGATGTGCTGCTCAGGAGACGGCATTTTCGCTGTCGAAATCCAAATCTAATTGACCGCATCTTGAGCCGGTGGTCCCCCGTTCGTCATGACGGCGGTATCGGTTCATCTAGCCGCTGAAGCCGATGGGGTCCTCTGCTGCCAGAGGGCGTCGTTCGACAGGATCGTGCCCTCGCGACTCTTGGCTATATCCTGTTCCGGGACATGAAGTTCATCGTAAGCAGGGTGACAGCGATCGGAACAGCGAAAACACATCAGTTCTTCGCTTGGGGAGAGCTCCCCCGACCACCAGCGCTCCTGTTGTCCTTTTCCTCTTCCCTCTCGTTCTCGGCGGCATTTCCGGTACTTGATTCTTCTAAAGCTTCTCTGCCGGTACCGTAATCTGGCACCGGAGCCCGCCGGGGTGAAAGTCCGTCTCCCAGGAGCCTCCCAGCTCGGCTTCCACAATCTGGTGGATCAGCCGCGTTCCGAAGCCGGTGCCGCCTGGCGGCATCACGATCGGTCCGCCCTCTTCCACCCATTCGAGCCGCAGTTCCCGATCAAATCTCCAGCGGATGCTGACGCGTCCATCCCCGGAAAGAGCTCCATACTTGGCCGCGTTGGTCGCCAGCTCATGAAGAACGAGAGCGAGCGAGATGGCCGCTGCTGGGCCCAGGTCAATGCTGCGGCCCTCCATGGTGATGGAGCCGGTGAACGGTCTCAGAACCTCAGCGGCAAGTTCATCCAGCGACACGGACGTCCAGCCCTGCCTCAGGAGGATGTCGTGGCTGGCTGCCAGAGCAAGGATACGCCCGCGGAAGTTCTGAACGAAAGAAGCAACATCCTGCGTTCCGCGCGCCGTCTGTGTGCTGAGCGCCAGGACGGTCGCAAGCGTGTTCTTGACTCGATGGTTGAGCTCGTCGAGTAGCATCCGGTGCCGCTCATTGTCATAGGTCTGCTGGGCCAGCGCCACACGCGCATCAATCAGCTTCGCGTTCTGATAGAAGATGATGATTGTGATCGGAAAACCGACCAGCACCGGAATAATCAGAACCTCAGCGATGTTCACCCAGTCATAGGGCACGCCGGAAAAGGATCGGATCAGCAGAAACAGATAAAATGCTGAACCTGTTGCGGCGGCAGTCGCTGCCACGCTCTTGAGGAGAACCGACCTGATCGCGTCTGCGCTCAGCAGACGGCTGCTCGCAAAGCGAACCCACATGCTCGGAGATTTGTACTCGACGCCAGCCATCGCCGCCCTCTTCGCTGCACGTCCGCAGTGTGCGTTACACCTTCACGACGTCGGTAACAACTTGAGGGCAGATCTGGTTCGGAACCCTTCAGCCGGAGTGGTTAACTGTGGCTAACGAGCAGCAGCATCGGCTTCACGAGCGATAGCGGAGAGTAAAGAGCCCAAAGGTTTAATCAAGTTGCACCCCGCTTTCAGGTCGTGTCTCACTGCCCCACCTTCGGAGCGTGGGACAGCGGGAAGTTGGCTCGTGAGGTTATGCAGGCAGAATGTTCCGGTTTCTGCGGAGAAGATTTCCCGGATCGTAGTGCCGCTTGACGCATCTCAGCCGGTGCCAGGTCTCTGCCGGGTAGGCGGCATGGATGCGCTCTGCCGGATCGGTCAGCAGGAAATTCACATAGACCCGATCCTCCTCCAGCGGCAGCTTGGCAAGGCCGTCCGACGCCCACCGGTCGTGCATCTCCTGTTCGCTCGGATCGAAGCAGGGACGGCTGCGTCAGCGCAGGGTCAGGCGGAGTACGTGGATGTCGTGATCATGTGCCCACTTTCGCCGGGGTGGCGCTCTTCCACAATCGTCTCCACGTTTCGCAGCATCAGGTCGAGCCCGAACTCGAAGGTCTTGTCCCATTCGGATTCTCGGAAGTAGCGCCCGGCGGCTGCCACATTGGGATAGTCGCGCTCCATGATCTCCTCCGGTACCGGCTTAACGGTCGAAGGGCCGCGGGCATATCCTGCCGTCTCGTCCAACCCCGCTCCCATCAGATAGTAGCCCAGTGCGCGAAACAGACGCACCGCCTCCTCTCTCTCCAGTCCACCTTCGCAGAAAAGCCCGATGGTCGCGTCGAGGAGGCGCAGCCCAGCCGGAGTATTCAGACGGTGGGTGGCCATGAAGAGGTAGAGGCTCGGGCGTGCGGTGAAGACGCGCCGCCAGTCTCTGGCCTGCTGCCGTACTCGCTCGATCCACGGCAGGTTGGGGTCGGGAACCGGAGGCATCTCAGCAACAACACGGTCCGCCAGGGCATCCATGAGATGGTTCTTGCTTGGAAAGTAGTGGTAGAGGCTCATGGCCTCGCAGCCGAGCGCGGCCGCAAGCTTGCGAAGCGAAAACGCCGCCAGCCCGTCCGCCTCGATCAGATCGAGGGCGGCCAGCTCGATACGTTCCGCCGAGAGCGGCTCACGTGACCTTGGGGCGGTCTTTTTAGCCATGCAGTCTCCCTCACGAAAATCTTACATCGTAAGGCTTGACGAATTGTCTCGCCGGGATGAAGATCCTGATCGTCCTTACAGCGTAAGGATACCTACCAGTCAACAGGAGGAATGTCCATGTCGTACCCACTGATAACGCAAGGCCGCCTGCCGCGTTTGGCTGCGGCTCTCCTCTTCGTCTCGATCGGTTACGCGGCATCCACTCACTCGCCGGCCATCGCTGACGACGTTCCAGCTTCCGCCCAGGCGGCCTATGACGAGATACAAGGCGCCCTTGGCGACGTTCCCGGCTTCGTCCGGATGTATCCGCCTGCCGGCATCGCCGGAGCCTGGACCCTCACCCGTGACCTTCAGTACGGCGAGACCAGCCTGGACGCGAAGACCAAGGCGCTGATCAGCCTCGCCGTGGCCGCGCAGATCCCGTGTGGATACTGCGTGTGGTCAGACACCCGCGATGCATTGGCCGCAGGAGCGACCGAGGACCAGATTCACGAGGCGGTAGCGATCGCCGGGCTGACCCGCCACTGGAGCACCATCTTCAACGGCTATCAGATCGATTTTGCGCAGTTCAGGCGTGAACTCGGGGACGAAATGGCCAGCAAGTAGCGGTGGCTAGCTTTCATGTTCAGCCGGGCGCTCTACTGCGCCCGGTTGTCCTGTAGAGGATGCCTCTCGTCATCCGCGCGAACGCCAGCATCATTGTGCGCCCGACCGCCAGCAAGAGATCCTTCCAGCCGTTCGGCAGGAACTGCGGCGGCCGGAGCTATTCTCAGCGCTGAAACGTGGTGCAGGTCTTCCTGCCTGTGACATGATGGACCTAGGCGGCACAGGTGACCAGCGAACCAGAAGGTCCAATCCAGAGCTGCCCTGACATGATGAAACAGCCGGTACTGGCCCGCGACGGCGCCTCCATCAAGTATGTTGGCGAGGGCGAAGGCTCGGCGGTGCTCTTCGTGCCGGGCTTCGAGACTTGCTTGGTCTCGTCATCATCGGCAAAGCAGAGTCCGCAGCCTTTTGGAGGTGTCGGACAGCAGCCGCTGCGGCCGCTCGCCTGCCCGGTGCTGGCTGCTGGCCGCTAGTTGTCCTGAGAAACCTGCCAAGCGGCGCAAGAGGAAGTTGACGCTATTGCTTCGCTATACGATGCATAGGCTGTGGCCGAGTTCAAGTATCGGCCGGCACCTGATCCTTGGCATGGTCATCGTTCTCCCGCAGCTGCTGCCGCCAGGGCTGCAACCGGCGTCGCGCCTTCTGGGCTTCCTCCGCAATCCGCCGCAGCAGCCGCGACTGGAGGAAGGCCGCCTCCATCTGGCCCACTCCGATGCGCCCCTTTCCCGCATCGGTGAGCAGTTGGGCCTTCAACTTCTGATAGGCTTCCTCGACAGCTGCCTGAGCCATCCCGCCTCCGTCCGTAACCTTGGCCCCATCATCCATGGACCCAAGTGAATCAAGGGCCATGTCACGCAATTTTTTCAGCTTCGCACCTTCGGGCGCGGCAACCTCCTCCGGCGGCTCCAACTGGCCAGAGATGCGCAGCACCTCCTCCAGGTGCTGAACCCCGCGGATGATGTCAGGCAGTGCGGCGGCCACCCTTTCCGGCAGCGTCTGGCCAGAGAGCCTGCCGATGGCGGAACGGATCTCCCTGCCGAGCCGCAGCGCGCCGACATGCATGCCGGCGACTTTCTGCCTTGCATCAGCCGGCTTGACGATACGCGCGCGGGCCACCTCGAAGGCGGTCTCGGCCATTCGCCCCGTTTCCATGACCAGGGCCCGCAGCGCCAGTTCGGGCACGCCGATCAGCGTCTTGTCGAGGTAGCGCGGCTTGCCGATCCGCTCCTCCTGGCTGACGAAGCGGTTGCCGAGCCACGCGATCAGGCGCGGAGCCACCACCGCCATCGCGGCGACGCCGAGACAGTTGAACGCCGTATGGAAGATGGCAAGCGTCACGATTGCCCCGCCGTCACCGGCGGACCAGGCGGCGATCGCCCGGCTCAACGCCACCAGCCAGGGCAGCAGCGCCAGCGCCAGAACCGCGGTCAGCACGTTGAAGACAATGTGGGCCGCGGCGACGCGCCGAGCGGGCGCGGTGGCGCCAAGCGCAGCGAAGGCGGCGGTCGAGGTGGTGCCGATGTTTGTGCCGATCACGGCCGCCGCTGCCAAGACGAGCGGCACCGAGCCCCCGGCGCTCGCCGTCAGCGCGATCGCGATCGCCGCGCTAGAGGATTGCGTGACCACGGTCAATGCAAAGCCGAGCAGCACGAAGGCTGGCACGGCCAGCCAGGCGCCGGCGTCGAAGTCGAGCGCGGTTAGCATCGGCGTGAAGTCGTCGAACCCATCCTGCAGGAAGCCGATACCGAGGAAGAACACGCCGAAGCCGGCGACCGCCTGGCCGAGCCCGGCCATCCGCTGCCGCTCGGTGGCGGCGAGCCGCACGACCATACCGAGGCCGACTGCCGGCAGCGCCATGGTGGCGGCGTCGAAGCCGGTGCCGGCGAGCACCACGATCCAAGCGGTCGTCGTGGTTCCGATATTGGTGCCGAAGACCACCCAGACGGCCGGCGTCAGCGCCAGCAGGCCGGCGTTGACGAAACCGATAGTTGCCACCGTGACGGCGCTGGAGGAGCGCACCAGCGCAGTGATAAAGATGCCCGCCGCGAGCCCACGCAACGGCGAACCGGTGGCAGAGGCCAGAATGCGCTGGAGCAAGCCGCCGGCGGCCAGCTTCAGCCCCTCCGTCATCATCCAGACTCCAGCCAGAAACAGGCCTATGCCGCCTAGAATGGCAATTGTAGATGACATCAGAAGGCAACACCGCTGCTGTCAGTGCGGTCAGGTCCGGCCGACTCTCGCAAGGTGCGACTGTTCCGTCCGCATTGCCAGTCGCCGCCATTGCCCTTGCGGCTCAACCGGAATTTCGGCTGCGTGCGAAAGCTGGGCACTTCTACGAATCTCCTGATTAGCGGGATCTTACCGCTTGGCGAGCCAGGACTGGTTCGGCGGCGGCCGATTGTCAAATTGCCATTTGTGGATGATTCTGCCTCCGCCACGCTAGCAGCGTTGGTGAGGGTCCTTACCGAGCTCGATTCCTCAAGTCGACGCTACCGCACAGTCGGGGCTGCCGGGGCAGTGTTTTGTTCTGTAAGCGCAACGTTGTTTGGCAGGGCAGTTTGTACAATCTAGCGACACCTCTCGCATGGAATGGCCTGTCTGCTGCCGGCGCCGTCTTCAGCAAGCCAAAGGCCCGCATCATGCGGCGCTGAAACTCGCCTGAACGCCTGTCGCAGCGGGCCGCCACCTCAAGCACGCGGCGGCCCCGACGGCTGGTGCCGAACAGCAGGTGTTTCGGAGGGACGTCCGGAGCCTGCGCGGCCGCCTGCCGTAGGGCCACGCTTTCTCAATGCAGAACAGCCGCGATGACGAGGGAAACAGTGCACTTGCCTGCTAGCCATAGCGGCGGCCTTCACGCCACCACATATGTCGCGGGACTCAAGTCTCAGTTGTAAACTCAATTGACCTTCGCTTGCCATGCTCACGCTGAAGTTGGATTCAGTCCGCCATTTGCCGGCGTCTGCTTGACGGGGCTCGCTTGCCTGCTACTCAAACCTGGCATGCTCAAGCGTTTCGCGATCTTCTTCGCCGTCTGGCTCGTGCTGACCGGTGCCTCCGCGACCGGTCTATTTCTCGGTGCACTGACGGCAGCCGCGAGCGCTTGGGTGAGCCTCAACCTCATGCCGGGGTCGGGTAAGAGAGCCGTCAGCATCGTCAAGCTGCTCGGACTGGCGCCGCGCTTTTTGTGGCGTTCGCTCGTCGGCGGTGTCGACGTGGCGTGGCGCGCGGTGCATCCGCGGATGCCGCTCCAGGAGGGTTGGCTTTCATATCGTACGCGTCTGCCTGCCGGAGGAGCGCGGGTCACGCTCGGCGGCGAGATGAGCCTTCTGCCCGGCACGCTGGTCGCCGGATCGCGCGGTGACACGCTTTACGTGCACTGCCTCGATACCTCGCGGAATATTGCGGCCGAGATATCGCGGGAGGAGGCGCGGATCGCAGGGGTGGCCGGCGAGGGCGTGCTCCATGGATGAATTCCTCTATCTGGCCGGCCTGATCCTTCTGGCGAGCCTCGCCGCAAGCCTGCTACGCGTCCATCTCGGCCCATCGCGCGCCGACCGCATGATGAGCGCCCAGCTTATCGGCACGGGCGGCGTGGCGATCGCGTTGGTGCTAGCGGGTGCGGCGCGCAACGCCTCCATGATCGACGTGGCGCTGGTTCTCGCGCTATTGGCCGCCTTCGCGGCCGTCGCCTTCGTCAAGGCCTCCAGCGCGGACGCGGCCGGCGATCCGGAGGAGGACGGATGATCGCGCTGGAATGGATCTCCGGCCTAGCCATCGTTATTGGTGTGGCCTTCTTCATCGCCGGAACCGTCGGCCTTTTGCGCTTCCCAGACGTGCACACGCGTCTTCACGCGCTCACCAAAGCCGACAATCTCGGCCTCGGCTTCATCGCGCTCGGCGTGGCGATCAGGATGGGCGATCCGTGGAGCATCGCAAAGCTCTTCCTCGTCTGGATGCTCGCCGTGCTCGCAGCAGCCACCGTGGCGCAGCTCGTCGCGCGCGCGGCACTCAGCCGCATTCCGGAAGACGTGCCGGAAGAGCGCGGATGAGCCCCGCGCTCCTGTTCGATGCCGGACTCTGTCTCTTGGTGCTGGCGGCCGCGCTTTCGGCGGTCGCGGGCCGCGACCTCTTCGGCTCGATTGCATTCTACATCATCTACGGCATCCTGATCGCGCTCTCCTGGATGCGGCTCGAGGCGGTGGACGTGGCGCTCGCCGAGGCCGCAATCGGCGCGGGGCTCACCGGCGTGCTCCTCATCAGCGCATGGTCGATGCTCAGGCAGCGTGGACTGCCGGAAGAACCACGACGGACTTCCGTGCCGGCAAGGCTGCTGGCCGGTTTCTTGAGCAGCGGCGTGACGGTGCTCGTCGCGGCGACGATCCTCGGCCTGCCGCGCGAGGAAGCGGGGCTGATCCCGCTCGTCCGGGAGAATCTGGAGGCAAGCGGCGTGACGAATCCGGTCACCGCCGTTCTCCTCAGTTTCCGCGCCTATGACACGCTTCTGGAGACCATCGTCCTCAGCATGGCGCTCGTCGCCATCTGGACGCTGACGCCGAGGGAGTTCTGGGGCGGCGTGCCGGGCCTACGCCAGCACGCGCGACCGGACGGGGTGCTCGCCACCTTCGGCCGTCTGCTCCCGCCGCTCGGGCTGCTGATCGGCGTCTATCTGGTCTGGGCCGGCAGCTCGATGCCCGGCGGCGCCTTCCAGGCCGCAACCGTTCTTGCCGCGGTGTGGCTGCTTCTCGTCATGTCGGGGATCCATGACGAGCCGCCAGTCTCCTCCACGGCCCTTCGCATCGCAATTGTCGCGGGGCCGGCGCTGTTCCTGGGCATCGGCGCGGCGGGGGCTTTCCTCGGCACCTTTCTCGGCTTTCCAGAGGCCTACGCGACCGCATTGATCCTGCTTATCGAATATGTGCTGGCCGTCTCACTTGCGATCATGCTGGCGCTGCTGGTGGCTGGCGTGCCGAGGCGCAACGCATGAGCGGAGCGTTCATCTACGCCCTCACCGGGGCAGCGCTTATCGGCATCGGGCTCTACGGCTTCATCGCGAACCTGCATCTGCTGCGCCGCATCCTCGCCTTCAACGTGATCGGCAGCGGCATCTTCCTCGTTTTCGGCGCGCTCGGCCATCGCCGCCCCGACCTCGGCGCAGACGCCGTGCCGCAGGCGCTCATCATCACCGGCATCGTGGTGGCGCTGTCGCTGACTGCGCTGGCGGTGGCGCTGGTCGTCAAGCTTGCCGAGGAGAGCGGACGGGCCACGCTGCCCGACGAGGATGCGGACGCGGATCGATGACGGGCTGGCCGCTCCTCGAACTTACCGTCATCCTTCCGCTCGCCGGCCTGCTGCTGGCGCTTCCGCTCGGCCGGCACGGGCCGCAATTGGTGCTCGTCCTTGGACCGCTGATCTTCCTTGTGGTGGTATCGCTCTGCGTGGCGCTCTATGACGGCGGCCAGCCTCTGCGGCGCTTCGTCGGAGGCTGGGAGGTGCCGCTCGGCATCGCTTTGCGCGCCGATGGGCTGACGGCCACGTTCCTCGTGACGACGGCCGTCATCATTCTGGCCGTTGCCATCTTCGCGCTCAAATCCTTCGGTGGGCCGGAGGAGACGATCACGGGTTACACCTTCTGGCCGCTCCTCTATGCCTTGTGGGCCGCGCTCAATGCCGTCTTCATCGGCGGCGACCTCTTCAATCTCTATGTGGCGCTCGAGCTTCTGACGCTGAGCGCCGTTGCCATGGTGGCCTATGGCAGTGTCGCGGCGGCCATGCGCTACATGCTCTTCGCGCTCGCAGGCTCGCTCGCCTATCTGCTCGGCGTCGTGCTCCTCTATTCCGCCCACGGCACGCTCGACATTGGTCTCCTCAGTGCCGTTGACGTAGAACCCGCGACCCTCGTCGCCGCCGGGCTGATGACGGCCGGGCTGATCGCCAAGACGGCGCTGTTTCCCTTCCACGCCTGGCTGCCACCCGCCCATGGCAACGCCCCGGCGCCCGCCAGCGCGCTGCTGTCGGCGCTGGTGGTGAAGGCCTCCTTCTTCATCGTAGCGCGCATCTGGTTCGAGCTCGTGCCGGGAGCCGCAAGCGAACAGCTGATGCACGCGCTGGGGTTCCTCGGCGCCGCAGCGGTGCTTTTTGGGTCCGTGCTGGCCATCCGCCAGGAGCGGCTCAAGCTCGTCATCGCCTATTCGACGGTGGCGCAGCTCGGCTATCTCTTCTTCATCTTCCCGCTGGCGGGAGGGCCCGAGGCCGTCCCCTGGGGGGCGGGCGCCTGGAGCGGGGGCATGTTCCATGCGATCGCCCATGCCTTCGCCAAGGCGGCCATGTTCCTCGCCGCCGGCATCATGATCGAGGCGGTCGGGCACGACCGGCTGAATGGGCTTGCCGGCCTCGGCCGCGCCCTGCCGATGACCGTCTTCGCCTTCGCCATCGCGGCGGTCTCCATCATGGGTCTGCCGCCCAGCGGCGGCTTCATTGGCAAATATCTCATGCTTACCAGCGCGCTTGCCGGCGGCCATATCGTCCTCGCCATCGTCATGATCGTCGGCGGGCTGCTCGCCGCCATCTATCTTTTCCGCCCGCTGGCGCTGACGCTTTCCGGCAAGGATTTGCCGGAGGTGGTCCCGATACCGCGCCTGCGGCAGGCGGTGCCGCTCGTGCTGGCTTTGGTAGCGGTCGCCCTCGGCATCGTCTCGGCGCTTCCCTATGACTTCCTTCAGATCGGGCGGCCCGTTGCGGCGGTGGAGGGCATCGAATGACCCAGGCCGTGCCCGCCCTTCTCCTCCTCTGTCCGCTGGTGCCTGCGATCGTCATCTTCTTCCTGCGCGAGGAGAGCGGGCGGCTGCGCAACTGGCTCAATATCGGCAGCGCGGTGCTCAAGCTCGCGCTGATCGCCTGGGCGCTGGTCGGCGTGGCAGGCGGCACGGTCTATGAGTTGCGAATCGAGTTCGTGCCCGGTCTCTACATGCTGCTTCGCATCGATGCGCTGGCGCTGCTCTTCATCACGCTCTCGTCCTTCCTGTGGCTGGTCACCACCGTCTATGCCATCGCCTATTTCCGCGGCACGGCGAACCTGTCGCGCTTCTTCGGCTTCTTCAACCTGTGCGTGGCGACCACCACCGGCATCGCGCTTTCCGGGACGCTGATCAGCTTCTTCTTCTTCTACGAGCTTCTGACCCTTTCCACCTGGCCGCTCGTCGTGCACAAGGGCGACGAGAAATCCATCTCCGCCGGCCGCATCTATCTCGCCTACACCATGGCCGGCAGTGCAGCCCTGCTCTTCGGCATCGTCTGGCTCGAAGGCATCACCGGCCCCGTCGAGTTCATCCAGCCCGCAGCGCTTGACCGGATCGACGACTGGACGCTGCGCTTCATCTTCATCCTGTGCGTTGGCGGGATGGGGGTGAAGGCGGCGCTCGTGCCGCTGCATGGCTGGCTGCCCACGGCCATGGCCGCGCCGGCGCCTGTCAGCGCGCTGCTTCACGCCGTGGCAGTGGTCAAGGCCGGCGCCTTCGGCATCGTGCGCTTCATCCACGACGTCTACGGCATCGAACGCGTGGAGGCACTCTCCCTTGGCGTTCCGCTTGCCGTCATCGCCTCGATCACCATCATCCACGGTTCGCTGAGGGCATTGCAGCAGACCGACATCAAGCGGCGGCTCGCCTTCTCCACCGTCAGCCAGATCTCCTACATCGTGCTCGGCGCCAGCCTCGCCGGACCTTTCGCCGCCATCGGCGGACTGGTGCATCTGGTCCATCAGGGGCTGATGAAGATCACACTCTTTTTCGGCGCCGGCGCGCTGGAGAAACGGCTCGACATCCGCTCGGTGGACCAGCTCGACGGTGTCGGGCGGCGCATGCCCTTCACAATGATCGCCTTCACCATCGCCGCGCTCGGCATGATCGGCGTGCCGCCGGTCGCGGGCTTCGTCTCCAAATGGTATCTCGGCCTGGGCGGCCTGCAGGCGGGGCAGCCTTGGGTGATCCTCGTTCTGGCGGGCTCGAGCCTGCTCAATGCCGCCTATTTCCTGCCGCTCATCTACCGCGCCTGGTTCAAGGAGTGGCCGGGCGAGGTGGCATGGGGCGACGTCGAGCGGCCGATGGGCCTCATCATGCCGGCCGTGGTCACCGCGGCCACGGCGCTGGGCGCGGGCGTTCTCGCTGCCTTCTGGCTGAGCCCGCTCGGTTGGACGACGCTGATCCTTCAGCGGCAGTACCTGCCATGACCGGTCTCGGCGCCTCCCTGCTTGCCCTGACGCTCCTCGTTCCGCTTGGCGTCGCGTTTCTCGGCGCGGTCCCCGCCATCCGCCGGCACACGCTTTCGATGCTGCCCGTCGCGCCCGTGCCCGCTCTTCTTGCCGTGCTGCTGACGCCGCGCGACATGATATTCACCGCGCCCGACCTGCTGCTCGGCCTCGCACTCTCCCTTGACGACAATGGCGCGATGTTCCTCGGCATGGCCGCGCTACTCTGGATCGCGGCCGGCATCTATGCTCGATTCTACATGGCGGCGTCTCCGCATCCCGTGCGCTTCGCCGCCTTCTGGTGCCTGACGCTCGCCGGCAATTTGGGCGTCTTCATCGCCGCCGACGTGGCCACGTTTTATGTCGCCTTTGCCTGCGTGTCGCTCGCCGCCTATCCGCTGATCGTGCACGACCAGAGCGCAAGGGCGCTTTGTGCCGGTCGCGTCTATATCGTGCTGGCGGTCATCGGCGAGACCTGCCTGTTGCTCGGCTTCATGCTGGGCGTGGCGGGGGCGGGCAGCCTCGTCATCGCCGATGTGCGCCAGGCGCTTCCCGCCTCCCCCGATCGCGATTGGACGATTCTGCTTCTGGTGGTGGGCTTCGGCATCAAGGCCGGCCTCGTGCCGCTGCATGTCTGGCTGCCGCTGGCCCATCCGGCGGCGCCCACCCCGGCCTCGGCGGTTCTAAGCGGTGCCATAGTGAAGGCCGGCATCTTCGGGCTGATCCAGTTCCTGCCGGCGGACGCGGTGCTGCCCTTCTGGAGCGATCTCCTGATTGCGGCGGGCATTCTGACGGCCTATTTCGGTGTGATCGTCGGGCTTACCCAGTCGCATCCCAAAACCATCCTCGCCTATTCGACCATTAGCCAGATGGGGCTGGTCGTGGCCGTCTTCGGCACGTCGATGGGTCTTGATCCCGCACCGGGCGCGCTGGCAGCCGCGGGCTTCTACGCGCTCCACCACGGGCTGGCCAAGGGCGCGCTCTTTATGGGCGTCGGCGTGGCTGCCGCTTCAGGCGGGCATGCCTTGCGCCCCGTGATTGTTGTCTTGGCGCTGCTGGGCTTCGCCATCGCCGGCCTGCCACTCACCGGCGGCGCGCTGTCGAAACTGGCAATCAAGGATCCGTTCGGCGGCGGCACGGCTTTTCTCCTCGTCACGCTCTCGGCCGTTGGCACCGCGCTTCTGATGATCCGCTTCCTGCTGATCGTGCGGGAAACGGGGGCCGCGGAGGTGGATGTCCGTCCGGGCGGGGGGCTTCTCTGGCCGTGGCTTTCGGCAGCGGCCGCGGCGCTGCTCCTGCCCTGGATACTCTATGCGGGCGTAACGGGACAGGCGGTGCGCTACCCGCTGACGCCGGCCAATCTATGGGCCGCAATCTGGCCGGTCGCGCTCGCGAGTCTCATTGCTCTAGGCGTCCGGCGTCTTGTGCGCCCCCGAGTCCCGGCCATTCCGGAGGGCGACCTCGTCGCGCCCCTTGCCGCCACGTTCGTCCTCTTGAAGGGGCGGCCCATGAATCTGCGCTTATCCAGGACGCGCACCACCTGGGCGCTTCGTCGCCTGTTCAGGCAAGCACCCTTGGAACCATTGGAGCGGGCGCTGTCGCGATGGTCGGTGGCAGGTGTCCTGCTGCTACTGGTGATGCTGGCGGCGGTTGGCGGGGGAGTGCGCTAACAGCGGACAACTGGGCGACGCGCGCCGGAAACGATCAGCCGGGTCGGATCCGGCTGCTTCGAATTCTCCCGTTTGATCGAGGTCAAAGCAGGTCGTTCTTCCGCCACTATGATGGCAGTGTCGCAATGCACGGAGGCAAGAGGAGCCATAGTCCGCGCAGAAAGGAGGAATGCGATGTTTACCGAGACAGCACTACAGCGGACGATCATCGTTCTCTTGCGCGTATCCATGGGTTGGGTGTTCTTGTTTGCCGCAATACGCCAGATACCGAATCCCGACTTCACGGCAGCGGGCTTCATGAGTGGCGCAACCACCTTCCCTGGCTTCTTCCAACTCATGGCAACTCCGCCCTTCTTGACAATGATCGACTTCGTCATCCCTTGGGCGCATCTGCTGATCGGCCTGGGCCTCATCTTTGGCATCGGCGTACGGTTGGCGGCCATCGGCGGAGCCACGCTCATGTTCCTCTACTATCTGCCTCGCCTGGACTTCCCCATGGTGGGCCCGCAGAACTTCATCGTCGAGTACCACCTTGTCTACACCTTCGTGATCATCTATCTCGCGGCGGTGAAGGCGGGACGCGTCTTCGGACTTGAAGGCTGGCTGGAAAGAGTCCCCTCGGTCGAGGCGTACCTTGCCGCGCATCCCCGAGTGAAGGTTGCGATAAGCTGATCGACGTTGCCGCCTGTCCGATCGCGGCATCCTGACCCAAGTAGCGCCCGGTGGGATAACCCGCCGGGCGTCGAACCTACGCCCCTACCAGTAAGGATACGTTCGTCTCCGCGGCCCATGTCGACGACACCGCCCCTGCCACCCGCGTCCCCGTCAAGATGTTCCGGGGAATCCTCGAGGAACATGCCGTCGCCCACCCGGTCCGGTCGAGATTGATGGCACAGGACGGGCGTCGCGTCTGCATGACCGTCGTGCAGTAGCGGGTTTCCTCACCAAGAGGCCTGACCATAACCCACCCCGTTATGAGGCCACACCAGATGACCGTCGCCCAGGTCCCGCACCTCCTGACGAGGGGGCGAATAATCCAGCGAATGGATGGAACTCGCGAGATCCGCCACCTTATCAACGAAGGTGCGGCGGCGCCGGGAGGGGTCGGCGACCGGTACTGCCTCCATCAGCCTGCGTGTATAGCCATGCTGCGGATTCTCAAAGACCTGCGCGCGTGTCCCCATCTCTACGAAGCGGCCCATATACTGAGCCGTCTGATTGTCGCCAAAGAGATGTGAGGACGGCGAAGACAGTCGCTAATTTCGTCTCGCTCCTTGATCCAGCGCAAATTGGCCGCCGCGCCACAGCGCTATGGGTGATCCTGCTAGAATGTCAGGAGGCCTCGATGAGCATGCTCGAGCGGATCACCGCGCGGCTGGATCAACAATCGCTGCTCATGGGCGGCATGATGGATCGGCTTCGTCTCGACCCGGCTGATATCGCGCGTGCGGCTTCTGGCACCAGGATCGCGAGAGCGGCAAGAACCTGCATGCTGTGCCGGAGCAGCACCGAGTGCCGTGCTTGGCAGCAGACGGTGACGAATGCGGATGAGGCTCCCGATTTCTGCCCGAACCGGGCCCTATTCAGCCTGAGCCGCGGGAGCACGGTCCAATGATACCCGACCTGCGCAGGATATGGCGGTCCCTGACCGGCGATCGTAGCTACCGCGAACTCGTCGGCATCAGGCTCTGGCAGCCCGAACTCGCGGCGGAACTCGGCCGTGACGTCGGCGTCCCGCTTCGCGATCTCGAGCATCTTTCCCGAACCAGTGCGAAGGGAGTCGTGCTGCAGCACCGCATGATGCGCGCCTTTGGACTGCCGCTGGTCGGGGGCAGCTCTAAGCAGCTGCAGTCCATGCGGGAGGTCTCCCTGAACTGCGCTGCCTGCATTGCCAAGAGGAGATGCGAGCGGGAACTTTCCGCCGGAACGGCAGCGGCCAATGCCGTCGCCTTCTGTCCCAACGCGCCCATCTTCAGCGATCTCGCGGTCCGACCGAGCTGAGACCGACGTGCCGAAGAGAGAGGCACTCTCCGCCGCGGGAGCGGCCGGGCCAGCGCCAGAGGAATGCCAGCAGCACAGCCTTCAGGAGGATGCGGGCGCCGTTCTGCTGGGTACGCTGATCGTAGCGCTGGGCATCACGATCTACAGGGAGGTCGGCCTCTTGTTCGGCGGCATCGCCGGCTTGGCGCTTCTCCTGCACTATCTGTCGACGCTGAGCTTCGGCGCTTTGTTCGTGGCGCTAAACATTCCCTTCTTCATCCTGGCATGGTGCCGAATGGGACCGACCGTGGCAGCGCGCAGCGTTGTGGCCGTTGCCCTGGTCGCAGTTTTCTCGGCTGCCGGCCCGCGCTGGATCGACCTTACCTTCGTCCATCCGGTTTATGCGGCAGTGATCGGCGGAGGCTTGTGCGGGGTCGGCATGCTGATGCTCTTCCGCCACCGAACGGCGCTCGGCGGGATCAACATTCTGGCGCTGCATGTTCAGGAGCGCAGGGGCGTTCGCGCCGGGCATCTCCAGCTGGCGCTCGACGCGGCCATTCTTGCCGGAGCTGCCCTGATGCTCACCTTCGAGCAGCTGGCCCTCTCGATCCTCGGCACGATCGTTCTCAACTGGATCCTCGCCACCAACCATCGCACCGGCCGCTATAAAGGGATCAGCTGAGGGCAGACGGTTACCTCGACGAAGGACATTTCACGATCCCACCAAACCGTTTCGGCGCTCGCCCCAAGCCTAGGGCCTGCGCTCCCTGCCCGAACGGCAACTGGACAACTCAATCGGCGACTTCATGATGCAGCGGCTGGGCGAAACCGCCAAAGTGAGTTATCGCGGCAATTGCACCGTCTACGAACTGGGCGAGCGACGCAACGAATGAGGCGTTCAGTCCGACCGTTATTGAGCACGCGCTGGCAGGCGGCGGGCATGATTGACCTAAGGCAGTTGGCGGTGGCATTCCGCCAATATGCCTGCCTCCTTGGCTGCCGCGACGAACGCAGCACGAGCTTCCTCTGCAGAGCAAGCACCTTCGAGGCATCTGAGGGCGGTCATACGAGCACTGTGGTACCGCGGACCTGCTTTCGTCGGCCACTGAAATAGAAGAACTTCCGCAGCCATGGTCGTGTCGTTTACCACGTAGCGGATCGAACCGCTCTTGCCGGCGCGAACAGTGACGGGATTGTGCCAAGCTCCAATCGACATCTCTCACCGTCAGATACAGTCCTGCCATTCAGCGCAGGCGGACAGGCTGAGCCTGGCCGCCTTGGCTGCCGCTGGGGCAGCGTTGTCCGTGATCTAGCGGGCGGCGACAGCCTGTCCGAAGAGCTCGGCGAATGCTGTCTTGGCGCGGCCCGGATGGCGGACCGCTTCGGCCGCCGCGAGGTTGTCGCCATCGCCGACGACGATCAGGGCGACCATGCCCATCCCGTAATGCGGCGCGCACTTGATGCCGTAGGCGCCCTCGACCTCGAGCGTGTAGGTGATCTCCTCGTTGATCTTGCCCCTGAAGGTCGCGGCGCCTTCCGGGAACATTCCGGCAATGAGTTCGGCGTTATGGCCCGGGTCGGTGGCGATGAACTTGATCGTGTCGCCTGGGGCGGCGCGGACGAAGTCTGGCTGGAAGACCATCGCGCCCTTGTCGCCGCGATTGAGCATCAGGATTTCGTGTTCCGCGGCCTGGGCAGCGCCGGCGACGGCAACCGTGGCCGCGAGGGCGATCATGGCGAGTAGGTTCTTCATCTTCCTGGTCCTTTTCGTGTCTCACGGCCTCAGCCGTTGAAGAGACACTAGCCTCGGCCGGCGGCCCGCAATTTGCGGTCGCGCAAATTGCGGGTAGAGAATGCGCGAGAATTGACTAGCAGGAGCCGTGCCGTTGCCGCTCGACCGGTCGCTGATCGCGCAGATCCCGCTCTTCTCCGGGCTTCCGGCGGAGGACCAGGACGTCATCCTGAAGGAGGCGCGCTCGCAGAGATATGCGCGCGACACGGCGATCTTCAGCCAGGAGGAGGAGGCGCATTCGTTCTTCCTGCTCCTCGCCGGTCACATCAGGGTGGTAAGGACGACGCTGGACGGCGAGCGGGTCATCGCCCGCTACATCAACGAGGGCGAGCTCTTCGGGATCGCCCCGGCGATCGGGCGCACTACATATCCGGCGACGGCGATGGCGGCCGTCGACTGCGTGGCGCTCTCCTGGCCGACCTCCTCCTGGGCAACATTCGCCTCCCGCTACCCGTCCTTCGCGGCGGGAACCTACGCCGTGGTCGGCCGGAGGCTGCAGGAGACGCAGCAGCGGGTCGTCGAGATGTCGACGGAGCAGGTGGAACAGCGGGTCGCCCACACCGTGCTGCGGCTGGTCAACCAAGCGGGCCGCAAGACGCCGGAGGGGATCGAGATCGACTTCCCGATCACCCGGCAGGACATCGCGGAGATGACGGGCACCACACTCCACACCGTCAGCCGGCTGCTGAGCGCGTGGGAGAGCGAAGGGATCGTGTCGGGCGAACGGCAGAAGGTGACTGTCGCCGATCCTCACGCGCTGATGCTGATCGCGGAGAACCGCCGGCGGAAGTGACGGTCCTCAGCCGGTCAGCGGCGACGGCCGCGTCAGGACGAAGGTCGCGGCGCCGGCAAGGCAGGCTGCCTGGAGCACGAGCGCCCAGCACGTGGCTGGGATGTGCTGTCATCCTGCTACGCGTTCCCTCTCTGCCAGGCTGTTCCCTATCGCGGCGGCGAGTTCTACGACGAAGCTCTCCTCGTCCACGCCGTGCTCGCTGCAGGCTTCGGGGACGGTGTGGAAGCCGCCGATCGGACAGCCGACGCAAAGCATCCTGTGTCTGACCAGGACTGCGATCGTGGCCGGCCAGTGCTGCATGATCGTATCGATCGGCATGTCGGGGTCGTAGGTCCAATCGCAGTTCATGACAAGCTCACAGGCGTGGCCGGCACAGAATCGGCCCGTAGCGAATGGCGAAGAGCAGGAACGCGAAGCTCCAGACGAGGCCGCCCAGCGTCAGCAGGGGGAGATAAAAGCCGCCGGACATGCCGGCCGCGACCCTGAGCAGTGCGCCCGCCACGACACAGGCGTAGACAAGCACGGTCCATCGATCCGCCACGATCTCGCGGCCGGTATGGCCGAGGCTGGCGCGGGTCATGACCGCCAGCGTCATGGTGCCGAAGGCGCCGGCCGTCAGCGCGTGAAGCGCGCTCGCCTGAGGGACGAGGTCGGGGCGCAGCACCGCGATGCCCATCAGCGCGAGCGACAGGGCGAGCCAGCCATAGCCCACATGGAGGATGAAGACGATCGGCTCGCCGATCGTGGCCCCGCCCCGCCAGCGCATCAGCCTCATGCCGAGCAGCAGCCCAGCGCCCAAGAGCACGGCGCCGGTCGTGGCCGCGTCGGGGTAGGTCGTCCAGGCGACCGCTGCAGAGAGTGTCACGAGGAGCGCGATCCTGTCGGCAAGGCCGAAGCTCGCCGGCAGATGGGTGGTGCCGGAGCGCGCCAGCCAGTTGCGCGTGAAGCTCGGCACGACCCTTCCGCCGATCAGCGCGACGAGCATCGCCATCACGGCGAGCGCCAGCCGGAGGGCGAGGCTCGGCTCCGTCAGCCCGGCCGCTTCCGCGTGATGAAGGAGGGAGGCCGCGGCGAGCAGGGTCAGCATCCCTGCCACCGGGGCGTTGCGCCAGTTGCGACCCGCGACGACCTCGCGCCAGACGGCGAAGGACAGGGTGGCGAGGAAGGAGACGTCGATGAGCGCCGCCCCTATCGGTGACGCCAGCAGGGCACAGCCCAGCCGACCGCTGAGCCAGAGCAGCGCCAGCCCGGCCAAAGGGGCGCCGCTGAGCGGCAGCCGCCCGGTCCAGTTCGGCACCGCGGTCAGAACGAAGCCGGCAACGACCGCGCCGACATAGCCGAACACCATCTCGTGCGCGTGCCATTGGATCGGATCGAACGGGCCACGCGGCGCAGCGTCGGTGATCAGCATGACGAGCCAGAGCGGCGTGGCAAGCGCGGCATGGAGGGACGCCAGAAGAAAGAAGGGGCGGAAGCCATAGTGCAGGATGGCGGGGGCCGAGCGGGGGCGGCCGCGCCCGTCGCCTCGCGTGTCGCCGGCGCGGATACGGCTGCGCGGCACCGAGCGGTCGGTGGCGGCGGAAGCGTCAGCCATGCTCGCCTCCCTTGCTCGCGGACAGGGCAAGGCAGCGCCTGAGCGCTGCCGCGCCGCTCGCGGCGGCCTGGTCGATGTCGTCGAAGATCCCCGCCGCTTCGGCGAAGGCGGAGAGGTCGTCCTCATCCGGGCCCATCCCGTCGAGCTCGTCGAGGAAGGCGAGGAGGCCGCCGATCGCCGCCCGCATCGCCCGCGCCTGCGACAATGCGCCAAGCAGAGCCTCGCGCCTGCCGTCTTCGGCCAGGCTGTCGAGGCGGTCCTTCACCTCGGCCCGGCAGCGGCAGTCCAGGTCCACGTCGACCAGCCTGTCCCTCACGCGGGAAAGCACGATGTCGAGACGGATGAGGTCGCCTGCCGGCAGGGGTGCACGAGGGTCCATGTTCGACTCCGCTGAAACAGGATCGGGCTGGTCCGCATTGTGGTGTGTGCGAGACTAGGGTTTGGTGCCGGCGCGCTCTTTGCGCTAATGCAAACTCGCCGGCGGTCGGCCGTGCGAGGGAGCCGGAACCCAGACCTGATCGAGCGCCGGGCGGCCATGCGCGCGCCCTATCTGCCGCTGTGGGAGGCCGCGCCATGGCAGGCGCTGGTGCCGTTCGTCCTGATGCCAGTCGCAGCCTGGCTGGTCGTCGCCGGACTATGGGCGGCCAACCCGCTCTCCGTTTCACTGAGGCGGTCAGGGGATGGTGAGCCGCTTCCGCCGATAGCCGCCGTGACGCGGCATCCGCTGCTCTGGGGCTTCCTCTTGTGGGCGCTTGCGCACATCCCGCCGAATGGCGACCTCGTCTCGCTGATCCTGTTCGGAGGAATGGCGGCGCTGTCGGTCGTCGGAATGCTCGTGCTCGACCGCCGCAAGAGGAGGATGATCGGCGAGCAGAAGTGGCGCGCTATGGCGCGCAGGAGCGGGCTCGTGCCCTTCGCCGCGCTCGTCATGGGTCGCGCGCGGCTCGGGGTTGGCGCCGCGCTGCTCTGGCCGCTCGCGCTCGCAGCGGCGCTCTATATCTGATTCCTGCTCGACGGCCACCGTCGGCTGATCGGTCCCGATCCGCTCGCCATGCTCGGCTGAGGCGCGGCCTCTACTGCGCCAGCCGCGTCTCCTGGAGATGCAGCCGCAGCGCCTCCGCATCCGGGTCGTGATGATGCGTCGAAGGGATGCCCATCTCGTCGCGCACCTCCGGGGGCGGCAGCCAGCCCGGATCGACGCCCGTCATGTCAGGCAGCTCGTGCGCGATGCCCTTGTGGCAGTCGATGCAGGTGTAGCCGTCCTGCTGGATCAGGTAGCGCGTATGGATATCCGCCGCGCGCTGTGTCTGCCGGGTGAAGTCCATGGCGACCTCCGAATGGCAGTTGCGGCACTCCAGCGAATCGTTGGCCTTCAGCCGCGCCCATTCGTGCTGGGCGAGCCGGAGCCGCTCGTCGAGGAATTTCCGGCGCGTATCGATGGTGCCGAAAAGGTGGCCCCAGACCTCTTTCGATGCCTGCATCTTCCGGGCGATCTTGTTGGTCCACTCGTGCGGTACGTGGCAGTCGGAGCAGACCGCCCGTACGCCGGAGCGGTTGGTGTAGTGGACGGTGCGCGTCAGCTCCTCGAAGACGTTCGCCTCCATCTCGTGGCAGGAGATGCAGAACTCCTCGGTATTGGTGAACTCGAGCGCCGTGTTGAACGCGCCCCAGAACAGGACGCCGCCCAGGAAGCCGCCGAGCGTCAGGAAGCCTACACTGAGATAGGCGCTCGGGCGGCTGGCGATATGCCAGAACCACAGGAGGGCGGCCTTGATCCTGCCCATCCTACTCGTCCTCGACCGGGATGAGGGTCAGCATGTCGCGGAACACGTTGTCGACTAGCGGCCGCGCATCGCTCTGCTGCACGTGGCAGGCGGTGCAGTGGTAGCGGCGCGGGGCGACGTCGGCCAGCATATTGCCGTGACGGTCGAGGAAGTGGGAGATGCTGATCATCGGCGCATTGACCAGGTCGGTAAACTGCCGGCGGTGGCAGTCGAGGCAGCGGTTTGCGTTGAGCGATATCTGGTAGCCGTCGATCGAGTGCGGGATGATCGGCGGCTGCTCCGGATAGTTGCGCATGCGCCGCTGGTCGTCGGTGACGGGGGTGGCGAGCGGCGGCGCGGGCACGTCCGCCATCGGCTGCTCGGCCCCCGTCAGGCGGGGCACGATCTCCTGCGCATAGGCGGCGGCAAGGGCGATGCTGACGGCCGTCACGGCGGCGGCCACGAAGGAGGCTCGGCGGACGAAGCTCATATCGATTCGATCCTCACTGCGCATTTCTTGAAGTCCGTCTGGCGGGAGATCGGGTCGTTCGCGTCCAGCGTGACCTTGTTGATCAGCTGGCTGGCATCGAACCAGGGGACGAATACCACGCCGCGCGGCGGCCTATTGCGGCCACGAGTCTCGAGCCGCGTCCGCATGTCGCCGCGGCGTGAGACCACGCGGATTTCCATGCCCCGGTTGAGGCCGCGTTCGCGCGCGTCCTCCGGATGCATGTAGCAAAGCGCGCCGGGGAAGGCCTTGTATAGCTCGGGCACGCGCATGGTCATCGATCCGGAGTGCCAATGCTCTAGCACGCGGCCGGTCACGAGCCAGAGCGGATATTCCTCGTCCGGACTCTCCGCCGGCGGCTCGTACGGTACAGCGAGAACGACCGCGCGGCCGTCGGGGCGGCCATAGAAGCGCACGCCTTCGCCTTCCGGGACATAGGGGTCGTAGCCCTCGCGGTAGCGCCACCTGGTCTCCTCGCCGCCCACCACCGGCCAGCGCAGGCCGCGGTTCTGATGATAGCTGTCGAAATCGCCGAGATCGTGCGCCTTGCCGCGGCCGAAAAGCGCGTATTCCTCGAACAGGCCCTTCTGCACGTAGAAGCCGAAATGCCCGGATTCGTGATTCTCATATTCGGGGTCGATCTGCGAGACCGGGTAGGCATCGACCTGGCCATTGGCAAAGAGGACGTCGAACAGCGTCTTGCCGCGATAGTCCTCGTTGGTTGCCAGTATCTCCTCCGGCCAGACCTCGTCGGTGGTGAAGCGCCTGGAGAACTCCATCAGCTGCCAGAGGTCGGACCGCGCCTCGCCCGGCGCCTGCACAAGCTGGCGCCAGAAGTGGGTGCGGCGCTCGGCGTTGCCGTAGGCACCCTCCTTCTCCACCCACATCGCGGCCGGCAGGATGAGATCGGCCGCCAGGGCCGTGACGGTTGGATAGGCGTCGGAGACGACGATGAAGTTCTCCGGGTTGCGGTAGCCGGGATAGGTCTCGTTGGCGATGTTTGGCGCCGCCTGCATGTTGTTGTTGACCTGCACCCAGTAGAAGTTGATGAGGCCGTCCTTCAGCCGCCGGTCCTGCTCGACCGCATGAGCGCCGACCCAGTCCGGCAGCAGGCCGTTCGGCAGACGCCAGTAGCGCTCGGCAACCTGCCGATGATCCGGGTTCGTCACTACCATGTCGGCCGGAAGCCGATGGGCGAAGGTGCCGACCTCGCGCGCGGTGCCGCAGGCGGATGGCTGCCCCGTCAAGGAGAACGGGCTGTTGCCGGGCTCCGAAATTTTCCCGGTCAGCAGATGGATGTTGTAGATCATCTGGTTGGCCCAGACGCCGCGCACATGCTGGTTGATGCCCATGGTCCAGAGCGACATCACCTTGCGCGTAGGATCGGCGTAGAGTTCGGCCACCTCCTCGAGCAACCCCGGCTCGACGCCGGAAATCTGCGCGGCGCGGTCGACGGTATACTCCGAGATCAAGTCGGCGAACTGCTGGAAATCCGCCGGCTCCATGTCGGCGGCAGTCGCCGCGCCCTGCGCGGCCGTCTGCAGAGGATGCTCCGGCCGCAGCCCGTAGCCGATGTCGGTCCGGCCCCTGAAGAAGGCCACATGCTCGTCGACGAAGGCCTGGTTCACCCGGCCGGTCTGGATGATGTGGTTGGCGATGTAGTTGAGGATGGCGAGGTCGGTGCCGGGCCTGAACACGATCGGGATGTCGGCGAGATCGGAGCTGCGGTTGGTGAAGGTCTGCAGCGATGCGACCCGCACGTGGTCGGCGGTGAGCCGCCGGTCCGAGAGCCGCGTCCACAGGATCGGGTGCATCTCCGCCATGTTCGAGCCCCACAGCACGAAGGCATCGGCATGCTCGAAATCGTCGTAGCAGCCCATCGGCTCGTCCATGCCGAAGGTGCGCATGAAGGCCACGGCGGCCGAGGCCATGCAGTGGCGGGCATTCGGGTCGAGATTGTTGGAGCGGAAGCCAGCGCGCATCAGCTTGGACGCCGCATAGCCCTCCCAGATCGTCCACTGGCCGGAGCCGAACATGCCGATCGCCTCGGGACCCTTCTCGCGCAGCACGCGCTTCGCCTGCTCCGCCATCACGTCGAAGGCCTCGTCCCAGGAGACGGGCTCGAACTCGCCATCCTTATCGTAGACGCCGCCGCGCTTGCGCAGGAGCGGCTGGGTCAGTCGGTCCGAGCCGTACATGATCTTCGAAAGGAAGTAGCCCTTGATGCAGTTGAGGCCGCGATTGACCTCGGCCTGCATGTCACCATGGGTGGCGACGACATGCCCTTCGCGAACGCCGACCATGACGCCGCAGCCTGTGCCGCAAAAGCGGCAAGGCGCCTTCGACCACTTGATCTGGAGCGCCGCGGCACCACCCGGCACCGGCTGCGCCTCGGCCGGCAGCGCCATTCCAGCCGCCGCCGCTGCGACGCCCGCGGCGTGCGCCTTGATCATGTCGCGACGTGTAAGGCTCATGCTTCTTCTCCCAGGCTTTCGGCGGTCTCCACCTGCTCGTAGACCATCACCGCCGAGACGACGCCTTGCAGCGCCGATATCTCCGTCAAACGCGCGCCGATGGCGCCGGCGCTCGCCCCCTCGAGGACGAGGACGAGCTTGTTGTCCTGCTGATGCGCGATTTCGGTGTCCTCCATCGCCGCGATCTCGCGCCGTAAGGTGTCGATCGCTGCCGGCAGGCAGCGCACGATCGCGCTCGAGATGTGGACCATGGCCGTCGCCTCAGGCATCGAGCGGTTCCTCCGTGATCGCAGTGACTTTGATCGCGTCGGCCGGACAGTGCGACACGCAAGCGCCGCAGCCCGTGCAGGCATCCGCGTCCAGTTCCGGCGCCGCGGCGCGACCGACGCGGAGGCGAAAGCGGATCGCCCCCTCCGGACAGACGTCCTGGCAGGCGCGGCATTCGGTCCCGCGCGTCGACAGGCACGTTTCGCCAATCGCGACGACGTGGGTGAATGCCTTTCTCCTGAGGTCGAAGACCGGAGCGGAGCAGGCTTCGGCGCAGAGGCCGCAGAACGTGCACTCGCCCTTGTGCGGGCGCAGTTCCGGGTAGCCGCCGGAACCGATCGCAATGACTTCGGAATGACAGGCCGTCCCGCAGGCGCCGCAGCGCGTGCAGCCGGCGAGCAGCGCTGCCTCGGCGACCCAGGGAGGACGCAGCGGCGGGGTCCGGTCGCCGCGACCGAAAAGAAAATTGCGACGGGCGTAGTCCATCGTCCCCGCGACCCTAACCCGGAGGTCCCGGCGGGCCGAAGACGATCTGCCACATCCACACCAGGAAGCCGTAGCCGCCGACTACGCCGACGGCGATGAACGGCCAGATCAGCACGGCAAGGATGAGGAAGACGAGGAACTCAGCACGACGGCCGGCGCGTCGCCCCTCGCGCGGCTCCTCGAGGACCTGCTGGTGTTCGCCGGTCATGAGACCGCCTCCTCGTTGAGCACTCAGTCTACGAATCCGGCAGATGCTATTGAGCGAGTTCGGCCATGACAACCCCGGTGACTATCCCATCGGGTTGCGGATCATCCAGTTGCGGATCAAGGCGGCGCCGAAGCCCACAGCCGCGCCGATGGCCGCCAGGCCCAGCACCCAGTTGAACATGAAGCCGACATCCATGCGGCCGTAGTCGAGCCAGGACATCGCAAAGCCGACCACCGCCCCGGCAACCGCGCCGATCAAGACGAGGAGCGACAGAGGCCATTCTTGACGCCGCATTGATCTCAGCTCCCAGTAAGTTCCTCAGGGTCCCGCCGCTGGGCATACTAGCAGTTCATCCATCGAAATGTTCCGCGGCTGCGTGAGACGATCGCGTTGCCGACCGACACCTCAATACGGTTCGGTCCGGGCTCGTTCGAAGCGAAGGCCGAGCCTTGCCGCTCGGTTGACCCCCGCATGCGATCAGGCCGGCGGAGGACTGTGGGCGCATTGTTCTCCTCCGCGCTTGGATAGTGGATACCCACCCCGAGGAGTCGACGCGAAAGCTGACGCGGCTTCTTGGCAGTCTCAGGGTCCAAACCGCTCCGCTGTTTGATATTGAACAAAGTCGAGGCAGCACCCGTCCGATAGGCATCGCTTCAGTGGCAGGGAGCAGCCTGAATGTTGAACGGAAAATCCGCCTCGGAGCGGATCCGCATCTTGGCAACAGTACTGCTGGCGCTGATGCTCCTGTTGGCAGCTGGCGGCGGGCAAGCAGTGGCCGAATCCTCCGTTCTGGGACGCTATCTCGAGCGGGTGCCCGCCTCCACGCTGGTCGAAGGTGCCGACGGTTACGGCGCCATCCCGCCCGAACTGCCCGTCGCCCCGGTATTGCGGGGGAGCGAGACGGTCGGCTGGGCCTTCGTGAACTCCGATTTCGTCGGCACCACCGGCTATTCCGGCAAGCCCATCCACGTGCTGGTCGCGGTTGACCAGGAGGCGGTAGTCATGGCTGCGCGGCTGGTCGACCATTCCGAGCCGATCGTGCTGATCGGCATTCCAGAACAACGAATGCGGCAGGTTATCGAGGACTATGCCGGGCTCGACCTGAGGAAGGAAGTCGTTACCGAACGCTCGGCGCAAGAGATCGACATCATCGCGGGTGCGACGGTGACGGTGATGGTGATCGACGATTCCATAGTGCGGTCGGGCATCAGGGTGGCGCGGGCACTGGGGCTCGGAGGCCTGGCGCCCAGGCGCGCGGAGGAGGCGCAACGTCGCGAGGTCGTCGCCGAAATCGGTGAGAGGCGCGACTGGCAGCAGCTTGTCGGCGACGGCTCGGTGCGGCGCATGTCGCTCGATATCGGCCAGGTCAACCGCGCCTTCGAGGAAACGGGTGACGTGCGCGCGGGAGCCCACCGGCTGGAGGGACCGGCGGACGACACCTTCATCGATCTCTACACCAGTCTCGTCAGCGTGCCGGCGCTCGGGGCTTCGCTGCTCGGCGAGCGGGAGCACGCCAACCTCCAGCGCTGGCTGGGTGAGGGAGAAAACGCGATCCTGGTTGGCGGGCGCGGCATCTATTCCTTCAAGGGCTCCGGCTATGTGCGCGGAGGGCTGTTCGACCGCATACAGCTCATCCAGGGCGACATGTCGGTGCGTTTCCGCGACCGCGACCACCGCAGGCTGGGCGCCGTCGATGCCGCGGGCGCTCCAAGCCTCACGGAGATCGATCTCTTCCGCATTCCGGCCGATTCCGGCTTCGATCCCACGCAGCCTTGGCGGCTGCAGCTCCTGGTCCAGCGCGAGGTAGGCGCAACGGAGCGGCTCTACACGACCTTCGACCTCGGCTACCGGCTGCCGGACCGCCTGCTGAGGGCGGTGTCGTCAGAAGCGGCAGTCGCACCGGCCGTCTTCGAGGACGACGAGCAGGCCGCCAAGCGGGCGCTGTGGCAGCGCATCTGGCGCGACAAGACGCTCGAGATCGGCGTGTTGACGGTCATGCTTCTGGTTCTGACGGGCGCCTTCTTCTTCCAGGGCACGCTCACCCGCTCTGCGCGCGTCACTTCCTGGTTCCGGATGGGCTTCCTGAGCGTCACGCTGGTCTTCCTCGGCTGGTACGCCAACGCGCAGCTTTCGGTCGTCAATCTGATGGCGCTCGCCAATTCGCTCGCGACCGGCTTCAGCTGGGATGCCTTCCTGCTCGATCCGCTGGCCTTCATCCTGTGGTTTTCGGTGGCGGCCGCCCTGATCTTCTGGGGACGCGGCGCCTATTGCGGCTGGCTGTGCCCATTCGGCGCGCTGCAGGAACTCACCAACCGCATCGCGCGGGCGCTGCGCGTGCCGCAATGGAAGGTGCCGTGGGCGCTGCACGAGCGACTGTGGGCGGTCAAGTACATCATCTTCCTCGGCCTGTTCGGCGTCACGCTTGCCTCGATCGGCTGGGGCGAGACGCTGGCCGAGGTCGAGCCCTTCAAGACGGCGATTGTGCTCAAGTTCGACCGCGCCTGGCCCTTCGTCGTCTATGCGCTCGTGCTTCTGGGCATCGGCCTTTTCATCGAGCGCTTCTACTGCCGCTATCTGTGCCCGCTTGGCGCGGCGCTGGCGATCCCCGCCCGCATCAGGATGTTCGACTGGCTGAAGCGCTACCGCGAATGCGGCAATCCCTGCCAGGTCTGCGCCAAGGACTGCATGGTCCAGGCCATCCACCCCACCGGCGAGATCAACCCCAACGAGTGTCACAACTGCCTGAACTGCCAGGTGCTCTACCAGAGCGAGGTCAAGTGCCCGGTTGTGGCTCTCAAGAAGAAGAAGCGGGAGGCGTTCGCCAAGCAGCTTGCGTCATCGAACGCGGCGATCGCCCGCTCGCTCGAGCAAAAGCAGTTCGAAAATTCCAACTGAGAGAGGAAGACCTTCATGACAACGAAAGACGATACCAGCATTAGCCGTCGCGGCATGCTGACTGGCCCCGCCAAGCTGGCACTGCTGGCCGGCGCGGCAATGGGCGGCGCGGGGGGGCTGATGGCAGCCAGCAGCCCGGCAAGGGCGGCGGGCTTCTCGCTCCAGCCGGGCGAGCTCGACGAGTATTACGGCTTCTGGTCCTCGGGCCAGAGCGGCGAGATGCGCATTCTCGGCGTCCCGTCGATGCGGGAACTGATGCGGGTTCCCGTATTCAACCGCTGCTCGGCCACCGGCTGGGGACAGACCAACGAATCGCTGCGGATCCTGACCGAGGGCCTGAGCGAGAAGACCAGGAAGTTCCTCGCCGCCAACGGCAAGGTGACCCACGACAATGGCGACCTGCACCATGTGCACATGTCCTTCACCGAAGGTCGCTACGACGGCCGCTTCCTGTTCATGAACGACAAGGCCAACACCCGAGTGGCCCGGGTGCGCTGCGACGTCATGAAGCCGGACAAGATCATCGAGATCCCGAATGCCAAGGCGATCCACGGCCTGCGGCCCCAGAAATGGCCGCGCACCAACTATGTCTTCGCCAACGGCGAGGACGAGGGGCCAAAGGTCAATGACGGCATGATCCTCGACCAGCCCGAGGACTACGTCAACTTCTTCACAGCCATCGACGCCGACAGCATGGAGGTCGGCTGGCAGGTGATGGTGTCGGGCAATCTCGACAACACAGACGCCGACTATGAGGGCAAGTGGGCCTTCTCCACCTCCTACAACTCGGAAATGGGGATGACCCTCGCCGACATGACCTCGGCGGAGATGGACCACGTCGTCGTCTTCAACATAGCGGAGATCGAGAGAGGCATCGCCGCGGGAGATTATGTCGAGCTCAACGGCGTCAGGGTCATCGATGGGCGCAAGGGGCAGAACAAGAAATACACCCGCTACATCCCGATCCCCAACAACCCGCATGGCTGCAACATGGCGCCCGACAAGAGGCATCTGTGCATCGGCGGCAAGCTTTCGCCGACGGTGTCGGTCATCGACGTGACCAGACTCGACGCCCTGTTCGAGGATGACACCCTCGATCCGCGATCGGCCGTCGTCGCCGAGCCCCAGCTCGGCCTCGGGCCGTTGCACACCGCCTTCGACGGCGAGGGCAACGCCTTCACCACGCTGTTCCTCGACAGCCAGGTGGTCAAGTGGAGCATCGACAGGGCGATCCGCGCCTATGCCGGCGAGAACGTTGACCCGATCATCTCCAAGGTCGACGTCCACTATCAGCCGGGCCACAACTCGACCACCATGGGCGAGACGCTCGACGCCGACGGCAAGTGGCTCATCTCGATGAACAAGTTCTCGAAGGACCGCTTCCTCAATGTCGGGCCGCTCAAGGCCGAGAACGAGCAGCTGATCGCCCTCGACGGCGACCGGATGACGGTCGTCCATGACGGCCCGACCTTCGCCGAGCCGCATGATTCCATCCTCGTGCACCGCTCGGTCGTGGATCCGCTCCATGTCTGGAACCGCGACGACCCGATGTGGGCGGAAACCCGCAGGCAGGCCGAGGCCGATGGCGTCGACATCGACGAATGGACCGACACCATCATCCGCGACGGCAACAAGGTCCGTGTCTACATGACCTCCATCGCGCCGGCCTTCAGCATCGAGCAGTTCACCGTGCAGGAAGGCGACGAGGTGACGATGATCGTCAGCAACCTCGACGACATCGACGACCTCACCCACGGCTTCTGCATGGGCGATCACGGCGTTGCCTTCGAGATCGGCCCGCAGGCGACCGCGTCGGCCACCTTCGTCGCCGCCAAGCCCGGCGTCTACTGGTACTACTGCCAGTGGTTCTGCCATGCCCTCCACATGGAGATGCGCGGCCGGATGCTGGTCGAGCCGAAGGCGGCCTGACCGATGCGGCGTCCCCGGCCACTTCTCCTCCTCGCCGCGGCGATGCTGGCGGCCTCCACCGCTTTGGCGGCGGCGGCCGAGCGCGTCGTCGCGGCGGTGCCGGGGGCGCTCGTCGAAGCCGTCGCCGGGGCCAGCCCCGGCGACGTGCTCCTCCTGGCGCCGGGCCGACACGACGGCCCGGTGCTGCTCGACCGGCCGCTGACGTTGAATGGCGGCGGCGAGGCGGTCATCGACGGCGGCGGCGCGGGCAGCGTGATAACCGTGACGGGGGCCGACGTGATCCTGCGCGGCCTGGAGATCCGCGGCTCGGGCAGCAGACACGAGGAGATCGACGCCGGCGTCAAACTGGATCGCGAGGCGCGCCGCGCGATCGTGGAAGGTAACCGCATCCTCGGCAACCTGCATGGCGTGCATGTGCGCGGCGCGCGCGACAGCCAGGTGCGCGACAACGAGATCGTCGGGCGCACGGACCACCGCATGAACAGTCGCGGCAACGGCGTCTATGTCTGGAACGCGCCGGGCACGGTGATCGAGGGCAACGACGTCCGCCTCGGCCGCGACGGCATCTTCGTCAACGCCTCCAATGATGGCGTCTTCCGCAACAACCTGTTTCGCGACCTGCGTTTCGCCGTCCACTACATGTACGCCAACAACAGCGAGGTGTCCGGCAACGTCTCGATCGGCAACCACCTCGGCTTCGCGCTGATGTTCTCCAATCGCATCACCGTCCACGACAACATGTCGCTCGGGGACAGGGCGCACGGCGTGATGCTCAACTACGCCAACAACGCCAGCGTTCGCGGCAACCTCGTGCGCGGCGGCACGCATGAGAAATGCACCTTCATCTACAACGCCCACAAGAACACGATCGCTGACAACCGCTTCGAGGGCTGCGAGATCGGCATCCACTTCACCGCGGGTTCGGAGCGCAACGCCCTTTCCGGCAACGCCTTCGTCGGCAATCGCAACCAGGTCAAATATGTCGGCACCCGTCATATCGAGTGGAGCCACGAGGGCCGGGGCAATTACTGGTCCGATCACGTGGCCTTCGATCTCGACGGCGACGGCATCGCCGACGGCCCGTTCCGGCCAAACGACCTGATGGACCACATCCTCTGGTCGCAGCCGGCGGCCAAGCTTCTCATGGGCTCTCCGGCGGTGCAGCTCGTGCGCTGGAGCCAGGCCGCCTTCCCGGCCATCCTGCCCGGCGGCGTCGTTGACAGCCATCCGCTGATGCGCGCGCCCGAGATCATCGTCCCCGAACACTTCGCAGCCATGGAACGGGACGCCCGTCCCGACTGGCTATTCAACAGGAACGACAATGCGGATCTTGACCCTGTCACAGGTCACTAGGACCTTCGGCGAGACCAGAGCGCTGGCCGGCGTTTCGCTGGACGTATCAGCCGGCGAGCGCGTGGCCCTACTCGGCCACAACGGCGCCGGCAAGTCGACGCTGATGAAGATCGTGCTCGGCCTGATCGCCGCCGACAGCGGCACCGTCAGCGTCGCCGGCGCCGCGCCGGGGAGCCGGGCCGCGCGCGCCGCCACCGCCTATCTGCCCGAGAACGTGGCCTTCCATCCGGCGCTCTCCGGGCTGGAGCAGATCGCCTTCTATCTCAGGCTGCGCGGCGAGAGCCCGCGCGCAGCACAAGGCCTTCTCGACCGGGTCGGTCTTGGCGAGGCCGGGCGGCGGCGGATCGGCACCTATTCCAAGGGCATGCGCCAGCGCATCGGGCTCGCCCAGGCGCTGATCGGCCGGCCGAAGCTGATGGTGCTCGACGAGCCGACCAGCGGGCTCGATCCCGTCTCGCGGCGCGAGTTCTACGCCATTCTCGACGGGCTCGCCGCCGAGGGCACGGCAATTCTCCTGTCGAGCCACGCGCTGACGGAAGTCGAGGCGCGCACGGACCGCATCGCCATCTTGAGCCGCGGCCATCTGGTGGCCAACGACACGCTCGCCACGCTGCGCCGGGGCGCCGCGCTGCCGATCCAGCTCCAGGTGGTCGCCCGACCCGACACGGCGGACGAGGTTGCGGGCCGACTGGCCGGCAGGCGCGTCAATGGCGTCCGCATCGATGTCGACTGCGGCCACGAGGACAAGCTCTCCCGCCTGGGCGACATCACCGAGCTGCGCGGCCTGATCGACGACGTGCAGGTCGTGCCACCCAGCCTCGAGGACATCTACGAGCATTTCAGCCGGAGGGCGCCATTATGAACCGCATCGCAGCCGTCGCGCGAACGGAGATCCGCATCGCCTTGCGAAACCGCTGGGTGGCCATCGCGGTGGTCATGATGGCGCTGTTCTCGATGGTGCTCTCAGCCGCCGGCAGCGCGCCCACCGGCCAGCTCGGCGTCGACCGCCTGTCGGTGGTGGTGGCGAGCCTCACCAGCCTCGCCGTCTACCTCGTGCCGCTGATGGCGCTCCTGATGGCCTTCGATTCGGTCGCCGGCGAGGTGGAACGCGGCACGCTCCCGCTCGTGCTGACCTATCCCGTGTCGCGCGGCGAGATCCTCGCCGGCAAGTTTATTGCCCATCTGGGCACGCTGGCGCTCGCCGTGGCGATCGGCTACGGCATCGCGGGCGCCGCGGCACTCTGGGCGGATCCGGGCGCGGGACGCGGCATGCCGGCGCTGTTGCGCCTGTTCTGGACCTCGCTGCTTCTCGGTGCGACCTTCCTGGCCATCGCCTATGCGATCTCCGCTGTCGCGCGGCGTCCGGGTGCGGCAGCCGGCCTCGCCGTCGGCGTCTGGCTGGTCTTCATCGTGCTCTACGATCTCGGCCTGCTGGCGGCGATCGTCGCCGATGGCGGCGGCACCTTCACGACGACGATCCTCCCCTGGCTGATGCTCGCCAATCCGGCCGACGCCTTCCGCCTCTACAATCTCGCCACCTCCGATGCCGCAGCAGCCGCATCAGGCCTCGCCGGCGCCGCCAACTCGATCCCCCCCGCGCAGGCGCTCGCCGCGATCTGGCTCTGGCCGGTGGCCGCCTTCCTCGCCGCGGTGGCCGCATTCAGAAGGGTGACGCCATGACCAGAACCGCCATTCTCCTGAGCGCATTTCTGGCGCTCGCCGCCTGCAGCCCGAAAGGCGCGGACGGGCCGCCGCAGCCGGTTGCCATGACGGAGGAAACGCTCGGCCATTACTGCCAGATGAACCTCACGGAGCACCCCGGACCGAAGGCGCAGGTGCACCTCGCTGGCCTCGCCGAGCCGCTGTTCTTCAGCCAGGTGCGCGACGCGATCGCCTATCAGCGCATGCCCGAGCAGTCGCACGCCATCAGGGCGATCTACGTGTCCGACATGGGTGCCGCCCCGAGTTGGGAAGAGCCCGGCACCGAGAATTGGATCATCGCCGAAAGCGCCGTCTACGTGGTCGACGCCGATATCGTCGGCGGCATGGGCGCGCCAGAACTCGTTCCCTTCTCGACTCCGGATCAGGCGCTGGCCTTCATGGCCGACCATGGCGGCTCGCGGATGACGCTCGAGACCATACCCGACGCGATGGTGCTGGCGCCGGTCGAGTTCGAGATGGACGACAACGGCGATTTTCGCGCCCCGCACGCGCACGCGCATACGCATTGAGGTCGGAAGGGACTCCTCCATGGCACCGCTCAACCGTCGCCGCTTTCTCCGGATCAGCGCCGGCCTCGCCTTGACGGCGGGCTCGCCAGCCTTGGCCGACGAGCTGCGCCTGACCCACTGGAAGGGGATCGCGTTGGGGGCGCGCGCCACGATCACGCTCGGCCACCCGGAAGCCGAACGTATCATCGGGGCCTGCCAGGCCGAACTGGAAAGGCTGGAGGCGATCTTCAGCCTGCATCGGCCCGGTTCGGCGCTGAGCCGGCTCAACGCGGTCGGACGGCTCGTCGATCCGCCCTTCGAGATGCTGAGGCTTCTCGATCTCTGCGCCTCGGTGCACGAGGCAACGCACGGGCTGTTCGACCCGACGGTCCAGCCGCTTTGGGACCTTTATGCCAGGCGGTACGCGGCGGGCCAGGCTCCTCGCAGCAGCGAAATCGAAGCGGTGCTGGCGCGTGTGGGATGGCGGCATGTCCTCCACCACACGAGGGAGGTGTCCTTCGCACGCGAAGGCATGGCCCTTACCCTCAACGGCATTGCCCAAGGCTATATCGCCGACCGGATTGCCGACTATCTGCGATCGGAAGGGCTGACCGACATCCTCGTCAATACAGGCGAGTTCCGCGCGCTCGGGGGCAGGCCCGACGGCGTTGCCTGGCCGGTCACCCTCGACGATGGCGGACCTGGAGCGGCGGGCACGATCGGCCTGCGCGACAAAGCCATCGCAAGTTCCTCACCGCGCGGGACCGTCTTCGATGCGGAAGGAAGGGCGGGCCACATCCTTCATCCCCGCACCGGAATGCCGTCATCAAAAGGCTGGCGGCTGATCTCGGTAACCGCTCGTTCGGCAGCGCTGGCGGACGGTCTCACCACAGCGATGTGCCTGATGACCCGGCATGAGATGGCAGCAGCGCTTTCCGGTTTCCCAGGGACCTCCTTGGCGCATCTCACCTAGGCGGTTCAGGCACCGTCGAGCAGGTTGGAACAGGCTGCTTCCGACTCTCCCCAAGTTTTTGTCCAGGCCCTTGTAGTGGCTCTTCGCATGGATCGTTCCGGCTGATGCCGCCGTGGCGGGCGATAGATTGGCCTCCCAGTCGGCTGGTTCCGGCTTCGCCGATGCTGTCGAGGTTGATGTTCCGCAACGAGCAGAACGCGCCGAACTGCGATGAAACATACTGGGGCGACGGCATTGCGGGCGACTTCGCGATGTTCGTGTAAGTCGGGTTGATCCGGCTTCTCCTCAGCGATTGTCCTGGATCAAATTCCGAACTGCATATTTCGTCGTAATATTGGGGTCACATCCCTTCGAGCCCGTGCTGCGGGATGCTGGGATATTAGCGCGCATATCATTGGCGGAGAATTCGGCATCTGCGCGTACGGGAAGGGTTGCGATCATGATCGAGGCGACGGAGGAGCATCTGCCGCTCGACCTCGGTCTGTCCGACCCGATGAAGCCGCATCAGCCTCGGTGGTTCCGTGGGTGGTATCTGCTCGTCCTGCTGATTCCGGTGTTCATGTTCCTGGGCGGAGTGCTGGGCCTGTATTTTCAACCTGCCCCACTGCAAACGTTCTACGCGTTCACTGGACTACAACCTGGCGGAGGATCGAATTCGCCGATCGCGCTGCCGCCGGACATCGTGCTGCCAGACAAGATGGTCGAGACGATGCTCCCCACAGATGTCGTTGGGCTGGCCCGGGTGATGCCGCGTGGCAACGTCTCGATCGTGGCGGCGCCCTACGGTGCCGGCGACGCGAGGCTTTCCGAACTGTTGGTCGCCATTGGCGAACAGGTCGCAAGGGGCACGCCGCTCGCACGGCTCGATAATCACTCCGCGCTCGAAAGCGCGGTGCTGCTTGCCGAAGCGAATCTGGCGGTCCGCCAAGCCACGCTTCTGCAAACGCGCAGCGCCGTCGACGCCAGCCGCAACGAGGCACAGGCAACACTTGACCAGGCGCGCGCGACCGCGCGCGAGGCCGTAGCCAATCTGGAACGGACGGAGGAATTGGCCCGGCGGGCCGTGGCCACCGGCGCAACCCTGGATTCGGTGAGGGCCGCGGCCGAGGCGGCCGCGCTCACGGTGAAGCGGGCGGAGGCCACGCTGGCGCGCTTCTCGGCGCTCGATCTCGACGAGCAGCCCGACGTGGTGGTGGCTGCACGCAACGTGGCCGCCGCAGAGGCCGATCTGGCGCGGGCTCGGCTCGACATGGGGCGGGCGCTTGTGGTGGCGCCCATCGACGGGACCATCCTCGATATCCATGCCACGCCTGGGCAGCGTCCTCCCGCCGGGGGGATCATGGAAATGGGCGATATCAGGCAGATGATGGCGGAGGTCGAAGTTTACCAGAACCGCATCGCCAGCGTACGGCCGGATCAGCCGGTGGAACTGGTCGCGGATGCGCTCGGCAGCACCTTGCGGGGCAGGGTCGAGAGTGTCGGGCTGACGGTCGGCCGCCAGGGGCTGATCTCGTCCGATGCAGCCGAGAATACCGACGCCCGCGTGATCCGCGTGCGTGTAGCGCTCGATGAGCCTTCGTCGCGGCTGGCGGCCGGCTATACCAATCTGGAGGTCATCGCCCGCATCGACACCTCCTCGGGGGATCGGACGAGGCGATGAGCCGCCTGCTACAATGGCTCTTCGGCCGGTTACCGATCGGCTGGCTGCAGTTGACTTACAACAGAACACGTTTCCTTGCGGCTCTGGCGGGCGTAGCTTTCGCCAACGTCCTCGTTTTCGTCCAGCTTGGGATCATGAATTCGATGGCGGCGGCCACGCTTCGGCCCTACGAGTTCTTCTCGGCTGACATCATGATGTCGGCCGCCGACGCCAATGCACTGTCGGACGGTGGCAATGTCGCCCGCCAATGGCTCCTGCAAGCGCTCGCGGATGCCGACGTCACAGACGGGATGGGGCTTTTTGTCGGAAACGTCCCGTGGGACCGCGGTCCGACCGACATCAGCCTGACCACTTTCGGGATCGACCCGTTCAAGCCCGGCTTCGTTTCGCCGGAAATTGCGGGCGATCTCGGCCTCTTACAGGTAAGAGGCGCCGCAATCCTGGATCGACTGGCACGCGGTATCGAACGTGAAGAGGCGGCCGCCATTCGACCCCAGACGCCGCTTTCGTTTGAGTCGGACGGTCGTACCGTGACGGCCTACACGACTTTTTCCGGCGGCGGAGGTTTTGGCGCCGACGGCTATATGCTGGTCTCGGACCAAACCTTCTTGTCACTCTTTCCCGTCCGTAGGTCAGCCGCACCAGATCACATCCTGCTGCGCATCAGGAGGGGAGCGCTGGCGAATGACGTAGCTGATCGTCTGCGAGACCTGATTCCAGAGTCCTCGGCTCTTCGCATCCGGAGCTACGCAGAGGCGATGGGGGAAGACCTGCGCTACCAGCAGACGCGCCGGCCCACCGGCATCATCTTCGGCTTTGGCGTCTTCATCGGAGTGCTGGTTGGGCTGGTCATCATCTATCAGGTCCTATCGACAGACGTAGCGGATCATCTGCGCGAATATGCCACCTTCAAGGCCATGGGCTACGGCCAGGGCTTCTTCACGGGGATCATCCTCGAGGAGGCAATCGTATTGGGGGTTCTTGGCTTCATCCCGGGGCTGGTTGTCGGTACCACCATCCTGACAATCATCGGCAAGGTCACGGCACTGCCGCTGGCGATGACGCCGTGGATGGCGATATTGGTCTTCGTCGGGACGATCGTGGTCTCGTTCGTATCCGGCATGGTCGCGACGCGGCGACTGGCCTCAGCCGATCCGGCGGACCTATTCTGAGCGACACCATGGAGTATCGCAACATCATCGAAGTACGGGGCCTCAGCCACTGGTTCGGTGAGGCTCAGGCGCGCAAGCAGGCACTCTACAATGTGAGCTTGACGATCGAGAAGGGAAGCTTCGTCGCGCTTATGGGGCCCTCCGGATCGGGCAAAACGACCCTTCTCACGCTTCTTGGCTGCCTTCGGCGCGTCCAGCATGGCTCGGTAACTCTTCTCCAACAGGAATTGCAGGCAGCCGACAAAGATAGACTGATCGCGCTGCGGCGACGTCTCGGCTTCATCTTCCAGGCCCACAATCTGCATGAGAGCCTCACCGCCATGCAGAACGTGGTGATGGGACTGCAGGTGCACCGCGGCATCTCGAACTTGATGGCGCGAGAGGCCGCCGCTCACGCGCTGGCGCTGGTCGGCCTTGCGGAGCGTGTCGATGACTTGCCAGGCAACCTCTCCGGCGGCCAGAAGCAGCGTGTGGCCGTGGCGCGGGCTCTAGTCGGCAATCCTGCGCTCGTGCTCGCCGACGAGCCGACGGCCGCGCTCGATCGCGACAGTGCGGCAAAGGTAGTCGATCTCCTGAAGCGTCTCGGAAGCGCGCGCGGGACGACGACCTTGCTCGTCACACACGACAACCGAATCCTCGACCGCGCAGACCGTGTCCTCACACTTGAGGACGGACGGATCATCTCGGACCAGAGGCCGAGGCCTGAAGGACAATCGGTGGTTTGAACGTCATGGGGTCTGCACGCCGATCGGTGTCGCAAGCGATTGTTCTGTTGCCGGTGGAGGGGTCACTTCGTGATGCAGATTTGCAGAGCTTCGATCTTACGGAAAGGCAGAACGGCTCACGATAGAGCAGGAACATTCCTGACCATGGCCGGTTCACCGACTGCCGACATTTCTTCGGAGAACGTCATGCTTCCCGCCACCGAACGGAGAGTCCCTGAATCGACCGAGGACGAGGTCAACCGTCGTATCGAACGCGAGACGCAGGCGCGCTTAGAATATTTTGCTTCGCGCCAAGACGAGATTCCTCAGCGGCTCACAGAACTTGAAAGGGAATGGGACATCGAGCGCATGCTTGAGGCCAATGCCTCGGCGCTTGCTTTTCTCGGAACCATGGCGGGATTAAGCGGCCGGCCACGGTGGTTCCTTCTTCCGACTTTCGTGACCGCGTTTCTGTTCCAGCACGCCTTGCAGGGTTGGTGTCCTCCCATGCCCGTCCTGCGACGTCTTGGCTTCCGGACGGCTCGCGAGATCCAAATAGAGCGAAACGCTCTTAAGGCCCTCCGCGGCGACTATGACGGGATCGCACGCGCCAAGAACCGCTTGGAAGCAGTGTTGCAGGCCGTGGGGCTGCGACGATAGGTTACGACTGAGGCCCCAACCTCCTCCGGTTGAGGGCGAGTCCTTTGTTTTCTTGCTCCGGTCTCACTGGCTGGACCGGTGGAAGGTCGGTTTCCGGCTTTTTGACGATGGCGGGCCGGTGGCGCGATTGAGCAACGAGATCGGTACCTTCTGCCTGGCCCCAGCCGCTCAACAATCCCGTGTAGTTCACCTCCAGGCTTGCTGCGCTGACGCCTGGGCCGGCTTTCCGGAATGGAGGCGCGGTTCAGCCAGGCAGACGTTGCCTGAAGCAGGGTTCACAGCGGACTGATGTTCTCGGGCGCCACCCGCGTTGGCTGCCATTTTGTAGGACTTTCCGGTACCCTCTTCTCGCGATCCCTGACCCGTAGGGTCTCAATTGGTGGACGCCCATCCCTCTCTGCAGGTGCCGGGACGCTGCTACATGCGCCCGACGACCACGGTAGCGATCATGACCAGCAGACCGCCCGCCGCCGCATAGGCGGCGCAGACGCCGGCGGTTCGGACGAGTACATCGCCTTCGCGGCGTTGCAGGCCGACCGTGGCCGCTCCGGCGATGATGTTGTGCGGCGCAATGGTGTTGCCGATGGCGGATCCGAGACCCTGGGCCGCGACCAGTACCGTGGCCGGCAGTCCGAGCGCGCCGGCGGTCGTCAGCTGGAACTGCGAGAACAGGATGTTCGACGCGGTGGCGGAACCGGTCACGAAGGTGCCCAGCACGCCGACCGCCGGTGCCAGCAGAGGCCAGGCGGCGCCGCTGTGCGCAGCACCCTCGGCAAGCGCTGCGATCATCCCCGAATGCACCATGAGCCGCGACATCGCCAGCATGGCGATCAGCGCGGCAGCAACAGGCAGGAGGCGCGCGGCCGCCGCGGCGATGGCGGGCAGGAGATGTGCCGCACGGCCGGTCGCAAGACTGCCCAGGACAAATCCCAGCAAGAGGATCGTGCCGGGATGATAGAGCGGCTGGAAGGTGCCGCGAAAAGTGTCGTGCAGGCTCCAGCCGACCTCCATGCCCGCGAGCGCGGCCTGCAGCGGATCGATCAACCGGGTCGCCAGAACCAGGGTCAGGATGACCATATAGGGCGCGATGGCGGGCCAGAGAACATCGAGCCCGGGCATCGTCCCGTTGCCGCGCGCGCGGTGCCGCATGATGACGACGAACAAGGCCGCGCCGGCCAGCGCGCCGCCGAGCGTCGGCAGTTCCGGTCCGGCAAGTATGGCAAACGCGGCGAACGGAACGAGGAAACAGGCGCCGGCCACCAACCCCCAGCCCAGGTTGCGCGGCGCGAGGGGAGCTCCCGCCATGCGCATGACGACCATGACGAGCATTGTTCCCAAGGCCGCGTGGAACAGCGCCGTGGCCGCCCCGATCTCGCCCGCCGGCAGTCCGGTGATCTCGACCTGAGCGAAGATCGGGGTGCCGACGGCACCGAACGACACGCCCGCTGCATGACCGACGAGTGCCATGGCGACGGCGTTGACGGGGGCGTAGCCGAGACCGACGAGCAAAGGTGCGGCCAATGCGACCGGCGTTCCGAAGCCGGCAGCGCCCTCCATGAAGAGGCCGAAGAACCAGGCGATCAGCACCGCCTGCAGCACGCGGTCGTCGCTGAGGCCGACGAGCGCGTCACGGACCGCTTCGAGCGCGCCAGTTTGGCGTTGAAGCTCGTAGAGAGACAGCGCGGGCAGGACGATCCACAATATGCTGAAGGCCGAATGAAGCGCCTCGGCCAAAGCGCCCGCGACCGCCCCTGCCGTCCCGGCCGCCGGTGCGCCGGCAGCAAGGTCGAAGAATCCGAGTGCCGCTGTGATCGCAGTCAAGGCACCCGCGACACCCGCTTGCGCTGCCGACCAGCGCAGAACACCCATCGCGACAAGCACCACGATGAGTGGCGCGCCTGCCGCCAGCAACGTGAAGGCGGAACTCATCGGCCCTGCCGCACCGCCTGAGGTTGGACCGGATGCAGCGGGCGCCCGTCGCGCTCGAAGGCGCTGATGTTGGCGATCGTGGTCTCGGCGATCGCTGTCAACGCCTCTTCGGTGAAGAAGGCCTGGTGGCCTGTGACCAGCACGTTGGGGAATGTGAGGAGCCGGGCGAAGACATCGTCCGGGATGATGTGGTTGGACAGGTCCTCGAAGAAGAGGTCCGCCTCCTCCTCGTAGACGTCGAGACCAAGGCTGCCGATACGGCCGTCCTTGAGGCCACGGATGACGGCCCGCGTGTCGATGACGGCGCCGCGACTGGTGTTGATCAGCATGGCTCCACGCTTCATCGTGGCCAGCGCATGGTCATCGATAAGATGGTGCGTTGCAGGCGTCAGCGGGCAGTGGAGCGTGACGATGTCGCTTTGCGAGAGTAGATCCCCTATCGGTAGGTAGCGGACGCCGATGGCCTCGCAACGCGGACTCGGCACCGGATCATGTGCCACCACCTGGCAGCCGAAACCGGTCATGATCGTTGCCACGATCTCGCCGATCAGCCCGGTTCCGACGATGCCCACGGTCTTGCCGTTGAGATCGAAGCCGAGCAGGCCTTCCAGCGCAAAATTGCCTTCGCGGACCCTGTTGTAGGCGCGGTGGGTCTTGCGGTTCAGCGTCAGCATCAGCGCGACGGTATGTTCGGCAACCGCATGGGGCGAATACGCGGGCACGCGACCAACCGCGATCCCGGCGGCTTCAGCGGCGGCGAGATCGACGTGATTGAAGCCGGCCGACCGCAACGCAAGCAGGCGCACACCGAGATCCCGTAGACGCGCAATCACCGTCCTGTCGACCCGGTCGTTAACGAAGACGCACACCGCCTCCGACCCCGCCGCCAGAGCTACCGTCGCCTCCGAGAGCCGGGGCTCGAGAAAGACCAGATCATGAAGGTTCTCGGCATTCGCCGCATCGAGGAATCGGCGGTCGTGCGGCTTGGTGCTGAAGACGGCGACACGCATTGCGGATGCTCCCGAAAATGGTTCTTCTGCCGGTCACATAGCGCCGGCGGAAATAACATGACCTAGGCTTCCTTTGGCGTGCGCGCCCTCCGCAACAGCAGCAGCCCCAATAGCAGCGAGACGGCTCCAGCCGTCAGAAACCCGATCGAGTTGCCGAGTAGTTCGGCAAGAGTCCCGATCTGGCTCGAGAAGGCATAGCCGAGTCCGACATAGATCGCGACCCAGACCACCTCGCCGGCGATGCCCCAGATCGTGAAGCGCGCCCATTCCATGGACGCTGCGCCAGTCAATAGGTTCACATAGGGGCCGAGGGGGCTCAACAGCCACCTGGTGAAGAAGACCCCTGCCCCGCCCCAGTGGCCAGTGATGTGCCGCGCCTTCGCAATCACGATGGCGCGGCTCGGGCTGCGTTCAAGTCGAGCAGCCAGCCGGCGGCCGGTGAGCCTTCCGATGACGAAGCCTGTCTGGTCTCCAAGAACCGCTCCGACCAGCGCCGCCAGGACGACCTGGTTGGCGGGAAGATCGCCCGAAGCAGCGAAAGCTCCTCCGGCAAGCATGATGAAGGCTGTCGGTACCGGCAAACCGAGACACGAGAGGTAGGTCGCGGACATGATGACCAGGATGCCGTAGCCGGACACCAGCCCGAAGGCGAACTCAGTCACCGCCGACACCTCGGTATTCCGCAATTGCCACGAGGAGGATGGCCGCCGTCTCCTGGACGCTCTCGCCACGCTCCGCGGCGATCTCGGCGATGGTAAGCCTAGGTCTTTCTCCGACATCCAGATCGAGAGCTTCGGCCAGCACCTCCGGAGGCACGTGCCAGGAGCGCGCCACATAGCGGATGGGCATCCAGCCTTCGATCGTCAGTTCGTGATGCGCCGGATTGGCCCAATAGAGAGTGACTGCGACCGTGCGGATGAGGAAGAATGCCGTCAGCGCCAAGGCGGCGGCGAAGGCAATGAACAGCAGGCGGTGAGAGCGCCAGGCGCGGAGAAGGTTCATGCCACGGATTTCCTGGTGCCGAGAATGGTTCTCATCTCTGAAACCTTTGGCGGCAAACAACTGGCCTTATGAGCCGTCTCGACGCCAGTCGCGCCGGATAGGCGGTAGCGTCGGGTCGCGCATGGTCAGCCGGCAGTCGATCTCCTCGCTGCACCGGGGTCGCAATAGATGCCGTAGAGCGTATCCAGAATGCGGGCGACCTCGTCCGAGGCCAACGAATAATGGATCTGCTGCGCCTCGCGCCGCGTGGCGACCAGCTTCATGGCGCGCAGCCTGGCCAGTTGCTGCGAGACCGCCGTCTGGTTCATGCCGACGCGCTCGGCAAGCGCCGTCACGGTCATCTCCCCGTCGAGCAGGTAGCACAGGAGCATCAGCCGGTTCGGGTTCGCCATCGCGAGGAGCAGCTCGGACGCCTCGCCGGCGACCCGCGACATATCGGCAGTTTTCATCTTGCGTATCTTCATAGCTGCGCATATATGCATCATCGTTAGTTCGTATCCAGCCAATATGGCAACGTCGAGGAGAAAACGCCATGAGCATGAATCCGAATATAGGGAGCATCGACCGCCTGCTCCGCCTCTTGGCAGGCGTGGTCCTGCTCGCGCTCGCCTTCGTTCCGGGGCTTCAGGTTTTCGGCAGCGGCGCCGCGACATGGATCGCGGCCATCGTCGGCCTCGTCCTGGTTGGGACCGCGGCCGTGCGCATCTGCCCCCTCTACAGCCTGATGGGCGTCTATACGGGGGCGCGGCGGTGACCGAGTTCACGCCATGGGCGTCGCTTGCGGGCGGCGCGCTGATCGGCCTCGCGGCAGTGCTGCTGATGGCGCTGCACGGGCGGATCGCCGGCATGACCGGTATCCTGTTCGGCGTCGTGCCGCCGGTCGCGCGCGACTGGGCATGGAGGGTCGCCTTCCTCGCCGGCGCAATCGCCGCACCCACCCTCTGGCAGATGTCCGGCGGCGGGCTCGCCGTCGAGGTGCCCGTCTCGACGCCGGCGCTGGTCATGGGCGGCCTGATCGTCGGGCTCGGCGTCACCTACGGCTCGGGCTGCACCAGCGGCCACGGCGTCTGCGGCATGGCGAGGCTCTCGCCGCGCTCGGTCGTCGCCACGCTGGTCTTCATGACCGCCACCTTCGCCACGGTCTATGTCGTGCGCCATCTGGCGGGAGCGTGACGTCATGAGCAAGATACTGTCCGCTGCAGCAATCGGCGCGATCTTCGGGCTCGGCATCGCCATTTCCGGCATGGCCAACCCCGCCAAGGTGCTGAACTTCTTCGACCTGGCCGGCACCTGGGACCCCAGCCTGATCTTCGTGATGGGCGGGGCGCTGGTGGTCACCGCCATCGGCTACCGGCTCGTCTTCGGCACCCTGAGGCGGCCCGTCCTGGAGGCCGGCTTCGTCCTGCCCACCTCGCGCACGATCGACGCGCCGCTGGTCGGCGGCTCGGCACTCTTCGGCATCGGCTGGGGACTCTCCGGCTTCTGTCCGGGCGGCGCGGTGCCGGCGCTTGGCCTCGGTGAGCCGCAGGTGGTGCTGTTTGTCTTCTCCATGGTGGCCGGGATGGTCGCCGCCCGCCTCATCCGCATGCGCGCCGCAAAGCCTCAGGCCGCATGACCAGCCAACCCGCATTCACAGAAAAGGATAGACCCATGACCACGACGCTGCCCTTCAAGCCCGATCTATCGGTCAAGCCAGAGGTCGTCGCCTTCTTCGACGAGCCGACCAACACGATTTCCTACATCGTGAAGGACCCGAATTCCGATGCCTGCGCGGTCGTCGATTCGGTGATGGACATCGACTACGCCGCCGGACGCATCACCTATGACGGCGCCGACCGGATCATCGCCCATATCCGGGAGCACGGCTGGAAGCTGGAATGGATCATCGAGACCCACGTCCACGCCGACCACCTCTCGGCCGCGCCCTACATCCAGCAGAAGCTCGGCGGCAGGCTCGGCATCGGCGAGAACATCACGATCGTCCAGAACACCTTCGGCAAGATCTTCAACGAAGGGACCGAATTCCAGCGCGACGGATCGCAGTTCGACCGGCTGTTCAAGGACGGCGACAGCTACACGATCGGCACCATGACCGCCTATGCCATGCACACGCCCGGCCACACGCCGGCCTGCATGACGCATGTGGTCGGCGACGCCGCCTTCGTGGGCGACACGCTGTTCATGCCCGACGGCGGCTCTGCGCGCGCCGACTTCCCCGGCGGTGACGCGCGCCAGCTCTACCGCTCCATCAAGCGGGTGCTCGAACTGCCGGGCGCGACGCGTCTCTTCATGTGCCACGACTACGGCCCGAACGGACGCGACATCCAGTGGGAGACGACGGTCGCGGCCGAGCGCGAGCACAACATCCACGTGAAGGACGGCGTCGGCGAGGACGAGTTCGTCAGGATGCGCGAGGCGCGCGACGCGACGCTCGACATGCCGAAGCTCATCATCCCGTCCTTGCAGGTCAACATGCGCGCCGGCCAGCTTCCGCCGAAGGACGACGCGGGGAAAACCTATCTCAAGGTCCCGGTCAACCAGCTCTAGCCAAATACAAGGGAAAGCCATGCCCATGGACATCAGACGCGTTTCCGAAGACTTCCACGTCTGCGGGCAGATCGGCACGCACCAGCTTCGCGAGATCGCCGCGAGAGGCTACCGCTCGGTCATCTGCAACCGGCCGGACGGCGAGCAGCCGGGCCAGCCCACCGCCGCGGCAATAGGCGAAGCAGCGCACGCCGCAGGGCTCGACTTCCGCCACATCCCGGTCGTGCCGGGACAGGCGGGGCGGGCGGAGGCGGACGCGATGGCCAGCGCGCTGCGCGAGATGGGCGGCCCCGTGCTCGGCTACTGCCGCTCCGGTGCGCGCGCAGCCGCGCTCTACGGTGCCGCGCAGGCCTATCAGAACTGAGAGCGGCAGGCGGCGGCGATGCAGAGGAGCCTGAACCCCGCCGCGGCCGGCAAGGGAGCCGCACGCTTGCTGCCGATCCTCGACTGGGGGCGGCACTACGACCGGCGGACGCTGACCAGCGACGCGGTCGCGGCGGTCATCGTCACCATCATGCTGATACCGCAGTCGCTCGCTTACGCGATGCTGGCCGGCCTGCCGCCGCAGGTCGGCCTCTACGCGTCCATCCTGCCGCTGGTTGCCTACGCCCTGTTCGGCACCAGCCGGGCGCTTGCGGTCGGGCCGGTGGCCGTCGTCTCGCTGATGACGGCGGCGGCCGTCGGCAGTATCGCCGCGCAGGGCACGCCCGAATATGTGGCCGCCGCGCTCGCGCTCGCCTTCATCTCGGGCCTGATGCTGGTCGCGATGGGGCTGCTGCGGCTCGGCTTCCTGGCGAGCTTCCTGTCGCATCCCGTCATCGCAGGCTTCATAGCGGCGGCGGGGCTGCTGATCGCGGCCGGCCAGCTGCGCCACATCCTCGGCATCCGCGCAAGCGGCGAGACGCTGCCGGAACTCGCCCTGTCGCTGGCGGCCGGCATCGACGAGACAAATCCGGCGACGCTTGCAGTCGGGCTTGCCTCGCTCGCCTTCCTCTTCTGGGTCCGCCGCGGCTTCAAGCCGCTGTTGAGACGGGTCGGCCTCGGGCCGCGCCCCGCCGATCTTCTCGCGCGCACCGGCCCCATCCTCGCGGTGGCGGCGGCGACCGGCGCGGTCTACGCGCTCGATCTTGCCGGACAGGGCGTAGCGATCGTCGGCGATGTGCCGCGGGCACTGCCGGAACTCACCCTGCCGTCCTTCTCGCTCGACCTGTGGACGAGCCTCCTGGGCTCGGCCCTGCTCATCTCGGTGATCGGTTTCGTCGAGTCGATCTCGGTCGCGCAGACACTGGCAGCCAAGAGGCGCCAGCGGATCGATCCCGACCAGGAGCTGATCGCGCTGGGGGCGTCGAATGTGGCAGCAGGCGTGTCGGGCGGGTACCCGGTGACGGGAGGCTTCGCGCGTTCGGTCGTCAATTTCGATGCAGGCGCCCAGACGCCGGCGGCGGGCGCCTTTACCGCGATCGGCATTGCGGCCGCCGCGCTGCTGCTGACCCCGCTCATCCATTTCCTGCCGCAGGCCACCCTGGCCGCCACCATCATCGTGGCCGTTCTGTCGATCGTCGACCTGTCGGTGCTGAAGCGCAGCTGGACCTATTCCAGGGCGGACTTCGCCGCCGTGTCGGCCACGATGCTCGCGACGCTCGCCGTAGGCATCGAGGCCGGCATCTCGGCTGGCGTCGCGCTTTCGGTGCTGATCCATCTCTACCGGACCACAAGGCCACACATGGCGGTCGTCGGCCGCGTGCCCGGCACCGAGCACTACCGCAACGTCAAGCGCCACGAGGTCGAGACCGATCCGGCGATCCTGTCCCTGCGGGTCGACGAAAGCCTCTATTTCGCCAACGCCCGCTATCTGGAGGACCGGATCTACGACCTCGTCGCGGCACGGCCGGAGATCCGGCACGTGGTGCTGATGTGCCCCGCGGTCAACGAGATCGACCTGAGCGCGCTCGAATCGCTCGAGGTCGTCAACGAGCGGCTCCGCGACATAGGCGTCTCCTTCCACCTCTCGGAGGTGAAGGGACCGGTTATGGACCGGCTGAAGCGAAGCCATTTCCTGGATCACCTGACCGGCGAGGTGCATCTCAGCCAGCACCAAGCGGTTCAGGCGCTCAGCACCACGCTCGGAATGGGCCCGGCATTCGACAGGCATAGGGACGCGCCGACCTCAGAGGGAGAGCAGCCGCGCTGACGGGGAAACAGGCCGTCGCAGATGCTTCCCAAGGGCTTGGAGTTGCCCATGCCAAATTCGGTCCACCACCGTTCAGAGACATAGGGTCTGAGGTTGTTCAGATTCGTAGAATTCATTGATCGTGAGGCTCAGACAGATGCCTGATCGAGCGAGACCTTCAGCCTCGAGCCTTTTCGCTCGCATTGATGAACTCCCGGATCGCCGTCACATAAAGGTCCGGCTCATCGAGCATTGTCATGTGGGCGCTCTCCTCGAAGACGACACAGCGACCGCGCGGGGTCAGACGCGAGAACTGCCGCACCGTATCAGGCAACGCTTCGTCATAGCGGCCGCAAGTCCACAGCACCGGCATGGTCACGCGATGCAGGTTCTCGGACGCGTCCCAGCCGCGAAGATTTCCGAGAATGGTGAACTCGCTGGGTCCGGCCATCGTCCCATAGACTTGTCCTCCGATCTGCTCCATGGACCGGCGCATGGGTTCCGGAGGAAACGGCCGCGAGCGCGAAATATGCAACTTGGCGAACTCGATATTGGCCTGCCGGTACTCCTCGGTCTCGAACGTCCCGGCTGCCTCGTTCCGCTCGATCGCCTTGCGCGTCTCCGGCGGCAGCGCCGCGATCAGCTCGCGCGTGTCCGCAACCCACTGGTCAACATTGATGCACGGGCTGGCGAGGACGAGACTGACAATTCCGGTCCCGCCGCGGTAGATGTGCTCGAGCGCAAGCATCGCGCCCCAGGAATGGCCGAACAGATGGATCTCCGGGAGCTCGAGCTCCTCTCTCAGGGCCACGAGTTCGTCGGCGAATCGCGCCACGGTCCAGAGCGAGACGTCGTCAGGGCGGTCGGACCGACCGCAACCAAGCTGATCATAGAACACGACCGGCCGTTCGTCGGAGAGCGCGCGAAGTGGCTCAAGGTAGAAGGACGGGATACCTGGACCGCCATGCAGCAGCAGCAAGGGAATCTTGTCTCCGGCACCCGCGACTTCGCACCATACCCTCCCGCCTGGAACCCGGACGAAGCGCTCCCCAAAGGAAGTCGTCATGATGCTTCTCTCGAAGATTGTCGCCGTGGCTACCCGCGTCAACGAGCTCTACAATATTCCTTGAAGAAATGCTCTGTCTCTATGTATCCGTTCGCTCGAGCGCAATTGGTCTCAGGCTCAAAAGAAGTCCCCGATCCGTCCGTATGGCGCTGCAGCACCGGCATGTTTCATCGACCATATCCTCGACCACGCATTTGCGTTCCTGATCATTCATTTCCTCACCGGCCGCACTCATTTCCCACCAGCGCCATCGCGTTCAATCCTACGAGCGGGACATGGGGGACTCGAAGCGAATGGTGCGCGAAATCGTTCTTAGTCGATAGCCGAGCGCTTTGTGCGGATGAAAGCTATTGTAGTGGTCGATCCGCCAGGCATTGTTCACTTGCGACGACAGGACCGCACCAAACCTATAGGACGGTTAATCCGCGGCAACGTCATTTCTGGCTTTCGGTGTCGCGATGACGGCCGAGAAATAGAAGTCGAGCATCGAGTTGAGCGGCGCCGGGTTGCGCAAGAGGCGGCTACGTAGTGCGGCGCCCTCCCAACAATCGACGACGAGGTTCGCCATGTGGCGCGGATCGGCGCCAGGCGGCAGGTCGCCAGTGGCTTGTGCTTCCTCCATGCACTCAGCGATGCGGCTGGCGATGACGCTCAGGCACGCCTCGATCCGTTGCTGGAAGACTGTGCTGACTCCCGAAAGCTCCTGGCCGAGGCCGCCGAGCATGCATCCGAGATAGCCGTCCTGGCGATACTTTTCGCGCGTGGACTCGAAGAACTTGCGAACACGGTCGAGTGGCGGAAGCGACCGGTCACCGAGCGATTCATCAAGGCCACGGTGGACCTCGTTCATATATCGCTCGATCACCTGCAGAGCAAAATCCTCCTTACTGGCGAAGTGATGATAGAACGAGCCCTTCGGCACAGCCGTCTCCTTGAGGACTGCTTGGATGCCGAGGTCGTTGTAGCCGTGCCGCAGGAGCATGGTCAGACCCGCGTCGAGCATGCGTTCCTTGGTCGAATCCCTCATGGAGAACCGGTCCAATGCATCATTCCTTCGCTGCGGAAGGTCGGTTGCCGGGTGCCGAAGGTCAAGCCCGTCCCGCACAGTGCGATGCGAGACGGACAAGGCGCCGCCTTCATCGTCCGATCCGCGTGCCTGTCGAGCGCAGCAGGGTCGTCGCCTCGATCTCCTTCAAAGGAGGGGGCGCCGGCCCCAAACAGAGTTCCGGCGGCCCTCTGGCTAGTGTCGGTGTTCGGGCGGAGAGAAGAGAATCAGTTCCACGCGATCGTCGCCTTCGACATGAGCGTCGTGGCCCGGCGGAATTTCGAAAAAGTCGCCTGGCGCGATCCTTGTGCTCGCTCCGGTAGCGAGCATGCGGACCACGAGAGTGCCGGCAATACAGTAGCCGGTGTGGTGCATTGGACAGGAGTCGGGGTTCCCCAGAAGAGGCTTTTCATCCTTTTCCCAGGTCCAGCCCGGCTCGAACACCGCATGCATGCCGGTCGCTCCGGTTCCCATTTTGACAATAGCGATACCCCCGCATTCCTTCATGTCGAGCAGTTCGTCGGGTTTCTCGAAGCGCCGGGTTTCGATTGCCATGCTCATGTCGTCATCTCCTCTGCTGACCAACACTGGCGGAACATTTCGTTCTGCGATTAGACCGGTCGGTCTACTTCGAAGCTCGCATGGGATTACGCAGGTGTCAATCCAAGCGCTGAATCAGTGCCGACCACCCGCACCCGCGTAGCCGTATGAGACGCAGGGTCCCACACCTAGCTGCCTTCACACCCTTAATAGTCTTCGGTCCCGCCTACGAACGAGGATGCAGGACCGCAGACTGCCCGTGAGGCCGGCAAGACTTCCTTCTTGGCGACTTCGGGTCGAAGAGCGGCTGAAGAGACAAGTAGACCCATGGACAGGATCGTTCACCCGACGAGCGCGCTCCTCAACACCGGAACATCATCGAGCACGAAGTCGACGAAGGCAGCTATGCGCGGCGTATTGCGGAGGTCGGGATGTGACAGCAGGTACCAGCTGCGCGTGAGTTCCGGCACCGGAGGAAGCACCTGCACTAGCGCGTCGTGCGATTAGGTTGACGCATATCCGATTGCCTTGAAGTAGTTTTTG
>VFQR01000321.1_pt1 | contig 78289 bp, 52 predicted proteins | sample 3512321 | NCBI WGS metagenome assembly VFQR01 (sample SAMN10412374, study PRJNA504923) | tailings metagenome | isolation source: Relicate 3 Philex TSF1 revegetated site | place: Philippines: Tuba, Benguet | collected 2017-08-29 | reverse complement strand
CCGTGTACGCCAAGGAGTCGAAGGTCGTCTGCTTCATCGGCTGAACGTTCTGCGGGTGGTGCGCTATGGTAGCGGGTGCGAGGGATAAATCAGAGATTCCTAAGGACCACAGCAGCCCGCTATCGGCCAGCGGCGGGAAGGCAGGGGAGGGCCTATGCAACGGGTCCCAAGCGTCGAACCCTCGTTGCCGTCGAGTGCCTGAATCTATCCCTCGTGCAGTCCGAAGTGTGCATCCAGCGCATGCAGCACGTGGTTTGTAAGTTCAGCGCCGGGCGGCCATTGATCCACAACATGGTGGCGGGCCGATCTCAGCTCCTGGTGCAGCGCCAAGGGCAGAGAGACCCCTGATGTAGATCGATTGCGAGCAGTAGCCGGTAGATTCTTGACAGGGCATCGGGGGAGTCGACGAAGTTCGCGTCTGGATTTTCCAGCTCCGTGCGGACCAGTTCGCGAGCAAGCGCTCGACGTGCAGCAGCCTGAGGCATCTCTCGTATCGGCTCAGACATCGCAGTCGCGTGCGCTGTCGGGCAGGAACTGGTAGTCGCGGAACACATAACGCGCAGGCTGGACTTCGCAGAGACTCGCTAGAAGCAGAAGCTCGGCGCTGCAGCTACCGCACGTCATCTGAAGCGTCGAAACAGCGAGCCCGCCCTTTTCGAAGCGAATCGTGCCGTCGGCGTGATGGGTCACACTGATCCCGAGAGTGCCCAGGGCTTGCTGCGTGAGATTTCTGAGCGGCTTGCAGTGCATGCGCAGGTGCGCAGGTTGGAAGGCAACCACGACTCTGCACTTCGGGCATCGCCTGAAGCAGGTCAGGCTCAGCAGCCCCTCTTCCAAGCCGTCGTAGGTCGTTCGAGAAGGTTTGTTGACGGCCGCTGGGGCGTTGGGCTGGCTGGCCTCCAATTTCATCCAATGATCTCGATTGGGCGGATTTTCATCGTCTCGCGCTCGCCGTATCGAGCAAACACCAGTTCTGTGCCTTCCATCGCCAGAGCGCGCGCGTTCCTCTGTACGAAGTGCGTGCGTCCAGTAGTTGCGTCGAGTACATGCAGCTCCGAGTGGGTCGCAAATCGCCTTTCGAGCGTGACGAAGCGTCCGTCCGAAGTCCAATGCAGGTTTCGGCCCCAGTACTCGCCGGGCAGCTTGGCGGTCCCCAAAGTAACTTCAAAAATGCCGTCGCTGTGCGGGCACTCGCCCACGTAAGTCCAAACGAGGCTGTGCTCACCCTTCGGCAGCTCAATCGTGCAGTTGGAGTATCCAAGATGTTGCATTGTGGCTTCGCTTGTGCGCGCAGGTCGCGCTCGCATCCTATCGGGATCTGCTGAACCTGTAGCCATCGGTTTGCAGCGTTATTTGAGCCAGCTTGGTCGTTCCGACAACAGATTCGCAGGAATGCCGCGAAGCCGATCCAGATTTCTTGCTAAGCGCGATAGCTCAGAGTCTACTACGAACGCAAAGCATCGAGACTCATCGAGCTTCTCATTGGCGACGTTGCATGCTTCTATCGCGAATGCTTCGATCTCTTCGAGCGTGCGCACGTGATTGACCTCACCGGGACTTCCTACGGGTGCGAGAGAAGTGCCACCAATAGGAATTGTCCTTTCGCCGTATATTGGAAACTCCGCCGGGTTCCAAAGGAGCTGATAGTCAGCCTCTTCATGGATTCGCTCACGGTAGCATTGCTCCGTCGACTTTGGGAGAATGCCTACCACAAGTTCGTAGTCTTGATTGAGGGGCGGGTCTAGCACCAAGCAAATGCGCGCGGGTTCAAAGCTGGCGTAATCACTAAAGATTGAGATTATCTCATCAGAAATTCTAGTCCGTTCTTGCTCTCTCATCATGGCTTTGCCTTCAGTCTGCAGCAGCATCCGAGCGGAAACGTTGTCCCCACAGAAAGGCGACTCTTAATCGACTCCAGACCTGCCATGAACTCTTCTCGAGTTTGGGCGCCGATCAACGTTTCATGAACGCTATTCATGTACCCTTGGCCATGCACTCCTTCGCCCTTGTGCGCGGTGAGCGTTGACCCCGGCAGTCTGTCCTTTCCAAGCTCTGGGAGCCAGATTCCGTTGCTGGCATCGTTTATGTCAATTCCCAAGTTTTGCATCCGGTCTCTAAGCTGCTGCATTTTCGGGTCGCTTGAGTTTGACATGACTATGTGGTGAGCGCGATGCCTGTCGTTGGGGCGCGCTTGCCCGCAAGCTGTAAGGTTGGCTGCCAGTGCCTGAGCGTCTGAGGCGTTGTCCAGCCCCAGAGGGTCAATCCACGCCGTTGGCGAGGGAGCGTATCTGTATATGTTTGTGCCGCCGTACAAGCCAATCGGATCTTGCGTACTAAATCGTCCGCTATTCGGGTCGTAATACCGAAACCGGTTGTAATGCAGCCCCGACTCCGCATCCGCGTACTGCCCCTGGAAGCGCAGGTTGCATTCCAGTGGTTCGGCTTGCGCCTCGATGACCTCCGCGACCGTGTTGCCTTGGCGGGTGAGGATACGCCGGGGTGGGTTTGAGGTGATCGTCTTGCCCCAGGCTGCGTAGTTGGCGGTCCAGACGAGGTGGCCGTCGGTGTCGGTGATCTCGCGCGGGGTGCCGAGGTGGTCGACGTGGACGTGGAAGATTTCGGGCTTGGGCGGGGCGGGGGCTTCGGGTTCTGGCGACTGGCCGAGCTGGCGGGCGAGCTTGCGGCGCTGGGCTTCGAGCTTGGCCCACTGTTCGGGGTAGCGGTCTTTGAGGCTCAGCAGTTCGGGCGGGAGCAGTGGGCTGCGGTCGGTGTCGTTTGCGGTGCTTTGCGTTTCCGCGTTCGCGCTGGGCTTCGGGCCCTTGGCTGCGCGCGTGTCTGCGTCGGTGCCAGATGCATCAGCCGTGTCCGCGTTCGCCGCGTTCCAGCGCACGATCGCCAGCGGCACGAAGCTGTCGGGCTCGTAGAGGTAGAGCTGGTGGGTGTGGCCTTTCTGCTCGGCGAGCAGGCGGTTGCCGTCCCAGCAGAAGAGGGTGGGGGCAGCGGTGGGTGCGGCAGGCCGTGCGGGGCCTGCGGGACTTCGGTTCGGGAGCGCGAGGCGTGTTGTACCTGCGGGGCGCGCGGTGTCTTGCGAGGCGGCGGGTGCGGTGCCTTGGGCCGGGAGCGTTGTGTTGGCGGGGTGCGATGGTGCGCCGAGGCGCACCCTACGAAGCGCCTCTTTCAGCGCCTTGGCGAGCGCGGCTTCGTCGCCGTGTTCGATCCACGCGTTCGCTGCGGCTTCGCTGATCGGGTACTTGGTGATGCGGCGGCCGAAGGGGTCGTAGTCGTAGGCCCAGTGCTCGCGGGTGGTGGAGTCGCTTTCGGTTGCGAGAGGGGCGACACCGTTGCGGCGCGCTTCCAGAGAATTGAGACTCGCGCTGCCTGCGCCTGCGCCTGCGCCCGCATTCGCGGTGCTTGCAACGCTGCGCAGGCTTTGCGCTTGCGCCTGCGAGCCCGCGGACGCAGACCGCGTCGCCTCGTTGGCCGCGCGATTGATCCCTTCACCGCGCTCGACACAGAGCACCCGCAGCTGGTGCTCGGCATCCCAGTGCAGGCGCATGCGCTGATGGCCGCCGCTGCGCTTCTCGACGGTGTTGCCCCAGATGTCGTAGCGGTAGCGATGCTCGCCGTAGACGGTGAGGCGGTTGGGTTTGGCCTCGCCCCACTGGCTGGGGTCGCTGGCGCGCTGTTCGGGCGTCAGCAGCGGGTTGAAGTTCCGGTCGTGAATGTTCTCGCGGACGTACTCAGTCCACTCGGCTTCGGTCCAGGTCTTCTGGCTGCCCGGTGACTGGCCCTGCGGCTGGTTCGGGTCGAGCAGGTTGCTGGCGGGGTCGAACGCGAAGCGCTCGAAACCCAGCGGGCCTTGCGCGGCCAGCAGGCGGCCGGTGGCGTCGTAGCGGTAGAGGCTGCGGCCGGTGCGCTGGTCGTCGATGCCCAGCAGCTGGCCGCTGCGGTCGTAGTGGTAGTGGCGGGCGATCTTGGGTTCGGGCGTCGGCGCATTCGCGTCGGTCGGCCGCACGAATTGGCGGATCAGTCGGCCGGCCGCATCGCGCTCGAAGAAACTCCGCAGCGCGCCCTGCGTGCGCACGGTCTCGCGGTGCAGGGCATCGCGTTCGAACTCGGTGATGACCTCGCCATCGAGCTTGAGCTTGGACACGTGGCCCGAGCCGTACAGCTCGGGCTTCAGCACGCGGCCGTCGGGCAGCACGGTCTCGACGCGGTTGCCGAGGCCGTCGTAGCGGTGGCTGATGCGGAACTCGCGGCCGTCGCGGGTGTGGGTGGTCTCGTGGGCGAGTCGGCCGGTGGGCGTGTAGGCCAGCTCGACGCGGGCCTGGGCATTGCGCGCCTGCACCAGCAGGCCGGTGCGGCTGTAGGCGTAGCGGGCGCTTCGGCTGCCTTGCGAAGACTAACGCTGCTCTGATGGGAAGTTGGGCCGAGAGTCCTTGGAGCCGCGTAGCGTAGAAAGACTCGTTCGATCAGGATTTTTGTGCTTTGGAGGGCGCCGTTGTGGTTAAGGGAGCTTGGGCTTTTCTCTGCTCTGTGGTGCCTTGTATGCGATGAGTTTTCCGAACATTCCTAGTTGTTGCCTAACCTCGAATATTTCCTCTTCGGGGATCGACCACTCCCAAAGATTCCTTCCAATCTTCAACAGAGTGCCTCTTGACGCATTCGCTGCGATCCAAGAGGCTAAGCTCTCCTCATTGACGCGCGAGTCCAGCAACTCCGTGCTGAGGAAGTTCAGCGGATAGACGAATCGCAACATGCCGCGCTGGTGTGGTCTCGGTCCATGCGTCAAGGTTGAGCGTAAACTGCTTTGCCACGCGTACGGGTCCTCTTGCCCAGCCGCCAATACTCCAGATGAAGCTAGTCCCGGCCCGTACGTTTCGAGGTTCAGCGAGTAGGGGCCCTTGAACGCGTAGCCGTATCCGAATGATGCTTCTTCGTCTACCAGCAATGCAAAGCTTCGCGCAATTGCAGTGCTGTCGGCAATCAGCCTCATCGGGGCTGCAAACTGAACGCATGAGAGGCCCTTGGTGGGTTCGTTGGGGTTATTGGCGTCGTAGAAGAGACACGAAGCAATCCACGTGCCCTCAATTTCGCGACGCTTGCGCCTTATTGTGAGGTCATAGACTCCATCAGGATCATTGGATACCTCATCTAGAACGGCGCGCTTGCCTCGAAGTTCTCGACCTGCCTTCGTAGAAGACAACCAGACGTCGGGTTCAGCGCCTGAATCCCGTAGTTTCTTAAGAAACTCCGAAAGGACGTGGCCTGTCTTTATTTGGCCCTTCCAGTCAATTATGGATACACAGAACATCTCGTCATTTAGGACGGATGCCCGAAGCTCTTTCGATTCTTGGCCCCTCACGGAACCGCTCCAATCAATGCATCAATCTGCGCCTTAATGGAGGCTGCGCTATAGGGATATCCAAGCACTGTAACTGTTCCTTGTATTCCGCAAGGAAGTTGACCCATCGCGGTTTGGTTTCGTTGAGCAAGAGGTCGATTTCTAGTTATATCGCTTGGCGATGGAATTTCGATCGCATGGGCTTTTCCGGTGCTGTCAATCCCAATGAGGTCAGGAAGTCGTCGCGGCACCGTTTGTGAGCCGGTAGCTGTGCTATAGGCCCTGTTAATGTAGACTTCCGTGAACTTCCCGCTCATGGCTAGCTTATTGGCAATCAATTCCGAAAGTTGATCGTGGCCCGCGCTCGTTACCTGTCCTGTTCCAATTATTCTGGTCCGGCCAACCTGTCGGGCTACGCATGGCGCTAATCCTAGGGGGTCAGTCCAATTTGTCGGATTGAATGCATATCTGTAAAGATTTTCACCACCGAGGAGCGAGATGGGATCTTGGCTCGCAAACCTCCCCACCTCCGGCTCGTAATACCGAAATCGATTGTAATGCAGCCCCGACTCCGCATCCGCGTACTGTCCTTGGAAGCGCAGGTTGCATTCCAGTGGTTCGGCTTGCGCCTCGATGACCTCCGCGACCGTGTTGCCTTGGCGGGTGAGGATACGCCGGGGTGGGTTTGAGGTGATCGTCTTGCCCCAGGCTGCGTAGTTGGCGGTCCAGACGAGGTGGCCGTCGGTGTCGGTGATCTCGCGCGGGGTGCCGAGGTGGTCGACGTGGACGTGGAAGATTTCGGGCTTGGGCGGGGCGGGGGCTTCGGGTTCTGGCGACTGGCCGAGCTGGCGGGCGAGCTTGCGGCGCTGGGCTTCGAGCTTGGCCCACTGTTCGGGGTAGCGGTCTTTGAGGCTCAGCAGTTCGGGCGGGAGCAGTGGGCTGCGGTCGGTGTCGTTTGCGGTGCTTTGCGTTTCCGCGTTCGCGCTGGGCTTCGGGCCCTTGGCTGCGCGCGTGTCTGCGTCGGTGCCAGATGCATCAGCCGTGTCCGCGTTCGCCGCGTTCCAGCGCACGATCGCCAGCGGCACGAAGCTGTCGGGCTCGTAGAGGTAGAGCTGGTGGGTGTCGCCTTTCTGTTCGGCGAGCAGGCGGTTGCCGTCCCAGCAGAAGAGGGTCGGGATGTTGGGGTTTGGCCCGCGTTGATGTGCGTGGCGGGTGGTTGAGAGCGGTGGGTCAAGACCTGCCCTATGGGGTGCCTTGAGCGCCTTGGCCTCGCGCGCCTCGGCGGGGTCGCGCTCGCTGAGCCTGGTGCTGTCGGCAGGGCCCAGCGCAAAGATGAGACGCAGGCCGTCGGGGCTCAGCAGTTCGCAGACGTTGCGCTGCGGGTTCAGTGAGTTGTCAAAGAACGGTGGCGCTCTCGCGCGTCAGGTACTGGAGTGCCCGGGCCTGATGTCCTCATGGCAATCTGCGGACACTGTAATCCCTATCAAATCGCTCGATACTGCAACACAAGATGTCATCCCGAATTTTCTGCGAATTTTCTACTCTCTACTCTTGGCTAAGCCAGAACGGTATGTCTTGATAGTCTCGAAGTGCCACGAACTTACATCCAAGCATCTCGGCATCCTCGGCGCGACTTTTGAACTCTGCTGAGCACAAGAACGCCCCTCCCATGTCTATCCCCCTGAAGAAATGACGACCCTTCAGCTCAGACGTTAGAGGCTCGACACTATAAATTGCCTCGATGTCTGGCCGATCTGGAGAGAGGCGCGACGGGATCACCTCCCCGCTGGACAAATCTCTGGATAGAACGACTCGAGAGAGTGAGAGATCCACGACGTTAGCCCAGTCCAAGCAAAGCAAATAGAAATAATTCTTGGCCGTCTGCGCGCCGTTGGATTGGATGATTTTCAATGGAACCTTTATCAGTTTTGCTCCCAAGCTCTCGCACAAATTGCAGAACCGCTCCGACGCGATAAAGTGGTGGCTCGAATTAAAATCGAAATCCACCACAGCGTGCTTTGCTCTAAAAACATACTCTTCTTTCGGAGAAAACTCCTTGGGAGGCGGTGCTGTTGTTTCCCATTCGAAGCGTTCGTGATTCAGTTCGCCCTTCAGAAGAAATGGGCAGCCTCGGGCGCCGGATTCGCCATCATACTTGATGACGAAGAAACTCTCTTCTAAATTAGTCTGCATTTCGAATTGAGCCTCACTTTTCCAGTGCGAATATTTGTTTCTGCTCTCGTTTGAATGTCCCGAACGCCGAGAGCTAGCTGGGTGTCGCTTACCTTGCCGCTATTCCAATCCCTGTACAGGCGGCCAATTTCGCTCTTCACGGTGGCTGTGAACTGGTCATGACTAGACCAGTGTCCCGGCAACCCTGTCTGCCGAGCAAGTGTTTCGTTCGAAGGTAGTGCAATACCATTTGCCGGGCCGTCTGGGTCGAATCCCATACTTTTCAGACGATCAAACATATTCTTGAACTCTGGGTCATTCATCACTTCCTCGGGTATGAGGTGATGAGCTTCATGGCAGTCGCCGACCGCCATTCCAAGGCTCCTTCGAAGTCGAGCGCTGCTGAGTCCGAGAGGGTCGATGAAGCCGATAGGATTGGCCGCGAGCCGATAGACATTGAATCCAGCCGCCAGTCCAATCGGATCTTGATTTGCAAATCGCCCCACCTCCGGCTGGTAATACCGAAACCGGTTGTAATGCAGCCCCGACTCCGCATCCGCGTACTGGCCCTGGAAGCGCAGGTTGCATTCCAGTGGTTCGGCTTGCTCCTCGATGACCTCCGCGACCGTGTTGCCTTGGCGGGTGAGGATACGCCGGGGTGGGTTTGAGGTGATCGTCTTGCCCCAGGCTGCGTAGTTGGCGGTCCAGACGAGGTGGCCGTCGGTGTCGGTGATCTCGCGCGGGGTGCCGAGGTGGTCGACGTGGACGTGGAAGATTTCGGGCTTGGGCGGGGCGGGGGCTTCGGGTTCTGGCGACTGGCCGAGCTGGCGGGCGAGCTTGCGGCGCTGGGCTTCGAGCTTGGCCCACTGTTCGGGGTAGCGGTCTTTGAGGCTCAGCAGTTCGGGCGGGAGCAGTGGGCTGCGGTCGGTGTCGTTTGCGGTGCTTTGCGTTTCCGCGTTCGCGCTGGGCTTCGGGCCCTTGGCTGCGCGCGTGTCTGCGTCGGTGCCAGATGCATCAGCCGTGTCCGCGTTCGCCGCGTTCCAGCGCACGATCGCCAGCGGCACGAAGCTGTCGGGCTCGTAGAGGTAGAGCTGGTGGGTGTCGCCTTTCTGTTCGGCGAGCAGGCGGTTGCCGTCCCAGCAGAAGAGGGTCGGGATGTTGGGGTTTGGCCCGCGTTGATGTGCGTGGCGGGTGGTTGAGAGCGGTGGGTCAAGACCCACCCTATGGGGGCTTGAGGGCGGTTCTTGGGTGGAGCGGCTTGATGCGTGGCCCTGCGTGTGGCGGGTGGTCGAGAGCGGTGGGTCGAGACCCACCCTATGGGGTGCCTTGAGCGCCTTGGCGAGTGCGGTTTCGTCGCCGTGTTCGATCCAGGCGTTCGCTGTGGCCTCGCTGATCGGGTACTTGGCGATGCGGCGGCCGAAGGGGTCGTAGTCGTAGGCCCAGTGTTCGCGGGTGGTCGATTCGCTTTCGGCTGCGAGAGCGGCGACAACGCTGCGGCGCGCGTCCAGTGAATTGAGACCCGTGCCGCCTGCGCCTGCGCTTGCGCTTGCGGTCGTTGTAGCGCTGCGCAGGCTTTGCGCTTGCGCCTGCGAGCCCGCGGACGCAGACCGCGTCGCCTCGTTGGCCGCGCGATTGATCCCTTCACCGCGCTCGACACAGAGCACCCGCAGCTGGTGCTCGGCATCCCAGTGCAGGCGCATGCGCTGATGGCCGCCGCTGCGCTTCTCGACGGTGTTGCCCCAGATGTCGTAGCGGTAGCGATGCTCGCCGTAGACGGTGAGGCGGTTGGGTTTGGCCTCGCCCCACTGGCTGGGGTCGCTGGCGCGCTGTTCGGGCGTCAGCAGCGGGTTGAAGTTCCGGTCGTGAATGTTCTCGCGGACGTACTCAGTCCACTCGGCTTCGGTCCAGGTCTTCTGGCTGCCCGGTGACTGGCCCTGCGGCTGGTTCGGGTCGAGCAGGTTGCTGGCGGGGTCGAACGCGAAGCGCTCGAAACCCAGCGGGCCTTGCGCGGCCAGCAGGCGGCCGGTGGCGTCGTAGCGGTAGAGGCTGCGGCCGGTGCGCTGGTCGTCGATGCCCAGCAGCTGGCCGCTGCGGTCGTAGTGGTAGTGGCGGGCGATCTTGGGTTCGGGCGTCGGCGCATTCGCGTCGGTCGGCCGCACGAATTGGCGGATCAGTCGGCCGGCCGCATCGCGCTCGAAGAAACTCCGCAGCGCGCCCTGCGTGCGCACGGTCTCGCGGTGCAGGGCATCGCGTTCGAACTCGGTGATGACCTCGCCATCGAGCTTGAGCTTGGACACGTGGCCCGAGCCGTACAGCTCGGGCTTCAGCACGCGGCCGTCGGGCAGCACGGTCTCGACGCGGTTGCCGAGGCCGTCGTAGCGGTGGCTGATGCGGAACTCGCGGCCGTCGCGGGTGTGGGTGGTCTCGTGGGCGAGTCGGCCGGTGGGCGTGTAGGCCAGCTCGACGCGGGCCTGGGCATTGCGCGCCTGCACCAGCAGGCCGGAGCGGCTGTAGGCGTAGCGGGCGCGGGTGGTGCGGGTGCCTGCGCCCTCGGCAGGCCGCACCGCGACCTTCTCCATCAGCCGGCCCATCGCATCGCGCTGGTAGTGGCTGCGCAGCACGCCGGCCGCACGCGGCGCCATCCACTCGGCGCCGTGGGGCACGCCGTCGGCGGATTCGATCACCTCACCCGCGGCGTTGTAACGGTAGTCGATGCGTCGTGCATCGAAGCCCTGCTCACTGACCAGCCGGTCGGCGGCGTCCCAGCCGAAGCGGTACAGCGCGCCGTTCTCGTTGGTGAGCGTGGAAAGGCGCCCGTGGCGGTCGTACTGGTAGGCCAGGCGATGGCCGAGCGCGTTCTCACGTGCGATGGGGCGGCCGGCCGGGTCCAGCACGTAGCGCGTGGCATGGCCCTGCGGATCGTGATGCGCGATCAGGCGGCCCAGCGGGTCGTAGGCGAAGCGCTCGACCGCGCCATCGGGGTGCGTCATCGCCACCACGCGGTCGCGGCGGTTGATGCGCTGGTACTGGTAGTGGGTGACGCCGCCCAGCGCATCGATGACGCGCAGCAGGTTGCCGCGACGGTCGTACTCGAAGCGCGTGGTCGAGCCCACGCAGTCGCGGCGCGCGATCAGCCGGCCAGCGGCGTCGTACTGCAGGATCGATTCGCCGCCTCGGGCATCCAGCACATGCACTGGCCGGCCCTGGGCATCGAGCGTGTAGCGCGTGATCGCGCCATCGGCCGTCTGCGACTGGATCAGATTGCCGCGGGCATCGAACTCGAAGAGGGTGCGCTGGCCCAGCGGATCGGTGATCTGCACCGGCTTGCGGTGCTGCGGGTGGTAGCGCAGGTTCCAGTCGGCGCCGTCGGGCTGCTCGACGCGGATCAGGTTGCCGCGGCCGTCGTAGCTGTGGCGCGTCACCCGGGCCAGCGGGTCGGTGACGCTGAGCAAATTGCCGTGGATGTCGCGCTGGTAGTGGGTTGCGGCACCGTCGGGTGTGATCAGCGCGATCAGGTGCTGCTGCTCGTCGTAGCGGTGGATGCTGACGCGGCCCTCAGCGTCACTGACCCGCGTCTCACGGGTCAGGGTGTCGTAGGCGAAGCGCTGCACCTCGCCCAGCGAACTGCGGGCGCAGAGCACGCGGCCCTTGGGCGAGAGCTGGTCCCAGTCGTACTGCACCGACACGCCGCCGGGCTCGCCCTGCTCGACCATCTGGCCGGCGGCATAGCGGAAGCTGCGCACCACCTGGCCCTGGTCGTCGACGACCTCGCTGAGATTGCCCTCGGCGCTGTAGCGGTATTCGACCAGGCGGGTGGATGAGGCAAAGCGGCCTGCGGCATCGGGCGTGCCGATCAGCTCCAGCACCTCGACCAAGCGGGTCTGGTTGCCGGCGATGTCGTGGCGGAAGTTCAGGCCCACGTGCTGGCCGTCGCTGGTCTCGATGACCTGGGGCAGGCCGTCGGGCGTGTAGTGCAGGCGCAGCCAGTGGCCGTTGGGGTCGATCAGGCCGATCAGCACCAGGGTGTCGGCCTGCGGCGGGCGCTGATCGGCGCCGGCCTCGGACAAGGCCGCGGGATCAATGCCCTGCTGCTGCGCAAGGCGCGCGACGGCGGCTTGGAAGGCCTCGGCCTCGCGCGCTTCGGCGGCGTCGCGCTCGCCGAGCCTGGCGATGTCGGCAGGGCCCAGCGCAAAGACGAGGCGCAGGCCGTCGGGGCTCAGCAGCTCCAGCAGATTGCGCTGCGGGCGCGAGAGGGTGGTGTGCTCGTAGGGCGAGAAGAAGGCGTCGCCGATGGCGAGACGGGGAAAGCGCACCCGCCGGCCCTGCGCATCGACGAACACCAGCGCATCGGCCTCGACCTCGCTCCGGAACGAGAGCGGCAAGGTCCAGCCGCGACCCAACCAGGAGTCATCCGCGTTGCTCGACACGTAGGCGCGCTGCCATGCAAGCGGAAGCGGTGCATCGAGCACGAAGTCCAGTTCCGGCTCGCGCTCAAGTACCAGCACCCCTAAGGCAGGGTTGACAGCCAATGGATTCGCCATGGAAGAACTCAAGTAATCGATAGCAGGGCAACCGGTGGCTGGCGATCAGCCGCAGCCGCTCAGGCAGGGAAGGTCGGAACGACCGTTGTTGCGACCTTGGATGCTCGCGTTGTTGTTTGTCTGATTGGCCTGGCCGGTGGAAGTGGCAGGGGCTTCAGGCGTGGGGTCGCCGGCTCGGGGCGTAGCAGAAGGTGTCTGTGGCGGGTTGGGATCCGGCGCCTTACGGCGAGCGCTGCGTTCCCAGGCGCCCTCGATGGCTTCGCCAAGGTTGTCCAGAAGACCGCCCATCCGCGAGCCCGCCTTGGCGATTGCCACACCGCCTCGCGATGCGGCAGTCAGTGCGCCGCGGGTGACAAGCACCTCGACCGCAATCCCCGCCCCGATGATGTGGACGCCGGCCTTCGCCGTGCCGTGGAGCTCGCCCAGCTGGGTGGACATGTGCCGCGGGTCATTCAACATCCCTCTCAGCATGTCCCTGCCATCGCACCCCAGACTGCGAATCTCGGCGATCAACCAGTTGGCCACGATCGCCTTGAGGTCGGCCTGACTCAGCTCCTTGGCGAAGTCGACCATACGGCCGCCCAGCGCCCCAAAGTCGGTCTCCTGCACGAAGCGCCGAGCCATTTCTGCGTGGCGCTGTGCCTGCCCACTGTCGACGTAGCGATATCCCGCTTCTGCCGTCCGCATCATGATCTTGGTCGGACTGCCCCATCGATCCATGAACTCGAGGAACTTGGTGGCTGCGCTCTTGGTGCTTTCATAGGCGGCGACCCAAGCGTTCTGGTAGCTGCTGTCGCTAGCCTCAGTGAAGCGTCCGAGAAAGCCCCAGGGATCCCGCTTGAGTTCTTCGGCCGCCTTTTCTGCGATGGCTTCCATCAAGCCCAGCAGCTCTGCGGTGCAATCCATGTCGGCATCAGGCGTCTTGCCAGCGACAACAGCCGCTGGCTGCGCGCCGCCGCCAGCCGAGACGATGACGCCCGTGTGCCCATGGGCGACCGCAGGGCTGCGTTCGGCAGGGTTGCGAAGCAGACCCTCTGCGGGCTTGAACATGCTGCCCGTGACCAGGTTCACTGCCACCGAGCTCAAGGTGAACAGATTCGCCGAGTTGCCGAAGGTGCGGACGGCGACACCGATCGAGTTCTCGAAGGTGACCGCGGGAACACCGACGACCGTGCGTTGTGCGAAGGGGGTCAGGGCCAGCGTAGGCGACACCACGGTCGCGTAATGCTGACGTACGCGCTCGGCATTGATGGGCTCACCCATGGGTGTGCACCTCGCCGATCGGCTTTGTGGGCGCGCAGACGACGCGCAGGGACTCTATCTCGGCATCTGCCTCGCGGATGCCGTGGTAGCGCAGCTGCAGCTGCTTGCGATCGAGGTCGATCAAAACGGTGTCGAGCGACAGATCCTCGGGCAGTCGGCGACCTGTGCGCATCTGCGCAATGCTCAAGGCCTTGATGTGCGGCAGGGTCAAGGCAAGCTGCCCGCGTTCCGTCATCCCATCAAGGCAAATCACGGCGCCTGGCTCCAGTTCGCCTTCAAGCTGTTGGTCTTCCGGCGCCGTGTTCCAGTAGCGCATGTCCATGTCGGAGGGAACACCCGCACTCACCGTCGGCTGACCGCTGCGTTCCCAGGTGCCCATGTGTTTCGCTCGCGAGGGGATGAAGCCGGGAACCGGGCCGAAGCCTCCGACCGGCACATCCTTGCCCAAACGACTGATTGCGCCGTTCCAGGCTTCGATCTGCGGCGCGCGGTAGTCCTGATCCGTGTGCGGACGCGTGCGCCCGAGGTAGCCACAGCCGAAGGGGTTCTCCGGGTAGAACTCGCCTTCCTCGAACTGCTGCTTTGCCGCGTCGACCACGCCACCGTAGGCGTTCTCGTATCGCAGGGACACCGCTTGAGTCGGCTCCGGTTCGCTCAGGGTCCAGCCAGAGAGCAGGCTATGACGCCATGCCCGTGGCCCGAACAGGCGCAGCCGCTTCTCGCCGCCCGGAAAGGCGAGCCGGGCGTCCCAATGGGGCTGTGGTCGACCCTGCGGCGGTACGGCTGTGCCGACAACCAGAATGTCGGTGCGTGGCTTGAAGGGGATCAGGTCGCCCGGATGGACGAGACTCGAGCGCATGGGCTGGCCCGACCACACCTCATCGTGCTCGATCGAAGAATGCGTTCTGAGAGGCAGCAACCGACCATCTGGCGCGAACCCGAACGACGCTTTGATGGTGATGCAGTGATAGCGCCTCGCGTGCCAGAAGAGTCGCTCCACGACCTCCATCGGGTACATGGACTGATTGATGACGTCGGTCATGGCGCGATCAGTTCAGGTCGATCTTCTTGCCGTCGATATCGACCAGGGTCTCGCCCTTGATGCCGATCTTGACGCCCTCCAAGGTGATCGTGCCGTCGGACTGCAGCACCAGCTTGGACTTGCCGACCTCGATCATCACGGTATCCTTGTCCATCACCAGCACCGAGCCGCCACCGACGCTGAAGGTCAGTGTGTCTCCGACGGTCGAGGTGTGGTTCTTGCCGATGGTGTCGGTGCGCGAGAGCCCGACCACGCTGGCCAGCATGGCGCCGACGTTGCGGCTGTAGCCCAGGCCGACATTGGTCATCTTGGCCAGCCCCACGTTCTGCATCGAGGCCATGCCGATGGTTTCGGTCTTCATCTTGCCGACCTTGATCGACCAGTTCTTGCCGATCTTGTCGCTCTCGTTCTTGCCGACCTTCTTGCTGCGGTTCTTGCCGACCGTCACCGACTCGTTGCCGCCGACCGTGCGGGTGCGGTTCTTGCCGACCGCGTGCGTCTGGTTGTCGCCGATGCTGACCGATTCGTTCTTGCCGACGTCCTCGCTGCGGTTGTCGCCGATGCTGATCGTCTCGTTGTGGTCGACGCGTTCTTTGCGATCGTTGTGGACAGTGATCGTCTCGTTGTTGTCGACTACTTCCGTGCGGTCGCGCTTGATGTGGTTCGTCTCGTCGCGATCAATGGTTTTGGTGCGGTCGCGGCCGACCCAGTGGGTCTCGTCGTTCTCGACCTCGATGTCCTGGTTTCTTTCTGCGTGCAGCCAGACCTGCTCCTCGCCGCGCTTGTCCTCGAAGCGCAGGGCGTTCGCCGTCTCGTAGTTGCCGCCCAGCGTCGAGCGGGTGAGGAAGCCCGACTGGGTGGCGGCGGCTGGCAAACCCCAGGGATGCGGCTGCATCGAGTTGTAGACGCGGCCGACGATCAAAGGCTGGTCCGGATCGCCGTTGAGATAGTCGACGATGACCTCCTGACCGATGCGCGGGATGTGCACGCCGCCGAAGCCCGAGCCGGCCCAGGGGTGGCTTACGCGAATCCAGCAGGAGGAGTTTTCGTCCTTCTTGCCGTAGCGGTCCCAGTGGAACTGCACCTTGACCCGGCCGTATTCGTCGGTGTGGATTTCCTGCCCGGCAGGGCCGGTGACGACCGCGCTGTCCGGCCCGCTGGTCAGCGGCTTGGGCGTGCGGCGTGCCGGTCGATACGGCTGGTCGGTCGGATGCACCTCGGCGCTGATCTGCACTTCGACCGCACTCGATCCGCCCGAGCCGTCGTAGTCGTTGTCGGCGAACTGGTAGTCGCAGGCCAGTACCAGGTATTCGCGGTTGTAGCGGCCGACGGCGTGCTTGGCGAGCGAGAACAAACGACCCGGTGCCACGCCACGCGCGCGGCCCTCACAGGCCGCGCGCAGATGGCCGGCGTGGAGTTCCTCCATGCGCACCTTGGCGAAGGGCAGGCCCTCGCCGAGGTTCTCGTACTCACCCGGAAAATCGAAGATCTCGTAGTTCGCATGCGGGTGCGAGCCCGGCAGCAGATCGTCGGTGGTGAGATCCGTCGACGGCATGATGAAGTTGTAGTCGCGGGCGACGTACTTGCCGGAAGTGACCTGTCCCGCATCGGCCCAGAAGCTCAGGTGATCCTTGTCGGGCACGCTGATGTCGTGCGGATAGAACTCGATGCTCTCGTAGTTCGGGAACGGCGAGGCCAGACCAATGTGGTCGGTGATGACCAGCGTATGCTCACCGGCAGCGTGCTCGAACCAGAACCACAGGCCCTCCTGTTCGAGCAGGCGCATCACGAAGTTGGCGTCGGTCTCGCGGTACTGGACGCAGTAGTTCCAGGGCGAGTAGCTGCCGGCGGTGAGCCACTTGACCGCAAACGGATAGGCGCCGAGCACGTCCTTGACGATGTCGACGACGGTCATCTTCTGGAAGATGCGGTAGTCGGTGCGGCGGGTGGCGTACCACAGGCCCGGGCGCAGGGTGGCGCGATACAGATGCTTGCGGCCCGAGCGCCCGACCGAGCGGAAAGCGACGCACTGGCCGTTCAAGAATCGCTTGTCGCCGCCCTCGACTTCGAACTCGACGGTGAAGGGCTGGCCGAGTGCGGCAGTAGGAGCCAGACCGCGCTCTTCCGAAGAGCCGGTGAGCTCGAACTCGAACAGCTCGGAGACGGCCTCGCGACCGGTCAGACGCTCGAAGCGAAGGGCATCGCTGAAGGGCGAGCTCAGATTGAATAGGCGGTTCATTGAACTGCTCAGGCGGGTACGCGGAGAAGGCGCGAACTACACCATTTGAGACAGATTTTGACAATAGGAGTTTTCTTACCCCGAATTGATTGGCCTGAGGACTTGACAGCTCGTCGGACGCGTGGTCATCGAAGGGCAGGGGATTCGGCAACGGTCGCGGGACTATGCAGCAGCAAGCGCGTGCGCACGGGGCTCTTGCTGGGCCCCGTCCCCGGCTTCGTGAGGACAGGCTCTTCGCGGGCGCGACGAGCACCCGGTCGAAAGACTTCGGATTTCAGGGATGCCCGAGGTTGGTGCCGGAGACGTTGAAGCGTTGGAGGGCGCGCTCCGAGCAGCCCCTCGTCCGGCGCTGCGCGCCACCTTCTCCCGTGGGGAGAAGGGCATCGGGCTCTTGGCGGTGCGCAGGGCCGGAGGTTGGCAACGATCGTGGGACTTGCCAGGGCGAGTGCTATCGCGATTCGGGCTGGCGATCCAATACGGCAGACCCATTGCTCGCGGGGCTCTAGCTGGGCCCCCGCCTTCGCGGGGGCGACGAGCAAGCGGTCGAAAGTCTTCGGATTTCAGGGATGCCCGAGGTTCGTGCCGAAGACGCCGGAGCTTTGGAGGGCGCGCTCTGAGCGGCCCCTCATCCGGCGCTGCGCGCGCCCTTCTCCAGTGCGGAGGAGGAGGGGCGTGAAGGCGGCTGGACGGGGTGCTACCCAATCCAGCCGCACTCGGCTCAGACAGCTTCGAAGATGCCGGCGGCACCCATGCCGGTGCCGATGCACATGGTGACCATGCCGTACTTCTGCTGGCGACGCTTCAAACCATGCACCAGCGTGGCCGTGCGGATGGCACCGGTCGCGCCCAGCGGATGGCCGAGCGCGATCGCGCCGCCCAGCGGGTTGATCTTGTCGGGGTTGAGGCCGAGGTCCTTGACCACCGCCAGCGCCTGCGCGGCAAACGCCTCGTTGAGCTCGATCCAGTCCATCTGGTCGGCGGTCAGGCCGGCCTGGCGCAGCACCTTCGGAATCGCTTCCTTGGGGCCGATGCCCATCACGTCCGGCTTGACGCCGGCGACGGCGAAGCCGACGAAGCGGGCCAGCGGGGTCAGGCCGTACTGCTTGATGGCCTTTTCCGATGCAAGCATCACGGCACCGGCGCCGTCCGACATCTGCGAGCTGTTGCCGGCCGTCACCGAGCCGCCGGCGCGGAACACCGGGCGCAGCTTGCCCAGCACTTCCAGGCTGGTGTCGGCGCGCGGGCCTTCATCGTTCTCGACCAGCAGCTTCTTCAGGCGCACGGTGTTGCCAGCGAGATCGGGCAGGCGTGCGATCACTTCGTAGGGGCTGATCTCCGCTTTGAACTCACCGGCGGCGATCGCGGCGATGGCCTTCTGGTGCGAGGCGTAGGCGAAGGCGTCCTGCTCCTCGCGCGTGACCTGCCACTGGCTGGCCACGTTCTCGGCGGTGATACCCATGCCGTAGGCGATGGCGATGTTCTCGTCCTGGAAGATCGCCGGGTTCATCGCGACCTTGTGGCCCATCATCGGCACCATGCTCATGGTCTCGGTGCCGGCGCCGATCATCAGATCCGCCTCGCCGAGGCGGATGCGGTCGGCGGCGAGCGCCACGGCCTGCAGGCCCGAGGAGCAGAAGCGGTTGATGGTCTGCGCCGACACACCTACCGGGAAGCCGGCCAGCAAGGTGGCGATGCGACCGACGTTCATGCCCTGCTCGGCTTCGGGCATGGCGCAGCCGACGACCACGTCGTCGATCTGATTCAGATCGATCGAGGGGGTCTGGGCAACGAGGTGGCGCAGGGCGTGCGCAAGCAGGTCATCGGGACGGGTGTTGCGGAACACGCCCTTCGGGGCCTTGCCGACCGGGGTGCGGGTGGCGGCGACGATGTAGGCGTCCTGGATCTGGCGGTGGGACATGGTCTGGATCCTTTGCGTAATGGGTCGCGGTGGAGAGCGGGGATTTGGGATTGGGGATTTGGGATTCAGAGCGGCGGGGCCGAGACTGGCGCGAGGTTTGCCCCCTCTCCCCATCCCCTCTCCCACGAGGGGAGAGGGGCTCGGGCTGCGGCTGGATTTGAGCGCTGCTGTATCCCAAGGTCTTCGGGATCGGGGTTGCGAGGAGCGGGGATGCTGTGAGCCCGGTTGCCGCAAGCTCAAGACTTGCCGGCAGCTGCTCTTACGAATCCCCAATCCCGAATCCCAAATCCCTGCTCCCAATCAATTCCTCAACGGCTTTCCGGTGGTGAGGGTGTGGCCGATGCGGGCCTGGGTCTTTTCCATCTGTGCCAGCGCGAAGAAGTGCTCGCGTTCCAGCTTCAGCAGCCAGTTCTCGTCGACCACGCTGCCGCGATCCACTTCACCGCCGCACAGTACGGTGGCGATGCGGGTGGAGACCTCGAGGTCGTGCTCACTGATGAAGCGGCCGGACAGCATGTTCACGAGATTCGCCTTGAAGGTGGCGATGCCGATGTCGCCGGCCACCGGCACGCGGGCGGGCAGGGCGGGGCGGTAGCCGCTCTCGGACAGCGCCGTGACCTGGGCCTTGGCCACGTGCAGCAGCTCGAAGGCGTTGAACACGACGATGTCGTCCTGGCGCAGCAGACCCATGGCCTTGGCTTCCAGCGCCGAGGTCGAGGTCTTGCCCATGGCGGTGATCTCGAAGGCTTTCTTCAGGTTGTCGAAGACATCGCCACCGGCCTGGCCGGCGCGCACCGCCAGCTCTTTCAGGCCGCCGCCCGCCGGCAGCAGGCCGACGCCGGCTTCGACCAGGCCGATGTAGCTCTCGAGCGCCGCCACGGTGCGTGCGGTGTGCATCTGGAACTCGCAGCCGCCGCCCAGCGCCATGCCGCGCACCGCGGCCACCACCGGCACCAGCGCGTACTTGATGCGCATACTGGTGGCCTGGAAGTTGGCGATCATCGACTCCAGCGCACTGATGTTGCCGGCCTGAACGAAGCCGGCCATGCCCTTGAGGTCAGCGCCGTAGGAGAAGGGCTCGCTGTACTGCCAGATCACCAGGCCCTTGTGCTCGCGCTCGGCGCGGGCGATGGCTTCCTGCACGCCGGCCAGCACGGCGTCGCTGACGGTGTTGCCCTTGGTCAGGAAGCTCAGCACGGCGACGTCGTTACCGCCGTCCCACATGCGAACGGCACCGTTCTCGAAGATCGTCGCACCCGGCTTGGCGGTCTCGCCCAGCAGCGGGTCCGGGAAGGCCTGGCGCGCGTACACCGGATGCTTGGAACGCGGGCTGATGCTGTTGGCGGCGGCGGAGTAGGAGCCGTCATTGCCGTGCACGCCGTCGCGGCCGTCGAACACCCAGGCCGGCAGCGGGGCCGAGCTCATGGTCTTGCCGGCGGCGATGTCCTCGCGGATCCACTCGGCGACCTGCTTCCAACCCGCGGCCTGCCAGGTTTCGAACGGGCCCTGCTTCCAGCCATAGCCCCAGCGCATGGCGAAGTCGACTTCGCGCGCGCTGTTGGCGATGTCGGCCAGGTGATAGGCGCTGTAGTGGAAGAGGTCACACAGGATCGACCACACGAACTGCGCCTGCGGATCCGCGCTGCCGCGGAGGGCGGCCAGCTTCTCGCCGGGGTTCTTGATGGCGAGGATGGCCTGCACGGCGTCGGAGGGCTTTTCGCCGCTCGGCCGGTAGTCGCCCTTGGCGATGTCCAGGACCAGGATGTCCTTGCCCTGCTTGCGGTAGAAGCCCGCGCCGGACTTCTGGCCCAGCGCGCCGGCTTCGACCAGCTTGGCCAGCGGCGCCGGCACCACGTAGTGCGCGTGCCAGGGGTCGTCCTTCAGGTTTTCGGTCAGCGTGCGAACGACGTGGCCCAGCGTGTCGAGGCCGACCACGTCGGCCAGGCGGTAGGTGCCGCTCTTGGGGCGACCGATGCCGGGACCGGTCAGCGCATCGACCACGTCCAGGCCGAGGCCCAGGCGCGCGGTGTGGTGGAAGGTGCTGATCATCGCCATGGTGCCGACGCGATTGGCGATGAAGTTCGGGGTGTCGCGGGCGAACACCACGCCCTTGCCGAGCGTGGTGGTGAGGAAGCCTTCGAGGCCGTCGAGCACGGACTGGTCCGTGTGCGCAGTCGGGATCAGCTCGGCCAGGTGCATGTAGCGCGGCGGATTGAAGAAGTGCACGCCGCAGAAGCGGTGGCGCAGCTGCTCGGGCAGCACTTCGGACAGCGCGTTGACCGACAGGCCCGAAGTGTTGGTGGCGAAGATCGCGTGCGCGGCCACGTGCGGGGCGACCTTGGCGTAGAGGTCCTTCTTCCAGTCGATGCGTTCGGCAATCGCCTCGATGATCAGATCGCAGTCGGCCAGCAGCGGCAGGTGCTGGTCGTAGTTGGCGGCGACCAGCGCGCCGGCCAGCTGCGGCAGCGCCAGCGGCGCAGGCGACAGCTTGCCGAGGTTGGCGATGGCCTTGTTTGCAATGGCGCTGGGGTCACCCTCCTTCGAGGGCAGGTCGAACAGTAGGGTCTCGACCTGGGCGTTGACGAGGTGGGCGGCGATCTGCGCGCCCATGACGCCGGCGCCGAGCACGGCCACCTTGCGGATGCGGAGGGGTTGCGACATGGAAGAACCTCGTGGGGCGGGGGTGGTGAAGGAATCAGCCAAGCGCGGGCGGTGCCCGCAGTCCGGCGACGGCGAAACGCAGAAGGTTGTCGGCGGCCAGCGCGCAGTGTTCGTGCTCGCTGACCCCGGGCTGGCGACGGATCAGGCCGAAATCGGCCATGGCGTAGGTGAGCGCGCCGGCGATGTAGTCGAGGCGCCAGTACAGGTCCTGCTTGGGCAGGGCGGGCAGGCAGTGCTGGATGGCGCGCGCGAACTCGCGAAGCACATGGCCGTAGTTGTCCGAAAGAAACTGACGCAGGCGCTCGTTCTTCTCTGCGTAGGCGCGGGCGACAACGCGGACGAAGGCGGCGCCTTCGCCCTCCATGCCGATCTGCATGGCCGGCACGATGAACGCGGACAGGATGGCCTGCAGATCGAGCGCGTCGCGCTGGATCGCCTCGCGCAGCAGAGTCAGGCGTCGTTCGCTGAGCTCGTCGAAGCGGCGGCGGAAGACCTCGGTAATGAGGTTCTCCTTGCTGCCGAAGTGGTAGTTGACGGCGGCGATGTTGACGTCGGCGCTGGCGGTGAGCTGGCGCAACGAAGTCGCCGCGAAGCCGTGCTCGGCGAACATCTGCTCGGCCGCGGACAGCAGGCGCTCCTTGGTGGAGAACTGGCTCAGGCCCACCTCATCGTCTCCAGCTGCATTCAAACAAACGTTTGAGAGACTAGGCTCAGGAACGGGCCCGGGTCAATCGGATCCGTGCCTGCCAGAGCTCATGTGGGCTTCGTCACGTTTTCAAGGCCAAGGTCCGAAACCCCTGTACAAATGTGCGATTGTCGCGGCCTTCGGCTACACTACTTGACCATTTCGTCCTAAGCCCTCGTTTTCAACCGGAAATCCGGTCGAGGCGCGGGTTCCGATGTTCGGAACCCGGGGCTGTCCCACGATCCCCATCAAGTACTTACGGAGTTGCAGCATGGCGCTCGAGCGCACCATTTCCATCATCAAGCCCGACGCGGTCGCCAAGAACGTGATCGGTGAGATCTATGCCCGCTTTGAGAAGGCTGGCCTGAAGGTCGTCGCGGCCAAGATGAAGCATCTGTCGCGCAAGGAGGCCGAGGGCTTCTATGCGGTGCACCGCGAGCGTCCGTTCTTCAACGCCCTGGTCGAGTTCATGATCTCCGGCCCGGTGATGATCCAGGTGCTGGAAGGCGACAGCGCGGTTGCCAAGAATCGCGAGCTAATGGGCGCGACCAACCCGAAGGACGCCGCACCCGGCACGATCCGCGCCGACTTCGCCCAGTCCATCGACGCCAACGCCGTGCACGGCTCGGACAGCCTGGAGAACGCCGCGATCGAGATCGCCTACTTCTTCGCGGCCACCGAACTCTGCCCGCGCTGATTCGGCAGACGGCACACAGGACAGGCCATGACCGAGATCCCCGTCCGCCTGGAGACCGCGTCGCCTGACGCCGCGGCGCCCTCGGCTTTGTCGGAGCGGGTCAACCTGTTCGATCTGGATCGCGCCGGCATGGAGCGCTTTTTTGTCGAGGTCCTCGGCGAGAAGCGCTTCCGCGCGCACCAGATCATGAAGTGGATGTACCACCTGCACGTCACCGACATCAGCCAGATGACGGATGTCGGCAAGGTGCTGCGAGCCAAGCTGGAACAGCACTGCGAGATCTGTCCGCCGAACGTGGTGCTGGACAAGGCCTCCAGCGACGGCACCCACAAGTGGCTGCTGGGCATGGACAGCTCGAACTCGATCGAGGCCGTGTTCATTCCGGACAAGGGCCGCGGCACCCTGTGCGTGTCGAGCCAGGTCGGCTGCGGGCTGAACTGTCAGTTCTGCAGCACCGCGACCCAGGGGTTCAACCGCAACCTGTCCACCGCCGAGATCATCGGTCAGGTGTGGACGGCATCGAAGCACCTCGGCAACAAGGCCCACCAGCACCGCAAGCTCACCAACGTGGTGATGATGGGGATGGGCGAGCCGCTGCTGAACTTCGACAACGTTGTGCGCGCAATGTCGATCATGCGCGACGACCTCGGCTTTGGCCTCGCCAACAAGCGCGTCACCCTGTCGACCGCGGGGCTGGTGCCGATGATCGACCGCCTGGCAGAAGAGTCCGATGTCTCTCTGGCGGTGTCGCTGCACGCTCCCATCGATGCCCTGCGCACCGAGCTGGTGCCCCTGAACAGGAAGTACCCGATCGCCGAACTGATGGACGCCTGCGTGCGCTATGCGATGCGCAAGAAGCGCGAGTCGATCACTTTCGAATACACCCTGATGCGCGGCGTCAACGATCGGCCGGAGCATGCGCGCGAGCTGGTCAAGCTGATGCGTCGGTTTGCGAACGTCGTGCAGTACGCCGATGCCGCCAAGGTCAACCTGATCCCGTTCAACCCCTTCCCCGGCACGCGCTTCGAGCGCAGCAGCGAGGAAGATATCCGCGCTTTCCAGAAGATACTGCTCGACGGCCAGGTGCTGACCATGGTCCGCCGCACCCGCGGTGACGACATCGATGCCGCCTGTGGCCAGCTGAAGGGGCAGGTGATGGATCGCACCCGCCGCCAGGCCGAATTCCTGCGTACCCTCAAGACTGCAAAGGTGGACGATGCGGCGGCCTGAGCACTGCCTTCTTGCCTTTGCCTTGGCGCTGAGCCTTGCCGGCTGCGCCACGACCGGGGGTGGCGCGCGGGTCGATGAGGATTCGCCCACTGCGATCGCCGCGGCCAACCAGGTGCAGATGGGGCGCGCGTATATGCAGCGCGGCCAGCTGCAGATCGCACTCGAGCGCCTGACCAAGGCACTGGAGCTGAATCCGCGCTCCACCGACGCGCATACCGTCATCGCGGTGCTCTACGAAGAGATTCGCCGGCCCGAGCGCGCAGAAACGCACTACCGCCGCGCCGTCGAGCTCAAGCCGGATGACGGTTCGGTCAACAACAACTACGGCCAATTCCTGTGCCGCTCGGGGCGGTTTGCCGAGGCCGATGCGCGCTTCGCAAAGGCCATCGATGATCCCTTCTATCCGACGCCTGCAGTGGTTTTCACCAACGCCGGCGTCTGCGCAATGAAGTCCGGAGACCTCACTGCGGCGGACCGCTACCTGCGCCTCGCGCTGGAGACCGAGCCCGCCAATCCGGAAGTTCTGCTTGATCTCGCCCAGCTGCAGCTCGCCAAGGGCGAGCCACTGCGGGCGCGTGCTTTCCTGCAACGCCACGAGGCGGTTGCCGCTGCAAGGCCGGATGCCTTGGAGCTGGGGATCGCCATCGAATCCGGGCTCGGCAATACGGCAGCGGTGGACCGCTACCGCGCGCGCCTGCGCACGGAATTTCCCGATCATGAAACCGCACCGATGCTCCAGGGGGAGCCAGGGATCCAATGAGCGGATACAAGCATGAGGGCGCCGGGGCGCCCGAAAGCGCGGTTGCAGAGCCCGCCGTCGCCGGCACGCCCGGACTGGGCCAGCGTTTGCGCCAGCGACGCGAGGCCATGGGCATGGACGTCGCCGAACTGGCGTCGAAGCTGAAGCTGCGCACCCAGATCATCGAGGCGATCGAGGCCGATCGGCTGGATGCTCTGGGCGCGGGGGTGTTCACGCGCGGTTATCTGAGCGCCTACGCCAAGGCAGTCGGCATGCCGCTGGTGGTGCTGGATGCAGTGCCGGCCGCCAAGACCACGGCGCCGAACCTGGTGATCCATGTCAAGCCGCGCTACGGCACGGTGCTGGGCCGCTACACCAGTCGGCTCGGGCACGTGTTCCTGACGGCCGCGATCGTGGTGCCCTTCATCTGGATGGCGACCTCGAACCAGCTACCTTCACAGCGAGCGACCTTGACGTCGCTGGATGTGTCGACTCCCACCGTGGGGCCTGTGCAGACAGGGGCGGCGGATTCGGCATCGGCGCCGCCCGAGGTGCAGGTGATGGCATCGCTGACACCCATGTTCCCGCCGCGGCCATCGGCGCCCAGTCTTGATGTTGGCGTGTTGCCGCCAGCGGCTGCTGCGCCCGATTCGATCGAGGCACCCGCGGCCGGGGCCGATGTGCCCCCTGCGACGGGCGGCACTGACGCTGCCGGTCTGAGCCTCAGCCTCACCGCGGACAGCTGGGTCGAAGTCAGCACGTCGTCAGGCGAAGTGCTGGAGGCCTCGCTGCTTCGCGCCGGCAGCAGCCGCAGTTTCCCGGTGGATGGCGGCCTCAGGGTGTCGCTGGGCAACGCAGGGGGTGTCGAGCTGCGCCTGAATGGCGAGTCAATCGATGTCTCCGCCTTCCAGCGGGCCAACGTCGCCCGCTTTAGACTCGGCGCGGACGGCGCACTTGCGCCGGCCAATCCCGGCTGAGCCTGCTCCACCTAGTCCCGCTCCCGCTTCGGGAGCCTGAATCCTTGCACGGAATACGTAATGTCGATCGAACTGATGGATGAGCATGAGCGCGGCGAACGCGTTCGCACCTGGCTGAAGGACAACGGCAACGCCCTGATCGGCGGTGTTGCGGTGGGCCTGCTGGGCTTCTTCGGCTGGCAGTGGCACCTGGGCTCCCAGCTGCAGGCGCAGTACGATGCCGCCAACCAGTTCGAGTCGCTGCGCAAGGCGGTGACAGCCAAGCAGCCGGAGACCATCGGAGAGGTGGCCGGCGGCATCGGTGAACGTTTCAAGGATTCGCCCTACGTCGCCCTGGCGGAACTGCTGGTGGCACAGACCAAGTTGGGCGAGGGTGACCTCGACGCCGCTGCGTCTGCGCTGGCCAAGGCGCAGGCCGCCGCCAAGGATCCGCTGCTGGCCAATCTGGCCGGTCTGCGTCTCGCGCGTGTCCGTTTGGCGCAGGGCCAACTTGACGAGTCGCTGCGGCTTGCAGGCGCCGCAGAACCCAGCTTCCCAGGACTTGCCGCCGAACTGCGCGGTGACGTGCTGCGCGCCCAGGGCAAGACCGAGGAAGCAGTGAGCGCCTACCAAGACGCCCTGACCCATCTCGATGCAAGCCTGCCGAGCCGCGGGCTGGTTGAGTTGAAGCTCGCCGACCTCGGCGCCCCTGCGTCGAAGGAGTCCTGAGGATGCGGGCGGCGTGGCAGGCTTTGAGCCTGGTGGCACTCGCGCTATCGATCGCCGCCTGCGGCGGTTCGAAGGTCAGCAAGCGCGAGAACATCCAGCCGCCGGCTGAGCTCGTGGATTTCGATGCCGCCGTCAGTGTCGACCAGGTCTGGAAGCGCTCCATGGGAGACGGCGAAGGACGCATGGGTCTTCGCCAGCGCCCCGTCGCCGGCGACGGCAAGCTCTACTTCGGAAACGTCGAGGGCGAGGTGCTGGCGATCGACGTGCAGACCGGACGCGAGGTCTGGAAACAGCGCTTCGATGGCCTGCGCTTCGGCGGAGCGCCGGGCTTCGGTGAAGGCACTCTGGTGATGCCGACGCTGGATGGGGTCGTGCTGGCGCTCAACCCCGACAACGGCAACGAGCGCTGGCGCGCCGATGTGACCTCGGAAGTCGTTGCCCAGCCCGCCGTTGCCCGCGGGCTGGCGGTCGTGCGCTCGAACGACGGTCGCCTGTTCGGCTATTCGATCACCGACGGCAGCCGCCGCTGGGTCTTCGATCGCGCCCTGCCCAGCCTGACGCTGCGTGGCAACAGCCCGCCGCTGATCGTCGACACCGCCCTGTTCGTTGGCTACGACGACGGCAGCGTGGTGGCCCTGCGGCTTGAGAACGGCTCTCCCGTGTGGGAGCAGCCGGTGTCGGTCGGCGAAGGTCGCACCGATCTGGACCGCATGAGCGATGTCGACGGCGAGATCGCGTTTCGCGAAGGCATCCTCTTTGCCGGCAGCTACCGCGGCCAGGTCGTCGCCTTCGAGGCGCTGAATGCCCGCCCGCTGTGGAATCGCGAGATGTCCGTCTATGCGGGCTTGACGCTGGCCGGTGAGGCCCTGCTCGCAGCGGACGATCGCGGCAACGTGTGGTCGCTTGAGCAGCGTTCCGGCTCGGCCACCTGGAAGCAGGATGCGTTGGCCCATCGCTGGCTGAGCACGCCCGCCTACCACGCGGGCTACGCCGCGGTCGGCGATGTCGAAGGCTATGTGCACTGGATGAGCATGGACGACGGCCGCTTCGTGGGCCGTGCCCGGATGGGCAAGCAGCCGATCAAGGGCAGTCCGCTGGTCGTGGATGACCTGCTGATCGTCACCAATACCGACGGCGAGGTCGCGGCCTTCCGCGTCCGCTAGGCGCCCGTCTGCGCCCGCCTGCAGAACGCGCCGTGGCGACACGGCGCGTTCTGCGTTTTCCGGAACTTGGGGCAGACTGTCTGCTCCGCCGACGTGCCGGCCTGTTGTCCGATGCCGTCGAACTTGCTTGAAAGGATCCACCCGTGCTGCCTCTCGTCGCCCTGGTCGGCCGCCCCAATGTGGGCAAGTCCACCCTTTTCAATGTCCTCACGCGCTCGCGCAATGCGCTGGTCGCCGACCAGCCGGGCCTGACCCGTGATCGCCAGTACGGTGTCTGCCGGCTCGGCGAACGCCCCTTCATGGTCGTCGATACCGGCGGCATCGGCTCCGAGGAAGGCAGCCTCGGCGAGCGCGCGGAAGTGCAGAGCTGGGCCGCGGTGGACGAAGCTGACGTGCTGCTGTTCATCGTCGACGCCCGCGCCGGCATCACGCCCGACGACAGCGAGATCCTGCGCCGGCTGCGGCGCCAGTCGAAGCCAGTGATCCTCGCGGTCAACAAGACCGACGGTCTCGATGAAACCAGTGCGCTCGCCGAGTTCGCGCGCTTTGGCATCGACTTGATGCTGCCGCTGGCAGCCTCCCACGGCCGCGGCGTGCTGCATCTGATTGAAGCCTTGTACGCGCGCATACCCGATGCAGGCGAGGGCGATGTCGACCCCGGTCTGGAGGATCCGACCGATCGCCTGCGGCTTGCGATCGTTGGCCGCCCGAACGTCGGCAAGTCGACCCTGGTCAACCGGATCTGCGGTGAGGAGCGCGTGCTGGCCTCGGAAGTCGCCGGCACCACGCGCGATTCGATCGCAGTCGATCTCGAGCGCGACGGCCGCAAGTACCGGCTGATCGACACCGCCGGCATCCGCCGCAAGGCGCGTGTCGAGGAAGCCATCGAAAAGTTCAGCGTGCTGAAGGCCCTGCAGGCCATCGAGCAGAGCGAGGTGGTGGTGTTCATGCTCGACGCCAGCGAGGGCGTGACCGAGCAGGACGCGACCGTGCTGGGTCACGTGCTGCAGGCACAGCGCGCACTGGTGGTCGCAGTGAACAAGTGGGATGGACTGAGCCAGTACCAGAAGGACCAGTGCAAGGCCGATCTGGAACGTCGCCTGGCCTTCGTCAGCTATGCCCAGATCGTGACGATCTCGGCCAAGCACGGCACCGGGCTGCGCGAACTGTTCCGCGCGGTGCACAAGGCGCATGAGTCGGCCACCAAGACCATCGCCACGCCCGAGATCAACCGCGCGCTGGAAGCCGCCTTCGAGGCTTTCCAGCCGCCGATGGTGCGCGGCCACGTGGCCAAGCTGCGCTATGCGCACATGGCGGGGCACAACCCGCCGACCATCGTCGTGCACGGCTCACGCCTCAAGACGCTGCCGGACAGCTACAAGCGCTATCTGGAGAACTTCTTCCGCAAGCGCTTCAAGCTGGTCGGCACCCCCATCGCCCTGCTGTTCCGCGACGGCGACAATCCGTACAAGGACAAGCCCAAGCCCGAACTGAGTGATCGGCAGAAGGCGAAGCGCAAGCGCCTGATGCAGTTCGTCAAGCGCAAGTCCTGAACCGGGTGGGGCGCATGGATCCGCTGCTGCAGGCCCTTGTTGATTCAGTGCCGCAGCCGGCGCTGCGTATCGAAGCGGTGCCGGTGCCCCGGGCGCTGGCGCGCGTCTACGCCGGCGCAGAACGCCTGGGTCTGCGGACCGGCGATGCGCTGACCCCGCGCCAGATCGGCTTGCTCGCGGCAGCCGGCGAAGCGCGCGTCGAGGTCTATCCGCGGCCCACCGTCGCGGTTTTCAGTTTCGGTGACGCCCTGCTGCAGGCCGGCGAGGCGCAAGCCGAAGGCCGTATCCACGATCTCGCGAGCCCGATGCTGCAGGCCCTGCTGGCCGAGCAGCGCATCGAGTCGCTGGCCTGGCCGGCATTGCCGCAGCACCCCGAGCGGATCGATGCCGCCTTGGGCGATGCCCTGGACAGCTTCGATCTGGTTCTGCTGAGTGCGACCGAGGCTGCAGGCCCCGTTCTGGCCGAGCGCCTGCCGCGGCTCGGTGTGCCGATGCCCACGGTCGAGCATGCGCCGCGGGCCTGGCGCAGTTCACGCGCCCGCCTGCTCTGGCTGTCGTCAAAGCCCGATGCACTGCTGGAACAGTTCGCGGAATGGGTCGCGCCTACGATCGCGGCCCTGCAGTACCGGAGCCGCGGGTGATCCGCGAGATCGATGCCGCCGAGGCGCTCGTGCGGCAGCAGGCGGGTGCGTTGCTGGTCGACGTGCGCGAGGACAGCGAGCGTGCGGCCGGCCTGCCCGCAGGTGCGATACCGCTGCCGCTGGCTCGCGTCGCCACCGACATCGCTGGGTTCGCCGAGCCGCACAGCGAGATCCTGCTGATCTGCGCCGCCGGCATGCGCTCGTTGCGTGCGGCCTCGCAGCTGCGTACGCTCGGCTACACGAATCTGGCCTCGGTGCGCGGCGGCTGTGGTGCTTGGCGCGCGCAGGCGCTGCCCTGGGCGGGCGCGCAGGAATCACCGGATTTCCTGGAGCGCTTCGATCGCCACCTGCGCCTGCCGCAGGTCGGCCTGGAAGGCCAGCGCCGCCTGCAGCGCGCGCGCGTGGCCATCGTCGGCGCTGGCGGTCTCGGTTCGCCGGTGGCCCTGTATCTGGCGGCGGCGGGCGTGGGCCATATCCGTCTGATCGATGACGACCGGGTGGATCGCAGCAACCTGCAGCGTCAGGTGCTGCACACTGATGCCGCTGTCGGCGCCTACAAGGTCGATTCGGCGCGTGAACGATTGCTGGCGCTGAATCCGCATCTCGATCTCGACACTCGCGCGCAGCGCCTCGGTGCCGACAACATCGAGCGGCTGTTCGATGGCGTCGAACTGGTGATCGACGGCAGCGACAACTTCCCCACTCGCTACCTGGTGTCCGATGCCTGCGTGAAGCTCGGGCTGCCGATGGTCTACGGCGCCGTCGAGCGCTTCAGTGGGCAGGTGGGCGTGTTTGCCGCAGGCGTGAGGCGCGGACAGTCGCCCTGCTACCGCTGCCTGTTTCCGGAGCCGCCGCTGGAGGCGCCGAACTGTGCGGAAGCCGGCGTGCTCGGCGTGCTGCCGGGCCTGATCGGCCTGCTGCAGGCCAACGAAGCCTTGAAGCTGCTGCTCGGCATCGGCCGCGTGCTCGATGGGCGCGTGCTCAGCGTGGATGCGCTGCAGATGGGCTTTCGCGAGATCGGCGTGCCGCCCGATCCGGAATGCGCGGTCTGCGCGCCGGGGCGCGCGTTTCCGGGCTATGCGGACCACGGGCGGTTCTGCAGCGTCGGCGGGTAGGGAGCCGGGTTCGCCACAAGTGTGCGGGCCATGGTGGGCCGGGGCTCACCCTATGCTGAGCTTCGCAATGGGCCACCGCCGTCGGCCAAGCATCGGGCCGAGCCGGCGCGGCTTTCGCCGTATGCAATAATTCGCGGCTTTCACGCCGGGTCCACTCCATGACCGCACGCCTGCTCGATGGCAAGCGTATTGCCGACGAACTGCTCGCCGATCTTGCCCGCCGCGTCAGCGACCGTGTCGCCAGCGGGCGCAAGCCGCCGGGGCTGGCGGTGGTGCTGGTGGGCGCGGATCCCGCTTCCGCGGTGTACGTGCGCAACAAGCGCCGCGCCTGCGAACGCGTGGGCTATGCCAGCTTCGCTTTCGACCTGCCAGCCGATACGCCGCAGGCCGAACTGGCCGCGCTGATCGATCGTCTGAACGCGGATCCCGAGGTCGACGGCATCCTCGTGCAACTGCCGCTGCCGCCGCATGTCGACTCGCAAGCGGTGCTGAACCGTATCGACCCGTTCAAGGATGTCGACGGCTTCCATCCCGAGAACGTCGGCCGCCTGGCGCTGCGCCAGCTCGGTCTGCGGCCGTGTACGCCCAAGGGCATCGTGCATCTGCTGAGCCACACCGACCGGCCCGTGCGCGGGCAGCAGGCGGTGATCGTCGGGGTGTCCAACCATGTCGGCCGACCGATGGCGCTGGAGCTGCTGATCGCCGGCTGCACCACCGTCTGCTGTCATCGCTTCACCCCGCGCGACACCCTGCGCCAGCATGTCGAGGCGGCGGACCTCGTGGTGGTCGCTGTAGGCAAGCCGGGACTGGTGCCGGGCGAGTGGATCAAGCCGGGCGCGGTGGTGATCGACGTCGGCATCAACCGCCTGCCCGATGGCTCGCTGACTGGCGATGTCGGCTTCGAGGCGGCGTTGCAACGCGCCAGCTGGATCACACCGGTGCCCGGCGGTGTCGGCCCGATGACCGTGGCCACGCTGATGCAGAACACCTGGGAAGCCAGTCTTTTGCGCGAACTTGACCGCGCCTGAGACAGCTTGGACGTGTCATGCCAGCGTCGCCTGCGCCGTAGACACTGGCTGTTGGCAGGGAGCCTCGCCGTGAGCCGAATCGAATCCTCCGTTGTACTCAAGCTGCTGGTGCTCGCAGCCGGCGTCCTTGCGCTGGCGGGTTGCGCTTCGCTCGTGAATCGCGCCAGCGAGCGCTTCGCCGACAACCTCGGCCGCGGCATCCTCAACCAGGACGATCCGGCCACGGTCGCCGAAGGGCTGCCCGCCTACCTGCTGCTGCTGGATGGCCTGCTCGAAGGCGATCCGCAGAACGCCGGGACCTTGCGCGCGGCAGCTCGCCTGTACGGCGCCTATGCCGGCAACTTCGTGGCCGAACCCGAGCGCGCGGCGCGCCTGTCAAAGCGCGCCTTCGAATACGCCCAGCGCGCGACCTGCATCGACCAGGTCGCGCTGTGCGCAGCGCTCAAATCGCCTTTCGACGCCTGGGAAGCGGCCGTCAACGCGCAGTCAGGCGAGCAGGCCGCGGGGCGGCTGTACGCGCTCGGCAGCGCCTGGGCCGGCTACATCCAGACCCATAGCGATGACTACGCGGCAATCGCCGCGATTCCGCGCGTCAGCCTGCTGCTGGAGCGCGCGGTCGCGCTTGAGCCCTCCCTTGATCAGGGGATGCCGCATGTCTACCTCGGCGTGTTGAACTCGCTGCGCCCAGCCGCGGTCGGTGGCCAGCCGGAGCTGGGCAGGGCGGCCTTCGAGCGCGCGATCGAACTCTCGCAGGGGCGCAACCTGATGGCGCGAACCCTGCTGGCGCGGCACTACGCGCGTCTGGTGTTCGACCAGGAGCTCCACGATGCGCAGCTGCAGGCGGTTCTGGACGCTGATCCCAAGGCGCCCGGCCTGACCCTGATGAACACGCTGGCGCAGGCCCAGGCTCGCGTCCTGCTGGACGATTCGAAGAACTACTTCTGAGCGGGAGCTCTCGATGCGATTTCTACTGACTGCCGTGTTCCTGCTGCTGGCGCCGCTCGCGCAGGCACAGAGCTTCAAAATCGCCACGCTTGCGCCGGAAGGCTCCAGCTGGCTGCGCGAGATGCGCGCCGCGGCCGATGAGGTGAAGCAGCGCACCGAAGGCCGGGTGGAGTTCCGCTACTACCCCGGTGGGGTGATGGGCGACGACGCTACGGTGATGCGCAAGATCCGCCTGGGCCAGCTGCAGGGCGGGGCACTGACGGCGAGCGAGCTGTCCCTCGTGTACCAGGACGCCGTGGTCTATGGCCTGCCTTTCCTGTTCGACGACCACGCCCAGGTGGCCGCCGCCCGCGCTGAGGTGGATCCGCTGCTGAAGACAGGCATCCGCGACAAGGGCTTCGAGGTCTTGAGCATCTCGGGCGTCGGCTTCGCCTACCTGATGAGCAGCAAGCCGCTGCAGAGCATCGAGCACCTGCGCGCGGGCAAGGTGTGGGTGCCCAACAACGATCGGATTGCCGAGCGCACGTTCACCACCGGTGGTGTCAGCCCGATTCCGCTGCCGCTGTCCGACGTTTTCACCAGCCTGCAGACCGGCATGATCGACATCGTCGGCAATACCCCGGCGGGCGCGATTGCCCTGCAGTGGCATACGCGCATCAAGCACGTCTTCGATGCGCCGCTGACCTATGTCGTCGGCTTCGTGGTGCTCGACAACCGCGCCTTTGGTCGACTCGCTGAAGCCGACCGAGCCATCGTGCTCGAAGCCTTCGGCAAGGCCTCCGAGCGCATCGATGCGGAGAACCAGCGCGCAGACGAAAGCGCAATGGCCGCGCTGCGCACCGAGGGCATCGAGCTGTTCACGCCCGACGCAGCAGAGCTGGCGCGCTGGCGCGAAGTCGGTCTGTCGGTGCGTACCCGCATGGTCGAAGCGGGTGAGTTGAGCGCTGCCACGGTGGATGCAGTCCTCCGCCGACTACCCGCGGCTTCACCGTGAGTCCGACCGCGTGAGCCGACTGCTGCGCGGCCTGCATCGTCTGGAAGATGGCCTGCTCGCAGGCCTGCTGCTGATCCTGCTGCTGCTGGCGGTCGCGCAGATCGGACTGCGCTGGATCGCGGATACCGGCTGGATCGAGGGCGAGACCGTACAGCGCAGCCTGGTGCTGTGGATCGCCCTGCTGGGTGCACTCGGGGCCGCACGCGAGCGCCGGCATCTGGCGCTCGACCTGCTGCCGCGGCTGCTGCCGCCTTGGGGTCGGCGCCTCGTCTGGGCGCTGGCCCAGCTCATCGCCGCCGCACTCTGCGCGGTGATGGCTTGGTATGGCTGGAGCCTGATCGAGCTGGAGCGCGAAGCGCCCGGCGTGCTGTTCGCCGGTGTACCGAGCTGGGTCGGCATGCTGATCATTCCCTTCGGCTTTGCGCTGCTGACGCTGCGCTTCCTGATCGCGATCGCGCTGGGGCCGCCGAATGAGGCGCCCGCAGGCGAGGGGGACGCGACATGAGCTGGGTCTGGCTGCTGCTGCTCGCCGCCGCCTTGCTGGGCGCGCCGCTGTTCGTGTTGATCCTCGGCGCGGCCTTCATCGGCTTCCACCAGGCCGGCTACGACCTCACCGTGGTCGCGGTCGAGTTCCATCGTCTGGCTGGTATGCCGGGCCTGACCGCGATACCTCTGTTCACCGTCGCGGGTTATCTGCTGGCCGAAAGCCGGGCGCCGCAGCGCCTGCTGAAACTGTCGGACGCGCTGCTCGGCTGGCTGCCGGGTGGCATTGCCATCGTCGGGCTGGTGGCCTGCGCCCTGTTCACCGCGTTCACCGGAGCCTCGGGCGTGACCATCGTGGCGATGGGCGCGCTACTGTATCCGGCGCTGAAGGCGGCCGGTTTCGACGAGCGCTTCAATCTGGGGCTCGTGACCAGCGCCGGCAGCCTCGGCCTGCTGTTCGCGCCGTCCCTGCCGCTGATCCTCTACGGCTTCGTCGCTGGCCAACTCGGCACCACGCCCTCGGTGAGCATCGAGGACCTGTTCCTCGCCGGCATCCTGCCCGGCCTGCTGATGATCGTCCTGCTGGGCGCCTACGCGGCCTGGCACGGCCGCGCCCTGCATGCGCGCTCGCATCCCTTCGCGTGGTCGCGGGTGTTTGAAGCCGCGCGCGAGGCCGCCTGGGAGATCCCGCTGCCCATCCTGGTGCTGGGCGCAATCTATTCCGGCGCGCTGGCGGCCTCGGAAGCCGCCGCCATCACCGCCCTCTACGTGCTGCTGGTGACCGTGCTGGTGCGGCGCGAGATTCCGCTCAAGCGCCTGCCTGGCCTGCTGGCCGAGTCGATGCGTATGGTCGGCGCCATCCTGATCATCCTGGGCGCCGCGCTGGCGCTGTCGAACTGGCTGGTCGACGCCGAGGTGCCGACGCGCCTGTTCGAGTGGATCCAGGGCGCGATCAGCAATCCCTTGACCTTCCTGCTGGCGCTGAATCTGTTCCTGCTGGCCGTGGGCATGCTGCTCGACGTGTTCGCCGCGATCGTGATCCTGGTGCCCCTGCTGGTGCCGATCGCGATCGGCTATGGCATCCACCCCGTGCACCTCGGCGTGCTGATGCTGGCCAACCTGCAGCTCGGCTACTTCACTCCGCCGGTGGGCATGAACCTGTTCATCGCCAGCTACCGCTTCAAGGTGCCGATCGGCCGCCTGGTCCGCGCCTGCGTGCCCTTCTTCCTGATCCTGCTGCTGGCGCTGGTGCTGATCACTTATGTGCCTTGGCTGTCGCTGGCGTTGCTTTGAAGGCCGGGATTGGGGATTGGGGATTCGGGATTCGCGGCGGGCGGAGTCGAGATTGAGGGGGAGCCTGCGTTCGGTCGAACCACGAGCACGCAAATCCGTGCTAACGCCGGCCCGGCACCCCGGCCTATAATGTCGCGCTTCTTCCCTCCGGAGCCCGCCGCATGCGCATCCAGGTTGAAGCACTGACCTTCGACGACGTCTCGCTGATTCCCGCCCACTCGGCGGTGCTGCCCAAGGACGTCAGCCTGGCCACGCGGCTCACGCGCGGACTCAAACTCAACCTGCCGATCGTGTCCGCAGCCATGGACACCGTGACCGAAGCGCGTCTGGCGATCGCCATGGCCCAGCTCGGCGGCATCGGCATCCTGCACAAGAACATGGGCGTGGCCGAGCAGGCCCTGCACGTGCAGCAGGTCAAGAACTTCGAAGCCGGCGTGATCCGCGAGCCCTTCACCGTCGGCCCGAACACCACCATCGGCGAGGTCATCACGCTCACCCGCAAGCGCAACATCTCCGGCGTGCCGGTGGTCGACGGCAACCAGCTCGTCGGCATCGTCACCAGCCGCGACATGCGCTTCGAGAAGCGGCTGGATGCGCCCGTCAGCGCGATCATGACCGCCAAGGACAAGCTGGTCACGGTGGGCGAGGGCGCGAGCGACGATGAAGTGCTGAGCCTGATGCACCAGCACCGTATCGAGAAGGTTCTGGTGGTGGACGACCAGTTCGCCCTGCGCGGCCTGATCACCGTCAAGGACATCCAGAAGGCCCGCGACAACCCCAATGCCGCCAAGGACAGCGACGAGCAGCTGCTGGTCGGCGCGGCCGTCGGCGTGGGCGGCGACACCGAAGCGCGCGTCGCCGCACTGGTGCAGGCGGGCGTCGATGTGATCGTGGTCGATACCGCGCACGGCCATTCGCAGGGTGTGCTGGATCGCGTGCGCTGGGTCAAGAAGAACTATCCGAAGGTGCAGGTCATCGGCGGCAACATCGTCACCGGAGAGGCCGCGCTGGCCCTGCTCGACCACGGCGCCGATGCGGTCAAGGTCGGCGTGGGCCCGGGCTCGATCTGCACCACCCGCATCGTCGCCGGCGTCGGCGTACCGCAGATCACCGCGATCGACCTCGTCGCCACTGCGCTCAAGGACCAGATCCCGCTGATCGCCGACGGCGGCATCCGCTACTCGGGTGATATCGCCAAGGCCATTGCCGCTGGCGCCTCCACCGTGATGATCGGCGGCCTGTTCGCCGGCACCGAGGAAAGCCCCGGCGAGACCGAGCTGTTCCAGGGCCGCAGCTACAAGAGCTATCGCGGCATGGGCAGCCTGGGCGCGATGGAGCAGGGCAGCAAGGACCGCTATTTCCAGGACGCGTCCGACGCCGACAAGCTGGTTCCCGAAGGCATCGAAGGCCGCGTGCCCTATCGCGGCTCGGTGCGCAACATCGTCCACCAGCTGGCCGGCGGCCTGCGTGCCTCGATGGGCTATGTCGGCTGCGCCAGCATCGAAGACATGCGCAGCAAGCCGAGCTTCGTGCGCGTCACCAACGCCGGCGTGCGCGAGAGCCACGTCCACGACGTGCAGATCACCAAGGAGCCGCCGAATTACCGCGCAAGCTGAGGCTTGCGCGGCGGGAATGGGGAATCGGGAATCGGGAATCGGAACAGCCCGCTGCGTGCAGGTGCCGCGGGAGTTCGGCTCGCCTTTCGGTCTCAACTCCCGAGCAGCGCGCTCCTGACGATTCCCCATTCCCGATTCCCCATTCCCGATTCCCCATTCCCGGCTCCCCATGGACATCCACAGCGACAAGATCCTGATCCTCGACTTCGGCGCGCAGTACACCCAGCTGATCGCCCGGCGCATCCGCGAGATCGGGGTGTACTGCGAGATCTGGGCCTGGGATCACGACCCCGCCGAGATCGCCGCCTGGGGTGCCAAGGGCATCATCCTCTCGGGTGGGCCGGAGTCCACGGTTGAAGCCGGTTCGCCGCGCGCGCCGCAGGAAGTGTTCGATGCCGGCGTGCCGATCCTCGGTATCTGCTACGGCATGCAGACCATGGCCGTGCAGCTGGGCGGCAAGGTCGAGGCCGGCCACGAGCGCGAGTTCGGCTATGCCGAAGTCGAGGTCAGCGCGCCCTGCGGACTGCTCGATGGCTTGAAGGATCACGCCGGTTCGCCGCCGCGGCTGGACGTGTGGATGAGCCACGGTGACCGCGTCACTGCAGTGCCGCCAAACTTCCGCATCACCGCCCGCACCGAGAGCGTCGCCATCGTCGCGATGGCCGATGAGCAGCGCCGCTGGTACGGAGTGCAGTTCCATCCCGAGGTCACCCACACCAAGTCCGGCACCGACATGCTGCGGCGTTTCGTGGTCGACCTCTGCGGCTGCCAGACCCTGTGGACCGCGGCCAACATCATCGAGGACCAGATCGAGCGCGTACGCGCCCAGGTAGGCGAGGGCGACGTGCTGCTGGGCCTGTCCGGGGGCGTCGATTCCAGCGTGGTCGCGGCCCTGCTGCACCGCGCGCTGGGCGACCGCCTGACCTGCGTGTTCGTCGACACCGGCCTGCTGCGCTGGCAGGAAGGCGACCAGGTCATGCAGATGTTCGCCGCCAACGCCGAGGCCGGCGGCATGGGCGTGAAGGTGATCCGCGTCAACGCCGCTGATCGTTACTACGCCGCACTGTCCGGCGTCGAGGACCCCGAAGCCAAGCGCAAGATCATCGGCCGCCTGTTCGTCGAGATCTTCGACGAGGAAGCCGCCAGGCTCAGCAACATCAAGTGGCTGGCGCAGGGCACGATCTATCCCGACGTCATCGAGTCGGCCGGCAGCAAGACCGGCAAGGCCCACGTCATCAAGAGCCACCACAACGTCGGCGGCCTGCCGGAGAAGATGAAGCTCGGCCTTGTCGAGCCGCTGCGCGAGCTGTTCAAGGACGAAGTGCGCCGCCTGGGTGTCGCGCTCGGCCTGCCGCGCCACATGGTCTATCGCCACCCGTTCCCGGGCCCGGGCCTGGGCGTGCGCATCCTCGGCGAGGTCAAGCCCGAGTACGCCGAGCTGCTGGCCAAGGCAGACCACATCTTCATCGAAGAACTGCGCCGCGCCGACCTCTACGACCGCGTCAGCCAGGCCTTTGCCGTGTTCCTGCCGGTGAAATCCGTCGGCGTGGTCGGCGACGCCCGAGCCTACGAATGGGTGATCGCGCTGCGCGCCGTCGAAACCATCGACTTCATGACCGCCCACTGGGCGCACCTGCCCTACGACTTCCTTGACCGCGTCGCCCGCCGCATCGTCAACGAACTCCGCGGCGTCAGCCGCGTGGTCTACGACATCAGCGGCAAGCCGCCGGCGACGATCGAGTGGGAGTGAGCCCAAGCGCCGGAACCGTAGAGCAGGCCGCAGTGCGCAGCTGCTAGTCTCCGTCCACCGAAAGATCAACCGGGGGGCGGTGATGTTCAAGCGCGCGTGCTGTGGTTTCTCCCTGCTGGCCTTGATGACGGGTGCGACTGCGCTCGCGCAGGCCCCCGCGATTGAACCTCTGGCCGACGCCGTTGCCGACGAGGTCCTGGCCTGGCGTCGCGACATCCACCAGTTCCCGGAGCTCGGCAATCGCGAGTTCGAGACCTCGCGCAAGGTTGCGGAACACCTGCGCGCACTCGGCATCGAGACGCGCACTGGCATCGCGCACACCGGCGTGGTCGGACTGCTGAAAGGTGGCAAGCCCGGGCCGCGGATCGCGCTGCGTGCGGACATGGATGCGCTGCCGGTCACCGAGCGCACCGGCCTGCCGTTCGCCTCCACCGTCACCACCGAATACAACGGCAGCACGGTTGGCGTGATGCACGCCTGTGGGCACGACACCCATGTCGCCATCCTGATGGGCGTGGCGCAGGCCCTGGCCGGCATGCGCGAGGAACTGCCAGGCGAGGTCATGTTCATCTTCCAGCCCGCCGAGGAAGGCCCGCCCGCAGGCGAGGAGGGCGGCGCCGAGCTGATGCTGAAGGAAGGCCTGTTCGCCGACTTCAAGCCCGACGCCGTGTTCGGCCTGCACGTCATCGCCGGCCTGCCGGTGGGCAAGATCGGCTATCGCGGCGGGCCGACCATGGCAGCGGCCGACAGCTTTCGCATCGTGGTGAAGGGCCGGCAGACGCACGGCTCGCAGCCTTGGGGCGGCATCGACCCGATTGTAGCCGCCGCCGACATCGTCAGTACCGCGCAGACCCTGGTGAGCCGCCGCACCGACATCAGCACGCTGCCGGCCGTGCTCAGTTTCGGCGCCATCAATGGCGGTGTACGCAGCAACATCATTCCCGACGAGGTCGAGCTGATCGGCACCATCCGCACCTTCGACCCAGCCGTGCGCACGCGCATCCACGAGCAGCTGCGCGACCTCGCCACGCACGTGGCCGCAGCGCACGGTGCCACGGTCGAAGCGCAGATTCCCAGCGAGGCCGGCTATCCGGTCACGCGCAACGACGAAGCCCTGACCGTGCGGATGCGGCCCAGCCTTGAGCGCGCGGCGGGGGCGGGCAATGTGCTGGCGATGCCGCTGATCCTCGGCTCGGAGGATTTCTCCTTCTTCGCCAACGAGGTCCCTGGTCTGTTCTTCTTCGTCGGCGCGACGCCGGCGGATCAGGACCCGCGCAAGGCCCCGACCAATCACTCGCCGGAGTTCGTGGTCGACGAGGCTGCGCTGCCGGTGGGCACGCGCGCGATGCTGGCGGTGGCGCTGGATTTCCTGCACGCGCAGCCTTGACGGGTATCCGTTGCGTTCGCTGCGCGCAACGTTCTCACGGGGGCGAGGGTGCGTCGGACGCGGGGTGTTGAAAGGTCCCGCATCGGTGCGCCGCAGGCGCACCCTACGCGTGCAGTTGTTTGGGCTTCGCTGCGGGCATGGCGTCATTCGACGTCGTAGGGTGCGCGTGTCGCGCACCGGGCGTGGCACGTGATTCCTTCGATGTGCGCGGGCTCTGACTCGACCTTGAGGTCGTGGTCAAAACTGAAGCGGCAGCCACAATCGGCCGCTGCCGTCGTGGCTCAATGCGATTCCGTGAGCCGGCTGCGCTCCATCAGCGCCTTCAAGGGCGCATCTGCCGGCAGGGTGCCGAAGCTGTAGCCGTGCTCGCCGCCAAGGCGTGAGCGGCAGAAGGTGTCGGCCACTGCAGCCTCACCGGCGCGGAGCAGTTCGGCGCCCTGCAGGGCCAGCGCGGTGTCTTCGACCAGACGGCGGCTGCGGGTTTCGAGCGCGTCGCTGCACCCGAAAGCCTGCTGCAGGCGCTGCAAATGGGCATCGTAGTCGGCGTGCGCCCCGCGCACCGACTCGAGCTCGGCGAACAGCGCTTCGCGGCAGTCGGGCTCACGCGAGAGCGCGCGCAGCACATCCAGGCACTGCACGTTGCCGCTGCCCTCCCAGATCGAGTTGAGCGGCGCCTGCCGGTACAGCCGCGGCAGGATGTTCTCCTCGACGTAGCCGATGCCGCCCAGGCATTCCTGCGCCTCGTTGACCTGCATCGGCGTGCGCTTGCAGACCCAGTACTTGCCGATGGCGGTGGCGATGCGGCCGAAGGCAGCCTCGCGCGGATCGCGCGGACTGGCGTCGATCGCGCGCGCCACGCGCAGGGTCAGGGCGAGTGCGGCCTCGCTTTCTAGGGCGAGGTCAGCCAGCACATTGCACATCAGGGGCTGTTCACTCAGCAGACGGCCGAAGGCGCGTCGCTGCGCGGTGTGGTGCAGGGCCTCGCTCAGCGCGGCGCGCATGGTGGCTGCAGAGCCGATCATGCAGTCGAGGCGGGTCAATGCGACCATGCCGAGAATCGTCGCAACGCCTCGGCCTTCCTCGCCCACGCGCCAGGCCAGCGCGCCGGTGAACTCGACTTCCGACGAGGCATTGCTCCAGTCGCCCAGTTTGTCCTTGAGGCGCTGGATGCGCACCGCATTGAGGCTGCCGTCGGGCAGGATCCGCGGCAGCAGGAAGCAGCTCAGTCCAGCCTCCGCCTGTGCCAGCACCAGATGCGCGTCGCACATCGGCGCGGAGTAGAACCATTTGTGGCCGACGATGCGGTAGCTGCCATCGCCCCGCAGATGCGCGCGGGTGCTGTTGCTGCGCACATCCGAGCCGCCCTGCTTCTCGGTCATGCCCATGCCGATGGTGCAGGCAGTCTTCTGTGCGGCCGGCAGGCTGCGCGGGTCGTACTCGCGGGCGGTGATGCGCGGCAGCCAGTCGGCGGCCAGTTCCGGCGCCTGCCGCAGCGCTGCGACCGCGGCATGGGTCATGGTCAGCGGACAGGCCGTGCCCGCTTCGGCCTGGCTGCACAGGTACATCAGGCCGGCGCGGGCGACGTGCGCGCCCGGCCGGTCCGCGTGGTTCCAGGAGAACGCATGCACGCCTGCGTCCATCGCCACCTGCAGGATCCGGTGGTAGGCCGGGTGGAACTCGACTTCGTCGATGCGTCGCCCGTAGCGATCGAAGGATCGCAGGCGCGGGCGATGCAGATTGGCCTGCTCGCCCAGCGCCACGAGTTCTCCGCCTGTACGCCCACCCAGATCGGACAGCTGGGCCGCAGCCCAGCCGCCGCCGTGACGCTCGACGTGTTGCCTCAGTACGCCGTCCGCCAGCCAGAGATTGCAGCCGGGCAGGGGCGTGGGAAGGTTGTCGAGCGTATGGGTGTCGAAGTGGGTGGGATGCATGTGGCGTCTTGTGAGGCCTGTTGCTTCAGGTCGGCGGAATACCGTCGTTCTCGATCTGCGGGTTGGTGTTATAGACCGCCTCGACCCAGTCTGATCCGTTGCAAACCAGGACGATCTGCACAGCCTGTCCATTGATCGTTTCGGTCATCAAGGCGTGCTCGCCGATGTTGTCTTCCGAACACATCGGAACGCCAAGCTCCAAAGACTCAAAGGCCAACGCAGGGGCAGAAGCGGCGATGCTGCATGCGAAGGCTGAAACTACAAGCGCGAAACGAAAAGCAATATGCATTTTGAACCTCGTATGTGCTGTGGGCTTAGGCGCCACATTTGTCGCGCCGGAAACCTATCGCTACGCCAGCGGAGAATCAAGCTGATTGGTTTGGAACCAGGCAGATCTGAAGGTCGGAGGTCACCGGTTCATGGGGTCGATGCGGGTTGTCCTGTTCGGCCAGCGCCATCTGTTCACCGCCCGCACGCCCACCCTGATCGCTCAGCTGGGCCGCAGCCCAGTTGAGCGTGCGCTCGATGTGCTGGCTCTGCCCCGTCCGCTCGGCAGAGAGCGCCGGTGTACAGCGGCTGGGAGCTTGTCGAGAGCGTGGGGCGCAGTGGATGGGGTGCAGCTGAAGACCTCAGGCCGGCTCGGGAGTCGAACCTGAAGGCGCTCCAAGCCGACACGAGTCAGTTGGGAATCAGGCCGTCATTCTGGATCTGCGGATCCTTGCTGCTGAACTGGTTGCCGTAGGAGTCGCTGAACACGATCTCGAAGCAGAAGACCGACTGCTTCGGGTCGGCGTTGAGGTCGGTCAGAATCAGCGACTGCTGGTCGGCCGGGATCGCCCAGGTCAGCTGGTCAGCGGTATCGAAGGGGTGGCGCTGCACATTGATGCCGACAATGCGGAAGCCGCGGCTGATCATCGTGTAGGTGATGGTTTCGGTCTTGCCCTGCTTGACGGGTGATGGCTCTGCGCTGAAGTTGATTCCGTAATCCGGGAATGCCCCGTTGATCGATACGCTGATGGTCTGGCTCATGTTTTCTCCCCTGTGGCTTGTGGTTTTGCTGCGTGTCTGAGAGCGTCGATGCGACTGTCAAGCATCGCGAGCTCGGCGGAACCTGGATTGAAGTGTGACAGCAGCGAGCGCCGCACGATCATGTATCGAAGAGAGCGCTTTGCCGTGCTCGGAAGTGCATCCAGCATCTGCACAGCCAGCGCCATCTCGCGAGGCTGCAAGCTTGTTGGGAAGGACGCAGCGATCTCCCCGTACAGAAGGCGGAACTCTTCGGGCAGAGTCTCGACCGGGCCAAGCTGCTCGATCCGTCCCATCAAGGTTTGCGCACAGGTCTTGTCTGCCTGCGGAAAGTTGCGTGTTGACATGCAGCGTACCCCCGCAACCCTGAGGCGCTCGGTTTCCGCGAGTGCGCTGCGCTCGACATGGGAAAAGGCCGATTCGGCGGCTTCCAGCCAATGGGCTGCATCGTCTGACGCGGGCCCAGACACCTCGATAGCCAGGTAGGCGACCAAGGCCAGCACGGCTTGACGTCGGGGCTGGGTGGGATCGTTCTGCGCGTCTGCACGCGCGAGCTCGAATGCGCGCGAAAGATTGCCCTCGATGGGCTCCATTGGAGCGAGCTGCCTGCCGAGTTGGGCCAGACTCAGGCGAAGATTGACTTCATGCTGACGCCCCAAAGCACTGAGGGCCACAGCCTGCTGATGAGCGTTCAACTTCTTCAGCGCGGTTGTCCGGTTCTGGAGCGCAAGTTGCGGCTGCCCAAGTCGCTCTTGTGCTCTCGCCAGCCAGGAGAGGGTGTCCACCAGCTCCAGAATCAGAGGGTCGGCATCCGACGCGAGACTCGTCTCCCGGACTTCTACCGCCTGTTGGAAGTATCCGATCGCCTCCTCGACGCGATCCTGGGCCAGGGTCAATGTCCCGAGGTTGTTCAGGGCGTAGGCGATCTCCTGCTGTCCCTTCGCATGGTCGAGCGTGATCAAGTCAAAGGCGCGTGCCTCCGCCAGATAGCGGGACATTTGCGCTTCGGCGGCGTCGTACCTCCTAAGCATGTAGGCGATATGCCCCAGCCAGAACGCCACTTGGCCGGCTTCGAAGTGCAGGGCCTCTGCATTCCCGTCCCCCGAGCTCATCGCCTTGTCGAGCAGCCGCGACGCCTGCTCAAGCACCGGTCCGGCCTGCTCGAACTGCTGGCGCGTCACCTGCACCTCCCCAAGCGTGCGTAGTGCCCTCGCGCGCGCCAAAGCGCTCTCCGCATCACCGCTTACTTCTTCCTCGCCCAAGTACTTCAAGGCCTCGGCGCCGATGCTGTCGAGCAGATCCAGCCGGCCCAAGGGGCGCAGCTTGTCGGCGAAATCGCCGAGCATGTACTGGATCAGCTGTTCGGCCTCGCCGCGACGCTGCTCCGCGAGCGCCTGCGCGGCCTCCGCCTGCGCTCGGCCGGCGCGCGCTTCGGTCAGGCCATAGAGCGCCAGACCGATGCCGCCGATCAGGGCGAGGCCAATGAGCGACGCAGCGGCCGTTGCCAGCGCATTGCGGCGCAGGAAGCAGCGCAGCGTGTAGCCGCGCCCGCCTGCGACCGCAAGCACAGGTTCGCGCTGCAGCCAGCGCTGCAGGTCTTCGGCCATCGACGCCGCCGAGGCGTAGCGCTGGTCGCGGTCTTCCGCCATCGCTTTCAGCACGATGGCGCGCAGTTCGAAAGGCGCGCGCCGCAGCTGCTGCGCGTCGCCCTCGCTCGGTACGCGTGCCTGCAGGCTGCGCGCGAACTCTTCGCGCAGCGCGGTGCTTTCAGGCGCACGGCTGTCGAAGGGCAGGCCCACCTGCTGACGCAGGCACTCGGCCAGCATCACGCCGAGCGCATAGATGTCGCAGCGCGCATCAATGCCGGCCGGCCCGGGTTCGCGCTGCTCGGGGGCCATGTAGGCCGGCGTGCCGGCGATCTGGCTGGGCTGCATCGGCGTCGGCCCGTCAGCGCTGGTGCCCAGCGCGATGCCGAAATCGATGATGCGCGGCAGCGGTCCGGCTTCGGTGTCCTGCACCAGAACGTTCTGCGGCTTCAGGTCGCGATGGACCAGGCCGCGCTGGTGGGCATGCTGGATGCCGCCGCAGAGCTCGATGAACATGCGCACCAGCGAGAGCAGCGGCTGCGGCTGCAGGCGCAGGAACTCGTCCAGCGGCCGACCGGGCACGTATTCCATGGCGAAGAACAGCGCGCCGTCCGGCAGACGCCCCGCGTCATGGATCTGCGCGATCGCCCGGTGCGAGAGCTGGGCCAGCGCCTGGCGCTCCACTTCGAAGAAGGCCTCGGCCCGCGCGCTGCGCCGTTCCGGCAGCATCACCTTGAGCGCGACATCGCGGATCAGCGGGTGCAGCTGGTGGGCGAGCCAGACCTGGCCCATGCCGCCCTTGCCCAGCCGGCGCACGAGCTTGAAGGCCCCGATCCGCTGCCCCTCGCTCCAGTCGCCCGCAGTCGGCGAGTCCGCACCGCACGCGATGGCGAGGGTGTCATGGCGCGGCAGGACGCTGGTCGGCTGCTCGGAAGACGCCATCACTACGCTGAACGAGGGATGTGAGGGCCGTCACTATACGAGGCATGCAAGTTGCAGCGCCAGTGGGGTGTAGGCCCGGCTTGCGGGCCTCCACCCCCGATGACCTCTGGCCAGCATCCTGGCCAGCGCGGCTCGCGACGCGACGTCTTTGGCTGATCAGCGGCCCAGGCGCGGCTGCCGCCGGTCGCCAAGCAGCGAACGGCATTCCGCCTCAGTTCTCAAATCCATGGTTGAACAGGATGATCCCGTCGCTCATGCGGATCACGATGTCGGGAGCGAGGGTGGAGCCGTTCACTGCCGAGGGAACGGGTGTCGCACCCTGCAGCGAGCATTGACCGAAGTAGACCGGGCCGGCCGGACAGCGGATTCCGCTGTAGACCTGGTCCTCCAGGCCCAGCAGGTTGAAGGTCGAGAGCAGCGTGATTTCGAGCTGGTTGTGGCCTACGTAGACCATGCCGTCGCTGGCGGACACCAGGCTCTGCAGCCTGATGCCGCTGCTGTCCCAGACATCAATGCCAATTCCGGCAAGGGGCGCGTTGTCGGCGGCTCGGACAAGGCGGAACCCGCGCGCTCCGCTGGGACGCAGACGGAAGTCGACGCCCTCGTAGGTCTGTCCCGCCTGCAGGTCGAAGACCGTTGCGTTGGACAGGTTGCAGCTCGTGAATTGGCCTGAAAAGCCAGCGACGCAGTCGATCTGGGGGAACACCTGATTCCAATGGCTAAGCTGGCTGACACCAAACCTCACGCTTCCGGGCGGAAAGGTCTGCGTGCTGTAGTTTCCCTGCTCATCAGTCTGCAGCCAGATTCGCTGCATTACCTGCCCGTTGGACGAAAGGGTCTGCAAGTCTGCGCCAAAGCTCGTGCCTGGCCCCCCGACAGTTACTCTGCCAGTCACTATTGGATTTGGGGTCAGTTCGATCTCGATTTCCCTGTCGCCGGACTCGCGGGTGAATATGATCGGCGTGGCGCCTGGGCAGTTGATGGCTGCATTCGGAGCGGGGCATGGGATGTTGTCGAAGACCTCCCTGACGTGCTCAGGCGAGCTCACCAGAACCAGATAGCTTCCAGGCGGGATGCCGGCAAGCTCGAAGCGGCCTTCGTTCGCCCACGTGTCGGTGATGTACACGCCACTGGTGTCGTAAAGCATGACTTGAGCGTAGGTCACGGGTTCGCCGTTGCCTTCACTACGAACGCTGCCGCGCAGCACCGGGCGCGCGCGCAGGTTGAACCCGATACTCGCGCCCGCGCCCGCGCCCGACGCTGGGAAGCTGATCGTGGTGGCCTGGTTGAGTTCATTCATGCACGAGCTGAGGCACTCGATGCCGCTGTGCAGCTGCGAGTAGGCTAGGCTCGATTCGATACGCACTCGATAGCTGCCTGCCTCGATGCCGTCGAGAGACACACGCGGCCCGTAGAAAAACCGGGAATACGCTGCCGTGCCCGAGGCGTCGAACAGCGTTAGCGTGAAGCCATCTGACTCCGCGGCAGGCTCACCGTCGATGCGAATGTCGACTTCCAATCGCGGTGCACGGGTCAGCGCGAAATCAGCGCGCTGCAGGGGATTGATCGGATCGTTGCGCACAGGCGTTCCTAATGCGAACACGCAGCCTTGCACGGGGCAATCGATACCGTTGAACAGCTGCGAACGATAACCGGAGGCTCCTGAGATCAGGTATGCGTCGAGCCCGTTGGGCAGGAACAACTGATACCGCCCAAGCGAATCCGAGTCTGTATCGACGTTGACGAAGAGCGATGGGTTGAACTGGAGGCTCACCCTCGCGTAGGGCACACCCACCCCTGTGATTGAGTCCCTAACCACTCCAGACACTGCGCCCAAGGCATCCAGAGCAAAGTCAAGCGTTGCCGAGCCCCCAGTCAGAGGGACTTGCGTCGGTTGGGACTGGCCTAGGGTGCAGCTGTAGATCGAATACTCGTAGCGCTCTCCGCAGGGCACGTCTATCCACGCTTCATTAGCAGCTCGCTCACTGCTCCAGAAGGTGCCTGTACGGAGAACGTATGCGCCATTCTGCTGGTAGCCGATGAGGTAGCGTCCCTGCACGTCGACCTGGGTGCTGCCTTCGAACAGGTACTGGCCATTAACCACCCGGAACATGCCGACCGTGGCCTCCGTAAATGGCGTGCCATCGGCCGACCGCGTCACCTGTCCCTGCACCAGTGAGAAGTCCACACCGCCCAGAATCACTTCGCCAGCCTGCTCGCCGAGGTTGTCGAGGCGGACCAGCCAGAAGGTCTGGGTGTCAGAGGGAAGCGTCAGCTCGGCCTGCAGGCCGATGCTGTCGTCAGCGCTTGCGATCGGATCGGCCACGAGTTCGCGACAGTCGGGCCAGGCGCTCAGGCGGGTATCGAGGCGCGAGCCGCGGGTAGTGACGCCAATGGCTTTCTCGGTGCTGCCCTGAACGCGGATCCACAGCGACTCGCCGGGTTGCATCTGCAGTTCAAGAGCTTCGCCGGTGTTGAGCGGCAGGGGCGACTCGCAGCTTTCGCCTGCAGCGCCGGGCTGTCGATAGGTGGGAACCGGAGGCGGCAGGTCCAGCGCGCCGATACGACCGCCGTGGACAAGCTGGAAGCGCGCCATCGCATGCAGGCGCTGCGTTTTCTCCAGCAGTACCGGATCGCCCTTGACTGCGTCTTCGAGCGCAACAAAGCGCTGCAGCAGCGCATCGGAGGCCGTCGATCGCGCCGCCCCCGAGAGCGTCTCGGCGCGGCGCAGCTCGAGCTGCGTATCGGTCAGTACTCGATGGAAGTCATTCGCGTGCACGCACGCGGGAAGAGCGGGCAGGGCAAGGCCCGCCATCAACAGAAAACGCTTCATTGAACCCCCTGAGGCATGAGGCCACTCGGGCAGTCGCAGCCCAGACATGGCACAAGGACGTGCATTGCCGCGGACGGCATCGCCCCGGCGCGCGAATCGTAAGGGCGCGCAGGGGCCTTGCATAGGGTTTTTGGGGGCGTCTTGATCTATGTGATGGACGGCTGGTCCGCTCGTCATCAGGATCTGTCTGGCCTGCGCTACTCCGGGTCGTAATCCAGCACCGGCGCCAGCCAGCGTTCGGCCTCGTGCAGAGGCAGGCCGCGGCGGTGGGCGTAATCGGTGACTTGCTCCTTGCCGATGCGGCCGACCACGAAGTACTGGCTCTGCGGGTGGCTGAAGTACATGCCGCAGACCGAGGCCGCCGGTGTCATCGCCAGGCCTTCGGTGAGCTCCATCCCACAGCGGCCGGGCGCATCCAGCAGGCGGAACAGGGTGCGCTTGGTGGTGTGGTCGGGACAGGCCGGATAACCCGGCGCCGGGCGGATGCCGCGATACTGCTCACGCACGAGTGCCTCGTTGTCGAGCTGCTCGTCCGGCGCATAGCCCCACAGCTCCTTGCGCACCCGCTTGTGCGCGTACTCGGCCAGGGCTTCGGCGAAGCGGTCGGCCAGGGACTTCAGCAGGATGGCGCGGTAGTCGTCGTGCTCGGCCTCGAAGGCGCGTGCGCGCTCCTCGCAGCCCAGCCCGGTGGTGACGGCGAAGGCGCCGAACCAGTCCTCGCGGCCGGCATCGTGCGGGGCGATGAAGTCGGCCAGGCAGAAGTCCGGGCGTTCGGCCGGCTTGTCGACCTGCTGGCGCAGACAGTGGATCACCGCCAGCTCGCCGCCGTGCTCGTTGAACACCTCGATATCGTCGCCGACGCTGTGCGCGCGCCACAGGCCGACGACGGCTTTGGCTTCGAGCCACTGGCCGTCGATGATTTCGCGCAGCATCTCCTGCGCGTCGCGGAAGAGTTCGCTGGCCTGCGCACCGACGACTTCATCGGTGAGGATCGCCGGATAGCGGCCCGCCAGCTCCCAGGCGTTGAAGAAGGGCGTCCAGTCGATGTAGTCGACCAGCGTGGCGAGGTCGACCTTGAGCTCGGTGACGCCGGGTACGCGTGGGGTGGGCGGCACGTAGTTGGCCCAGTCGCCGCGAAAGCGCTGGCCGCGGGCGTGCTCCAGGCTGACCAGACGCTTGCCGCTGCCCTTCTGCGCGTGGCGGGCGCGGATGTCGGCAAAGTCCGCCTCGTTGGCGGCGACGAAGCTCGCGCGCAGGTCGGCGCTGATCAGGCTCTGCGCCACGCCGACGGCGCGCGAGGCGTCCTTCACCCACACCGTGGGCGAGTGATAGTGCGGGGCGATCTTGAGCGCGGTGTGGGCGCGCGAGGTGGTGGCGCCGCCGATCATCAGCGGCACGTGGAATCCCTGGCGCTGCATCTCCTTGGCGACGTGGCTCATCTCCTCCAGCGAGGGCGTGATCAGGCCGGACAGGCCGATCAGGTCGGCATTCACCTCGCGGGCGCGATCCAGAATGGTCTGCGCCGGCACCATCACGCCGAGGTCGACCACCTCGAAGTTGTTGCAGGCCAGCACCACGCCGACGATGTTCTTGCCGATGTCGTGGACGTCGCCCTTGACCGTCGCCATCAGGATGCGGCCGTTGTTGCGGCCGGCGTCGCCGGAGCGCAGCTTTTCTTCCTCGATGTAGGGCAGCAGGTAGGCGACGGCTTTCTTCATCACCCGCGCCGACTTCACCACCTGCGGCAGGAACATGCGTCCCGCGCCGAACAGATCGCCGACCACGTTCATGCCGGCCATCAGCGGGCCTTCGATGACCTCCAGCGGCTTGGCGAAACCCTGGCGCGCTTCTTCCGTGTCGGTTTCGATGAACTCGTCGATGCCGTGGACCAGGGCGTGCTTCAGGCGCTCGGCCACGGGGTTCGCACGCCAGGCCAGCTTGGCCGTGGTGTCGACCGCCTCGCCCTTGCCTTTCTTGTAGCGCGGGGCGATCTCCAGCAGGCGTTCGGTGGCGTCGTCGCGGCGATTCAGCACCACGTCCTCGACGCGCTCGCGCAGCTCTGCATCAAGGTCGTCGTAGATCGGCAGCGCACCGGCGTTAACGATGCCCATGTCCATGCCGGCGCGGATGGCGTGGAACAGGAACACCGCGTGGATGGCTTCGCGCACCACGTTGTTGCCGCGGAAGGCGAAGCTCACATTGGAGACACCGCCGCTGACGTGGCAGTGCGGCAGGGTCTGCTTGATGATGCGGGTGGCCTCGATGAAGTCCACCGCGTAGTTGTTGTGCTCGTCGATGCCGGTGGCGATCGCGAAGATGTTGGGGTCGAAGATGATGTCTTCCGGCGGGAAGTCGAGCTTGTCGCGCAAGAGGTGATAGGCGCGGGTGCAGATCTCGACCTTGCGCGCGCAGGTGTCGGCCTGGCCCTGCTCGTCGAAGGCCATGATCACGGCAGCCGCGCCGTAGCGCTGCACCAGCCGCGCCTGTTCCAGGAAGGCTTCTTCGCCTTCCTTCATCGAGATCGAGTTGACCACGCCCTTACCCTGCAGGCAGCGCAGTCCGGCTTCGATCACGCTCCACTTGGAACTGTCGACCATGACCGGAATGCGCGCGATGTCGGGCTCGGCGGCGATCAGGTTGAGGTAGGTCACCATCGCCTTCTCGGCGTCGAGCATGCCCTCGTCCATATTGACGTCGAGGATCTGCGCGCCGCTCTCGACCTGCTGGCGGGCGACCTCGACGGCCTCGTCATAGCGCTGGTCGAGGATCAGCTTGCGGAACTGCGCCGAGCCGGTGACGTTGGTGCGCTCGCCGATGTTGACGAAGTTGGTCTCTGGCGTGATGACCAGTGGTTCAAGGCCCGACAGGCGCGTGTAGCGGGGCGCGCTCATGCCGCAGCCTCCGTGGTCTGGCCGGGCAGCGCGCGCGGTGGAATCGCGCTGACCGCCTGGGCGATCGCGGCGATGTGCTCGGGCGTGGTGCCGCAGCAGCCGCCGACGATATTGAGCAGGCCGGCCTCAGCGAACTCGCGCAGGGTGCCGGCCATTTCTTCCGGTGTCTCGTCGTAGCCGCCGAAGGCGTTCGGAAGGCCCGCATTCGGATGCGCGCTGACGTGGGTCGGCGCGATCTGCGCCAGGATATCCACATGCGCGCGCAGGTCCTTGGCGCCCAGCGCGCAGTTGAGGCCGATCGCATGCGGCCGCGAATGTGCCAGCGAGTACCAGAAGGCCTCGGCCGTCTGCCCGGACAGGGTGCGGCCGCTGCGGTCGGTGATCGTGCCGGAGATCATCAGCGGCAGGCGCCCGCCGCGCTGCTGGAAGACCTCTTCGACCGCGAACACCGCGGCCTTGGCGTTGAGCGTGTCGAACACGGTTTCGACCATGATGATGTCGGCGCCGCCATCGATCAGGCCTTCGGTGGCTTCGCGGTAGGCGGTGGCCAGTTCCTCAAAGCTGGTGGCGCGGAAGCCGGGATTGTTCACGTCCGGGCTGATGCTGGCGGTGCGGCTGGTGGGGCCGAGGATGCCGACCACGAAGCGTGGCTTGTCGGGTGTACTCGCCTCGATGGCGTCGCAGCAGGCGCGGGCCAGCTTCGCGCCCTCGACGTTCAGCTCGCGGGCGAGGTGTTCCAGCTTGTAATCGGCCTGCGACAGCGTGGTGCTGTTGAAGGTGTTGGTTTCGATCAGATCCGCGCCCGCTTCGAGATAGGCCGTGTGGATGTCGGCGATGATCCGCGGCTGGGTCAGGGTCAGCAGATCGTTGTTGCCCTTCAGATCACATCCGCAGCCCTCGCCGTGCGAATGGCCTTCGTGTCCGCAGGGCGGCTGCGACTGCAGCGCGTCCAGCCCGTGCTTGAAGCGCTCGCCGCGGTAGGCGGCCTCGTCCAGCGAATGGCGCTGGATCATCGTGCCCATGGCGCCGTCGATGATCAGGATGCGTTCGGCGAGTGCGGCTTCGAGCTTGGCGACGCGGTCGGGCTTGAGCCAGGGCAGGGCGGTGAAGCTGGGCATTGCGGTGTTCCTTGGCAGCGCCTGGGGAGGGCGGGCGTTCGGGAGTTCGGAGATGGGAGTACGGAATTCGGAGCGAGCGAGAGTTCGTATGAGGCGTTTCGTGGCACGGAGCGCTTTCAACCGGGACCGGGGTGCGGTTCAGCTCACGGTGGGCCAGGGCCCACCCTATGCGGCAGGGATGACTGGATCCGGTGCCGCATCACGGGGAGGCGATCAGGTCTTGTGGGCGATCAGGGCGATGACCTCGAAGTGCGGCGGGCGACGCTCGCGGGTGACCGTGCTGGCGGTCTGCACGGAGAGGCCCGCCTTCTCGGCGAAGCGCTTCAGCTCCTTCTCGCTGAAGCCCAGGTTGACGTGGCCATAGGGCGCGACCGCGGCCTGGTGCTCGTGTTTGGCGAGGCTGGTCAGCAGAAGCCGTCCCCCGGGGCGCAGCACGCGGCCGGCTTCGGCCACCGCCTTGGCCGGCTTGTCGGCATAGGTCAGCGCATGCATCAGCACGACCAGGTCGAAGCTGGCCTCGGGATAGGGCAGGGCGTGCATGTCGCCTTCGACGACTTCAACATTCGCGTGGCGCGACAGGCGCTCGGTGGCGGCGCTGACGACGCGCGCGCTGGAGTCGATGCAGACGTAGCGCTTGGCGTGCGGTGCCACCAGCTCGGCCAGCACGCCGTCGCCCGAGGCGATGTCGAGCACCTCGCCGGGGCGCATCAAGGGCAGGGCCGAGCGCGCCAGCGCTTCCCAGGTGCGGCCGGGCGAGTAGTGGCGCTCCATGTCGCCGGCGACGGTGTCGGCCCAGTTCTCCTCGGCCGCGCGCAGGGCCAGCACTTCCGGCAGGCGCTCGGCGTCCTGGCGCAGCAGGGGATCGTCGGCGCCGCGGCACAAGGTGTCCCACAGCGCGCGCTCGGCTGGCGGCAGTGCCTCGTTGAAGCGGTAGTAGGCCGAGACGCCGGCGCGACGATCCAGCACGAGCTCGGCCTCCTTGAGTTTGGCCAAGTGGGTGGAGACGCGCGGCTGCGCCAGCATTGTGATCGAGGCCAGCTCGGCGACGGTCAGCTCCTCGCGCTCCAGCAGCGCGAGCAGACGCACGCGGGTGGCGTCCGCGAGCACGCGCAGACAGGCCGACCAGGCATTCAGATCCATGGCTATCGCTTCATCCGGATTCAAAGATGAAGCAGGGTAGGCAGGGGGCTGAGGTGCGTCAAGCCTTGCAGGGCTCGCCGAAAGCGAACTTGCGGAGTGCGCGCTGCTCCATGGCGGAGGCGTTTGCGGTGGCGGCAGCGCTCGGGTCTGCTTGGCTCCGCACGCGTCGCGAGCCCTGGCTCGTTCGGGAGTCCCGAATCCCGGCTCTCGTAGGAGCGAGCTCGCGACCCGAAGGGATGGCGCAGAGCTGAGGCTGCGATCGCCTGCGAGCAGGCTCTTACACAGAGCACCAGCAGAATACGAAGCAGAAGCGGGCAGAGAGCGCATTGCGTCTGCCGTCGCGCCGTCGCATGAATCCGCGCCAGCAATCCCGGCCTACAACGCCCGCGCATCCACTCCGCCTTGATCCGGCTCCCCCCTGAACCGGGTTAAACTCGCGCGGTTTTCAAGCGCCCGTTTGAATCTCGCCCACGCCTCAGGAGCCCCCATGGACTTCAACTTCAACGAAGAGCAGCTGATGATCCGCGACGTCGCGCGTCGCATCGCACAGGAGAAGATCGCGCCGAGCGCCGAGCACCACGACAAGACCGGCGAATTCCCGCTCGAGAACATCCGCACGCTCGGTGAGGCTGGCCTGATGGGGATCGAAGTGCCGGGCGAGTACGGCGGCGCCGGCATGGACCCGATCAGCTATGTGCTGGCCATGATCGAGATCGCCGAGGCCGACTGCGCCCACTCGACCATCGTCTCGGTCAACAACTCGCTGTTCTGCAACGGCATCCTGAAGTTCGGCACCGAGGCTCAGAAGCAGAAGTACGTGCGCGCGATCGCCGAAGGCAAGGAAATCGGCGCGTTTGCGCTGACCGAGCCGCAGTCGGGCTCCGACGCCACCGCCATGCGCTGCAAGGCCGTCAAGCAGGCCGACGGCAGCTATGTCATCAACGGCAAGAAGAGCTGGATCACCTCCGGCCCGGTGGCCAAGTACATCATCCTGTTCGCGATCACCGATCCGTCCAAGGGCGCCAAGGGCATCACCGCCTTCATGGTCGACACGACCAAACCGGGCTTCCACCGCGGCAAGACCGAGCCCAAGCTCGGCATCCGCGCCTCGGCCACCTGCGAGATCGAGTTCCAGGACTACGTCGCCAGCGCCGACGAAGTGGTGGGCCAGGACGGCGAGGGCTTCAAGATCGCCATGGGCGTGCTGGACGCCGGCCGCATCGGCATCGCCTCGCAGGCCGTGGGCCTGGCCCGCGCCGCCTACAAGGCCGCCGTGGCCTACGTGAAGGAGCGCAAGAGCTTTGGCCAGCCGATCGGCTCGTTCCAGATGATCCAGGCCAAGATCGCCGACATGAAGTGCCGCCTGGACGCCGCCGAGATCCTCACCCTGCGCGCGGCCTGGGCCAAGGCCGAGGCGGACAAGACCGGCGGTCGCTTCAGCACCGAAGCCTCGGTGGCCAAGCTCACTGCCTCGGAAGCCGCGATGTACATCACCCACCAGGCCCTGCAGATCCACGGCGGCATGGGCTACTCGAAGGAGATGCCGCTGGAGCGCTACTTCCGCGACGCCAAGATCACCGAGATCTACGAGGGCACCAGCGAGATCCAGCGTCTGGTCATCGCCCGCAACGAGACCGGGCTGCGCTGAAGCTGCGATCCGCCCCAAGCAGCGCCACGAACGCGCCGGAGCGATCCGGCGCGTTCCTGTTTGCGCGACCCCAAGGGGTTCCAAATCCGCTTTCCCAACGTATTCTTCCGCTGCTGCATCGACGGTCACACAGCGCGGTCCGCGCCGTCGTGAGCGCTTGAATCCACCCGCGAGGGGCGGTGGAGACATCAATGGGGGCCGCGTGGACCGATTCCTCGACATCGCACTGTCGTTTCCGACGCTGATCCTGAGCGTGCTGCTGCTGGTGGCCGTTGCCTACTGGCTGCTGGGGCTGCTTGGACTGTTCGATTTCGAGGTCCTTGACCTGCCCGATGCGGGCGAATCGCTTGAGGCGTCTGGCGCGCTGAGCGCGCTGATGATCCGCTTCGGCCTGGGCGGCCTGCCTTTCGCGCTGATCTATACGGCGGTGGTGTTCTTCGCCTGGATCACCTGCTACTTCCTCGTCTATTTCTGGCCGTCTGCCCTGGATTCCAGCCTGCTGCGCATTGGCGCAGGCGTGGTGCTGACGCCCCTGCTGCTGTTTCTCGCACTGCCTTTCGCCGGGCTGGCCCTGCAGCCCTTCCGCGGACTGTTCGCGCGCGTCGAGGGCCGCCGCGCCGAGGGCCTGCTGGGGGAGACGGTCATCATCCGCAGCGCCCAGGTGGACGAGCGCCAGGGCACGGCCGCCTATGACGATGGTGGCGCCGGACTGATCCTGCAGGTGCGTGCGGAAGCGGGGCAGTTCCAGCGCGGCGATGCGGCTCTGGTGGTCGAGTACCTGAGCGAGGACAACGCCTATCGGATCACGCGGCCCCTGTCTGCCCCGGATTCCGTGTCCCCCTCTTGATGCGCCTCGCGCGAGCGGGATGCTGTTGACGACGCATCCCATCCCTTCACCGTTTTCCGCGATCCTCGCTTCCCCTGCTGCGTCCCTCCTGAACCTCACTGACAAGGGCCAACCCATGCCTGACTTCGCCACCCTGATCCCCATCCTGATCGGCATCGGCCTCTTCCTGCTCGCGCTGATCGTCCTGTTCGCGCTTTTCAAGTCCTTCTACATCAAGGTGCCGCAGGGCACGGCGCTGATCGTGAATGACATGTCCTCGACGCCGAAGGTGCATTTCACCGGCGCCCTGGTCTATCCGATCATCTACAAGAAGGAGTTCATGAAGATCTCGCTGATCACCCTCGAGGTGGATCGGCGGGGCAAGGACGGCCTGATCTGTCGCGACAACATGCGCGCCGACATCACCGTCGCGTTCTACCTGCGCGTCAACGAGACCCAGCAGGACGTGCTGAAGGTGGCCAAGGCCATCGGCGTCGATCGCGCATCGGAGAAGAACGCGGTCAACGAGCTGTTCAACGCCAAGTTCTCGGAAGCGCTGAAGACGGTCGGCAAGAAAATCGACTTCGTCGCCCTGTTCGAGAACCGCCAGGAGTTCCGCGACCGCATCGTCGAGGTCATCGGCAATGACCTGAACGGCTATGTGCTGGAAGACGTCGCCATCGACTACCTCGAGCAGACGCCGAAGTCCTCGCTCGACCCCAGCAACATCCTCGATGCCGAGGGCATCCGCAAGATCACCGAGCTCACCGCCGCCCAGAACGTCATCACCAATGAGCTGGAGCGCAACGAAGAGCTGGCGATGACCAAGAAGAACGTCGAGACCAAGGAAGCGCTGCTGGCGCTGGCTCGACAGCAGGCCGACGCCGAAGCGCGGCAGGCCCGCGAGATCGCCACCATCAAGGCGCGCGAGGAAGCCGAGACGCTCAAGGTGCAGGAAGAGGAGCGCCTGAAGGCCGAGCAGGCGCGCCTCGCCGCGCAGGAGCAGATCGACATCCGCGAGCAGAACCGCCTGCGCGAAGTCGAGGTGGCCGAGCAGAACCGCCAGCGCGCGGTGATCATCGAGAAGGAAAAGGTCGAGCGCGCGCGCGCACTCGAAGTCGTCTCGCGCGAGCGCGAGGTCGAGCTGCAGCGCATCGAGAAGGAGAAGGCGCTGGAAGAGCAGCGCAAGCTGATCGCCAACGTCGTGCGCGAGCGCATCGCGGTCGAGAAGACCGTGGCCCAGGAAGAGGAGCGCATCAAGGAAGTGCGCGAAATTTCCGAAGCCGAGCGCGCCAAACAGGTCGCCATCCTCGATGCCCAGGCGCGTGCCGAGGAAGAGCTGGTGAAGCAGGTCAAGCAGGCCGAGGCCGACGAGAGCAAGGCCAAGTACAAGGCCGTCGAGATTACCACCCTGGCGCAGGCGGAACTTGAAGCCGCCGGCAAGCAGTCCGAGGCCAAGCGCAAGATGGCCGAGGGCATCGAGGCCGAGCGCGCGGCGCCCGGTCTGGCCGACGCGCGCGTGCGTGAGGTGAATGCGGCGGCGCTGGAGAAGGAAGGCCTGGCCGAGGCCAAGGTGGTCGCCGAGAAGCTGGCCGCCGAAGCCCGCGGCGAGCAGGAGAAGGGCCTGGCGCAGGCGCGCATCATCGAGGCGCAGGCTGAGGCCAAGCAGAAGGAAGGCCTGGCCGAGGCCAAGGTGCTGGAAGAAAAGCTGGGCGCGCAGGCGCGCGGCGAGGAGCACCTGGGCGGCGCCAAGGCGGTGGCGATCCGCGAGGTCGGCCTGTCCGAGGCCGAGGTGCTCAAGCGTCGCTACGAGTCGGAAGCCGAGGGCCTGGTCAAGAAGTTCGAGGCGCTGTCGGGCCTGTCGGACTCGGCGCGTGCGCACGAAGAGTTCCGCATGCAGCTGGAGAAGAACTTCGAGCAGGCCATGGCCGCGATCGAAGCCAACAAGGACATCGCCCGCGAGCAGGCCGAGGTGCTGGGCGCGGCGCTGTCCAAGGCCAAGGTCGACATCGTCGGCGGCGGCGGCGAGTTCTTCGAGACCTTCGCCAAGGCGCTCAGCGTCGGCAAGGCGATCGAGGGCGCGGTCGGCAAGAGCCCGGTGGTGCAGGACGTGCTGTCGAAGTTCCTGGGTGGCGGGGTGACGGCGGGGAAGGTGGCGAGCCTGAAGGCTGCTGAAGCAGGCGCGGCGGGCGGCGGTACGGATGCAGAGAACACTGCGTCCGCGTGATCGAGATGACCGGGTTTCGGTGAACAAAGCTGTGCGCTGCCTGTTCCCTGAGATCGTCCGAGTCCTCAGTCAGAGCCCCTCTCCCTGTGGGAGAGGGGTTGGGGAGAGGGTCCGGAACTTGCGCATCCGCCCCTGTTCCTGAAGCGACAGAGCTCCTGAGGCTGCGGAGACGGACTGCCGCAGCTTTGCGACTGAGGGCTCCCGAACCCTCTCCCCCGACCCCTCTCCCATGGGGAGAGGGGAGATCTCGACAATCGCGATTGAGGGATCGTCGCGGATCGCGATCTACAGCCTCCTCCTGCTCGAAGAGTTCAAAGCATGACCACACCCGAATCCCTCGTAGACCAGGCCGTCGCCGAAGGTGGCGCCTATGAAGTGCTGCGCGCACGCCTGTTGGAGCAGGGCGGGCGCCTGCGCGGGCTGGCGGAGGGGCTGAACCGCGAGCGGCTGGAGGAGTTCGGCAGCAGCGAGCTCAAGATCATCGGCCGCCTGCGGGTGCGCACCGAGCACAACGCGGTGGCGCGTGATCTGGTGCGCGTCGGCGACCATCTGCTGTTCGGCTACAACGTGTTTCTTGGCCTGAAACGCGAGACCCAGATCAGCGATGTGTTCGCGCTGTATCGGCTGGTCGAGGCCGAGGGCGGCTTCGATGTCGAGCCGGTCGAGCTTGCCAGCAGTTTTCTCGGTGCGCAGGGCTTTGCGCAGGACTTCCGTGAGCTCTACGCCTACTACAAGAACACCCGCCTGCTGCAGCTGGTGGCGCGCGATGGCCTGCTGCTGGCGGCTTTCCAGATCGGCGAGCGCCTGTCGGATGTGCGCGTGTTCCGCTTCAGCGTCTCGCCTGCGGGGGAGGTGCGCTACATCGACAACCGCGGCGAGCGCGACATCGCGCTGCCGCCGATCCACGACTTCGAATGGACGCGCTGCGGCCGCGAGCATGTGGTCGAGGGCCGCTTCCCGCACATGAACGTGCTCGATCACGTCTTCGTCGAAACCATCGGCGGCGACCTCACGATCAAGATCGAGAACAACACGGAGGACGGCCTCGGCATCTACCGCGAGCCGGTCGACGACGCCACCCAGAGCATCGACGACGCCCGCATCGACTATGCCCGCGTCGGCGACCTGATCCTGCTGCGGGTCCAGCCGTATCGCGAAGAGGTGGTGCGCCACTTCGTTTACAGCCCGGTCGCGCGCCGTGTCTACCGCATCGATGCAATCGGCCAGAGTTGCGTGCAGCTGCCCGAGGACCACGGCATCGTCTTCCCGGGCGGCTATGTGCTGCAGAACGGCGAGCAGCGCAGCTTCGAGCGCAGCATGGAGGGCATGCGCTTCAAGCGCAGCCTGCGCTCGCCCAACGGCGAGGACGTGCTCTACGTCTTCTACGAGCCCGAGAGCGGTGCGAAGGCGCTGTTCACCTACAACCTGATCGAGCGCCGCCTGGCCACGCCGCTGTTCGGCCACGGCTATGCGCGGCTGGAGGATGGCCGCTTCGTGCTGTTCTCGGTGGACAGCCACGAGCCGACCCGCGTGCATCCGATGCAGGTCTGGCAGACGCCGTTCTGGAGCGAGGAGTTCGCCGCCGCCAAGCCGCCGGCGACCAGCTTCATGGGCCGCATCGGCAATGCCGAGCTGGTGCGCGGCATCTCGGATCTGCTGTCGCTGGTGCGCGAGATCTCCAGCGAGGAAGTCAGCGCCACCCGCTACAGCCTGCTGAGCCAGAACAGCCGGCGCCTGTTCGATCTGCACCACTGGCTGGACAGCGCCGAGTGTGCCGGCGTGGCGCCGCTGGTGCGCGAGATCGCCGGCACTGCCGAGACCGTGCTCGACGAGTTCGAGAAGGTCGAGAGCATCCGCGCGCAGAGCGAGCGCAGCCTGCGCGAGGCGCGCAGCGCGCAGTCCGAGTTGCTCGCCAAGGCGCGGCCGGAGCGCTGCGAGTCGGTCAACGACTATGTCGAGGGCCTGTCCGGCCTGCAGGCCCAGCGCGGTCGTCTGCTGGCGCTGCGCGAAGCGCGCTACATGGACGTGGCCGCGATCGATGCACTGGAAGCCGAGGTGGTCGCGGCGAAGGCGACGCTGGCGTCCGCGACCGGCGAGTTCCTTGCCTCGGCCGCGGCGCTGAAGCCGCTGGACCAGCGCCTGCGCGCGCTCGACGCCGAGGCCGGCAAGGCGCAGGGCGTGGCCCAGCTCAAGGGCCCGCTGGAAGGCATGGCGCAGCTCTCGCTGGATCTCGACCTGCTGTCGAACCTGCTGGCCGGGCTGCCGATCGAGGATGCGCAGCAGCGCACCCAGGTGGTCGAGACGATCTCCGAGCTGTATGCGCGGCTCAATCAGGCCCGCGCTCGCGCCGAACAGCAGCGCAAGTCGCTGGGCAGCCGCGAGGCGGTGGCCCAGTTCGGCGCGCAGTTCGCGCTGTTCGGCCAGAGCCTGGCCTCTGCGCTGAGCCTGTCGACCGACCCCGAGCGCAGCGAGGAGCAGCTGGCGCGCGTACTGCTGCAGCTCGAAGAGCTCGAGAGCCGCTTCGGTGAGCACGAGCAGTTCCTGCAGGACATCCTGGCCAAGCGCGAGGAGGTGCTGGAGACCTTCGAAAGCCATCGCCAGGCCCTGCTCGATGAGCGCCAGCGCCGCGCGCAGGGCCTGCACGAGGCCGCGCTGCGCATCTTCGAGGGCCTGCCGCGGCGCACCGAGCGCCTGCAGACGGTCGAGGCCCTGCACGCGTTCTTTGCCGGCGACGCGCTGATCCTCAAGCTACGCGAATTGGCGACGCGATTGCGCGAGCTGCGCGACAGCGTCAAGGCCGACGACATCGAAGCCCGCATCAAGGCCGCGCGCGATGCCGCGCTACGCGGCCAGCGCGATCGCAGCGAGCTGTTCGAGGACGGCGGCAACGCCATCAAGCTGGGCCCGCGCCATCGCTTCAGCGTCAACACCCAGGCGCTGGACCTGACCCTGCTGCCCAGAGGCGGCGAGCTCTGCCTGCACCTGACTGGCACTGAGTACTACGAGCCGATCCGCGATGAGGAGCTGGGCCGCCTGCGCGAGTTCGCCGAACACACGCTGGAGTCGGAGTCCGCGCAGGTCTGCCGCGCCGAGTACCTGGCCGCCAGCCTGTTCGAGGCCGCGCGCGCCGGCAACGAGGGCCAGAGCCTCCCCGTCCTGCAGGCCGAGCTGGGCAATCTCGACGCGCTGTCCAAGCGCCTGCGCGAGTTCACCGCCTCGCGCTACCGCGAGGGCTACGAGAAGGGCATCCACGATGCCGATGCCGCGCGCATCCTCGCGGCCTGGCTGCCGCTGCGGCAGGCGGCGGGGCATCTGATCCATGCGCCGGCCGCACGCGCGCTGGCGGCGCTGGCTTGGCAGGCGCAGGCCGACAGCGAAAGCGCCAGCCTGTGGCCGCTGCGCGCGCGCCAGGCGCGGCAGCTGGTCGAGACCCTCGGCCAGCGCGCGGCCAGCGAGCGCCTGATGGCGGAAGTCGCGCGCGAGGTCGAACGCTTCCGTGCCGCGGCTGCGATCGAGCTCGATGCCAGCCTGAGCGGCGACGCCGCGCGCTACCTGGTCGAGCTGCTGGGCGAGGAGCACCCGCAGTTCCAGTTCACCGCGGCCGCGCGGCGTCTTGTTCAGGGCCTGAAGGAGCGGCTGGCCACCGGCCATCGCTGGGAAGACCTGCAGGCGGCGGCCGATGCGCTGTCGGCGCGGCCGGGCGAGGCGCTGGGTCTGTGGCTGCAGTGGTTCGAGGCACTCTGCGCCGAGCCCGCCTTTGCCGAGCTCGCCGATCACGCCATCGAGGCCGCCGCGCTGATGCGGGTGGAGGCGCATCTGCCGACGCGGATCAGCGAGGCCGATCTCGCGGTCGACATCAGCGGCCTGCTGAGCAGCCATGCGCGCATCGAACAGGGCCGGCTGCGCCTGCGCATCGACGACTTCGAAGCGCGCCTGCGTCGCCACCGCGAGCAGCATCTGCCGGGCCTGCGCGCCTTCCAGGCGCGGCGCCATGCGCTGATCGAAGCCGGGCGCGCGCGCCTGCGTCTCGACGAGTTCAAGCCGCGGCCGCTGACCTCGTTCGTGCGCAACAAGCTGATCAGCGAGGTCTACCTGCCCATCATCGGCGACAACCTCGCCAAGCAGATGGGCACGGTGGGCGAGGGCAAGCGCTCGGACCTGATGGGCCTGCTGATGCTGATCAGCCCGCCCGGCTACGGCAAGACCACGCTGATGGAATACGTGGCGCATGCACTGGGCCTGATCTTCATGAAGATCAACGGGCCCTCGTTGGGCCACGAGGTGCGTTCGCTCGATCCCACCCAAGCGCCCGATGCCGGCGCGCGGCAGGAGCTGGAGAAGCTCAATCTCGCGCTGGAGATGGGCAACAACGTGATGCTGTATGTCGACGACATCCAGCACACGCACCCGGAGTTCCTGCAGAAGTTCATCTCGCTCTGCGACGGCACCCGCCGCATCGAGGGCGTGTGGCAGGGCCGCAGTCGTACCTACGACATGCGCGGCAAGAAGTTCTGCGTGGTGATGGCCGGCAACCCGTACACCGAGAGCGGCGAGGTCTTCAAGATTCCCGACATGCTGGCCAACCGCGCCGACGTCTACAACCTGGGCGAGGTGCTGGGCGGCAAGGAGGAGGCCTTCCTCTTGAGCTACGTCGAGAACTGCCTGACCGCGCAGCCGGTGCTGGCGCCGCTGGCCACGCGCGATCTGAACGATCTGTACAAGCTGGTCGAGCGCGCGCAGGGCCGCGAGTTCTCGGCAAACGCGCTGTCGCACACCTACGCGGCGGCCGAGCTCAACGAGATCACCGCGGTGCTGAAGAACCTGCTGGCCGTGCGCGACATCGTTTACCGGGTCAACCAGGCCTATATCGCCAGCGCCGCCCAGGCCGAGGCCTACCGCACCGAGCCGCCCTTCAAGCTGCAAGGCAGCTATCGCAACATGAACAAGCTGGCCGAGAAGATCTCCTCGGTGATGAATGCGCAGGAACTGCAGAAGCTCATCGACGACCACTACCTCGGCGAGTCGCAGCTGCTCACGGGCGGCGCCGAAGAGAACCTGCTGAAGCTCGCCGAGATCCGCGGCACGCTGGACGCCGTGCGAGCCGAGCGCTGGCAGGCGATCAAGCAGGGCTTCCAGCGCAACAAGGCGCTGGGCGGCGCCGACAGCGACACCGGCACGCGGGTGATCGCCCAGCTGCATGACCTCGTCGCCAGCGTGCAGGCGCTGGGCGCGCAGGCCGGAGCGGCCAAGCCGGCGCAGACCGCACCTGAGGTGGTGCAGCTGCTGCAGCGCATCCTCGACGAGCAGGTGCTGAACCGCACCTTCTCGCGCGACACGGCCTCGGATGCCGCGATGTGGCTGGGTGGCCTGCGCAACGCGCTGGACGTCGGCTTCCGGCCGCTGGTGGATGCGGTGCAGGGCAGCGCGCAGTCGCGTGCCGAAGCGCAGGCGCAGCAGGCTGCGCTGATCCGACAGATCGAGGCGCTGGTGCTGGCGCTGGAGGGCCGCGACCGCGGCTGAGTCGCCGCGCCGAGCCTTCAGGATCCAACTCCCCCGGGGGTTGATCGCGGCGGCCGGGGCTGCGCGCCTGGAATTCACGTGCTTTCTGCATGAAGCGCGTGCTCACGCCGGCATACTGCGCAGCGCCGACTCCCGCCGGACGCCCCCGTGATGCGCGCTGCCAGGTCCGACCACCGAGATGCCGCACCCCGCATGCCGGCCGTGCTTCGCGGCGTCGCGTTGCGGGCGCTGGCGGCAGTGAGCTGTCTTCTACCGCAGGCCCTGTGGGCCGCCGAAGCCGGCACAGCTCCGGCCGCGCGCGCCCCGCTGGCCGAGTACTACGCGGAGCGCTGGGGCAGCCGTGATGGGTTGCCGCACAACATGGTGTCCGGCTTGGTGCAGGCGCCGGACGGCTACCTGTGGATGGCGACGCTGGAGGGCGCAGTGCGCTACAGCGGCCGCGAGTTCCGCGTCTTCGATGCCGGCAACGTGTCGGGCCTGCGCGGCAATGCGGTGCGCTCGATCGCAGTGGATGCAAAGGGCGCCGTGCTGCTCGCGACCACGCGCGATGGCGTCGCCCGGCAGACCGCCGACGGCTGGGAGTTCCTGCGCCTTGAAGGTCAAGCCGTCGTCGATGCGACGATCACGGTCGCCGCCGACCGTCTCGGGCGTGTCTGGGCCGGCGGTGAGAACTCGGGCGTGATCCGCTTCGATGCCGACGGCAGCCAGACGCAGTTCGGCATCGAGGAAGGTCTGCCCAGCGCCTACGTCAATGCGCTGCTGGAGGACGAGAAGGGTCACCTCTGGGTGGGCACCACGCGCGGGCTCGCTGCAATCGAGAGCGACACGGTGCAGCGCTTCGGCCCGGATCAGGGTCTGCCCGCGGGGCCCGTGCTGAGCCTGCAGCTGCTGGCGGACGGGCAGCTGCTGGTGGGCACCGATCGCGGCGTTCTGGTGGGCTCAGCGGCGAGCGGCTTCGCGCCGCTGTCGAGCCGACTGCCACCGGATCAGGTCAATCGGCTGCTGATCGACGCGCGCGGCGATCTGTGGGTCGGCACCACCAGCTATGGCCTGCTGCGCATGAGCGCGCCGCTGGGCGAGGCCGCGCCGATCGAGCGCATCGATGTCGAGGATGGCCTGCCCAACAGCCGGGTATCGGCGCTCGCGCAGGATCGCGAGGGCAGTATCTGGGTGGGCACCAACGGCGGCTTGTTCCGCCTGCGGCTGCCGCCGGTGCGGGTGTTCTCTCGCCGGCAGGGCCTGGCGACGCCCTATGTGCGCGCGGTGGCGGAGTCAGCCGATGGTGTGCTGTGGGCGGGCACAAGCTCCGGTCTGTATCGGATCTCCGGCACGGACGTGCGCAGTTTCGGCAACGCCGAAGGCCTGCCGATGGACTCGGTGATGAGCCTGCTCGCGGAGGCCGATGGCCGGCTTTGGATCGGCACCGCGGCCGGCGGCCTTGCACAGTGGGACGGCGAGCGCATGCAGGCGATCGCCAATCGCGCAGCCGGCCTCGCGGGCGACCAGGTGCGCGCGCTGCTACGTGCCCGTGACGGCGCCCTCTGGGTCGGCACCACGCTCGGGCTTTCCGAGCTCCGCGATGGACAGATCCGCAACTGGACTGTCGCCGACGGCTTGCCGCGCGACTTCGTGATCGCGCTGCATGAGGATCAGCGCGGTCGGATCTTCATCGGCACCTCCAACGGCGCAGCCATGATCGAGTCCGGTCGCCTGCAGCGGCTCGAGCTGGGCGACCAGCCGGTCAAGGACATCTTCCACTTCCACGAAACCCAGGACGGCAGCGTGTGGATGGCGACCGACCTCGGCCTGCTGCGCTGGAAGGACGGCCCGTCGGGTCGCGTGGGTCGCGCGGCGGGGTTGCCCGTCGATGCGGTGTTCCAGATCGTTCCCGACGCGCTGGGCGGCTGGTGGCTGAGCACCAATCGCGGCCTGTTCCGCATCGATGCGAACGCGGCCGAAGTGGTGGCGAGCGGGCAGCGCGCCGAGCTCGAGGTCCGGCATTTCAACGAGAGCAGCGGCATGGAAAGCGCGCAGTGCAACGGCGCGGCCGGGCCCGCGGCGGTGGCCAGATCCGATGGCCGCCTGTGGTTCGGCACCGCGAGCGGCCTCGCCATCGTCGATCCTGCGGCGGTGCTTCTCGCGCGCGTTCCGAAAGTGCCGGTGGTGATCGAGGGCGTCCGGGTCGATGACCAGGCCCAGCCGGTCGCGGCCACCATGGAATTCCCCGCGGGCAGCCGCCGCGTCGAGATCGAGCTTGCCGGCCTGAGTCTGCTGATGCCGGAGCGCATCCAGTTCCGCTACCGGCTCGGCGGCTTCGAGGATCGCTGGATCGAGGTCGGGACCCGCGACACCCTGCAGTTCACGGCGCTGCGTCCGGGCGAGTACCGCTTCGAGGCGCAGGCGCGCAATCCCGAGGGGGCCTGGGGCGAGTCGATGCGGGTGGACTTCGTGCTGGCGCCGTACTGGTGGCAGCTGCGCTGGGTGCAGGGCGCCCTGATCCTGGGCCTGTTGCTGCTGGCGGGTGCGGCGGTGCAGTACCGCATCGCGCGTTTGCGTCGCGGCCAGCAGCGCCTGCGCCTGCTGGTCGACGAGAAGACCGCGGCGCTGGCAGCCAAGGCCACCGACCTTGAGCGCCTGGCGCGCGAGCGCGGCGAGCTGGCCGATCGCCTGCATCTGCAGGCGCGCGCGTTCGAGCGCCAGGCCAACGAGGACTACCTCACCGGCCTGCTCAACCGGCGCGCCTTCGATGCCGGGCTGGCCGAGGCATTCCTGCAGTGCCAGCGCAGCGGCGAGCCGCTCTGCCTGGCCCTGCTCGATATCGACTTCTTCAAGCGCATCAACGACCAGTGCTCGCATGCGGCGGGCGATGCCGCGCTGCGCGAGGTGGCGATGCTGATCCGCGAGCACGTGCGCAGCAGCGATCTTGCTTCGCGCTGGGGCGGCGAGGAGTTCGCCCTGCTGTTCCCTGGCGTCGGTATGGATGAGGCACGCCGCGTCTGCGAGCGGCTGCGCGCTGCGATCGAGCGCCACGACTTCGGCAGCCTGCATGCGGGGCTTCGGGTGACCGTGAGCATCGGCCTTGCGTCGGTGGCCGGACTGGGGCACCACGACAAGCTGATCCAGCGGGCCGACGCCGCCCTGTATCGTGCCAAGGCGGACGGCCGCAACAGGGTCGAGGGCTGAAGGCGCGTGAGCGCGGACTGCTCGCGAAGGCCGCGGCGGGCTGCCGGTGACGGCATTGCGCTGCGTGAGTCCAGCGGGGTTCGGCACGAACCGATCTGAACGGGGCGGTGGCGCTTCGTCAGGCAGAGCCGGCCGAGTTCACGGTGTGGCGCCATCGTCCGCCTGCGCTCGGATCGCTCGATCTGCGAAACGCCCGGCGCGACGCGTATCATGCGCGGCTTTCCGGCGCCCCCGCCGGGCCAGCCCCCGAGCCCATGAGCACGCCCAGCCCCATTCCCGCCCGCATGCGCGGCCTGAACCGCGCCGAGATCTGCGACCAGAACTTCATCGAATTCGTGCGCGACTGGCGGGGTGGGGTGCAGCCCGCCTCGGGCGATGAGCCGGTGATGCCGGGCAGCGCGCTCAGTGCGGTGGCCTTCGATGAGCTGCTGAAGTCGCAGCTGATCAGTCGGCATCTGGACCTGATGGCGCGCGTGCTGCGCGTGCAGAACAAGGTCTTCTACACCATCGGCAGCAGCGGCCACGAAGGCAATGCGATGGTGGCGCGTGCCGCCCGCCACACCGATCCGGCCTTCCTGCACTACCGCAGCGGCGGCTTCATGGCTGAACGCTTCCGCAAGCTGCCGGGCATGGATCCGATCATGGATTCGGCGCTGAGCTTCGCGGCCAGCAAGGACGACCCGGCCTCGGGCGGCCGGCACAAGGTCTGGGGCTCGAAGCCGCTGTGGGTGCTGCCGCAGACCTCGACCATCGCCAGCCACCTGCCCAAGGCGCTCGGCACCGCAGTGGCCATCGAGCAGGCCAAGCGCATCGGCCATGCGCTGCCGATTCCCGACGACAGCATCGCGATCTGTTCCTTTGGCGATGCATCGAGCAACCACGCCACCGCACAGACCGCGTTCAATGCTGCGGCCTGGACGGCCTATCAGGGCCTGCCGGCGCCCGTGCTGTTCGTCTGCGAGGACAACGGCATCGGCATTTCGGTGAAGACGCCGCGCGACTGGGTGCGGGCGAACTTCGAAGGCCGCCGCGACCTCGACTACTTCTACGCCGACGGCCTCGATCTGGCCCACGGCTGGGGCGATGTCGAGCGCGCGGTCGAGCATTGCCGCAGCACGCGCCGACCGACCTTCCTGCACCTGCGGACCACCCGCATCATGGGCCACGCCGGCACCGACTTCGAGATCGAGTGGCGCTCGATCGAGGAGCTGGTCCAGGTCGAGGCCACCGACCCGCTGCTCAAGTCGGCCGATATCGCGCTGCGCTCGGGCCTGTACACCGCCGACAGCCTGCTGGAGCTGTACGAGGACACGCGCAAGCGCTGCTTCGCGGCCGCCGAAGACGCCGACCGTCGCCCGCGCCTGTCGACACTCGAGGATGTGATGGCGCCGCTGGCGCCGTACACGCCGGCCAAGGTGCAGGCGGAAGCCGCACGCGCCGACTACAGCGAGGCCCGCCTCAAGGTCTTCGGCGGTGAGGACAAGCTGCCGGAGAAGCAGGCGCCCAAGCATCTGGCCATCCAGATCAACCAGGCCCTGCACGACCTGATGGCCAAGTATCCGGAGAGCCTGCTGTTCGGCGAGGACGTGGCGCAGAAGGGCGGCGTGTACACGGTGACCAAGGGCCTGTTCAAGGCGTTCTCGGGCAAGCGCGTGTTCAACACCCTGCTCGACGAGACCATGATCCTCGGCCTGGCCCAGGGCTACGCCAACATGGGCATGCTACCGATTCCGGAGATCCAGTACCTGGCCTATTTCCACAACGCCTGCGACCAGATTCGCGGCGAGGCGGCCAGCCTGCAATTCTTTTCGAACGGCCAGTACCGCAACCCGATGGTGATGCGCATCGCCTCGCTGGGCTACCAGCGCGGCTTCGGCGGCCACTTCCACAACGACAACTCGATCACCGCCCTGCGCGACATCCCGGGCCTCGTGGTGGCCTGCCCCTCGCGCGGCGACGATGCCGCGATGATGCTGCGCACGCTGATGGCGCTGGCCAAGGTCGACGGCCGCGTCTGCGCCTTCCTGGAGCCGATCGCGCTGTACATGGCCAAGGACCTGCACGCCCCCGGCGACGGCGGCTGGCTCACTGCGTATCCCGCGCCGGACCAGGCGATCCCGCTGGGCGAGGGCAGGGTGTATGCGCCCGAGGACGGCGCCAGCGGCGACGACCTTGTCGTGTTCACCTTCGGCAACGCCGTGCCCATGTGCCTACGCGCCCAGCGCGCGTGGAAGGAGCAGCTGGGCTGGCGCGTGCGCGTGGTCGACCTGCGTTGGCTGCAGCCGCTCAACGAGGCTTTCATCGCCCAACAGGCGAAGACCGCCAGGCGCATCCTGGTGGTCGACGAAGGCCGCCGCTCGGCCGGCGTGGGCGAGGGCATCATCACCGCGATCGTCGAGGCCGGCTTCGGCGCGACGCCGCTGAAGCGCGTGGTCGGCGCCGACACCTTCACCCCGCTGGCGGGCGCGGCCTTCCTGGTGCTGCCGGGAGACGAGGAGATCGTTGCGGCGGGCAAGTCGCTGGCTTGAGGGTCGTGCTGGGGCGGGAATAGGGATTCGGGATTCGGGATTCGGGATTCGAAAGAGCAGCTTGCGGGTCTGATCAAGTCCCGTGCTCGTATCGACACGGGCGTGTTCGTGGCGCCTCCTGCTCGAAGCCAGTCGGCAGATTCTTCGCTTTGATGGCTCGGACGCTAGCGCTGGGCGAATCGATACGCGCCCTCGATCTCAACCAGGGTGGGCCCGGGTCCACCGGTGCCGGCGGCGGGCCGCGTGGTCGAGTGTCCCGCGCTGGCCGCACGCATGCTTCGGCACCGCGGACGTGATCCGCTACCCTTCACCAGGTGCGGCTGCATTGGGCGAGGGGTTTTCCGCCTCGGCTCGGCCTCACGCACGGCCTTGGGTATGCCGCTTGCAAGCCCATGCCAAGGGCGGAAGCCACGCCCCACAGACCCGGAGAGCCCATGACTGTCGAATCCCGCCCCATGCCGCCCGATTTCCGTGCCCTGGGCTGTCGCCAGTGCCGCGACGGCACGGCGCTGGGGTTCGAGCTGTCGATGGCCTTTCAGCCCATCGTGGATCTCGTTCGCCGGCAGGTGTTCGCACACGAGGCTCTGGTCCGGGGCACGAAGGGCGAATCGGCGGCCAGCATTTTTCAGCACGCCTCCGACGCCAACCGCTAGCGCTTCGACCAGACCTGCCGCTGCACCGCGATCGAGCTGGCCTCACGCCTGCGCATGCAGAGCCTGCTCAGCATCAACTTCATGCCGAACGCGGTGTACTGGCCGGAGCTGTGCATTCGCACGACACTGGAGGCGGCCGAGACTTTCGGCTTCCCGATCGAGCAGATCATCTTCGAGATCACCGAGGCCGAGCGCATCGACGATCAGCGCCATCTGCGCGACATCGTCGAGTACTACTGCGCCCGCGGCTTCCGCACAGCCATTGATGATTTCGGCGCCGGTTACTCGGGTCCGAATCTGCTGGCCGAGGTCAGTGTCGACCTGATCAAGCTCGATCTTGCACTGGTGCGCGGCATCGACGGCGACCGCGCGCGCCGCGCGATCGTCCGCGGCATCTGTCGCGTGGCCGAGGATCTGGAATCGACGGTGATCGCCGAGGGCGTGGAAACCCGGGAAGAGCTTGCCGCCCTGCGCGATCTCGGCATCGAACTGTTCCAGGGCTATCTGATTGCGCGGCCGGCGTTCGAAGCCTTGACCGAGCTCAGCGTCGAACAGTGGGACGTGCTCGGTTCGCCCTGAGCGGAGCTGCGCACGCAGGCACGCAGGGCCGCGAGCGCGGCCGTGCGCCGGCAGACAGTCTGACCCGAGCTTCCGTAGCCCGCCGCTGATGCCGCGCGGATGCCGCGTGCCTCCCGTGCTTCGCTTGCCAGGTTCCGGGCGTCTGCACCGGCATGGGACTCAGCAGGCATCCACGCTGTCCTGCAGCCAAGCCCGCGCCCGCACCCAGTCGCGCTGGATGGTGCGCACATCCACACCCAGCTGGGCGGCGATGCCGTGGCTGTCCAGCCCGGCGAACACCCGCAGCTCGATGACCTGGGACAAGCGCGGGTCGTGCGCATCGAGCGCGCGCAGGCTTTGCTCCAGCGCCAGCAGGGCGTCCGGATCGGCGCGCTGTGCGCAGTCGAGCTCGTCGATATCGAGCTTGTGGCCGCTGCGCTTGGCGGTTGCGCGCGTGCGGCAGTAGTCGATCAGCACATGGCGCATGGTGCGCGTCCACAGCGAGAGCAGATGCGATTCATCGCGGGCTTCGAGATGGCCGCCGCCGGCCACGCGCAGATAGGCCTCGTGCACCAGCACCGTGGCCGACAGGGTGGCTGGCGAAGGCGATTGCCCGAGCTGGCGGCCGGCGATGCGCTTCAGACGTGAGTAGAGATCCGACAGGGAGCGCGCTGCGATGCCTTGTGTGATCGGGGGCTGCGTGCGCTTGGGCTGTGCTGTGGGGCTGTGCATGGCGGACTCCTGATTCGCGGAATGACCGGGGTAGTCCCGATTGAAGTCGACGCAGCGCCCCCGATCCCGCCATCTGATCCGATCAAGTCGTCCGGCCGCTGGCAGAGACTGCCTGTCGCATAGGGCGGGCCCTGGCCCACCATGGCCTTGGGGCCCGCGCCGGTGTGTCAATCTCGGAATAACGGGATTGCAGACCTCGCGCGCTCGACGGCGATGACCGGGGCGAGTGTCGAGCGCATGGTGGGCCAGGGCCCACCCTATACGGGCTCAGTGCAGGCGTAGCGATTCGGGTCCGCCGGAGGGTGTGGGACGGCGGTCTCCGAAGGCCTGCGAGTGCGCTCAGTGCCGACGCGAAGATCACATGGCGGGTTTCGCCGCCGGGCGACGACTCTCTTGCACAGGACGCTGGAACGCCTGCAGTCCAGAGCCTCAGGCGGTTCGCGTCCACCGCCCCCAACGTTTCACGGAGATCGCCATGACCTGTCGCCCCAGCGTCCACACCCTTGCTTCCGCCATCGCCGTCGCTTTCGTCACCGCGTTCGCGGCGCCGCCCAGTCTGGCCCAGACCGCGCTCATCTCGGACATTCAGGTGCTGGAGCTCGAATACGTTCCTGCCAGCCCGAGCCGCGGCCTGGACTTGCGCCCCGGGCGCTATCTGCTGCAACTTCAGCGACAGCCAACGGGGGCCTTTGAAGGGCTGCTGCGCGGGCCGCGCAATGAAGTCGTCGCCGAGCGCATCGTGTTCTCCGCCAGCAGCGGCTGCGGTGCGGGCGTGTCTGCAGATGCGGTGATCAGCACCCGTGCGCTGCCGGCTCAGCGTGGTTTGAATGTGCTGGAGCTTGAGATCTCGGACGCCGCTGGTGTCTGTTCTCTGCGCGGGACCTTGCCCAATCTCGGCCTGACCGCCCCAGAGAAGCCGCCGCAGCTCCTGGAGTGCGAGCCGCCGGAAGAGACGGATCAGCTTGGCCGCATCGACTCTGGCCCGGTGTGCAACATCGAAAAATGGGAGCCGCCGCTGTCCGCGCCTCGCCCCGACCTCAAGCCTGGCCCCCACTTCCAAATTGCCGGTCGTTCGTACCGGTGGGTCGATTCGGTTCGTCTGCGAGCGGCAGACGCAGTGACCCTCCAGGAGGGGCGCTGTCTGTTCGACTATGCGTTCCTCATCGAGAATGCCGGGCAGGCCGCTTCGTCACCGACCGATGCGAGCCTGCAGCTGGGACATCGCTTCGGCCTTCAGCTCGACTCTCGATCCTTGGGCGGGATGGCGCCAGGCGGGCTGCAGCGGATCCATGGACGAATGGCCCTGCCTCCAGGAACTTGGCAGGTGTTCGTGCATGCGGACAGCAGCGCCCGAGTCGGCGAGTGGCACAGTCAGAACAACGCCCGTTCGCTGTTGGTCGAAGTTCAGGGGTCTTGCTCAAGCACCGCATCCCCTTGATGGAGCGGCTTAGGACAGCGCTGAAGAGTTCAGAGTTGTTGCGCGCCTTGGAGGACGAGCCCGTGGATCGAGCACGCGGTGCTCGATCCAGCGCAAGCGAGTCCGGACATGCGCCGGACTCGCGACCACGGATCAAGGCCAGGACGGACTGGATCAGCGTTGGCTTAGGTACCCGCGTTCACAAGCGCCAACTCGACGCTCGACAATTCCTGCAGCCACTCGGGTGCGTCGAGTCCACGCCAGCACCTGCGTGCTCGCAGGACCCTGCGCTCAGTTGCTGGCGCCGGCATGGACCGCTTCGATACGGCGACGCAGCCGCTCAATATCCGCGCGCAATCGCTTCTGTGTCGATTCGCTCGGAGTCTCCAGCTGCAGATGGTGTGCCTCGGCCCGCAGCAACGCATCCAGCGCCGCCGCGTACTGGGAGAGCTGTTCTCTCGCCAGCCCCAGCGTGCGGTACGCGTCACTGAGCTCCGCTGCCTGGGGATTCCCCTCCAGCAACAGCGACACAGCCCGTTCAGCGCTTCTCGCGCTCTGCGCGAAATCCTGCTGTGCCAGATGCGCCTGCGCTTGCCAGCGCATGAGCTTTCCACGTTGTATCGATGATTCGGGATCCTGCCCCAACAGTGCTTCGGCTGCCTTGAATTCATGCAGTGCATCGGCAGCCCTGTCCAGTTCAAGGAAAGTGGTGCCGAGATTCTGGTGAAAGGTGCGAGCCCAGCTTCGATGCGAACTGGGTAACGCTTCGAGTGCGCCCTTGTAGAACTCCACCGCCTCCGTCTGACGATTCTGCAGGACGCGCACGCGGCCGAGCGCGTTCAGGCTCAGCGCCACTCGGGCATGGCGTGCGCCGAAGACGTCTTGATGAACTTTCAGTGCATCGACGTACGCTTTTTCGGCTTCGGCGAGCCGATCCATCTTCATTAGAAGGCTGCCGAGATTGCCGAGGACGATCCCGACGGAGGGATGCGATTCGCCGCGATTGTGTCTGAGGGCCTCGATCGACGTCAGGTAAAGAGCTTCGGCTTCTTCCAGCCGGCCCTCGCCGGCAAGCACCATGGCGAGGTCTGCGCGCAGCTCTGCGGTGCGGGGATGGGACGAGGGCAGGCGCACGCTCAGCGTCTGGATGGCTTCGCGCAGCAGTCCTTCCGCTTGTCGTGCCATTCCCAGTCTGCGCTCGACCATGGCGAGTTGAGCAAGACTCGCTGCAATCAACAGAGGATCCGCAGACGCACTCTCGCGGCGCAGCCGGAGAGCGTCGACGGCCAGCGTATGCGCATCTTCGTGGCGACCCATGCGGCCCATCAGCTCGGACAGGTGGAACTGCGTGTCCGCCAGCGGCAGCGTTTCCGGTGGGTCGGTATGACTTAGAAGTAGCAGTGCGCGCCGCAACAAACGCTCTGGCTCCTGCAGCTCATTGCCCTGACCCAGAAGCCGCCCCCGGCTCCGATACACCCGCGCCGCCAGCAGTGGCTGCTCGGCCTCCAGTCCTTCCGCGAGTGACTGGGCCTCTGCCAGCAGGGTGTCGGCGCGCGCGAGATTTCCGAGCGCGGCATAGACATCCCCCACCGTCAGCAGCAGCTCCGCCCGCACCTCCGGGTGCGCGCCCAGCTCGCCTTCGATCTGACCGAAGCTGCGGTCCAGCAGGGCCTGCACGCTCAGAGGTTCGCCGCCGCTGACATCCGGGTCGATGCCTTCGAACAGGCGCTGCACCAGGCTTTGCACCTGGCGAGCCTTGGCCGCTTCGGCCTGGGCGCGGTCGCGCTCGCGCTCCAGCGCGCGTGCCTGCAGGTTGAGCGTGACCAGATAGACGCTGAGCAGGCCCAGGGTCAGCGCGGCGAAGGCAAGCCCCACCGGATGCCGGCGCACGAAGCGGCCCATGCGGTAGCGCCAGGTGTCCGGCCGTGCATGCAGGGTACGGCCCTGGCGCGAGCGGATCAGGTCGTCGATCAGCTCGTCGACCGTGCCGTAGCGGCGCTCCGGCAGCTTCTGCAGAGCCTTGCCGACAATCGTGTCGAGGTCGCCGCGAAGGCGCCGGCGCAGCTGGCGCGGCTGCAGGTGGCGACGCAGTGCGAGGTCGGTGTCGCCGCTGCCGATGCGCTGGCTGGGGCGCGTCGGGTCCTGTTCGCAGACGATGCGCTCGATCGCAGCCGGGCCAGTGTGGCCGACCCGCTGGGCGCGGTGGCCGCAGAGCAGTTCGTAGAGCAGCAGCCCGAGCTGGTAGACATCGCTGGCGGTGGTCACCGGCTGTCCGCGCACCTGCTCGGGCGAGGCGTAGTCGGGGGTGAACATGCGCTGCTCGATGCGCGTGGCCAGCGGGTCCCCGCCTTCGCCGTCGCCCAGCACCTTGGCGATGCCGAAGTCGAGCAGCTTCACCCGACCATCCGGCCGCACCAGGATGTTCGAAGGCTTGAGGTCGCGATGGATGACCAGGCTGCGATGCGCATGCGCGACCGCGCGGCAGACCTCGATGAACAGCTCGATGCGGGCTTCGACGCCGAGCCGCTGGCCGTCGCAGTGCTGGTCCATGGGCGCGCCGTCGACATACTCCATCACCAGGTAAGGGTGGCCCTGCGCATCGCGGCCGCCGTCGAGCAAGCTGGCGATGCCGGGGTGGTTCAGGCGCGCCAGGATCTGCCGCTCCTGCAGGAAGCGCCGAGCGAACTCGCCGATCGCGAAGCCGCTGCGGATCAGCTTCATGGCGCCGAGCTGCTCGAAGCCGGCGTCGATACGTTCGACCTTAAGCACTTCACCCATGCCGCCCTGGCCGATCCGCTCCAGGATGCGCCAGCCGCCGATCTGTTCGGGCAGGGCGCTGTCCTCGAAGCCAAGGCTGGCCGACAGGGCAGGGCTGACCTGCTCGACGGCGGCGTCGATCAGGCGCGCGGCTGCGGCGGCGTCCAGCGCCAGCGGGTCGGTGTCGGAGGCGCACAGGGCCAGCATCTCCTCGACATCGGCACGCAGCGAGGCGTCTTGGATGGCGGCCAGGAAGGCTGGGCGTGCGTCGTCCTCCAGATCCAGGGCCTGCATCAGCAGGCGATCGATCTCGATGCGGCGGTCGAGGCTCACGGCTCGCCCTGGAAGGCCTTGAGCAGCCAGGCGCGGGCGCGCAGCCAGTCGCGCTGCACGGTGCGCAGGGAGGTGTCGAGCGCGGCCGCGGTTTCCTCTTCGCTCAGGCCGCCGAAGTAGCGGCACTCGACCACCTGGGCCAGGCGCTCGTTGAACTGGCGCAGCTGCTCCAGCGCCAGATCGACCGCGAGGATGTCCTCGGCCTGCTCATCAATCGCCACCAGATCGGGCGTCAGGGTCAGATCGGGCTGGCCGCCACCGCGCTTGTCGCGGCAGCGGGCGCGGGCGGCATCCACCAGGATGCGCCGCATCGCCCGCGCGCAGATCGCGAAGAAATGGGTGCGGCTCTGCCAGTCGACCCCGGTCTCGTCGACCAGCTGCAGCCAGGCCTCCTGCAGCAGGGCGGTAGTCGACAGCGTCTCACCGCCGAGCCCGTCGCGCCGGCGCTGGCGTTTGGCGATCTCGCGCAGCCGCGCATAGACCATCGGCACCAGCGCATCGAAGGCAGCGCGCTCGCCGCTGCGGTGGCGCTGCAACAGCTGGGTGATCTCGGCGTCCATGGGCGATCGCGGCTTTGTGCGGTGTCCGAATCATACGGCGGGCGTGGGCCGCGCTGCGGAATGTCGAGGCAGGGCGTGCTGCCGCCCCGGCTTCTGCGTCCGTCGTGCCGCTGTGTTGGCGCCGGCTGTCGTTTTCGCCTCGGCGTCGCGTGTAAGGGGGTGACGACGCGCGGTGCAGATCCCACCGCCGGGACGTCGGACCGCATTGACGCATTGGGAGATCCGCCATGAATACGATCCATCTGATCCGCAGCGGCCTGCTGCTGGGCCTGGGGCTTGCCGCCAGCGCCGCATCCGCCCAGGTCGAATACCGCAGCCTCGATCTGCAGGCGGCTTTCGGCAGTGAACTGGTGCCGGCCAAGTCCAGCGTCGAGGTGCGCTGGGAGCACCTCGGCAAGGCGCGCTTCGGCGACATCGACACCGCCGGCGCGGAGTCGCCGCTGCCCGAGGCGGGCAAGAACGCGGTCGAGGACCGCCTGAAAGCGATGTCCGCTGAACTGGACGCGCGGCACTGGGTGGCGGTCAACCTGCGCACCGGCGACGAGTACCTGGTCGAGCTGCCGCTCGACACCGCGCGCAGCCTGCGCATGCTCTCGGCCAAGGCGGGCTGGGAACAGGGCTACGAAGGCCCCGTCAGCGACCCGAGCAGTGCCCGGGTCGAGGTGCAGATGCCGCTGCTGGGCGACGCCAAGGGCTGGAGCAATGGCCACGACAGCCGCACCCGTCGCTTCGATAACACCACCTATCCCTATCGGGCCATGGGCCAGATCGGTGGCGGCCTTGACTGGGGCTGTTCCGGCACTCTGGTCGGGCGCCGCCACGTGCTGACTGCCGCCCACTGCCTGTTCGGCTGGATCGAGCAGGAAGACGGCAGCTTCGAGGGCACCTGGACCCTGGGCGGCCGCTTCCGTGCGGGCCGCGAGGGCGGCTGCAACAACGCCAGCTGCGAGCCCTATGGCGAACAGCAGGGCGTGTGGTACTACACCCCGGCCGCCTGGCGCGCCAGCCGCAACGCCTGGAACCATGACTATGGCCTGATCGTGCTGGACGGCACGCCGGGCAGCCAGACCGGCTGGCTGGGCTACGCCGCGATCGCGCAGGGTTCGCTGGAGGACTACTGCGACAAGGTGCCCTTCGGCCCCGGCTACCTCGGCGGTCAGTGCTACAACCGCGGCTATCCGGCCTGCGGCTTCAACGAGGCGCCGCTGGAATGTCGCGTCAACAACAGCCTGCAGGGCTGGGCCTACCAGGACACCAAACCCTGCGAGATCGGCAGCTTCGGCAGCAACGGCGCGGACGGCTGGGCGGCGCGTTTCTCCACCAACTGCGACCTGAGCCGCGGCCACTCGGGCTCGGCGGTGTTCACCGATGCCTGGAATGGTTCTGGGCATGTCGTGTTCGGCGTGGTCAGCACGCAGAGCTGCACGACCTGCACGCCGGGCGACGTGTACGTCAACGGCATTCGCCGCGTGACGCCGGAAGTGCTCGACATGATCGCCTACTTCAAGGCGGACAAGCCGTAAGGGTGGCTGCTGTTCGCAGGCCGGTCATCTCCGCGCAAGCAGGGATGACCGGCCACTTCGCGAGGGACATGGGTAAGTGCCTTCGCATGGCCAACAGACCGCAAGCCCGCTTACGCTCTTCCCGATTCCCGATTCCCGATTCCCGATTCCCGATTCCCGATTCCCGATTCCCG
>VFQR01000319.1_pt1 | contig 78969 bp, 72 predicted proteins | sample 3512321 | NCBI WGS metagenome assembly VFQR01 (sample SAMN10412374, study PRJNA504923) | tailings metagenome | isolation source: Relicate 3 Philex TSF1 revegetated site | place: Philippines: Tuba, Benguet | collected 2017-08-29 | reverse complement strand
AACTAACGAAAATCAGCCTCCGGCAAACCCGGAGCGGTTCAGCGAAGGGTGCCGCGATCCACATTTTCCGCTTCAATAGAGGTCAAGTTCGCGCAAGACGGACGGCCAGGCGTTAACCCGCGCCCGCGCTTTTTCGGGTTCGACCGCTGCGACGGCATGAGTGACAAGGTTCAACAAGGTTGCAAGAGGGCCGGTGCTCTCAAGGAAAGCGCCAACCTTGGTCGCGGCGTGAAAGACATAAGGCGTATGCTGCCGCGCCCAGGTGTTCAACTCATCCGTGATCACGACGACCTCGATCCCGAGTGCACGCGCCGTGCGAACGACGACCTCGGCCTCTCGGGCATAGGGCACCATGTCCACGAGGATCAACGCCCGCGCTTCATGGGCTCGACGTTTTGATGGGACCCATTCAACAAGACCAGCATCATGCGCCGAAATGAACCGCACGGACCCCCGCACGATGGAAAGACGCCGTGCAAAATCCTCGGCCAGCCCGCGCACCGTCTGGAACCCGGTCACGAAAACCTCGTCCGCCTTGAAGAGACTGTCGATCGCCTGGTCCCATTCCGGCCGGGCGATCTGCGCACCAAGGCCGAGGATGGCGTCGGCGTCGCGGCGGAGAAGCGTGCCAAGTTCACCTTCGAGGAGGCGGATGTAGCGGTCCGCAGCATGGATGTGGAGGTTGGCAGCCGCAGAGCCGATCTCGGCTTTCAACTCTGCCATGCCCTTGTATCCGATCCTTCGAAGGAACCGGCTGACGGTGATCTCGCTTACCCCTGTCTTGGCAGCAATCGAGGCCCCCGTCTCGGCAGCCAGAGTTTGTGTATTCAGCCCGAGCCACTGTGCGATGCGTGCCTCGGATTTGGTCAATGACGCTTCGACGTTGCGCAATCTTGCAGCAAGCGGTGTTTCGGACGGGTCTTGGGCGCGGGCCTCTGCATCCATGATATTGTTTACAGCAAAAATGTTGAATGTTAGCCTTCTGTCATAAACCATACACGCCTGAGTCGAGTCCGCAAAGAGCGTTCTTCGCGCCTCCCCATCAGGTCACAGACAACTGGGAGACGACGATGAAGATGTATGTGACGGGGCTCGCGCTTGCCTTTTCCCTGATGGCGGGGGCCGCTGCGGCCGAAGGGACGCTGTCGCTTTACAATTGGGGCGATTACATCAACCCCGATGTGCTCACGAAGTTCACCGAGGAAACGGGGATCGCCGTCACGCTGGACACTTATTCGTCGAACGAAGAGATGCTGGCGAAGATCCAGGCAGGTGCCACAGGTTATGACATCGTCTTTCCGTCGGTTCACATGAATGACATTATGCTGAAGTTGGGCCTTCTGGAAAAGACCGGCATCAACGAGCATCCCGATTTCAAGAACATCGACCCGGCCTTCCTGCGCGCCAAGGAAGACCCGGCCAGCGCATACTGCCTTCCCTACGCATGGGGCACGGTGGGGGTGTTCTACAACGAAGCCGTCACCGGCCCCGTGGCAACATGGGAAGATTTCTTCGCCATACCGGAAAAGACGGGCGGCAAGATTACCCTTCTGGACGACATGCGCGAGGTGCTGGCCATCGGTTTGATGACAAACGGCAAATCGGTGAACACCGGCGAACCCGCTGATGTGCAGGCTGCGACAGATTACATCCTGTCGAAGAAGGCCGCTGTATCTGCCTTCACCTATGACTCTATGGCAATGCTGTCCTCGGGCGACATCGCGGCGGCGCATTTCTTCGTGGGCGGCAACGTGTTCTTCACCGAAACGCCCGACATCAAATACGTCATCCCTGCCGAGGGTGCGACGATGTATCAGGAAAACATCTGCGTTCTGGCCAGCGCGCCGAACAAGGAGAATGCCAAGACGTTCATGGAGTTCTATCTGCGTCCCGAGATCGCCGCGCTGAACGTGGCGCAGCAGTTCAACGGCACTCCGAACATCCCGGCCAATGACCTGACGCCCGATTTCATCAAGTCGAACCCGAACATCAACGTCCAGGGCGAAACCATGGCGCGTTTGCAGATCTTCGAGGACATCGGGGCCGCGCTTCGGGTCTATGACCGGGCGTGGAACACGATCCGCACGGCGCAATAGGGCAAAGGGGCGGCCCGCGCAGGGCCGCCCGCCATGGGTGATCGGACATGACGGCACTTCTGGACATCCGCGCCGCGCGGCGCGATTTCGTGACGCCCGAAGGCGGGCGCGTCGCGGCGCTGGACGGGGTCGACCTGTCAGTGGGCGAGAATGAATTTGTCACCCTCCTTGGCCCGTCGGGCTGCGGAAAGACCACGCTTTTGCGCGCTATCTCGGGCTTCGAAGCGCTGGATAGTGGCACGATCAACCTCGAAGGCCGCGATCTTTCGGGCCTGCCCCCGTTCAAGCGGCCGGTGAATACCGTATTCCAGTCCTACGCCCTGTTCGGACACATGACCGTGGCCCGCAACGTAGGCTACGCGCTGGAGGTGAGAGGAACCCCCCGCGCGGCCCGCGAGGCCGAGGTGGCCACTGCCCTCGAAAAGGTGGGGCTGGCAGGGTTCGGTGGGCGCAAGCCTTCACAGCTTTCGGGCGGTCAGCGACAGCGTGTTGCACTTGCGCGCGCCATCATCGCGAAACCGCGCCTTCTGTTGCTGGATGAACCGCTCTCGGCCCTTGACCGCAACCTGCGCCAGCAGATGCAGATCGAGTTGAAAGCCCTGCAGCACACCCTCGGTATCGCCTTCATCTTCGTGACCCACGATCAGGAAGAGGCGCTGACCATGTCCGACCGCATCGTCGTGATGCGCGCGGGACGTATTGAACAGATCGGCACACCGCGCGAGATCTATCGTCATCCGCGCAACCGGTTCGTCGCTGAATTCATCGGCGAGACAAACCTTTTCGCCGCAACGGTGGACCGGATCGAAGGCGATCTGGCACTGGCCCGCACGGCCGAGGGTGTCGCGCTGCACCTGCCCGCCAAGGGCCGCAAGCCGGGCGAGGCGATCACCGCCATCCTGCGTCCGACCGACTTCGCCGTCGGGCCCGATGGCATCCCGGCCAGAGTGACGCGGGCGGTCTATTTGGGCAGCGACCTGCATCTGATCGTGCAGCCCGCTGCGGGCGGGCAGGAATTGCGCGTGACGGTGCGTGACGGCGCGACGGCACCCGATGCGGGGGCGATGGTCCACCTGTCCCATGATCCTGCCCTCGTCCATGTCCTTGACGGGGGCTAGAATGCGCCCGCGCCGCCAATCTGTGATCCTTGCCGTATTTCTGGCCCCCGCCACCCTGTTCCTTGGCGTGTTTTTTCTGCTGCCCCTGCTGATCATCGCGGTCTTTTCGCTGCTCGCGCCGGGACTTTATGGCGGAGTGGAATGGGCCTTCTATCACTGGAACTATGGCCGCGTGTTCGGCTGGGCCGACGGCATCATGGAGGTCTACGAGCCCGTCTATCTTCAGATCCTTGGCCGCTCCCTCTCTTTCGCCGCTCTGACTGTGATCCTGTGCTTGATCCTGTGCTATCCGGTGGCCTTCTGGGTCAGTCGCCTGCCCGCGCGCTGGAGGCTGGTGTTCCTCTTCCTCATCACCCTGCCCTTCTTCGCCAGCCTGATCGTGCGACTCTATGCGTGGCTTCTCATCCTGAAACCCTCGGGCATCCTGAACACGGTCCTGATGGCCGCGGGCCTGATCACCGAACCGCTGGAGATCCTCTACACCCCCGCCGCCGTGGTGCTGGGGATGGTCTATGTGATGATCCCTTTCATGTTCCTGCCGCTCTTCGCCTCGGTCGATAACCTTGACCGCGCGCAGGTCGAGGCGTCGATGGACCTTGGCGGCAATCGCCTGCAAACCTTCGTCAAGGTCGTCCTGCCCCAGACCCTGCCGGGCATCATGGGCGGCGCGGTGATCGTCTTCATCCCATCGGTCGGGAACTTCATCGTTCCCGACATCCTTGGCGGGGCCAAGGGGTTGATGATCGGCAACCTTGTCGAACAGCAGTTCCTATCGGCGCGCAACTGGCCCTTCGGCGCGGCGCTGTCGATGATCATCATGTCGGTCGTGCTGATCGTGCTGTTGACCGCGGTCACCCGCAGCCGGAGGGTTCAGTCATGAAAAGCCCGTTCGGATGGGTCGCGCTGACGGCGTTTTCGCTGCTGTTCTTTGCCTTCATCTATGCGCCGCTTTTCGTGATCATCGGCTATTCCTTCAATTCCAACCCGGTCAATATGATGATCTGGGAGGAATTCACGCTGGACTGGTATACCGGACTCTTCGGGCTGACCGAACGCGCGATGGATGCCAACAGCCGCGCCACCTATATCGAAAGCACCGACCAGATGCTGGCCGCGCTGCGCAATTCGCTGTTCGTTGCGGTCTTCACCACCACCATCTCCACCGTCATGGGAACGGCCACGGCCATCGCGCTAGCCCGCTATCGGTTCCGGGCGCGCAAGGTCTATGACGGCTTCCTGATGATGCCGATGATGATGCCGGACATCGTGCTGGGTATCGGCCTTTTGATCTTCTTTGTCACGCTGGGGATGCAGCTTTCGCTGATGACCATTATCATCGGGCATTGCACCTTTCTCACCTCTTACGTGTTCATCATCGTGCAGGCGCGCATGGCGGGCCTCGACCCCGCGCTTGAGGAAGCGTCTGCCGATCTCGGGGCGAGCGAATGGGTGACGCTGCGCAAGGTGCTGCTGCCGCAGCTTGCGCCCGGGATCATGGGGGGCGCACTTCTGGCCTTCGTCATCTCGATGGATGACCTCGTCATTACCTACTTCGTGTCCGGCGCGGGCGATACGACCCTTCCCGTGTTTATCTTCGGCATGATCCGCCGCGGGGTGAAGCCGGAGATCAACGCCATCGCCACACTCCTGATCCTTGCCTCCGTCGCCATTGCCGCCTTGGGCCTTTGGTTGCGCTCCAGAAAGACAGACTGACCATGACCAGACCCCGCGCCCGCGACCTCGGGCTTCCCTTTCCCGGCACACCCGGCCCGTTCAACGCGATCACCGATGTGGCGGGCGTGCAAGTGGGGTTCTGCACCCTTACAGATCCCGCGCGCTTCATGCGCACCGGCGTCACGGCCATCCTGCCGCGACTGGGGCAGGAGCCACGTCCCGTCCGCGCTGGCCACTACGCCTTGAACGGAAATGGCGAGATGACGGGCACGCATTGGATCGACGATGCGGGCTATTTCATCGGGCCGATCCTGATCACGAACACCCACGGTGTAGGCGCGGCCCATACCGGCGCAACACGCTGGATGATCGACCATTACGGCGACTGGTTCCGTGACAACCACGCCTGGGCTATGCCCGTTGTGGCCGAAACCTATGACGGTGTGCTGAACGACATCAATGCCATGCATGTTCAGCCCGAACATGCTTTGGCTGCGCTGTCGACTCTTGCAAGCGGACCGGTGCCAGAAGGGTCTACCGGTGGCGGCAACGGCATGATCTGTTACGAGTTCAAAGGCGGCACCGGCACGTCTTCGCGCCGTATCGCCCTCGACGGCAAGGACTATACCGTAGCGGCCTTGGTGCAGGCCAACCACGGTATCCGACCGTGGCTTTCGATCCTTGGCCGCCCTGTGGGAGAAATGATGCCCGAAGGCGCGCTTTACAGCGCAGAGATGGGGTCGATTATCGTCATCCTCGCCACCGATGCCCCGTTGTCCGCCCTGTCACTGCGCCAACTGGCCAAGCGGGCAGCGATCGGGATTGGCCGGAATGGCACGCCAGGCGGAAACAATTCGGGCGACATATTTCTGGCTTTTTCGACCTGCGATGATGGCCCGATGCCGCAGCTGGGCGCCGCCCTCACGCAGCGGGTCGAATTGAACTCCGAATATATCGACTCACTCTATCTGGCCGCTGTCGAGTCCGTGGAAGAAGCCGTCGTCAATGCGCTCGTCGCGGGCGAAGATGCGCCGACGTTCAAACCACTCGGCAAGATATGCCACGCGATTGAGACCGAAGCACTCAGGCGGCTGTTCCTCACGTCTTCTGTGCCCTGACCGCTTTAGTCCTCGACTGACGCGCAAACTTCTGTTGCCCTGCTTCTGGATCGTGATAAAGTTGGTGGTCTTGATTTGAACTTATCGAGTGATCTCCGTCTGGGTCTTGTGGCGAAGCGCGCCGATGCGCTTGTCGATGAACTTCGCGAGGCGGGTGGAGGCGTATGTGGTCGTGCTCATTTGATTTGCTTGAAATCTGCGCACGTCGATGTGCGATACTCCAAGAATAGCAAGAGGGCGTCTGGGGCGTTTGTGGGGGCTAAGCCGCCTCCACGCCTCCCTTGACGCCCGTAATGTAGGAGACGACGTCGTTGCCGTCCGTCTCGTCTTTTCGCAGAGAGGCGACGATCCGCCCGCGTCGGAAGACCACAATCCGATCTACCAGATCGAAAACCTGCCGCAGGTTGTGCGAGATAAGGATCAAGGGGACCCCCCGGTCCTTCAGCCCGCGGATGATGTTTTCCACCTGCGCCGTCTCCTGCACGCCTAATGCAGCCGTCGGTTCGTCCATGATCACCAACTTCGATGCAAAGGCTGCCGTCCGGGCAATCGACACACATTGCCGCTGCCCGCCCGACATGTTGCGGATCGGGTTGTCCACGTTGGGGATCTTCACCGCCGTGGTCTTGAGCGCCTCCAGCGTCCGCTCCCGCATCGCCTTGCGGTCAAGGATGCTGAATGGCCCCAGCCGGAACTTGAACAACTCCCGCCCGAGGAAAAGGTTCGACGGCACGTCCAGATCATCGGCCAAGGCCAGCGTCTGGAACACCGTCTCGATCCCCGCCTCGCGCGCCTCCAAGGGGCCCGCGAAATTCACCGGCTGCCCGTCGAACAGGATGTTGCCCGCCGTCCGCTGCTCCACCGCCGTGACCTGCCGCACGAAGGTGGATTTCCCCGCCCCGTTGTCGCCCACCACGGCCACATGCTCGCCCTCGTGCAGCACGAAATTCGCATCCTCCAGCGCATGCACGCCGCCGTAATGCTTGGTCAGGCCCCGCGTTTCCAGAATGACCTTCGGCATCTCGCTCACCCCTTTGCCCGCGCGCGCTGGCGCCATTGATCCAGCACGACCGCGCCGACGATGATCGCGCCCTTCACCATCTCTTGGTAATAGGCATCCAACCGGATCGACGTGAAGCCCGAGATGATCACTGAAAAGATCGCAGCCCCCAGCACCGTGCCCACAATCGACCCGCGCCCGCCTGCCAGAGACACGCCCCCGATGACTGCCATGGCGATGGCGTCGAGTTCATACATCACCCCCATACCGGCCTGCGCCGTCAGGTTCTTCGACGTCAGTAGGATCGCGGCCACCGCGGCCAGCATGCCGGCAATCGCATAGACCATCACCTTGTGACGGTCGACATTGATGCCCGACATCCGCGCCGCCGCCTCGTTCGACCCGATGGCATAGCTGCGCTTGCCATAAAGTGTGTATTTCATGATCAGGTGAAACAGAACGGCAAGGATAACGAAGATCACCGCCGGATTCTGCCCCTGCCATGACAACAGCCCAAAGGTCAGCCCACCCAACAGGTCGCCATTGGCAAGATTCCCATAGGTCTCGGTCGGAAAACTCACCGGCTGGCCGTTCGACCACCAACGCGCCACGCCACGTGCCGACACCATCATCCCCAACGTGGCGATAAAGGGCGGGATGCGCGTATAGGCGATCAGTAGACCGTTCACCAATCCGGCAAACAGCCCGCAGCCCAGCCCGACCACAATCGGCACTATCACCGGCAGGTCCATCGCCCAATCGCCAAAGATCGCCTTCGGGTTCGGGTTGCCATTGACCGTGGCCGTCTGGGCGAAACTCATCACGATCATCGCCGTCGCTCCGACAAGCGACCCAGACGACAGGTCGATGCCGCCGATGATGATCACCTGCGTCACGCCGATGGCGATGACCCCGATGATCGCCACCTGAAGGATCATGATGTCCAGCCGCTGCTGGTTGAAGATCGCGTCGATATTGTCGCGCGTATTGAACAGGAAGGAACCGCCGTGAATCCGGTTCAGGACTTCAAAGATAACCACGATCAGGATAAGCGCGCCGAATACATTCCATTCGGGTGCGCGGGTTCTCTTTGCCGGATCGTATTTCAGGCCTCCAAGGCCATGGGTCGCATCGGCCACGGCGTTCTCCTCCCGCTGGTGTTTTTTCGGATCATCCTGACACAACGGCATCAGGAATAAAGTGGGGCGGCGGTCATGCAGCCGCCCCTCGTGCCCGCAGGGGGATCAGTTCTTGGCCAGATAGTTGTCGATATTGGCCGGCGTCACCAGTTCGAAGGGCACATAGACCTTCTGCTCCACTGCCTCGCCTGCCGCCAGCTTCACCGCTGCCTCCAGCGCACCGCCACCCTGTGCCGCCGCGTTCTGGAACACGGTAATGTCCAACTCGCCCGCCTGCATCGAGGCCAGCGCGTCTTGCGTTGCATCAACGCCTGAGATGATGACCGAGTTCATGTCGATCCCTGCCGCCTTGATGGCCTGGATCGCGCCGAGTGCCATTTCATCATTGTTGGCCAGCACACCGTCGAAGGCTGCCCCGGTGGACAGCCAGTTGGTCATCAGGTTCTGAGCCTGGTCTCGCGACCAGTTGGCGGTCTGCTGGTCGATGACGTTCACCGTCACCGCACATTCGCCCGCTTCCATCACGTCATAATAGTTCTGCGTGCGCTGCACAGCGGCTTGGTTCGACAACTCGCCCTGCATCACATAGACGTTCACCTCGGTCTTGCCGGTGGCGGCCCACTGGTTGCACTGCTCGATGAAGCCTTGGCGCGAGGATTCGGCTTCATTCGACGCGACGAAGGCTTGATTGTCGGGCAACGTGTCCACGTTGATCGGCTGGCGGTTCACATAGACGAGGGGCACGCCCGCGGCGGCGGCAGCATCGGTCATCGCCTGCGTGGCCGAAGTGTCGACCGGGTTCACGATGATCGCATCCACGCCATTCGCGATGAAGTTGTTGATCTGGTCCAACTGCTTGGCCACGTCATTCTGCGCGTCTTGGATCTGCACCGAAAGGCCGGCCGCATCGGCCTGCGCCTGAATGCCATTGCGCAGCACGGTCAGGAAGTTGTCATCGAACAGCGCCATCGACACGCCGATCCCGTCGGCCATGGCCGTGGTCGAAAGCAGGCTCGCAAAGCCTGCTACAAAAAGAACCTTTTTCATCGTTCACTCCTCCCAGTGGTTGACTACCGCGTTCTGCGGCAGGGTGATTCAACGCTTCACCGCCCTGCCCTCCCGACAGAGACGGACGACTCGATCAGCCCATGCAAAACAGGCTGAGATAGTTCCCAGGTCCGGTCAACACATTATTGCAACCGGTTGCAAAGCAAGCTGCCACTCTGAACTACACCCTGCCAGCCAAACCCGCTCATCCCGCCTGCGCTGACAGAAAAGCCATGCTGGCTTTCAGGGCCGGGCCGGGATCGGTCAGCGCGTGCACGGATGGGGCGAAAGGTTCATACGAGATCGGACCCACAAAACCAGCCGCCCGAAGCGCGCGGATCTGCGCAACATTGCCCAAGACGTCATCGGCATCCACCAGCACACGATGCGGATCGCGCATGTCGTCCAGCGGGATCATGTCCTTCACGCCCGAGACATGGACGATCCCCGTCAGGTCCGGGAAGATCGGCCCGAACCCGGCCAGAGCATGGTGGAAAGTGTCGTGCACCATGAAATAGGTGCCCACGCCCCCTACGGCGTCAATCGCATCGGCCAAAACATCCTTGTAGCGCAGCGAACAGACGGCAAAACCCAAAGGCTCCACCATCGCCTTCAGTCCATGCGCGCGCAGCATAGGCAAAATCTCACGCAGCGCGGTTTCCGTCACCTTTCGGCTGTCGCCCCGCTCTGTCGCCACGCCATCATTGCGCGGGATCAGACTTACCGCCTCGGCCCCCGCCGCCACCGCATTCCGCATCAACGCCTCTGCCTCCGCCGCCTTGGCATCGGACCAATCGTTGAACATCTTGACCTCGGCCAGTGCCAGAAAGCGCAAGCCCTGCGCCTTGACCGCCGCACCGACCGCCGCCGGATCGGCCCCGCCGAACAACGGGCCGCCCAAGTCGTTGCGATATTCCACACCAACGCAGCCAAGCCCTGCGGCAAGATCGGCAAACGCCTCCCATCCCAGTTTCGGGGCCGTCATATGGTTCAGCGCGAAGGGCAGCATACCGAGGTTTTCCTTGATCATCCGCAGGCGGCACGTCGCTCCGCCGATCTCTCTCCCTATCGCATAATGGAATTTTCATTCCAAAGAAACGTTTTGTTGGCCCCGCCATTGTTGGGGTGCAGATTCATCGCCAGACAAACCAGATTTGACGGTTTTTCGTCAAGCTCGAGCACGTCGCAACAGGACCGAAGCGCAAAGGAACCCCTCTCAAGGTGCAGAGGTCTTGCGGCACAGAAGGCCGCGCCGATGCGACCCGGCCGATTTTGCCCGCGCAGCCTGGATCACTGCTTCAGATCGACTCGGCCACGTGCAATTGCACCGGTAGGAACACCTGACCGGCCCCAACGCTGGTCTTGTCGCGCACAGATCTTTGCATCAGGGTCAGCACCTCGCGGCACAGGTCTGGCAGCGGCGTCGCATCAACCATCGTCACCCAACCCTGCGCTAGGCCCGCGCGCGATTCTGCCGTCATCTCATTCACAACGACAGCCACCTCGCCAGGCGCACGCGCCTTTTGCAGCGCGGCGATGGCCCCCTCCATACCCCCTCCCGCAACAAAGATGCCGCGCAGATCGGGATGGCGGTTCAACAGGTTCAACGTCGTCTCATAGGTCAACTGGCGCGTTTCAAGGTTCACGATCGTTTCCAATACCTCAAGATCAGGCCGCTCCTCGCGCAGATAGGCGCGAAAGCCCGTCTCGCGCAGGTCGTGCCCGTGCCAGCGCGCGCCCCCCACAAAAATGGCCACTTTGCCCGCGCCCTTCACCGAAAGCGAGATCATCCACGCCGCCGTCCGCCCGACCTTCAGGTTATTGAGCCCAACATACCCCGCCCGCACCCCCTGCGCGAAATCCGAAAGCAGCGCAAAGACCGGGATGCCCTTGTCCTTCACATCCTCCACCGCTGCCGTGATTTCGGGATGGTTCACCGCCGTCGCCGCGATGACGTCGCATCGCCCTGCCATCCCGCGGATCAGCCCCGCAACCTCGCTTGGCGATTGGCTGGCGGCAAACTCCAGAACAAGCTGCCCTTTCACGCCATGCAGTTGCGCCACTGCCGCGCGAAATGCGTGCGCCATGTTCTGATAGAACTCCTGCCCCTGCTTGTGCAACAGCACCCCGAAGCGGATCGTCGTCACCGCGCCCGGCCCATCCCCCGTCAACCGGGCCGCCGCCGGATGCCCGATGCGCAACGCCGCTTCCAGAACCGCAGCGCGGGTCGCAGCGGCAACCGCCTCGCGTCCATTCAACAACCGGTCAACGGTCGCCACCGAAACCCCTGCCGCTGCCGCCAGCGCGGCCATGCCCGGACGTCTTGCCATGGATCACCTGATGTTTTTTCGTCAAACCTATCCAGAACTATGACGAAAACTCTGGATCGTCCAGCATTCCATCTTTCACCTTTCGGAACGATCATTCTACTCTATCGCCAAGTGCGCTGTCTGCGCGCCCGTTGCTGGAGGGATGACATGGTCAAACGAGATTACAGCCTTCTTGGTCCCGATGGCGCCCGCGCCGTAGAAACCGGCCTGGCCGCGGCCGAGTGGTATCACACAGACGTCCCCCGCAAGGTCATGAAAGAATTGATGCAGCGGTCGGATCAACCCGCGATCCGCGACACTATCATCCTCTACGGCTGCATGATCGCCTTCGCTGCCGGGGGCATCACCCTGTGGGGCACATGGTGGTGCGTGCCGTTCTGGTTGGCATATGGCGTGCTCTACGGGTCTGCCTCGGACTCGCGGTGGCACGAATGCGGCCATGGCACGGCCTTCAAGACACCGTGGATGAACAATGCGGTCTATGAAATCGCGTCCTTCATGATCATGCGCAACTCCGCCACATGGCGGTGGAGCCATGCCCGCCACCACACCGACACCTACATCGTGGGCCGCGACCCCGAAATCGCGATCATGCGCCCGCCCGCCTTTGCCAAGCTGATCGGGGCCTTCTTCGGCATACCCGACGTGATAGACTTCTTCCCTCGCATGATCCGTAACGCCCTTTCTGGCCCAACGGCGGAAGAGCGGACCTTCGTCCCGCAATCGGAATGGGGCAAGGTGCAGCGCGTGGCGCTGATCTACACCGCGATCTACGCCGCAACCTTCGCCACGGCGATCTGGATGCAGTCCGTCCTGCCGCTCATGCTCATCGGCCTCCCCCGCATGTATGGCGCATGGCACCACGTCATGACCGGCCTGTTGCAACATGGCGGGCTGGCGGACAACGTGATCGACCACCGGCTCAACAGCCGCACGGTCTATATGAACCCGATCAGCCGCTTCATCTATTGGAACATGAACTACCACGTGGAACACCACATGTTCCCGATGGTCCCCTACCACGCACTTCCGCGTCTGCATGAGACGATCAAGCACGATCTGCCCGCCCCCAACCGCTCCATCGCCGAGGCATTTGCCGAGATGTGGCCCGCCTTGCGCCGCCAGCTTGCCTATGAGGATTTCTTCCTTCGGCGCGACCTGCCCCCCACCGCGAAACCTTATCGCGAAGATTTCCACCGCGCTGCCTTGGGCGACTTGCCCGAAGCCGTCCCCGCCGAATAAGGACAAGAAGATGCCCCAATGGATCCGCGCCTGCGCCGCTGCTGATGTCGACGAAGAGGATCTGATCCGCTTCGACCATGGCGGGGCGACCTATGCCATCTACCACTCGCCCGAAGGCGATTTCTTCGCCACCGCCGGCCTCTGCACGCATGAGAACGTGCATCTTTGCGATGGCCTCGTCATGGGCCACCTGATCGAATGCCCCAAGCATAACGGCCAGTTCGATTACCGGACCGGAGAGGCGAAACGAACACCCGTCTGCGTGAACCTGCGCACCTTCCCGATCAAAGTCGAAGGGTCCGACGTTTTCATCGAGGTGCCCTGATGGCAAAGCGCCTGACCGTCCGTGACCTTCTCGACCAGCGCGGCAAGCACCAATTCGCCATGCTCCGCGTCGAAACGCTGGAAGAGGCCGAAGCGGCAGAGCGCGCGGGCGTTGAACTCCTATCCGTGCCTCCCACCATGATCATGGACCGCCGCTTCCGCGAAGCCGCGCCGAGTGCCTTCGCCTTCCCCGGCGACAATTTCTACGAAATCGGCGACACCGCCGATTTCCTGAAATGGGCTTTCCCGCTCTACAAACATGGCGCGGACGGCTTCTACTGTTCCGGCTCCCTCCAGACCATCCGCGCCATGGCGGATCACGCGCTTCCGGTCTGCGGCCATGTCGGGCTGATCCCATCCAAGCGCACATGGACCGGCGGCTTCAAGGCGGTCGGCAAGACGCTGGAAACCGCGCAGTTGGTCTGGCGGCAGGTCAAGGCGCTCCAGGATGCCGGTGCCTTTGCCGTCGAGATTGAGGTCGTCCCCCACGCAATCACGCAGGCCATTGCCGAAAGGACGGGCCTTTTCCTCATCTCAATGGGCTCAGGCGCAGCGGGCCATGCGCAGTATCTCTTCTCCGACGATGTGCTGGGCCAGAATCGGGGCCACATCCCGCGGCATGCCAAGGTCTATGCCGACTTCACGGCCGAACAGGATCGGCTGCAAAAGATGCGGATTGCGGCGATGTCGGCTTTTTCCAAGGACGTTCAGTCTGGGACCTACCCAGAACCGAAACATCTCGTCGAAAGCGAAACCGAGGTCGTCGATGCATTCCGCGACTGGCTGGATGGGGAAGGCAGATAAATAAGCCAGATACGGGTCGGAGGGATGCAGTAGCCGGTAAATGGCACAGAAGGATGTGAGCCGAGCAGAACGGCAGCCAAGGGCCGATCTCACTATCTGACTTGCTCGGCCACTCGGACACTCGGACACTCGGACACTCGGACACTCGGACACTCGGACACTCGGAAATTGTGTCCGAGTGCCCGAGTTGGCAAGCCGAACCTAAATCGTCAGCCGATCTTCCCAGACCGTGTAGTAGCGCTGCCTGCCATGGATCGGGTGCATGGCCTTGCGCATCAAGTTCTCACCGTCGCCCTGCATCAGCACCCCAGCGTCACGGAGTGCACGGGCCGCGTCACGGCCAGTTGAGTCGGGAAAGATCAACTGCCAGGTCGATGCCGGAAACAAGAGATACGGGCCGCTCCGCCAGGCTACTGTATCCGTCTTATCAGCTTCGTCAGCATCGATCCCAGCAATCAAATCAGCGTTGGTAGTGACGTAGGCGCACAGCTTTTCGATAATCGGTTCGGCCAATTCCTGCGGACCATCAAGTTCAGCTTCGTGCCACGCATCGAAGACCCGGATGGCCGCCTTCAGCACTTCGAGGGGTGTCCACCCGGTCAGTCCCCACTTGGTGGCCAACTCTCCGGCCAGCGCAATCAAGGCGAAGCGCTCGGCAGCACGGCGCTCCAACCCGCTGACCGGCGGCCGAACCGCTGCGAGGATCTGAGCACAGTAGCGGTCATGCAACTTACAAAGCGTGTTCCGATATTCTTCGGTGGGCTTCTCGATCAAGATCCGAACGAACGCAGGTCCTACGCTTCCGTAATGGACCCCAGTCGCACGCTTCAGTCCGTCCGAGAAGCTTGCAGCATCAGGGGCACCATGAAGCTCGTCAAACGCACCGTGGCGCTGCGCGTTGGCGGCAATATCGAGGAGCCGGATCTTCTGGCCGTCCATATGCTTCTGCCCTGCCTCGGCCAATTTACGCGCGATGGACAACTCACCGGTCGACAGGATTGCCAACCGCCAACGCCTCGACAGACTGGCCTCCTGCTGCAAGTTCATGCGGTTTTTGCCGGTGCCGTTGGCGAGGCTGTAGACGACATCCTTGAGCTGCTTGCCGTCGACTTCTCCCAGTTCATCAAGGGCAAGGAAGGTGCCATTCAGCGAGCCCGCAAGAACTTCAAGTCCGTTGGAAGTCGCCCGCCATGTCGAGGACATCCTCGGACTCCCCCAGACCGAAGTTGCAACCCGCAACGCAGTAGACTTGCCCTGCGAAGACGCTCCCCGCAGATGAAGGCCACCACCAAGATCGAGATCGAGGTAGTCCATCAGCGGCCCGGAGAGCGCGGTAGATACTGACAACAGAAGGATGTCGTTCTGCGAGCACTTCGTGCCGATTGCTTCCCGCCACTGTTCGGCTGTGCCTGCGTCCATGACTTCTTTGGCGACCGGGGAGGCGTTGAAGTTAACGGGCACGACGTCGAGGCTACCGATGCCCCTGCCGTCACCAAGGACGAAGGCCGTCTTATCTGCATCGACCCAGCCGGCTCTGTCAGTCGAGACCTGAGTCTTCGGAGGTGCACTGCTGAGCAGGAAGTCACGAAGTTTGTTCTTGCTGGACGGTGCACTGTGAATGCGCAGACCCACGCTGACCAGCCGGCGCAGGACGCGACTCCAGCCCGAAACGATGTCGGCGTCCAAGATCGCTTCGCAATGGACGGTGCCATCGCTGTCCGTAACCTCTACGATACGGCCCCAGCCGGTTCCGCGGGTGTCCCGAAACCGGGCAAGCACGCGGAGAGGAGAGCAAAGCCAAGTTTCGACATCATCCGGCCCAATTGCTGCAATGCCGGCAGACGTGCAAGAGTAGCCGATAGGAACCTCCCCGATCGAGAATCGTTCGGTTTCGGATGCGCAAAGAGGCGCAGCATGTTGGTTGGTGAGCATTGTGTCCCCCTCAAGCAGCATCAAGGGCCGCGTCAAAGAAGAAGGAGCCGCTGAGGTCGATATCCAATATCAGTCCCGCGCGCAGCGAGGCTTCATATTCTTCGACCTCTGCGACCTTCCAGCGCGCGGCGCTCCCTCCCGGATGATACGGTTTCGGAAAGCTACCCTTGCGGCACCAGCGCCAGATCGTATCGACAGAGACACTGAAGCGGGCGGCAACCTGGTCGACGGGGATGTAGAGGGTTTCAGGCGGGAGGGGTCTGTTCATGACACTGTCCTTGGAAAATGGAGCTGTGTCAGGCCGGAGCCTAACTGTGTATACTAATAGCTACGCCGCGCCGGGTTGTTCGTGGATCGCGGTCCCAAAATGAGCAAGTGCTTACTTCGGGCGATTCTGTGGCAGTTGCGCAACGGCTGATACTGGTGCCCATTTCTGAAGACATTGAACTCGCCGAGGAGAGCGGGCGCGTGTCAGCACAAATATCCTTTTGTAACCCAGATGGAACCCAGCCCAAAATGCTTGTCGGCAGCGATCTGTGAACGCTTCACCTTGTGCTGTATTTTCAATGATTTAAGTGGTGCCCAGAGCCGGAATCGAACCAGCGACACGCGGATTTTCAATCCGCTGCTCTACCAACTGAGCTATCTGGGCACCGTATCGAAAGGGCGCTGCCTTTCGGGTGGGCGGGTGATACGTCAGGCGGGCGGGGCTGTCCAGTGGGTTTCGGCAGAAAAATCCGTCCCGCCGCCACCCGCAGGGACACCCCTCAGTTCGGCCGCTTGCGCGGTGGCTCCGGGGGGGGGGGGCGACCTCCGCCTCGGGCAGGTCGCCCTCCTCTGCCGGCTCTGCCGGGACCGCATAGCCCCCCGTCAACCACCGCCCCAGATCCACATCCGCGCAGCGCCGCGAGCAGAAGGGGCGATACGCCGCCGCGACGGCCTTGCCGCAGATCGGGCAACTCATCCCCTGCCACCCAGCACCTCGGCCAGCGGCAGCCGGTCCCGCTTGCGCGTCAACTCATACAGCCCCAGCGCCGTCCAGCCCGCCAGATGCGTCTCGGCCCCTTCCGCCCGGAACGCGGCCTTCATCACCTGGTCCAGCGTGCCGCGGTCCTTCTTCGGCACGGGCGCGAAATCCACCACCACCTGCCCCCCCAAGCCCCGCAACCGCAACTGCCGCGGCAATTCCCGAACTGCGGCCACATTGGCCTTCAGCGCCGCGGCAGGCGACGTATCCGCCCCGGTATTCACATCCACCGCCACCAGCGCACGGGTGGGTTCCACCATCATATGCGCGCCGCCGCCCAGATCGACGCGCGGCCCGCGCAGCGCGTCGATCATCTCCCAGACGCCATGCGCGTCGAACCCGCCTTCCACCACCTCATCCGGCGCAGGCTCCGCCCAGTCGCGCCAGGCCGCCTCATGCGCCCCCGGCCCATCGACCAGCAGTTCCGGCCCCCCCGCCAGATCGGCCACCACGGCGGCGGCCATGTCCTTCATCGCCAGGATGTCCTCGGCCACCGCCGCCTCATCCTCGCCTTCCGCCGCCGATCGCAGGATCAACCCATGATCCGCCGCCGCGCCCGCCATCGCCTCCTCGGCCAGCGTTTGCAGCCCGGCCCGCGCCTCTTCATCCCGGATGCGGCGCGAAATGTTGATCCCCGGCGCCCCCGGCGTGACGATCGCCCAGCGCGACTTGAACAAAAGTCGCGTCGTCACCGGCACAGCCTTGCCCGGTTCCGCAGGCCCCGTCACCTGCACGATGATCCGCTGTCCGGGCGCCAGCCCCGACACCTGCCGCAGGAAACCCGATCCCTCGGGCAGCTTCACGAACATGCCGCCCTGCCCCTTCACGGGCCGGTCCGCCACCGCGCGATAGATCGCGCCGGGCAGCACCACATCCTCGGGCGGGTCGATCAGCAGGTCTTCCAACCGCCCGTCCACGATCAGCGCCGCCGCATCGCGCCCGCCCACCTGGTCCAGACAGACCACACGCCCCTTCATCCCTGCCTCCAAATAGGATAGCCCGCCGCCGCCAACAGCGCCGCCGTCTCGGCCAAGGGAAGCCCGACAATCCCGGTGAAACTGCCGGAAATCCACGGGATGAACGCCCCCGCCGCGCCCTGGATGGCATAGCCCCCCGCCTTGCCCTGCCATTCGCCGCTGGCCAGATAGGCGTTCAGTTCCACATCCGACAGCCGCTTCATCTTGACCGCGCTCACGCTTTCCCGCGTCCAGACGCGATCGCCCCGGCGCACCGCCACGGCGGTAATCACCTCATGCCGCCGCCCGCCCAGCGCCAGCAGGAAGGCCGCCGCCTCCCCCGCATCCGCAGGCTTGCCCAGGATGCGGCGGCCCAACGCCACAGTGGTATCGGCGCACAGCACAATATCGTCTGGCCCACAGGCCACCGCCGCCGCCTTCTCGCGCGCCAGCCGCGCCGCATAAGGCCGGGGCAATTCGCCCCTGACCGGGTCTTCGTCAATGTCGGGGGGTAAAATCGCATCGGGCACGACGCCGATCTGCGCCAGAAGTTCCCTCCGGCGCGGGCTGCCCGATCCCAGGATCAGCTTCACTTGAAACGGTAATTGATACGGCCTTTGGACAGGTCGTAGGGCGTCATCTCCACCTGCACCTTGTCGCCCGCCAGAACGCGGATGCGGTTCTTGCGCATCTTGCCTGCCATCACCGCGATCAACTCATGGCCGTTATCCAGTTCGACCCTGAATGTCGCGTTCGGCAGGAGTTCCTTCACGACACCCGGGAATTCGAGGATATCTTCCTTGGCCATGTTCACTCCAAATAGGTTTGCGGCCCGCAAGCAGGGCTCGCGGGCTTCGGGCATCGGTAATGCGCCTCTGCGCCTGAATTTTCAAGGGGTAATCGCATCGCCCCCCTGCGACAGGCGGCGCTCAGACCAGAAGCACGTCGTCGCGCAGCGCCGCCACCGTGCCGACCCCGATCACCGACAGCACATCGCCCCCGCCGAAATCGAACACCACCCGATCGGCCAGCGCCGTCGCCACCGCCCGCAGCGCCGCCCAGCCCGCACCAGACCCCGCACCTGCGGGCAGCAGCCCCGCCTCGATCCGCAGCGTATCGAGGTCGTCCTGAAAATCGGTGACCACATCCCGCCCGCCGCCAAAGACAAAGACATCCGCCCCCGCGCCCCCTGTCAGCCGGTCATCCCCCGCCCCGCCGATCAGAAGGTCGCGCCCCGCCCCGCCATCCAGCCGGTCCCGCCCCGCCGCGCCCGACAGGCTGTCCTGCCCGCCATTGCCGATCAGCCAGTTCGCCGCCCCGTTGCCGGTAATGCGGTCATTGCCCTGCCCCGCGACGAAATTCTCGATCACCGTGCCGCGCGCAATGAACAGGTTGCCCACACCCCCCATCACGCTCGACCGTGCTTCCGCGACCAGCGTCACGACCTGATCCGACCGGTCCCCCGCCAGCCGGATCGTGTCGCGCCCGCCCTCGTCGAACAGGGTGAAGGCCAACCCCGCCAGCCCCGAACCGCTGCCCGTCGCATCGGCAAGGAACGCGCCCAGGGAATGCGTCAGCGTCGTCCCTTCGCCCCAGACCGTATCGCCCGCCGTCGCCCCGCCCTGCGGCGCGCCGTACAGGCGCTGGATCGCCACGATATCCGCCCCCATCGGCGTCAGCAGCGTGGCATAGCGTGACGGGTCGTTCGGGTTCCGGTCCTGATCGAAATAGGACATGACCGAAACCGACCAGCTGTCATTGGCAAACAGCGCATCGCGGGGAAAGACGGCCCCGCCATTGTATCCCCCCTGATGGCCCAGCCCGAGGGCATGGCCGATCTCGTGGATATAGGTCTGGAAACTGTAGCTGGCATATCCGGTGCCATAGGCGGCCAGCCAATCCGTGCCCACATTCACCCGCGACGACAGGATCACCCCCTGCCAAAAGGACGAACTCGCCACCGCCCCCCGCATGGCATCGTCAAAGGTGATGTCGGCAGAACCCGTGGCCGCGCGAAAATCAATGTTGGCCACCATCTCCCAGGCCTCCATCGCCCAGATCGCCAACCGCCGCCCCGCCGCCGTCAGGCCCGAGATGTCGTAAGTGATGATGGTGTCGCCCGTCACGTCAAAGGCCCGGGGGCCGGTTCCCGCCGCGCGCCAGTAGCCTTCGATCAGGTAATCCGCCAGCACATCCAGACTGGCCGGCCCGGTCGCCGCGGCCATCTCGCCCGCATCCCCGCGCGGCGCGGCAAAGCCGCAGGCGCCGTCGATCATCGCAGCCATACACATCGTGCACATGGGTCACTCGCATCAGGGCGGGCCAACAGCGGCCCGCCGCACCTGTGCCGGAAACCTAGCATGCGGCAGAGGCATTGCAATTCCCGGCTGCGCTGCGCTCCGGCCCCCGCACTCAGGCCCCCGCACTCAGGCCCCTGCCTCAGGCGCGCACCTCAGGCCCGCGCCACGCGATCCGCCTGTTCGTCCCAATGCAGATGGTTCAGCACCCCGCCATCGCGCCGCACCGCATGCACCGCCGCAAGATCCACCTCCGCCACTGCCCAACCTGGCGCGTTCAGCGCCGTCTCGGTGAAAATCCCCGTGGGCGGAAAGCCCCGGTCTGGCGGGCCATAGATCGCCGCCGCGCCCACGTTCTCATCCACCGCCGGGCACCATTCCGCCAGCCCGACCGTGGGGGAATGCACCGTGATGCACTGATTCTCCAGCGCCCGCGCCATCGCGCCCACCCGCACCCGCGTGAACCCCGCCAGCGTATCGGTGCAGGACGGCACAAGGATCACCTCCGCCCCCGCCTCCGCCATCCGCCGCGCCAGCAACGGAAACTCGCTGTCATAACAGATCAGCACCCCGATCCGGCCAAGGGGGGTGTCGAATACCGGCAGCCCCGCCCCCGGCTCCACGAACCACGTCTCGCGCTCGAACCGCGTCATGATCTGCTTGTCCTGATGGCCCACAATGCCCTCCGGACCATACAAGGTCGCCCGGTTCACCGGCCGCCCCCCCGCCACCGGATAGACCGGCCCCGACGCACCCAGGATATGCACCCCATGCGCCGCCGCCAGCCGCAGATGCACCGCGTCCACGGCATCGCGCCACCGCGCCACCTCGACCAGCGCCCGCTCCAGATCGGCCGCCACCGCCGCCCCGCCCAGCGAGGCCAGCTCCATCGCGCCATATTCCGGGAACACCAGCAGGTCCGCCCCCTGCGCCACCGCCGCCTCTACCCAGGCCGTGACCTTCGCCTCATAGGCGGCGAAATCGTCCAGAAAATCCAATGGATAGGCAGCAGCGGCAATGCGCATCACGACAGTCTTTCCCTTCTTCGCAACAGCACCCCACCCTGCCCCCGCCCCCTCGGCAAGGCAAGCCCCGCGCCGCGCCGCAATCACATGGCGCGGATCAGACGGAACCGGGGCCACCATGAACAAGGGCCGGTACGGGGCGCATTCCCCGTCCCGGCCCCTGCCCGGCTCAACTGTTGCTTAATGCTTACGGGCAGCGCGCTACATAGCGGCGACCCAGCGAATCCTGATACACACAGTCATTCGGCGTGTTCGCCCGGCCGATCAGGTTGCCCGCAACCCCGCCCACGGCGGCGCCGACGATCGCGCCCTGGACACGGTCATCGGACCCCGACACCGCAGCGCCAAGCACCGCACCCGTCGCGGCCCCGCCCAAAGTCGCCTGATCCGTCGGCGTGCAGGCCGCGACCCCAAGGCCAAGAATCGCCACAAGCATGGTCTGTTTCATCGAAATACCTCGATTGGAGAGCATCATCATATGTAACCTCCTAACTGACATCCGGTTCCCGCGCCGCGCCCCGCCTTTCGACGAAATGCCCGCGATCCCGGACAGAGGGCCACTATATCCCCACCGCCCCATCTCGCAACAATCCGCCCCGATCCGCCCCGAAAACCGCCCATTTCCCGCCGATCCGCCTGAACGGCGACACAAGGCCTCATCGGTTCCGCCATGCCGACAGCCGGCAGGGCTAGGGTGTCCGCACGCAGCGCACGCGGTTCTCGCCCGCCCCGAGCCCCATCATCCAGACCCCGCTTCCCGCATCCAGACCGACAACCCAGATGTGATAGGGCGTCACCAGCGAAGAGGTATAGAAACTTCCCCCCAGAAGCCCGTGATCCGGGTTCGAACCGGCACCCTTCAGGATGCTTTCCATCTCGTCCCGTGCGGGCAGATACCAGTCGTCATGCTCATGCGCGACCAGGTTCTCGCAATGCATGACGGCCTTGTATTCATCATAATTCCCGTTGAATTCCTTCAGCTTGGCGTTCAACCCCGCGATAAAGGCGGCATTCGCCTTGCCCGTCGCGCAACTGCCACCCCTGGCCTCGGGCGTCTCGCACAGCGCGATTCCCACGTCCTGATAGGTCGGCCCCCAGCCGGAGGAACCCGCGTCATATCCCGCGCCGTCCGCCGCCGCCACATACATGGGCTTGCCGTCATCCGGTGACGGGCCCGCAAGGATCGTCCCGTCGGAACAGACCGCCCCGACGGCTTCGCAACCTTCCGCTACCGGATTGGATACCGGCACCTGTGGCGCCACCGGCCGGCTGGCATAATCGTCAACCGTGCTGCAATAGGCAAAGGCGCGGGCCCCACCCACTTCCGTCCCGCGCTCTGCCATGCAGTGACAGGCCTTCTCCACGCCAAGCCGCAGCACGAATTCATCACGGCCATGCACCCTGCGGCACAGATCGAAAGCCGCCTCATACCGCCCTTCGGGATTGGCACAGTCGAATTCGCTGTCGGCCACAGCCCGGTTGAGCAGGGTATAGACATGCAGATCCGGCTGCGCATCCCAGGCCAGCGCCGCCTTGTCCGCAACGCAGCCGCATTTCAACCGGCTGGCCGTGTCGCGATGCCCTTCACACAGTTCCAGCACCCGGCTGCGGGCTTCCGCCGCCGTCGCATAGCGCCCCTCCTGAAGCAGCGCCGCCTGCGGCGCATCGGCCACAACGGGCGCGGCGGGGGCATCGGGCGCATCGGGAACCGCAGCCGCTGTGATCCCGTAATCATGCAGCCTTTCGCTGAAGTCATGGTTGAACAGCGCAAACTCGACGAAATTCACGGTCGCCGTGCGCAGATCGGGATGGATCTCCGACACCTCGACCACGGCCACGGCCTGCACGATCCTCCCCTTGCCCCAGGGCGCGGATGCCTCCAGCCGCGCATAAAGCGCATCCGCTTCGGCCTTCGACATCGGCCAGTAGCGGCCCGTCTCGACCAGGTCATCCGTGCCCTTCGGCACCAGGAAATCGCTGTAATGGGTGTTGCGCAGGTAATTCGGCCCGCGCGGGATCTGCACCGCAGACTCCCGCTCGATATAGAACCCCAACGGCCCCTGATCCGCGATCATCAGCCGGAACGGCGCCTTAGGCGCAAGCGCGATCATGCTCTCCCGACATGCCGCCACAAAGGCCGCCTGCGTCGCGGCCCGCTCCTCGGGCGTCGCCCCCCTGAACTGCCCGTTGGGGATGAACGCCTCCCGCGCCGGGGTTCCGGGGCGCAGAATGTCCTGCGCAAGCGCCTGTGCAAATTCCACCGGGTTGCTGATGCGCGTCTCATCCACCAATTGCGGCGATGCCGCAAAGGCCGCAAGGCGCATCATCACCTTGCCATGCGGGCTGGCCTCGCCCACGACCAGCGTTCCGTCCACTTCGGTGACACGCAGCGCCGCGCGGATCTCGTCTGCCGAAGGGCAATCCTGCGCGGCCGCAGCCCCGCCCAGCACAAGCACCGCAGCCCCCCGCAGGACAGCAGACAGCAATCCCGTGACCATCCGCTTCCACGCCATCGAATCGCTCCCGCGCCGGTTCGGGGGGAGTGTAGATCACGGTCGCGCGAAAATCTTAGCAATCATGAACGGCTCCAACCGGCAACCCGCAGGAAACAACACCCCGCGCCGCCGTCAAACCCGATCACACCGCCCGCATCCAGAATTGCAGCGGCTTCACCGTCTCGCCCGCCTCGCCGATATCCTTCCAGGAAAACTCTGCCACCACCCCCGGCAGCGGCGCATATCCCCGCCCGCGCCAGAAGGCATCGTTGGTGCGATAGGTGGCAGGCCGCAGCGGGTGATCCTCGGGCCGCATCACGGAACAGAAGGCCACATGCGTCCGCCCCAGGGCCCGCGCGTGATCCTCCCGCAGGTCCAGGAACCGATGCCCGATCCCCTTGCCCCGGTATTCCGGCAGAAGCACCGATTCCGCGCCATAGAGGATGTTCTCCAACGCCACCCCCCGCCCCGCAAAGGGCGCCGCGAACTCGCCTGCGTGATCCTCCATCGGGGTGGATGTCGATGCCCCCACCAGCACATCGCCAAAGAACGCCCCCACCAGAAGCGCACCGGGACTGTCGCGATAGGTCGCCAGATACTGCCGCTCGTATTCGATCGACCCGTCGTAAAGATAGGGCCAATCCCGGAACACCGCGATCCGCAGCCGCGCCACATCGTCCAACGCCGCCTCCAGCGCCACGCCCCGCAATGCCCGCACGGTGATCCCCTCGGGCAGATCGCGCGTCATGCGGAAACCTGCCGGATCCAGTCGTTCAGGTTGTAGAAGGTCGTCACCCGGGCGATCTTGCCATCCCTGATGTCAAAGAACCCCCCCGCCGGTAGCACATAGCGCTGCCCCTTCGCCTCGGGCAGGCCCGGATCGGTCTGCAGATATTCGCCATGCACCACGAATTCCGCCGCGCCCCGCGTGCCCTCGTCATTGGCAAAGATCACCAGACCTTTCAGCTCCTCGCGATAGCTCACGCCCATATGCGAACAGAACTCCGCGAATTTCGCGCGCCCCCGCCGAACGCCGCCCTCATTCACCCGATGCTCCACATCCTCGGCCACGCAATCCAGCATGCCCGCCGCATCCCCCGCATTGAAGGCCGCATAATAGCGCCCGATCAGGGCGATGGCTTCCGTCCGGCTCATTTCGTCTGTCCTTCTTCCAACGGCGGCCCGAACCGCGCGATCATCCGGTCCCTGATCTGGTCCCGCGCCTGCCGATACGCCGCCAGCTTCGCCTCGCGGCTTTCGCCGAGGCCCGTGGGATCAAGGATCGGCCAGTATTCTACGTCCAGATGATAGAACCGGGTCAGCTCCAGCGCCGTTCTCTGGCTCGCGGGCGACAAGGCGACGATCAGATCGAACTGGCTCAGATCATCGCCCCATTCCTGCATCTCCTCGAAACTGCGCGACCGGTGCCGGCTCAGCTCGATCCCCAGCTCCTTGCAAACGGCGATGGAAAACCCGTCCACCTCCATGTCGTTCCGCACACCCGCCGATTGCACATAGGCCCGCTGCCCATACATCTGCTTCATCAACCCTTCGGCCATCGGCGACCGCACGGCATTGTGGTCGCAGCAGAACAGCACCGATGTCGGAAACTCTTCTGCCAAGATCAGCCCCAGTGCAGGACGCAGATCAGCGTGAACAGCCGCCGCGCGGTATCGACATCCACCTCGGCCTTGCCCTCCAGCCGCTCCTGCAACACCCGCGCGCCTTCGTTGTGGATGCCCCGCCGCGCCATGTCGATCGCCTCGATCTGGCTCGGGGGCAGGCGTTTCACCGCTTCGAAATAGCTCTCGCAGATCTGGAAGTAATCCTTCACCACCTGCCGGAACGGCCCGAGGCTCAGGTGAAACTCCCCCACCTTCTCGCCCGCCTCCGACCCGATGTCGAACACAAGCCGCCCCTCGCGGATCGCGAGGCCCAGCCGATACGGCCCGGATGGCACCTCCCGCCCATCGCGCACCGGCAGCGCAAACGAGTTCTCCTCCAAAAGGTCAAAGATCGCGACCCGCCGTTCCTGCTCGATCTCCGGCGTCGGCCGCGCCAACCCCCTCTCGTCAATCTCGATATGGCAGATGCGACTCACACCCCACCCCCATTCAGCCGATCCAGCCGCGCCCGCACGCTCAACCCATGCGCCTGCAAGCTCTCGGAAATCGCCAACCGCTCCGCCGCCGGGCCAATCGCCGCCACGGCTTCCGGCGTCATCCGCGCCATCGTCGTCCGCTTCATGAAATCCAGCACATTCAACCCCGAAGAAAACCGCGCCGACCGTGCCGTGGGCAGCACATGGTTCGGCCCGCCCACGTAATCGCCAATCGCCTCCGGTGTCCACGCCCCAAGGAAGATCGCCCCCGCATGGGGGATCTTCGCGGCCAGCGCCTCCGGCTCCGCCACCAGCAATTCCAGATGCTCCGGCGCGATCCGGTTGGCCAGCACCGCCGCCTCGCCCATATCGCGCACCACGATCACCGCGCCATTGTCGCGCCAGCTTGCGCCCGCAATCGCCCGCCGCTCCAACGTCTCCAGCCGCTTCTCCACCGCCGCCGCCACCGCCTGCCCGAATTCCGCATCCGTGGTGATCAGGATGGACTGCGCGCTTTCGTCATGCTCGGCCTGTGACAGCAGATCCAGCGCCACCCAATCCGGGTCATTCTCCGCATCCGCAATCACCAGTATCTCCGACGGACCGGCGATCATGTCGATGCCCACCCGCCCGAACACCCGCCGCTTCGCCGCCGCCACATAGGCGTTGCCCGGCCCGGTGATCTTGTCCACGGGTGCAATCGTCGCCGTGCCATAGGCCAGCGCCGCCACCGCTTGCGCCCCGCCCACACGGTAAACCGCATCCACCCCCGCAATCCGCGCCGCGAGCAGAACCAGCGGGTTCACCACCCCCCCCGGCGTCGGGCAGGTCACGACCAGACGTTCCACCCCCGCCACCTTGGCCGGAATGGCATTCATCAGGACAGAGGAGGGATAGGACGCCAGCCCCCCCGGCACATACAGCCCCGCCGCCGAGACGGGCGTCCAGCGCCAGCCCAGCGTCGCGCCGCTCGCATCCGTCCAGCTTGCATCCTCCGGCACCTGCCGCGCGTGATAGGCGCGGATGCGTTCGGCGGCCAGTTCCAGCGCCGCCCGATCCTCCGGCGACACCTTGGCAATCTCCGCCTCGATCTCATCGTCCGAGAAGGCGAGCCCCTCCGCCGACACCTCCAGCCGGTCAAACCGCGCCGTCAACTCGATCAGCGCCGCATCCCCCCGCGCCCGCACATCGGCGATGATCGCGGCCACCGCCTGATCCACGTCCTCCGCCTCTTCCCGCTTCATCGACAGAAGCTGCGCGAACTCCGCCTCGAAACCGGCATCGCGGGTGGACAGGAAAAAGGTCATGGCGGCACTCCCAAAGGTCCGCCCCATCTAGCGCGGCTCCGGGGTTCGCTCAACCCGCGCGCAGCCGGTTTCTGACCCAGAAACCGGAACGGAATTTGACACAAATTCCGAAGGTGTCTCGCGACACCTTTTCCGCGGAACGGATAGCGGTCAGACCGGACTCTTGCGCTTCGACTGCGAACCGCTCCGCAACAGATCTGGCCTTATCCTGTTCGGCTACTGGACCTAACACCAAACCACCCCCAGATTTGGCACTGCACAGCACCAGCCCACCCAAATCCGCGAAACGCTGTGCGCCCGCGCACCCTTAACCAAGGCGCGCATCTCTACCCTCTCCAAACTTGTATGCACACCCGTCTGCACTGGCGTGCTGCACCGGCATCTGTACAGCCGGTTTCGGAAAAACCCAACGATTCCAGATCAGTATTAATCCCGATGCACGGGCTTCCTGCGGCTTGGTGCCAGATAAGGCTTGGTGACATCATGCAGCGTCACTTCCAGCGCCTCGACCTCCACCCGCACCGCCCCGTCACCTGCCAGGACCAGCGTCACCGCCCCGGTCCCATCCTCCCCCGCCGCCCAGTCCAGCGACAGGATCGACAGCACGGTTTCCGGATCGCCCCGGTCGATCCCCTGCGACCGCACCGCCCCGGCATCCTCGATCACCAACAGCGCCCGCACCCGCTCATAGGGCCGCCGCGCCGCCTCGGCGGCGCTCTGGTCCTCCCAGCGGAAGCGGTTGATCAGACAGGCAAATCTGCGCTTGGCCTTTTCCCATTTCAGGTCCGCCCCGGTCAGCACGGCATCCTGCACCAGCGCCGAGATCACCCGCAGATCCTCCGCGTCCCGCGCCACAAGGTTCAGCGGCCCAACCTCGCCATCCTCGAACCGTGCATCCGCCATGGGTCAGTTCCCCGTGATGCGTTCGATCTGCGCCCCACAGGCCCGCAGCTTTTCCTCCACCCGCTCATAGCCGCGGTCCAGGTGATAGACGCGGTTCACCACCGTCTCCCCCTCGGCCGCCAGTCCGGCAAGGATCAGACTGACCGACGCCCGCAGGTCCGTCGCCATCACCGGCGCGCCGCGCAGACGCTCCACCCCCGTCACCGTCGCCGTCCCGCCATGCACCTCGATCCGCGCCCCCATCCGGTTCAGCTCCGGCGCATGCATGAACCTGTTTTCAAAGATTTTTTCCTCCAGAACCGAAACGCCATCGGCGGTGCACAGCAAGGCCATCATCTGCGCCTGAAGGTCGGTCGGAAAGCCCGGAAACGGCTCTGTCGTCACGTTCACCGCCCGGACGCGGCCATTCTTCCGGGCCACTTTCAGCCCCCGCTCCGTCTCGGTCACGCTGATCCCGGCCGCGTCCAACCGCTCGGCAAAGGCCCCCACAAGGTCCATCCGCCCGCCCAGACACTCCACCTCGCCGCCACAGATCGCGGGCACCAGCATATAGGTGCCCAACTCGATCCGGTCCGTCACCACCGGATGCGTCGCCCCATGCAGCCGGTCCACGCCTTGCACGGTGATCGTGTCCGTCCCCGCGCCCTCGATCTGCGCACCCATCTTCCCAAGGCATTGCGCCAGATCAACAATTTCCGGCTCCCGCGCGGCGTTCTTCAACACCGTCGTTCCCTTTGCCAGCGTCGCCGCCATCAGCGCGTTCTCCGTGGCCCCCACGGACACGAAGGGAAACTCGATCACCGCCCCCCGCAACCGCCCCCCCGGCGCCTTGGCATGAACATAGCCGTCGCGCAGGTCCAGCTCCGCCCCCATCGCCTCCAGCGCCTTCAGGTGCAGGTCCACCGGCCGCGCCCCGATGGCACAGCCCCCCGGCAGCGACACGACGGCATGCCCGTCCCGCGCCAGCATCGGCCCCAGCACCAAGATGCTCGCCCGCATCTTCCGCACGATGTCATAATCCGCGCGATGATTGTCGATGTCATGCGACGACATGGCCAGCACCAGCCCGTCCTGCAAGGACGCCACCTCCGCCCCCAGCGACTGCAACAGTTGCGTCATCGTCCGGATGTCCGACAACCGCGGCGCATTGGTCAGCGTCAGCGGCTCCTCGGTCAACAACGTGGCCGGCATCAGCGTCAGACAGGCATTCTTCGCCCCCGCAATCGGGATCGCCCCGTTCAACGCCCCATTGCCCCTGACCAGAATCGAATCCATCCGCCTGCCCTACTCGTCCTTGTGGGGGGAGGCTTCCGCATCCCCGATATCTGCCCCGGACCGCACCCCGCCGGGCCCACCGGCCCGCAGCTTCGCCTGCGCCTTCCGCCGCGCCATATTGGCCTTCAACGCCGCCTTCAACCGCGCCTCCCGCGTCCGTTCCGACGCAGACAGCCCGGCCTTCCCACCCGTCGCATCTGGTGTTTTCCCGCTCATGCCCCCTCCTATACGATGGCATCGCAAGGGTCCAGATTGCGCCACGCGCACCGGCGAGTTTGCACTTGCACCGCCATCCGAAGGCGGCTATTCACCCGCCACGCCGCGCGGGACACCCCGCACCGGCCCCGGCGCTGCAGTAGCTCAGTGGTAGAGCACTCCCTTGGTAAGGGAGAGGTCGAGAGTTCAATCCTCTCTTGCAGCACCATCCATCCCCACGCAAACACGCGAAAATCCGGTCCGAACGGAACGGCGCCGCCCCGTGTTTGCACGGGGCGGCGCCATTTGGGATTGCAGGGATGGATCGCGGGACCGGCCATCCGAAAGACCCATCACCCGCGGGTTGCAGATCAGCGGCCGCCGGGTAGCGCGGCGGCCCTCTCTCGCGTCACCCCGCCTTTGCCTGTGGCAAGGCGGCCGGGGCATCGCCGCCATGGCGCGTCACCATCGCCATGATCTGCGACATCAGTTCCGGCGGCAGCCCGCGCCCGGCCAGCGATGCGACGTCCAGCCCGCCCACCGGCTGACGGCGCAGCTGGAACCGGCCCAGCGCCCCCCGCACGCTTTCGGTCGCGCTCTGCATCTCGGCCGAGGCGGCGGCCAGTTGATCGGCCTGCGCGCTGGTCTCGACCGAGGCCTTCGCCACCTCGTTGATCGCCAGGTTGATCTGCGCCACGCCACGCGCCTGTTCGTCACTGGCATCCGCGATGGAACTGATGCGTTGCGCGGCCTGTTCGATCCCGCCTGCGATCTGGTCGAACGAAGATTGCGTATCCGACACCACCTTCACGCCGATCGCCACCCGCTCGGTCGAGGCCTCGATCAGTTCCGAGGTCTCCTTCGCCGCGCGCGCCGACCGCGCCGCCAGATTGCGCACCTCTTGCGCCACCACGGCAAAGCCGCGCCCGTGCTGGCCCGCCCGCGCGGCCTCGACCGCCGCGTTCAGCGCCAGAAGGTTGGTCTGGAAGGCAATCTCGTCAATCACCTTGATGATCTTGCCAATGTCCTGCGAAGAGGTGCGGATCATGTCCATGGTCTGCACCATCTCGTCCACCTTCACCCGGCCCTGCTGCGCCACCTCGGACGAGGATTTGATCAGGCTGCGCGCCTCCACCGCCGATGAGGCATTGCTGCGCACCGCCATATCCGTCTGCTGCGCCGACGATGAAACCTCATCCGCCGACGAGGACGTGACCTGCGCGCTGTTGGCCAGGGCCAGCGCCGATTGCGCGATCTGGTCCACGGTCGTGGCAATCTGCGACACTTGAGCCGTGATCGTGCCGAACGTGTCGTTCAGCGACGCATAGGCCTGCGCGAAGGCCTCGATGATGATGCGGAATTCCCCTTCGAAACGGCCGGTCTCCACCTCGCGATCCAGCTTGCCCTCGACAATCGCGCTCGACAGCGACTTGATCTCTTCCACGATGGCGATGAACCCGTCGCGCACCGCGTCCATCGCGGTGTTGATGAACACCCGCTCGCCGCCCAGGGGTTCCAGCCGATAGGAAAAGTCGCCCGTCGCATAGCGTTCGACACAGGCGATGACCTTCTTCTTCGTGGCGATGTGATCGGCCACCATCAGGTTCACCCGCTCCGCCAGATCGGCCAGCTCGGCATCGAATTTCGACGGGTCGAGGAATGCGGGAATCGTGCCCTCGGCATGGGCCACCGCCATCTTGCGGATATCCGCAATGATCATCTCGATCTGGCGGCGGCCTTCCATCGCAATGGTCAGGTCCTGCCATTCGACAAAGACGCAGTTCAGCGATCCGTCCGGGTTGAAACGCGGCGTCGCCTTGAAGGCGAGGTTGCGGCCCCCGATGCTGAACTTCCCGTCATGCGGCTTGGTCATCTTTTCCATGATCCCGCGCTGGTAGTGCGGGTTCTTGTGGAACACGTCGATCGACTTGCCCAACACATCCCGCGCGCGGAAATGCGGCAGGTCACGCTGAATCTCGGCCTCGATCGCCTCGAACATGCGATAGCCCGCTTCATTCACATAGCTGATCCGCATATGCCGATCCGCCACCATGATCGGGTTCGACAGGATCTCGACCGTCTCGAAGGTGGTCATCGTCTCCCAGGCGTTGGGCTGTTCCGCAATCGTCATTCGCAACCTCCAGCAAAAGAACTTTGCAAGCGGAACGGCGCCGCAGCTCCGGCCTTTAGCCGCACATCGGATCGGCGCCGCCGTTACAGCCTTTCGGATGGCCCGAAGCGCGCCGCCTAGCCCGCCAGCACGACCGACGTTCCTGCCGACAGCAGCGCAGCGGCCAGATCGGGCGGCGGGGGCTGATCGGTGATCAGCGCATCCACCGCCGCGAAATCTGCCACGCGGATGAACCCGCGCCGCCCGAACTTCGTCGCATCCGTCGCCACGATCCGCCGCCCGCCGCAGGCCAGCACCGCGCGGGCGAACTCGGCCTCCTGCAAATCGTAATCCATCACCCCGCCCGCATCCACCGCCCCGGCCGAAATCACCGCATGTTCCACCGAAAAATGCGCCACGAATTCCAGCGCCGATGCCCCCAGCGCCGCCCCGGAATCCCGCCGCAACTCGCCCCCCGCCATGAAGACGCGGTTGCCGTTCACCGTGGCCAGCGTGCGCGCGATGTCGGATGAATTCGTCACCACCGTCAGCCTGCGATGGCGCAGCAACTCGCGCGCGATGAAACTGGTCGTCGTGCCCGTATCCAGCATCACCGACGCGCCATCCGCGATCCCCGCCGCCACCGCCCGCGCAATCGCCCGCTTCGCCGCCGCATTCTCGCGCATCCGCCGGTCGAACGGGGCCTCGCCCGTCTGCCCCGCCAATCCCACCGCCCCGTGGCTGCGCACCGCCGACCCGGCCTCCACCAGCGCGCGAATATCCCGCCGCGCGGTTTCCGCCGAAATGCCCAAGGCCCCCGCCACCTCGGCGATGGGCAGCATCCCGCGCCCGTCCAGCAGTTTCAGAAGTTCCCCCTGCCGCCGCGAAACCATCCCACTCTCCCGCGCCCACCGGCCAGCCTGACCGTTTCCTGCACGCAACTTGCCCGTTTTCACGCAAAACACAAAGGTTTCGGTCAGCAAAATTCCAAACTTGCCCAGAATCCATTTGACAGCTTGCCAACACCTGCGCGTAACCTTGGGTCAAGCGATATCCCGGGCCGGAAAAGCCGCCCCATCCACAACCCCAAAAAACAATCGCAGGGAGTTCACGATGCACCGTCACACCACCCTTCTTGCCGGATTGCGCCCATTCGGTCTTGCCGCAATCCTCGCGGCAGGCACGCTCGGCACCGCCGCCGCACAGGACTCCTCCGATCCGATCAAGCTCACCCTGCATGACTGGACCGGCCAGTTGATCACCACCCAGATCATGGGCGAAGTGCTGAAAAAGGCCGGCAACAGCGTGGAATACGTGCAGGCCGATTACCTTGCCCAATTCCCCGGCCTCGAATCCGGCGATCTGCATGTCGCCATGGAGCTGTGGGACACCACCGCCCGCGACGCGCTGGATGCCTCCGTCGCCACCGGCAATGTCGAGGTGTTCGGAACGACTGGCATGAGCGCCAAGGAAGAATGGTGGTATCCCATCTACATGAAGGAAAAATGCCCCGGCCTGCCCAACTGGGAGGCGCTCAAGGAACCCGCCTGCGCCGAGGCCTTCTCCACCGCCGAAACCGCCCCCAAGGGCCGCTACCTGGGCGGCCCCGTCACCTGGGGCGGGTATGACGAGGAGCGCATCGCCGCCCTCGACCTGCCGTTCGAGGTGATCCATGCCGGCACCGATGGCGCGCTCTTCGCCGAACTAGAAAGCGCCTATCAGCGGCAGGCCCCGATCATCCTGTGGATCTACGATCCGCACTGGGCCCCCGCGAAATTCGAAGGCGAATTCGTCGAATTCCCCACCTATTCGCTGGAATGCTACACCGATCCCGCCGTCGGCCTGAACCCCGACGCCACGCATGACTGCGGCAAGCCCTTTGGTGAAATCTGGAAAGCGGGCTGGGTGGGGGTCAAGGACAAATGGCCCGGCGCCTACAAGGCCATTCAGGCCTTCACGCTCGACAACAAGGAAATGGGCAACATGATCACCGAGGTGGACCTGAACGGTCGCACCGTCGAGGCGGTCGTCGCCGACTGGATGGCCGCGAACGAGGCGCGCTGGTCCGCCTGGATCGCCCAGTAACGCCACCTGCGCCTGTCGGGCGGGGCGGCGCACCAGCGCCGCCCCCCGTTCTCGCTGTCTTGCCCCGAAGGACCGGCTGCCTTGCTCACGCCTGCCCCCGCCGAAAAACTCGTCTGCCGCAACGTCTGGAAGGTGTTCGGTGCCCGCGCGGATGAGGCGCTCGCCCGCCTTGGCCGCGACCCTTCCCCCGAAAGCCTGCTGCAAGCGGGCCTCGTCCCGGCCGTCCGCGCGGTGGACCTGTCGGTGCGCGAGGGCGAGATCTTCGTCATCATGGGCCTCTCCGGCTCCGGCAAATCCACGCTGGTCCGCTGCCTGTCGCGCCTGATCGAACCCACGGCGGGCGAGATTCTCTTCAACGGCCAGAACCTTTTGGCCGCCTCGGAATCCGAGATGATCGAACTCCGCCGCCACAAGATGGGCATGGTGTTCCAGCATTTCGCCCTGCTCCCCCACCTCACCGTCCTCGAAAACGTGGCCTTCCCGCTCGAGGTGCAGGGGATCGACCGCGCGCGGCGCGAGGCGCGGGCGCGGTCGATCATCTCGCTGGTGGGTCTCGCAGGCCGCGAATCCAGCTACCCGCGCCAGCTTTCGGGTGGCCAGCAACAGCGCGTCGGCATCGCCCGCTCGCTGGCGGTGGAACCAGAACTGTGGTTCCTCGACGAACCCTTCTCCGCCCTCGATCCGCTGATCCGGCGCGAATTGCAGGACGAATTCCTCCGCCTGCAATCGGCCCTGCACAAGACCATCGTCTTCATCACCCATGATTTCGACGAAGCCATCCGCTTGGCCGACCGCATCGCCATCATGAAGGATGGGGTGATCGAACAGATCGGCACACCCGAGGATCTCGTCCTCAACCCCGCCACCGATTACGTCCGCGAATTCACCCGCGCCGTGCCAAAGGCCAAGGCCGTGCGCGTGGCCTCGCTCGCCCGCCCCGATGCTCCGCCCGAAGGCGCCCCCCGCATCCCCGCCCGCGCCACGGTGGCCGAGGCGGGCACCGCCCTTCTTGACGGGGCCGATGTGCTGGCCGTGACGGATGAGGCGGGCGCCGTGAGCGGGTCGCTCCGGCGCGAAGATGTGGTGCATCTCATCCTCGGCGGGGCCGGATGACCGCCCTTCCCGCCCCCGCCCAGACATTCACCGCCCCGCGCCTGATCTGGGGCATCGCCCTGTCGCTGGCCGCGATCCTATGGCTCTGGGGCCAGACGCTGGCCCCCTTCGCCTTTGAATACCCCAAGGCCCTGCAAATCCCCGCCGCCCGCTGGATCGGCAACGCGATCAACTGGCTGGTCAAGGATGCCGCCATCGGCCCCATCTCCTTCGCCGATGTGACCCGTTTCATCGCCGCCCTGATCGACCTGCCCTATCGTGCCACCCTGTCCCTGCTCGCCACCGGCCTGCTGTCGGGCGAAGGCTCCAGCGCCGTGCAGCTTTGGCCACCTTTGCCCTGGGTGGCGGTGGTGGGCCTTCTGGCCCTGATCGGGCTTTACGCCGGGGGGCTGCCGCTTGCGCTGACCGTGGCGGGATGCATGACCTTCATCGCGGTTTTCGGCCAATGGCACAGCGCGATGGTCACGCTCTCCTCCATCGTCGTGGCCGTCCCCCTTGGCGTGGCAGGCGGCTTGCTCATCGGCATCGCCGCCTGGCGCAAGCCCTGGCTTGACCGCGCGCTGAAGCCGTTCCTCGACCTGATGCAGACCATGCCGGTCTTTGCCTATCTCGTCCCCATCCTGATCCTCTTCGGCTTCGGCCCCACGGCGGCGATCGTGGCCACCCTGATCTACGCCATGCCGCCGATGATCCGCATTACCACCCTGTCGCTGCAACGCGTGCCGTCGGAAATCCACGACCTCGGCCGCATGGTCGGATGCACCGAACGGCAGATGACATGGCGCGTGCTGGTGCCTTCGGCCCGCGAACCGCTGCTGGTGGGCGTCAATCAGGTCATCATGCAATCGCTGAACATGGTCATCATCGCCTCGATGATCGGCGCGGGCGGCCTTGGCTTCGATGTGCTGAACGCGCTCCGCCGCCTCGATTTCGGTGCAGGGCTCGAGGCGGGGCTCGCCATCGTCGCCCTCGCCGTCACGCTCGACCGTCTGTCACAGGCGCTCGCCCGCCGCAGCCGTAGCTCGATCCCGCAGGGCAACGCGCTGCAACGCCACCCCTACCTTGCCGCCGCCGTCGCCCTGATCGTCGCGACCAGCCTGCTCGGCCTCCTGATCCCCGCCATCCAGACCTATCCAGAGGCTGCCCGCATCACCACCAGCCCCTTCTGGGCGGCGGTGGTGCAATGGATCAACGTCAACTTTTTCGACACGCTCGAGGCGATCAAGAACGCCATCCTCCTCGGCCTCCTGATCCCGGTGAAACGCTTCATGCTGTCGCTCCCCTGGCTCGCCGTCGTGGCCCTCCTCGGCCTTGCCGGCTGGCGGCTTGGCGGCTGGCGGCTGGCCGCCCTGACGGCGGGCCTCTCCTTCCTCATCGCCGCCACCGGCCAATGGGAAAAGGCGATGATCACCGTCTATCTCTGCGGCATCGCCAGCCTCATCGCCATGGCGCTCGGCCTGCCCATCGCCATCGCGGTCGCCAACCGCGACCGCGCCTGGGCCATCACCCGCGCCATCATCGACACGCTGCAAACCCTGCCCTCCTTCGTCTATCTCATGCCCGTGGTCATGCTCTTCCGCGTGGGCGACTTCACCGCCCTCATCGCCGTGGTGGCCTATGCCATCGTCGCTTCCATCCGCTACACCGTCCTCGGCCTGCAAGGTGTGGACCCGCGCCTGGTCGAGGCAGGCCGCGCCATGGGCTGCACCGATTGGCAGATCCTCACCCGCATCCGCCTGCGCCTTGCGCTGCCCGAAATCCTCTTGGGCCTCAATCAGACCATCATGTTCGCCCTCGCCATGCTGGTCATCACCGCCCTCGTCGGCACCCGCGACCTTGGGCAGGACGTGTATATCGCGCTGACCAAGGCCAATCCCGGCAACGGCCTTGTTGCCGGCCTCGCCATCGCCTTCATCGCCATCACCGCCGACCGCCTGATCCACGCCGCCGCCGAACGCCAGCGCGCCAAGCTCGGCCTCGGGGGGCAGGCATGACCACCGACATGATCCCCGACAAACTCCGCCACCTGCCCTTCACCGGCCCGATCACCGCCGAACCCCTCATCGGTGGCCTCTCCAACGAAAGCTGGAAAGTCACCGATGCGGCAGGCACCCATGTCGTCCGCTTCGGCCACGACTTCCCCTTCCACCACGTCGATCGCGCGCGTGAGGTGATGACCGCCCGCGCCGCCCATGCCGCAGGCTTCGGCCCCGCCGTAGAACACGCCGCCCCCGGCGTGTCGGTCGTGGAATACCTGCAAGCCCGCACCTGGGGCCCCGATGACCTCCGCGCCAACCCCGAACGGGTGGGCGACCTGCTGCGCCGCTTCCACCACCAGATGCCCGCCCATATCCAGGGCGCGGCCTTCCTCTTCTGGCCCTTCCACGTCATCCGCGACTATGCCCGCACCCTCCGCGCAGGCGGCAGCCCCTTCACCCCCGACCTCCCCGCCCTTCTCGACCTCGCCACCGAACTGGAAGCCGCGCAAATCCCGCTCCCGATCATCTTCGGCCACCACGACCTTCTGCCCGCCAACTTCCTCGACGATGGCACCCGCCTCTGGCTGATCGACTATGAATATGCAGGCTTCGGCACCGCGCTGTTCGACCTCGCCGGCGCCGCCTCCAACGCGGGCATGACTCCGGAGGAAACCGACCGCCTCCTCATCGCCTATTTCGGCACGCCCCCCGACGCCCCCCTCCGCCGCGCCTTCGACGCCATGCAATGCGCCAGCCTGCTGCGTGAGGCGATGTGGGCCATGGTCTCCGACCTCCACCTCGCCGCACCGGGCGCGGATTACGCCGCCTATGCCCGCGAAAACCTGAACCGGCTCGACGCCGCCCTCACCCATTACCACTCCGTCCACGGAAGCGCGAAATGACCCTCCCCACCCATGCCCAGATCGTCGTCATCGGCGGCGGCATCATCGGCTGTTCCACCGCCTATCACCTCGCCCGCGACCACAAGGCCGATGTGATCCTGCTGGAACAGGGCCAGATCACCTCCGGCTCCACCTGGCACGCGGCTGGCCTCGTCGGCCAACTTCGCGCCTCGGCCTCCATCACCAAGGTGCTGAAATACTCGGTCGATCTCTATAAGGGCCTCGCCGCCGAGACAGGGCTGGACACGGGATGGAAGATGACCGGCTGCCTGCGCCTGGCCACCAACCCCGACCGCTGGACCGAATACCGCCGCCTCGCCACCACCGCCCGCTCCTTCGGGATGGAGATGCACCTCATCTCACCAGATGAGGTAAAACGCATGTGGCCGCTGATGGATACCTCCGATCTGGTCGGCGCAAGCTGGCTGCCCACCGATGGGCAGGCCAGCCCCTCCGACATCACCCAATCCCTCGCCAAAGGCGCGCGGATGCATGGCGCGCGCCTGCACGAAGGCGTTACCGTCACAGGCTTTGCCATGGACGGCCGCCGCATCACCGCCGTCCACACCACGCAAGGCACGATCCATTGCGAAAAGGTCGTCAACTGCGGCGGCATGTGGGCGCGCGAAATCGGGGCCATGGCCGGGATCAACGTCCCCCTGCAACCCGTCAAACACCAATATATCATCACCGAGAAAATCGACGGCCTCTCCCCCGACGCCCCCACCCTGCGCGACCCCGACCGCCGGACGTATTTCAAGGAGGAAGTCGGCGGCCTCGTCATGGGCGGCTATGAACCCAACCCGCAAGGCTGGGTGACGGGCGATATCCCCAAGAACTGGGAATTCCGCCTTTTTGACGATGATTACGATCACTTCGGCCAGCACCTCGAACAGGCCATCGCCCGCATCCCCGCGCTGGAACAGACCGGCGTCAAACAGATGATCAACGGCGCGGAAAGCTTCACCCCCGATGGCAACTTCATCCTCGGCCCCGCCCCGGAATGCGCCAACATGTTCGTGGGCGCAGGCTTCAACGCCTTCGGCATCGCCTCAGGCGGCGGCGCGGGCTGGGTCTTGGCCGACTGGGTCATGCGGGATGAAGCCCCCCTCGACCTCTGGGTCGTGGACATCCGCCGCTTCTCCACCCTGCACCGCGACCGCGACTGGGTCTTTGACCGCACGATGGAGGCCTATGGCAAACACTACACCATCGGCTTCCCGCATGAGGAATATACCAGCGGCCGCCCCCGCATCACCTCGCCCCTTTACGACCGCCTGAAAACCCATGGCGCGGTGTTCGGGTCCAAACTCGGCTGGGAACGCCCCAACTGGTTCGCGCCACAGGGGATGGAGGCGCATGATGTCTACTCCATGGGCCGCCAGAACTGGTTCACCCCCGTGGGGCAGGAACATGCCCATGTCCGCGAAAAGGTGGGCATCTTCGACCAATCCTCCTTCGCCAAGTACGAACTCTCCGGTCCCAAGGCCGCCGAGGCGCTGGAATATATCTGCGCCAACCGCGTGGCCCGCGACGTGGGCCGCCTCACCTATACCCAGCTTCTCAATACAAGGGGCGGGATCGAGGCCGACCTCACCGTCGCCCGCCTGACCGATGACCTCTTCTACATCGTCACCGGCACCGGCTTCCGCACCCATGACTTGGCTTGGATCGCCGACCACCTGCCCGCCACTGGCTGCACCCTCACGGATGTGACCCAGGAATGGGGAACCCTCTCCCTCATGGGGCCCCTCGCCCGCGACGTGCTGGCAAAGGTCACGGATGCCGATGTGACAAACGCCGCCTTCCCCTTCGGCCACGCCCGCGAAATCACCATCGCCGGGGCAAAGGTCCGCGCCCTGCGCGTCACCTATGTCGGCGAATTGGGATGGGAACTTCACACCCCCCTCGCCCAGACCGGTGCCGTCTTTGACGCCCTCATGGCCGCAGGCGGCGACCATATCCGCCCCGTCGGCTACCGCGCGCTGGAATCCCTGCGTCTGGAAAAAGGCTATCGCGCCTGGTCCTCCGACATCACCCCCAACGACACGCCGTTCGAGGCAGGCCTCGGCTGGGCGGTCAAGCTCAAGGCCAACACCCCCTTCATGGGCCGCGCGGCGCTAGAGGCCGCGCAGGGCAAACCGCTCACCAAGCGTTTCGCGGGATTCACCACCGATCCGCAAGCCGTGCTTGTGGGCCGCGAAACCATCCTGCGCGATGGCGAACCCGTGGGCTATCTCACCTCGGGCGGCTATGGCTACACGGTCGGCCAGGGCATCGGTTACGGCTATGTCCGCAACGCAGGCGGCGTGACGGATGACTGGCTCACTTCCGGCAGCTATGCGCTGGTGGTGGCGGGCGACACCCTGCCCGCAACGCTGGCGCTCCAGCCCCTCCACGATCCCGAAGGCCAGCGCATCCGCGCCTGACCCCAGGCCCCGCAGCAGTGCCCGCCGCTGCGGGGCGACTCACCCGCAACTTATGGTTAACGCCTTCCGATGGCGCCGTGCGTATGCACGCCCGTCTGCACGCCTTCCTGCACGCGTTCCGGCACGTTCAGAAACAGGCCAGATGAAGAATAAACACAGCGCCCGCAAGCACTTGGGCCGCGCCTACCCCCGCCGCAGCACCACCGCAAGCGACGGCACCGTCCCCGCCTCGCCCGGCATCGAAACGTAAGGCGCTGTCCGCTCCACCACCGCCACGCCCGCCATCCCCTCCAGCGCCGCGCCGAACCCTGCCTCCCACAGCGTCGTCTTGACCGTCAGAACGATCGGCCCCCCCGCCCGCGTGATCCGCACCAGCTCCGGCACCCCCTCGATCCCGACATGGCCCGTGGTAAAGACCCCGGTCGAAATCACCCCGGCGAACTGCCCGGAAACAAAGGGTAATTCCCGCCCAAGCGCCAGATGATGCAGTCGCGCATAGGCCCCCTTGGCCCGCGCCACGGCCAGCATGCCCTCCGACAGATCCAGCCCCTCGACCGGCGCAAAGCCCAGAATTCCCAGCCAATCCCCCAGCAATCCCGTCCCGCAGCCCGCATCCAGCACCGGCCCCGCCCCGCGCGGCAGATGCCGCGCCAGCAGCGCCAGCCCCACCGCCGGGTGGCGATAGCCCGCCTTCGCCATCTCGGCATCGTAAGTGCTTGCCCAGCCGTCATAAATCGCGGCCACATCCTCGGGCGCGCGGGCTTCGTAAACCGCGCCCAGATGCCCGTCATGCTTGCCCTGCGCCATTGGCCGAACTCCCCACTTTGCCTCTGCGTCAGCTTGCGTCAGACTGGCCCCCGACGCAACGACGGGGCCAGACATGACCGATGACATCGCCGCCATCGCCGCAACAATCCCGGCAATTCAAGGCTTTACCGGCACCCCCCGCCGCCTCGGCGGCCTGACCAACCGGGTCTGGCAACTGGGCGACCATATCTTGCGTATCCCCGGCGAAGGCACCGCAGAATACATTGACCGCACCAACGAAGCCGCCGCCGCCCACGCCGCCGCCCGCGCAGGCGTCGCGCCGCAGGTGATCCACGCCGATCCCGCCACCGGCCTGATGGTCACACGCTATATCCCCGACACCGTCACCATGACGCCCGACCTGTTCCGCCTCCGCACCGGCAGCCCCACCCGCGCCGCCCGCGCCTTCCGGCAGTTGCACGACAGCGGCGAGGTCTTTCCCGCGCGGTTCGACCTCTTCGCCATGATCGACGATTACTCCGCCCTGCTCGCCACGAAATCCGTATCTCTGCCAACGGGTTACGCCGATGCCCTGCGGGACGCGCAGGCCGTCCGGCAGGCGCTTGCCGCCCATCCCACCCCCCTCGTGCCCTGCCATTGCGATCCGCTGTGCGAGAATTTCCTCGATACCGGCACCCGCATGTGGATCGTCGATTGGGAATATTCCGGCATGAATGATCCGATGTGGGATCTGGGCGATCTGTCGGTCGAGGCCGGTTTCGATGCCGCGCAGGATGCCGAACTGCTGCACGCCTATTTCGGCGCCCCGCCCCACCCCGCCGACCATGGACGAATGGTGATCTACAAGGCTATGTGCGACCTGCTCTGGACATTGTGGGGCCTGATCCAGCACGCCAACGGCAACCCGGCTGACGACTTTCTGGCCTATGCCACCGGACGGTTCGACCGCTGCCGCAGCCTGATGCGCAGCGCCGGTTTTGGCGAACACCTCGCCGCGATCCGCTCCGCCCCCTGACCCGCCGCCCGACAGGACGAATCACGAAACCGTCATCCCCCCACCACGACCGGCACCCCACCCGATTGCGCGACCCCCCGCAGCCGGGGCACACGCCACGGTGGAGCACCTTCCGGATTTTCAGCAACCCGATTGCCACATCGGCGATTTTCCTGCGGCCGTTGCAGAAACTGGTTTCCTCCTGCACGGAATGTGTCATTAACATGTTTTAACATTGGTGGCATTATGGCGTTGGAACGGTGGCCTTCTGCCAAAGGAGATTGAGAATGTTTCAGACTGCAAGAATTTTGCTTCAGGCACTGGCGGCCGTCGTTCTGATCGGCGGCGCAGCGCAGGCCGCGCCCATCAACTTTACGGTAGATACCGCAACCTCTTCGGTGACGATCTCGAACTGCCGCGTTGCGGGCAATGTCCCCAGCGGCTGCATCGCAAGCGCCTCTCTGGCACCTTCGCTGATCGCATCGCCGACGATTGCTGTCACACCCAATACCGGCGAAGTGTTCTTCGAGATCTTCCGCATCACCTCGGCGCAGATCGACCCCTTCGTTCCCGATTTCTTCGACATCACCGCAACGCTGAACTTCATCACGCCGGGCTTTTCCGTGACCGGCACGGGTGGCGGTTCGGGCTTCACCACCGACATCATCGGCAACTTCAACAATGGCAATCTGGTCTGGAATGCCATCGCGCCGCAGAACGTGCCGGGCGTCGGCCTGGTGAGCGTGACTTTCTTCGGTGCAACCCCGAACATCTTTGGCGCTGGTCAGGGCAACCCCAACCCCAGCTCCGTGATCCTGAAGGCGTCTATCAGTGTTGTGCCCCTGCCTGCCGGCGTGCTGCTTCTCGGCACCGCCCTGCTGGGGCTCTACGGTCTCTCGCGTCGTCGCAGGTTCGCGGCGGCCTGAGGGCGGAACCCATCGCAATCTGGGGCGCTTCGGCGCCCCTTTCTTTTTGCGCAAGCGCGCGACGCTTCAATAGCCGGTCACAGCCCCCACCGCGCGATACTTGTTCAGCGCGATGCCCACCAGCGCGGTCCTCGCCGAAATATCGCGGACGCAGGCCTCGATCTGGCTGGCCGTCGTGTGCTCGGCCGCCGTCACCAGCAAGGCGCAATCGACATTCCCCAGAAATGCCAGCGTATCGTCGGCCTCCATCAAGGGGGGAAGATCAAAGATCATGACATCCGGATTGCAGGACCGCTCGATCTCCTTCAGCACCGAAGGCACGCCGTCGCCCTGCAGAAGTTCGGCCGAATTCACACTGCGACCACGCGAGGCCAGGACGGCCAGATTGTCGCGCACCCGGATCAAGGCCTGAGGCCAGGGGACATCGCGGGTCAGCACCTGCGCAAAGCCTGATTTTGGCGACAGGCGCATAGCTTGCGCAAGCGAAGGCCGGCGCAGGTCGGCATCGACCAGGATCGTCCGCAACTCCTTCTGCCGTGCCAGGCTGAAGGCCAGGTTCATCGCCACGGTCGTCTTTCCGCAGTTCTTGTCGGCCGAGGTGATCGCGATGCGCTTCCAGCCCTCGGCCTTCATGCGTTGCAAGACCTTGGTGCGCAGCATGTCAAAGGCGGCGGCGTTCGATCCGAACCCCGCAGTCACGATGCGCGCCCTGTCCAGGATCCGCTCGGTCATTCCGGATTTCGGCAGCAGGTTCCAGTCCAGCGGCTCGGCCGGTTCGATTACATCGCCTTCGGTTGCGGTGATGTCCTCCGCGTCGAATGTCGATTCCAGGCTTTCCCGCTTGGCGCGCGCCCGGGCGATGGCGGATTGCACACGTTCGACAGCCATTTCAGAACCCTCCACCCAGCCGCGCCGGCAAGATGCCACGCGCCGTGGCAACCAGCCCATTCAACAGCCGCCCCGCTTCGGCCGGGAACAACCAGATGAAAAACACCACGCAAAGACCCACAAGCGCCACCGCCGCCCAGACTGCCCATTGCACCATCACTTCGTTGCGGGTGCGGACATGGGGCAGGGTCATGATCATCCTGTCACCGGCAATTGCCAGAATATCCTCGGGTCTCCGCACGACATTGCGCAACATCTCAAGCGCGAGGATCAACCCGCCAGCCCCCGCCAACGCCGCCGCAATCGCGAACAGCGCGATCCGCGACCGGTTCGGGCTGAACGGCCGGTCAGGGCGCACCGCCTGTTCGATCACGCTTATGCGGCGGCCCTTTGCCATGCTTTCGATCAACTCGCCGATCTCGGCCTTGGCCAGATTGGCGATGGCCAGATCATACTGGCTTCGGACATTCTGGTAATCGCGCTCCATCGCTTCCAGCCGAATGCCCACCCGGGGCGTTTCCGCAATCGTGCTGCGCAAAGCTTCCGCCCGCACGGCCAGTTGGTCGCGCTCTTCGTCCAGATAAGACAATTCCGTCATCAGATCGCTGCGCCGGACATCGCGTGTGGTCAACTGCCCACGCTGCACCGGTGCGCCATCTTCTGCTGCGGTGGCAGCACCGGCGCCAGTGCCGGTCTGCGCGCCGGTCAATCGGTCAATCCGGTCAACCTGGTCCAGCAGGATACGCCGCTCCCGTTCAAGCTGGGTCATGCGTTCCTCGATCATCGCCAGGTCCTGGCGGCGAAAGATCAGACTGTCCGGCAGCGAAGTGATGTTCTGCTCCTTATAGCCCTGAATCTCGGCCGAACGCGCCGAAAGGTCCTTTTCCAGCCGCGCAACCTCTTGCTGAAAGAATATCTGCGTCTGCCGCGCCAACTGGATCCGTGTGGCGACATCCTCTTCAAGGATGAGCGTCACCAATTCGTTGGCGACCGCTGCGGCAACATCCGGATTGGGTGAGTCAAACCCTATCCCAACCAGCAGGGCATCCGATTGCGTGGTCCCGCGCCGGCTCACCGAAGGGCCGATCAGGATGCGCCGCCGCAGATCCTCGACGATGTCGCCCGAGGTCATCTGCTCTGCCCCCGGTCGGCCTTCCGCCGCGTAGATGCGCAGCCGATCGGCAAGGCTGACCAGCACATCCCGCGACAGGACGCGTTTTTCAATGATCTGAAGCTGCTCGGCCGCATTTGTCTGCACCGTGGACTGGGCAAGCTCATCCGGGATCTGTTCGGATTCCACCACAAGCAGTGCCTCGGCCCGATAGACCGTGGGCAAGGCCGCGGCGATCAGCAGGCCCGCACCTGCGATGGCAGCAAACACCAGCAGGAACAGAAACATCCACCGTCGCGCGCGCGAAAGGAAGAAGGGCAGATCAACCTGAACGGGCGCAACCTCTGTCACAGCACCTGCCCTCCCGGCACTTGCCCGAGACCTGACCGCCCAAGGACAGCCCCACCTTTCAAGATCTGACGGTCAGAGCCATCCATCCACTGCGTACCACCATCCGGCCCTTTGCGCCGAACTTCCCCACTCGCCTGCATGATCCAGAACTCACTCTTCTTCCCGCATCGCCATTAATACTAGTTGACTAGCCTTGGTCCACCCGGCATCCCACTGTTTTTGAATGCTGCGCGCAAAGTGATGAAGAATTGACCGCAGGTTTGATCCTGCACGCCGCCACTGATCAGGACTGCGTTCTTCTGAACGCGATCCGGACGGGCATACCCCGCGCGCGGAAATGGCTGCGAAGAAGCATTTGAAGGCAGAAATGCCCTTCAGGATCTATGGAGCTTTGATGTCCCTTTCGACTTGGTTTCCCCGTTTGCCCGCGGCCCTGATCGCGCTGTCGCTGCTTGCCGCCTGCCAATCCACCGAGGAAAAGGCCGCCGATCACTTCGCCACTGCGCAAGGGCTTCTGGACGCAGGGGACAGGCCGCGCGCGCTGGTGGAATTGCGCAACGCCGTCGCCCTCGTGCCGGAATTTCACGATGCCCGCGCGACACTTGCCAGTGTCCTGCTGGAGACGGGCGATCTTTCCGGTGCCTATGCGCAATATTCGGAATTGGCCGAACTTCTGCCCAATGACATCGAAAGTCGCATCGCCCTTGCACATCTGACCCTCAGCCAGAGCCTTTGGGACGAATTTGATCAGGTCGTCACCGCGGCGCGCCGCATCAACGCCACAGATCCCCGCGTGATCGCCCTTGGCCTTGCGCTGGACTATCAGAAAGCCGTCGTGGCCAATGACTCCTCCGCCCGTGAACGCATTTCGGCGGACGCGGCCGAATTGCGCGCCACCCGGCCCGATGACCCCGCGCTGATCCGGATTGCCGTCGATCAGGCCCTGACCGCAGGGAATACTGCGACCGCGCTCGCGCTGATCGACACGATCATCGCCGGCCAGCCGCAGGATTATCGCATGCAGGACGCAAAACTCCGCCTCCTGCTTGCCCAGAATGCGCGCGACCGGATCGAAGCTCAATACAAGGCCATGATCGCACTTTTCCCGGGCGAAGAGCAGATCGCATCCGAACTCTTGCAATGGTATCTGTCGCAGCAGGACCTGGCCGGGGCAGAGACCTTTCTGCGCGAACGAGCCGGCGCCCCCACCGCACCCAGCCCGGGCCACATCGCCGTGGTGGATTTCCTCCGCCTCACCCAGGGCGCGCCCGCCGCGCTTGCCGAACTTGCCCCGTTGATCGAAGCCAACAAGGATGATCCAAAAGGCGCCCTTTATCGTGCAAAGCGCGCCTCGTTGCAGTTCGAAGCCGGTCAGGCCGATCCGGCCATGGCGGAGGTGGCCGAAATCCTGGCCACAGCCGAGCCGTCGGATCAGACGCGTCGCATCCGGACGCTTTACGCCACCATGCTTGACAGCAAGGGAGACCGACAGGCAGCCGAGGACGCCATCGCCGCCGTGCTAGCCGAAGATCCGTCGAACGTCGATGCCCTGCTTCTGCGCGCCGGATGGCGCATTGCGGGCGATCGACCTTCTGACGCCATCATCGACCTGCGCAGCGCGCTGAACCAGGCGCCGAACGACACGCGTCTGCTCTCCACGCTGGCGCAGGCCTATCTGCGCGACGGCAGCGTCGATCTTGCAGCGGAAACCATGGGGCGTCTGGTGGACCTTTCCCCCCAAGACCCCGCCCCGGCCCGCGAATATGGCCGCCTGCTGCAGGAACAGGGCCGGGCCGAGACCGCGCGTTCCGTGTTCTATCGCGCGTGGCAGGCACACCCTGCCGACCTTGGCCTTGTGCAGGCGTTGTCGGGCATCGCGCTCACAGCAAGGGACTGGACGCTTGCCGCCGAAATCATTGCACTCCTGCGCACCTCTACCGCGCCCGAGGCCTTGGCTCTTGCCGACCAGATGGAAAGCGCGGTCCTTCTCGCGCAGGGCCGCAGCGAAGAGGCACTTGCCATCATCGACCGTCAGCTGGACACAGCGACCGACAAGATTGCCTGGACGCTGGTCAAGGTCGATGCCCTGACCCGCGTCGGACAGTCGGATGAGGCCGAAGCCGTGCTGCAATCAGCACTGGACGCCGCGCCTGACTCGCGTCTGCTGCTGCATCGGCAGGCCTTCCTGCATCAGGACGAAGGCCGCACCGATCAGGCCATTGCCACCTATCGCACGCTTCTTGCCACCGATCCTTCGGACGAGGCCGCAACACGCGAACTCTATGCCCTCCTCGAGACACGCGGGGAAACGGCCGCCGCAGCCGAGGTGCTGGAAGCAGGTCTCACCCTGACGCCGAATTCGCTCGATCTGCTCTGGATCGAAGCCGCGCGCCGTCAGGCGGCCGGAGATCTGGCAGGGGCGGTGGAGATCTACGAAACACTCTACGCAGGGAACAATGGCAACCCGGTGATTGCCAACAATCTCGCCAGCCTTCTGTCGGTGACGGCAGAGGATGGCGAAACGCTGGAACGTGCCCTTCGCATCGCACGCCGCTTCCGCGCATCGGACACACCCGCCTTTCAGGATACCTATGGCTGGCTTCTGCATCTGAATGGCGAGTCCCAGAACGCCCTTCCCGTTCTCGAAGCCGCCGCCCGCGGACTGCCCGACCTCGCCTCCGTCCACTACCATCTTGGGGCGGTTCTCGCCGCGGTCGGGCGCAATGTCGATGCCCGGGCCACCCTTTCCCGCGCGATCGACCTGGCCGGCGATACCTCGGACCCCGAGATCGCCCGCGCCCGCGCCCTGCTGGACAGTCTTGGATCGGACCCCGCGCAGCCCTGATCCGGCTCTTCGGCACGGGAATGCCCGCTGAAACGAACCTATGCGGGAAATCGCCGCGACTCACGCGCCATGCCAGAGCGTCATGCGAATTCGCATATATCCGATTCCCCGGATATGGCGCTGATTGGACCAGGAACCGTCAACCATCTGTCGCAAATCGAAAAAACTGGTCACAATCGCCGCCGAAATCGTCATCTTTCCGCAAAACAGCACCGATCCCGCCCCATTTTTTCCATATTCCTGTCTTCGCAAACCACTTTCGCGATCCCCTCTGTTAACCTTTGTGTATATTCCGGACTGGGGCGTTTGCCGCCCTTCTGCCGCCACAGTTGCCAGGGGCCAGACGTGAAATTGGACGATAGCTTTGATTTGATGGGGGCCGAGATTGTGGCCCCGGCCAGCCTCTACAGGCCAGAATCCAGCAACAGTCCGTCACGTCAGCGGGCGTGGCTGGCACGAGGAATAGATGTCGGGGTTGTCATTCTCGCTGCGCCGGCCGTGCTGTTCGTGGCGGCTGCTCTGCTGCTCTTGAACCCGATCTTCAATCCCGGTCCGCTCTTCTTCCGGCAGAAGCGTATGGGCAAGGGCTGCACGTCGTTCAGCATGTGGAAATTCCGCACGATGATCCCGGCGCAAGTGGAATTGCGGTCGCATGACGCACCGCTCGACCGGCATCGGATCACCCGTCTGGGTGCGATCCTGCGCAAGTCGAGGCTGGACGAGCTGCCCAATCTGATCAACGTGCTGCGCGGGGAAATGGCGATCGTCGGCCCGCGTCCGGATGCCTGGGACCATGCCGTTGTCCATATCCGCACGATCCCGCGCTACCAGCAACGCTTTGCCGTGCTGCCCGGCATCACCGGGCTTGCCCAGGTGCGCGCCGGCTATGCCGACGATTACAAGAGTGTCTGCCGCAAGGCACGGCTCGACTCGATCTACGTCCGAAACCGTTCCCTGCGCATGGATGGCGGCATCATTCTGGCCACATTCCTGGTGATGATGACAGGGTTCGGCGGCCGCTGATCGGGCAAGGCTTGTCGCGCCCGGAGACGAACCAACCCCTGAATGCAGGGCAAGGCTGGAACGAGGTCCGCAAGGCGTGCAGGCATTGAGACAAGCGGTTGCTGCGGTCATCGTCACCGGGCTTTTCCTCTTGGCGGTGATCTTCGGTCAGTTCCGGGAGCGGGATGCGCTGACACCGGAGGCCAGGGTTCCGTTCGCCGTCGTGTTCACGGGTCAGTATGACCGCATCGAAACCGCGCTCGCCCTGTTTGAACAGGGCCGGTTCGACCGCATGCTGATCAGCGGGGTGAACCCCAAGGCAGGCCTGTCACCCGATACCATCGCGGACCAGTTCCGTTTCTCGCCAATGGCCCGCGCTGCACTTTCATCGGGCAAGATCGAACTGTCTCCGGATGCCGCCGACACCTTTCAGAACGCCTCTGAAACGGCTTGCTGGCTGGCTGCCATCGGCGGGGTGACGGATGTTCTTCTGGTGACATCACCCTCGCACATGCCGCGCGCCTCGATCACACTGCAACGGGCCTTGCCCGCAGGGGTGCGGGTGCACCGCGCCATCACCGCCCCGCGGGCCGATGATCAGGCCCAACGGCGAAAGGAGTTCGCCAAATTCGCCGCCGCCTGGGTGGCCACCCTGTTTCCCGCCGGTCGTCGCCCTGGCGCGCACTTGACGCGCTGCCTGCATGGAACAACGCCCTAGACGCCGGGCAAGCCGAAGACCCAGCTCTGATAGGGCAGATAGCACTGCTGGAAATGCGATGAAAACAAGGACCAGACTGCCAGCACGAGGAGCAGACCCAAATAGGGCGCCGCCACGGCCAGTGCCCGACCGGACCGCAACGGCAGGTAAGGCAGCCGCGCCAGGATGACGGCCTGAACAGGGATGAGATAGTAACCCAGACGATCCGTGATCACGCTGGACACCGGCAACAACAACGCCAGAGCCAGCATCATCAGCGCCCCGATCGTGACCAGCTTGTATTCTGCCGGAAAGCTGGCCTGCCATTTCCGGCGCAGAAACAACAGAAACCAGAGCGCCGTCAGCACCAGCAGCCCAACGCGATAGGCCGCCCCCGCCGCATCATTGCCGGTGTCCACATAGCGGGTCGTGGCCATGACCCCGGCATCCGATGTGATCAGGGCAAATCCACCCGGAATGGCCAGCAGCGCCGACAGGATCATCCGCCCGCGCGTCAACCCACCGCTCACCAGCGGCGCCAGAAGCAGAAAGGCCGCCGCGCTGGAATGGATGCCCGCCGCGATCAGGACCAGCACCACGAAACGGATCAGGCGGCGATCGACAAATGCCAGAAAGGCCAGACACATCAGGCCGATTGCCGCCCCTTGCCGGATTCCCGACATCGGCATGTTGATGATCAGGACCGGAAACAGCAGAACCAGGAATCCCAGCGCGTCCGGCTGCCTTTGCGCAAGGCGATGCACGCCAAGAAAGAAGATCGCCGAAGTGATCACGTTCAGCCACGGATAGGGCAAGCCAAGCCCCACCTGCATCGACACGATCGCCGTCCAGATCGGCTCGCGCGTGGACATGGCCTCCGACAGGGGAACCGCGCCATAGACCTCGTACTGGTTCAAGTAGCCGAACCAGTCGCACCCCACCTCGTAGCGAAAGGCGGAAAACAGGAACAACACCGCCAGCAGGAACCCATAGCCCAGACGCAACCGCGCCAGGCGCAACAGGATCATCCCGACATAGCCTGCCACATAGATCATGCACCGCCCGCCTCTGCCACCTGCCGAAGCATGGCCGCCACCCGCGGGCCCCAGACCTGAAGGCTGTAATGGGCCTCGACCTTGCGCCGCCCCGCCTGCCCCATCCGGCGCCGCAAATCCGCATCCCGCAGCAGAACCACCAAAGCCTCGCGCCATTCCGCTTCGGTGCGCACAAGAAAGCCGTTCACCCCGTGTTCGACGATTTCGGCATTCACACCGACGGGTGATGCGATCACCGGGACACCGCAGGCCATGTACTGGATCAGCTTGTAGCCGCATTTGCCCCGCGCCCAGGGCGTATCGGTCAAGGGCATCAGACCGACATCCATCTCCATGATCCGGGCGACTTCGGTCGCCTCTGCCCACGGAACTGCATCCATCAGGGGATGCGCCCCTGCCCCACGCCCGGCCCCGACCACAAGCAGACGGGCATCCTGCGCCGCCGCCACCTCTGCAAGCAGGGGCATCATCGGCTGCATGTATTCCAACCAGGTGCTTGGCGATCCGATCCATCCTATGCGGGGGACTGTCACGCTCTCTGACCAGTCGCGCAAGTGATATGCCGTGATGTCAACCACCGTCGGCACGATCTCCACCCGTCGCGCCCCCGCACGCCTTGCCCGTTCGGCCAGATAGTCGTTGCCCGCCGTCACCAGGGCCGAGGCCGCCATCAGACGGTCCAGCTTCCGCCCCAGCACCGCCCGCACCGGCCATGTCCCATGCAGGTCATAGCGGTGAAACACCGCATCGTCGAAATCCACTGCGAATGGCACGGCGCGCGGCAACACGACCCGTTCCACCGCCCAGGGCATCCAGGGCAAGGCCTCCTTCTCGACCCACAGAAGGTCGGCCCTGCCTTGCCCCCGCAACTGCCCCAACCGCCGCAGATAGGCCGCCAGACCTGCCCACCCCCGGGGCGATCCCGCGTAGTGCCGTTCCAGATCGGTGTCGGTGAAGAATGACGCATAGGTCACGTCACAGCCCGCCGCTTCCAGGTGGCGCCGGTATTGCATCGTCCGCAGTCGGCTCGACGCGCCCAGACGGCCATAGCGGGACAGGACCGACAGCTTCACCGCTTCGCTCCGGTCTCTGCCACCGCCTCCAGGGCCACCCGATAGGCCTCTACCGTGGCGGCAAGCGAGAAATGCCCAAGGCCAATGGCGTGGCAGGCCTGCCGCATCTCTTCGCGTCGGCCCCGCACCTCGTCGATGATCCAGCGCAGGGTTGCCTGCCAATCCTCCGGCTCGGCAGAGCGGAACACACCCGCCTCTTCCAGCGCCTCTGTCATCCCCACACCCGGCGTGCCGATGACCGGCACACCCGCCAGCAAATACTCGCCCAGCTTTATCGGCTGCACGGCCCGTGTCGAAAACGACTGCACCCGCAGCGCCAGCCCAAGATCAAGCCGCACCAGTTCCCCCGGAATCTCGGCTGCGGGCACGGCCCGCTGTTCGATCCACCCCGCCCCGGCAAGGTTCTTGGCGGCAAGCGCCCGCATCACCTCGGCCCGCGCGGGCGAGAGCAGGCGAAGCCGCAGGTCGGGCATGGTCTCCCGCAAGCGCATGGCGATATCCAGCATGTCGGGCAGGCGATACTGCACCCCCACCGATCCGCAATATCCCAGCACAAAACCGGCATCGCGCGCTGCGGCGCAGGCCGCCAGCGCCTCGGCAAAGGGCGCGACCGCGACCCCGTTCGGCACGACATGGCACCGCGCCGGGGCGAGCGCCGCCCCGGCCCGCGCCAGCACGATGTCACGCGCCGCCTCGGTCCTCACCAGCACGCCGTCCGCCTGCCGCAGCATCCGGGCCTCGATGTCGCGCAACAGGCGATAGGTCGCGCCATGCGGTGACAGGCCGCCGAATTCCACCCGCTCATCTGCTGCCAGCCCATCGGCATCGAACAGGATGCGCAGCGCCCGCCGCTCGGCCCGCCGCAGGCACAACACGGCAAGCGCTGGCATCAGGCTGCGCGGCATCAGCGTTCCGATCCCCCACGCCGCAACGGCACGGCGAATGGCACGCGCGCCCATCACCGCCGACAGGAAAGGCCCCACCCCTCCCGGCCGTCGCCAGATGCGCACCTGACGGAACGGCACGCCTTCCGCAGCGCAAAGACCCGCCCGCGCGGCGATCACCGCTTCGTCTTCCGGGCTCCCGGCCCAGGTGAACTGCAACACGTGACAGCGATACCCCTGCGCCCCCAGGCCTGCCAGAATAGGCAGGAAAAGCCGTTCCAGATAGCGCGTCTGCGGCCCGTCCCAGGTGATGAACAGGATGTTGCGTGCAGCCTCCGCCTTCCCCATCACGCCGCCCCCGCACCCTGATGCGCCCCGGTCAGCCGATCATAAAGCGCATCCACCCGCGTCAGATAGGCCGCCACGGAAAACCGTCGCAGCACCGTTTCCCGCGCGGCATCGGCGATCCCCTGCAAACGCGCCGCATCGCAGGCCAGCGCCTCTTCGATCGTCGCAGCCAACCCCGCCGCATCCGGCTCTGGCAAAAGCCAGCCGGTCTGACCATGCGTGATGATCTCGGGCACCCCGCCGACAGCCGTGGCGATGACCGGTATCCCCGCCGACATCGCCTCGCAGACCGCCAGACCGAACCCCTCGGTAAGCGAGGGTTGCAGATAGAAATGGCACCCTTCCAGTCGCGCAAAGGGGGCAGGATCGAAACCGCACAGCGTGACCGCGCCCGTCAGGCCAAGTTCGGCAATCCGCCGCTCCAGCGCGGGGCGCAGGCTGCCCTCGCCCACAAGGCGCAGGGTGGCATTCCGCCCGTCGTGGCGCAGTCTGGCCACGGCCTCGACCGCCGCCATCGGGTTCTTCACCGGCTCCAACCGGCCCACGAAACCCAGAACCAGTTCCCCCCCGCGCGGCGCAAGTGGGCGAAAGGGTTGCGGTTCGAACGGGTTATGGATCACCTCGACCCTGGCCGAAGGCGCCTCTCCCAGCGCCAGGATGCAGTCCCTCACCGCATCCGAGATCGCCACCACCCTGTCGCAGCGCCGATAGATCTGCGCGAACACGCGCCGCGCGCGGGTCGAATGGCGCGGAATGCCGATCTCTTCGGCAATCACCACTGGCACCCCGGCAAGACGGGCTGCGATGGTGCCGTGGAAATTCGCCTCCGCCCCATGCAGATGCACGATGTCCGGCCGCATCTGCCGGAAATGCCGCCGCAGCGCCAGAATGGCGGGACGGGACGGGATGCCCGCCCGGCGACCCAGCGCCGCAGCCTCGGCCCCGAGACTGCGCAACGCCTCCAGCACCGCGCCGCCCCCCGCGATGGCGCAGAAGGCATGGGTGTGGCGCGACAGGGCGGCATTGGCCGCAATCAGGCGCATCTGCGATTCCACCCCGCCGAAATCGAGCGCGGTCAGCACATGCAGCACAAGCTGCCCGTGACCCCGCCCGCTCACGGCCGGATCATGTCCTTGACGGCGCTTTTCCACCCGGAAAAGCGACGATAGCCGCCGCGCATCCAGAACCCCAGAACCGAGAGCCAACGCCGATAGCGCGGGAGGGAGAGGAGGTGGATGCGGCCTTCAAAGCGGGCGACTTCAACATCAAGATAGGCTCGTGCTGTGGCCGCCCGTGCCCCGATCCCCAGTCGGCCCAGCACGGGAAGCCCCTGATCGAGGCGTTCCTTCTGGACCGTGATCTTTCGCAGGGTTTCCTGCCAACTGGCGACAGGCGAGGTGAAGCCCGTCGCCGAGACCACCGAAAGCATTGTCACACCAGCCGGATCGCTGAACACCCACTGGGACTCGTTCGATCCGTGCCTTCGGTAGTATTGCAGCGGCTCGTCAATCAGGCGCCGCACACCCAGCGCGACGGACATGTCGCCGATCCAGCGATCATGCGCGAAATCTTCCGCAGGGAACGGCATAAGGAACTCCAGCAGCGGGCGCTTGATTGCGACACAGCAGCCCGCAATGTAGCGGTTGTCGTTCGATCCCGTGACACGGATATTGCCCAACTGTGTCTTGTTGGAATGCTTCAGGTCCACATCCGTGATGATCATGTCGTTGATCGTGCAAAGGATGGACGGATCGGCCAAAATGGCATCCTCGACGGTTTTCAGTTTCTTGGGAAACCAAACGTCGTCTTGATCGCTGAGAAAGATCAGATCGCCGGTGCAAAGCGACAGCACCTTCTCGAAGTTGCGCGCGAATCCGAGGTTCTTTTCGTTCTGAATGACCCGCACCTCGAAAGGGGCCGTGGCACCGAAATCGTTCAGGATGTCAAGGGTCGCGTCGCGGGACCCGTCATCGCATACGACCAGTTCGTCCGGCAGACGGGTTTGCGTCGCGAAACTGTCCAATTGCTCGCGCAGGAATTTGGCCCCGTTATAGGTGGCCATGGCGATGGAGACTCTCATCGGTAAAGCCGCATGGTTTTGAAACGTGCCTCTGCGAGCCACGCCAGAGCGTATGAGTTGAAATTCTTCGATGCGAGACCTTTCCAAAAGGCCGCGCGGTCTGTGAGGTAATCGCGCTGGGCATGCAGTCGATGAAGTCGGTGACGTAGCATCTTTGCGATTGCCGAGCGATCCGGATGGCCCACCCTTTCGAGGTCATTCAGTCGTTGCGAAAGCGTTGCAATCCTGCGGCTCATGAGGCCAACACGCTGGGCCTTCCAGTCAGGCTGCTTTCTGTTCTGGACAAATGAGATCCCGACATTGGTACGATACATGACCAGAGGCTCATCAACGTAGCGCAAACCACCGACCAGAGCTGCCCGAAAACCGAAGACGATGTCTTCGTAAGTCTCGCCGAAAGCGATCGGACCGAAACGGTGAAAGAATTCCGTTCGAAATGCGCCCGTCGCGCCGATGTAGATGCCCTTTGAGTAAGCGATCTGGCGGAGGTCAGGGGCCTCGGTCTGCACGGGTGGCGCGTATAGCCCGCCGTGATTTCCCAGCGCATCCATCGTTTGCGTACTTGAGTGGACCAGCACCGCGCTCTGATCGCCCTGAAGGCGACTTACAAGGACGCCCGTGCGCTGCGGTAACGAGATGTCATCGCCAGCGGCAAAGACGATCACATCCGTCTCGACCATGCCGAACACCAGATTGTAGTGCGGTATCACCCCCATGTTCTGCGCATTACGGCGCAAGACCACACGGTGGTGGCCGTTATAGGCATCGACCAATTCGCGCATGATCTCGAAGGTGCGATCCGTTGAACAGTCATCCGAAAGGATGATTTCAAGCGGCTGATAGGTCTGGGCAAATGCGCCCATTACAGCGTCGCGAATGTAGGCTTCTTGATTATAGGCGAACAGCGTCATCGTGACAGTCGGATTGACGCGTTTCGGCGCGGCATCTCGCGCTTCCGCGCCACCTTGATGATCGTCTGTAGCCCCCATCACAACCTCAAATCGCTCTCATCGCGGGCGAAGACGCTTTTCAGGTCACAGAACACCTGCACGCCCCGGCCAAAGGCGCGCAGGCGGGCGGCGCCTTCGTGGCGGAAGGCATCATGCGCCACGGCGAGGATGACGCCGTCATAGGCGCCGTTTTCGGGCGTAGTCACCGGGTCAAGCCCGTATTCCGCCCGCGCGTCGGCGGCATCGACCCATGGATCGTGCACATCGACGCGCACACCGAAATCCTGCAACTCGCGGATCACGTCGACCACGCGGGTGTTGCGCAGGTCGGGGCAGTTCTCCTTGAAGGCCAGACCCAGCACCAGCACCCGCGCCCCGTCCACCTGGATGCGCTTTTTCAGCATGGCCTTGACCATCTGGCCCGCCACATAACTGCCCATGCCATCGTTGATCCGCCGCCCGGCAAGGATGACCTGCGGGTGATAGCCCAGCGCCTCGGCCTTGTGCGTCAGGTAATAGGGGTCCACCCCGATGCAATGCCCGCCCACCAGACCGGGGCGGAAGGGCAGGAAGTTCCACTTCGTCCCCGCCGCGCGCAACACGGCATCGGTATCCAGCCCCATGCGATAGAAGATGATCGCCAACTCGTTCACCAGCGCGATGTTCAGATCGCGCTGGGTGTTCTCGATCACCTTCGCCGCCTCAGCCACGCGGATCGATTCCGCGCGATAGGTGCCCGCGGTGATGATGCCGCCATAAAGCGCATCCACCCGCGCCGCCGCCTCGGGCGTCGATCCGGCCGTGACCTTGCGGATGGTGGTCAACCGGTGCGCCTTGTCGCCCGGGTTGATCCGCTCGGGGCTGTAGCCGCAGTGGAAATCCACATTGAACCGCAGACCCGAGATGCGCTCCAGCACCGGCACGCAATCCTCTTCCGTGGCGCCCGGATAGACGGTGGATTCATAGATCACAAGATCACCGGGTTTCAGCGCCCGCCCCACGGTTTCCGATGCCCGCAGAAGCGGCCGCAGATCAGGGCGCTTGTGGCTGTCGATGGGCGTGGGCACCGTGACGATGAAGGTTGTCGCCACCCGCAGGGCATCGGGGTCGGCGGTAAAGGTCAGACCCGTCGCCGCTGCAAGTTCGGCCTCGTCCACCTCGCGCGTGTGATCCTGCCCCGCGCGCAAGGCGGCGATCCGGCCCTGGTTGATGTCGAAACCGATGACGGGGCGATGCTTGCCGAACTCCACCGCAAGCGGCAGGCCGACATAGCCAAGGCCGATGATGGCAATGGGCGCGGGGTCAGCCATGGCGGCCTCCTCCAAATCGGAAGCGGTCATTCGCACCGGCAAGGGGCGAGGGGCGGTCGGACACCACGATGTTGCGGCTGTGCTTCTGCCGCAGCAGCCAGCGGCGGACGGCGACAAGGTGTTTGATGACGGGAAGTTTGTTTGCGGTGTCGGTGATCCGGCGCTTCCAGGTCCGGGCCCGGAAATGCTCGAGCGATGATTGGAACGGCCGCACCGCACAGGGCGTGGGATCGACAATGCGGAAGTGATTGATAAGCCCATCGCTGTGAAAGGCGGCGAAATCATCGGCAAGGTGGCGCACTGGCATGTTGCCCTGTGCGATGCCAAGGGCAGCGCGGTATTCGATCATGTAGGCCGCCGCCGTCCGGGCATCCTTCATATCGTAGGGCACAAGGAGGTTCAGCCTTCGCTCGGCATCCAGCACGCCGTCACGGGCAAAGGCGGTGCGCCGCATCACGGGATTGTAGAGCGAGATCACCTCGCCCTCGCGCAGCACGGCGGCCACACGCCGGATCAGATCATCGGCAAAGGGGGGAAGCGCAATGTCATCCTCCACCACCACACCCCAGGGCAGACCTTGCTCCACAATCCGGCGGCAGGCCGCGACATGCGACAGGGCGCAGCCGATTTGGGGCGCGGGATAGGCCGGGTTGTGCCCGCCGTCGCCCGCGGGATCGGACCGATCAAGTGTGGTGCCGTCAACGCCCACGACCTCGACCGGGAGAGCGGACACCTCGGCGAGATGGGCCAGAACGTAAGCATAGCGTTCCTTCAACCGGGGGATTGCGGCCACGAATATCTTCATGCCCACTCTCCCCTGCGGATAGGGCCGATCTTCGGGCGCGGGCAGGCGGCTTCTGCTGTCATTTCCCGTAATACTCCCGGAACCAGCCGACAAAGCGGGCGATGCCGTCACGGAAATCGGTCTGGGGGCGGTATCCGGTCAGGCGCTGCAACAGCGCCGCATCGGCCCACGTCGCGGGCACGTCGCCCATCTGCATCGGCATGTAGTTGCGGATCGCCTTTTGCCCGAGGCAATCTTCGATCGCGTCCACGAAATCCAGCAGGCGCACCTTGTCGGAATTGCCGATGTTCACCACCCGATAGGGCGCGACCGGCGACAGGCTGTCGCCCTCTGCAATCCCCTCCGGACCTGCGGGCCGCTCGGGCACCGCATCGACCAGCAGGCGGATCGCGCGCACCAGATCATCGACATAGGTAAAGTCGCGATACATTTCGCCATGGTTGTAGATGTCGATGGGCCGCCCTTCGAGAATGGCATCGACGAACTTGAACAACGCAAGGTCGGGCCGCCCCCAGGGGCCATAGACGGTAAAGAAGCGGAACATCGTCGTGGGCAGGTTCCACAGATGGGCATAGGCATGCCCCATGCTCTCGGTCGCCTTCTTCGTCGCGGCATAGATCGTCAGCTGTGTATCGGCCTTGTCGGTTTCAGCAAAAGGCATGTCCTCATTCGCGCCATAGACCGATGAGGTCGAAGCCATCAGCAGATGCCCGACCTGAAGGCGGCGCGCAGCCTCCATCACGTTGAAGGTGCCGATCACATTCGCATCCAGATAGGCGCGCGGGTTTTCAAGGCTGTAGCGCACCCCCGCCTGCGCGGCGAGGTGGATGATCACCTCCGGTGCAAAGGCATCGGCCACGGCATCGAACCGCGCCTGATCCTCCAGAAGCGCCTCATCCGCCGAAAAGCAGGGATGCTGCAACAACATGGCGTGGCGGCGATGCTTCAGGCGCACGTCATAGTAATCGGTCATGCCGTCATACCCATGCACGCGAAAGCCTTCGTCCAGCATGAGCCGGGCCAGATGGAACCCGATGAAACCGGCCGTGCCGGTGATCAATACCCGTCGCCCCTGCCCCGTCATCTGTCCCGTCACCTGACCTGCCACCTCTTTACCCGTGCCGTGCCGTGCCAACGGCCGATCAAGGCCCCGGCCAAGCCATTTCCGGCCCGCCGCGGCAGACGTTAGGTATTATTAACAACAGTTGAAAGACCTTTCGGAAACAAGACCTTCACACGCGACCCTTGTGCCGCTTGCCGGACACGGGCCTCCGGACGGCCCCCTGCTTTGTGCCGTTTCAGCACGGCTCGCCCGCGAAGCTACCCTCGCCCGGTCACGGTTCGGATCGCGTCGAGATAGCCGTTCACGACATGGGCCTCGTCGAATTCCCGCTCCATCTTGGCCCGTGCCGCAGCCCCCATCGCGGCGCGCGCCTTGGGTGGCAGGTCGAGATACCGCTGCATGGCCCGGGCAAGGCTTTCGGCATTGCGCACCTCGCAGAGAAACCCGGTCACGCCATCCTCCACCACGGCCCGACAACCCGGCACATCCGTGGCGATCACCGGGCGCGCCATGGCCGAAGCCTCGATCAAGGTCCGTGGCGCCCCCTCGCGATAGGAGGGTAGCACGGCGCAGCTCGCTGCCCGGAAAAAGGGGCGCACGTCGTCTTGCGCACCCAGATAGTCGATGCAACCCTCTGCAACCCAGCCGCGCACCACATCCTCGGCAATCGCCGTGCGATTCTCGGCGCCGGCCGGTCCCAGAAGTTGGAACCGGACCTCGGGCAATATCGCCCGGATGCGCCGTGCCGCCTCGACGAACTCCACCACGCCCTTGTCCCGCAACAGACGCGCCACCATCAGAAAAACGGGCGGCCCCACCTCCGCCCCCGGCATGGGGGTTGCGGCGAAGCGCACAAGGTCGATGCCCGATCCGGGCAGCACACGCGCCTGATCTTCCTGCACCATGGTGCTCCGCACGAACAGGTCACGATCTTCGTCATTCTGGAAGAACACCACCGGCAGCCCCCGGAAGGCACGGCGATACAGCACCTCGGCCAAACCTCGCAGAAATCCACCAGACAGGAAGGCCGTTCCCAACCCGGTGACATTGGGCACGAAGGGCACGCCCGCCCGTTGCGCGGCCATCGCCCCGAAGATGTTGTTCTTGATCGTGAAGCCCAGCACGACATCCGGCCTCTCGCGCTGGAAGATCGACGCAAGGCGCCGCATCAGCGCCAGATCAGCCAGCGGGTTCAGCCCGCGCACATCCATCTGCAGCGGCAGGAACCGGCATCCGGCCTGTTCCAGTTGCACGACGGTCGCATCAGGCGGGGCAAGGACCGTCACCCGATGCCCTTCCGCGATCAGCGCCGCGACCAGCGACCGGCGAAAGTTCCAGATGTTCCACGCCGCGTTGACAGTGATCAGAACATGCATTCCGGCACCGGCCATGCATCATCCACGCCGTTCGGTCCCGCTACTTCTGCGCGCGGCATCGGTCAGTCCTGCTGGGCCGCGCGCGGCCGGAACACCGGTATATGCACCACCTCTTCCCTTGCAGCCGCAGGAAGCAAGGCATGACCGGCAAAGAACACCCCGTCATTGATGACCTGCATCACCGTCATGACGTCAATCTGCGGATTGCCCTTGCTGAAGGCATAGACCATCGAAAAATCGCAAAGCTGGTTCACCAGCCGCGCCAATCCCCCGGTCCGCTCATGCACCAGATCGACAGCCTCGCTGGTGAAGATGTCATCGTCGCCGCCGACCTTGCGCAAACGGTGCCGCACATATTCGCCCGTTGTTTCGGCATCCATCGCCGGAAGATGGCAGGCAGCACCGATCCGCTGCGCGAGCGGCTGCAGGGTCGCGCCGACGATTCGATCGCGCAATCCCGAATGGCCCACGATGAACACCTGCAACAGTTCGTCCGTGCCGGTGTTCATGTTGGTCAGCGTACGGATCTGCTCCAGCGCCTGATCCGACAGGTTCTGGGCCTCGTCGAACACCAGAACCACCCTCCGGCCGGCCGCATATTCCCGGATCAGCCGCTCCTCGAATCGCGAGAAGAGGTCAACCATCGTGTCCTCGGGTTCGGCCGGTTCGCCCAGCGCCAGCAGCACCCAGGGCAGCACATCCTCGGCCTGGCCGCGCACCTGGCTGACCAGCCCGAAGACGACATCATCCCCGACGTTGCGCAGCAAATGCTGCACCAGCAGCGTCTTGCCCGCCCCCACCTCACCCGTCACCAGCGTGATGGGCGCGCGGGTCACGATGGCATATTCCATCAACGAATAGGCTCTGCGATGCGCATTCGACCAGTATAGCATGTCGGGGTCGGGCGCGATGGCAAAGGGCCGGGCGCTCAGGCCGAAATAGCCCGTATAAATGTCAAGGATGCTACCCATCCGCGTACTCGCCCCTTCCCATGCCTGACCGCGATCAGGGCAAGGCCCCGACCTGTTTTGCTTCCCCCCCCTTGTGACCTGTAGTATCTCAGAATTAAACTAAATTAATCAAGCGCGACCACCATATGCACCGCCCGGACGGCACCCATCCGCTTCCCGCCCATCTCCGCCTGCCGATCGGGGGGTTGATCTGGCTGGCGGTCGCGCTTGTCGGAGCGGCGGTCCTGTTCTGGCCCGGCATCGCGCTTCTCTTAACGGTCTGGCAAACGCCCGAGTATAGCCATGGCCCGCTCATCCCGGTCCTTTCCGGGCTGCTCTTCCTGCGCCAACTCAAGACCGAACCCATCGAACACGGTCCCGTCAACCGTTGGCCCGGCCTTTTGCTGATGCTTGTCTCCGTCATGCTCGCCCTCGCAGGGCAGATGGTGGAAACGCCGATGGTCACGGCTGCGGCCCTGATCCTGTGGTTCGGCGCCATCCTGCTGATCTGCTACGGCTGGCAGCAGGGCCGCCGGTTCTGGCCGCCGATCCTGCATCTGTTCTTCATGATGCCGTTGCCCACGACCCTGTATTATCAGGTCTCGATCACGCTGCAGCTCATCTCGGCCGAACTCGGCGTCTGGTTGCTGCGACTGGTCAGCGTGCCTGTCTATCTTGACGGCTACATCATCGACCTCGGCGTGATCAAACTCCATGTGGCCGAGGCCTGTTCCGGTCTGCGCTACCTCTTTCCGATCCTCAGCTTTTCCTACATCTTCGCGATCCTCTTTCACGGATCGCTCGTGATGAAGGCGATCCTGCTGCTGTCCGCCGCACCCATTGCCGTCATCATGAACTCTGCCCGCATCGCGATTGCCGGAATGATCGTGCAATATCAGGGACCCGAGCACCTTGAAGGCTTTTCGCATTTCTTCGAAGGCTGGGTGATCTTCGTCCTTTCGGTCCTGATGCTCTTCGGTCTGGCCCGATTGCTTCTGCTGTTCCGCCCGGGCCGGACCACGCTGGTGGATGCACTGGATCTGGATTTCTCCGGTCTTGCCACGCAGGCGCGGCGCATTCTCCTGATCGAACCCTCCCGCGCGCTGCGCGCGCTCGCCCTCGTCACGGCAGGCACGGCGGCACTCTGGCAGGCTTTCCCCACAGTCCGGACGGTGGAACCGCCTCGGGCGGAACTCGCCTCCTTCCCTGACCAGATCGGTGGCTGGACGGGCGATCAGCCGGTCCCCCTCGACCCGGAGGTGGCCCGTGTCCTGAACGCCCAGGATTACAGCTTGCGCGATTATCGCGATACCACCGGCGCACGGGTAGAGGTATTCGCCGCATGGTTCCGCGACCAGACGATCAGCGGCGCACATTCCCCCGATATCTGCCTTCCGAACACCGGTTGGGAATTCGCCTCCTTCACCCGCCGCGACATTTCCGCCGAACTCGATCTGGACAAGGCCTTCCCCATCAACCGCGCCGTGATCCAGAGGGGCGAGGATCGGCTTCTGGTCTATTACTATTTCGTCCAGAATGGGCGCCAGGTTGCCTGGGACTTCGGATCGAAGCTCTGGCTGTTCTGGGACAGCTTCGTGCACGGGCGCAAGGATGGCGGTCTGGTCCGCCTCGTCACCCCCATCGGTCGCGGCGAAACCGAAGACATGGCCGACAGCCGCCTGCGCGACATGGCGCGCGAACTCGACAGTCGCCTGCCGCGCTTCTTCCCCGGCCCCGTCTGACACCCTGTCCGGCGTTTTCGCTCTTCCGGTCGCCTTCGTCGCATGTGATCCTTCGGGCCCCTGCCCTCTGCCGGAAATGGGCCTCGCATGTCCCGCCTCGACAATGACCGCCTCTTCGTGGCCGTCCTCGAAACCGGCAGCTTCGCCGCCGCAGCCCGCCAGATCGGCATTTCGGCAGGCCAGGCGTCAAAGCTTGTCACCCGACTGGAGGCCGAACTGGGCATCCGACTGCTCAACCGCACCACCCGCGCCCTGTCGCCGACCGAAGCAGGACAGGCCTATTTCGACCGCATCCGCCAGATCCTCGACGACCTCGACACGCTCGATGCCCAGATGAAGGATCAGGCCGCCACCCCGCGCGGACGGCTGCGCCTGACGGCGCCACTTACCTTCGGCACCCTGCGCCTCGTGCCCGCGCTGAACGAATTCGCCCGCCTCTACCCACAGATCGAACTGGACGTCTCCTTCAACGACCGCATGTTCAACCTCGTGGACGAAGGCTTCGATGCCGCCATCCGCGCCGGCCGCATCGCCGATTCCAGCCTGATCGCGCGCAAGCTCTGCGAGATGCACACCCTCGTTGTGGCCTCTGAAGATTACCTCGCCGCCCACGGCACACCGGCACACCCTGCAGACCTGGCCCGTCATCAATGCATCATCGACACCAATTTCCGTGACCCGCTGATCTGGCGCTTCCGCGAGGGCGACACTCCCCTCTCCGTTCCCCTGACAGGCCGCCTGCGCTATTCCAACGCCGAGGCCTGCCTCCAGGCAGCCGAGGCGGGCCTCGGCATCGCCCATGTTCCCGATTTCGTGGCGAAGGCCAGCCTGGATACCGGTCGCACCCGCGCGATCCTGCGCGACTTCAACGACGATCCCGGCGGCATCTTCGCACTTTACCCGCCCGGGCGGCATCTGGCGGCCAAGGTCCGCATCCTCGTGGATTTCCTTGCCGCCCGCTTCCGCGACCCATCCCGAGATACGCCGGACCCTTAATGATTGCTGCCATTTTGGCAGGAATGAAATTCCATTTTCGCATATTCCATCCGTTTCGGAAGCTAAGCATATTCCGCGCATCGGCGTCACCCCGGCACACGCCCCAACGACGCCAGCCATGAAGGACATATCACCATGACCGCCACCGTTTCCCTCACTTCCCCCGCCAGCCGCGCCGATCTTGCCGCGACACTGCTGCGCGTCACCTCCGGCATCTGGTTCCTGCTCCATGCCGGGCTCAAGATCTTTGTCTTTACCCCTGCCGGAACCGTGGGCTTCTTCGAATCCATCGGCCTGCCAGGCCTTCTCGCCTATGTCGTGATCCTGGCAGAGCTTGTGGGTGGCCTCGCCCTGATCGCCGGGTTCAAGACGCGCGAAATCGCGCTCGCCCTGTCGGTCATCCTGATCGGTTCGATCTACACGCCCCATTATGCCGCAGGCTTCTTCTTCTCGAACCAGGGCGGCGGCTGGGAATTCCCGGCATTCTGGGCGCTCACCCTCTGGGCCCTCGCGCTGCTCGGCGATGGCGCCTACGCTCTCGGCAAACGCTGAAACCCGGTTCCGGAAAGGATCACCGCGATGAGCACCGCCACCGCCCCTCTGGAAATCGGCCGCGTCACCCTCAGGGTCCACGACATGCCGCGCATGGCCGATTTCTACTCCCGCGCCATCGGCCTGACACCGCTGTCCCAAGATGGCGAACAGGCCACCCTCGGCGCGGGCGACCGGGCGCTGGTCACGCTCATCGCCGATCCTTCCGCTCCGGCGCGTGCCCCGCGCGAGGCGGGGCTCTTCCACACCGCCTTCCTCCTGCCCGATCGCGCTGCCCTGGGCCGCTGGCTGCACCATGCCGCCAGCACGCGCCTCACCATCCAGGGTGCCTCCGACCACAAGGTGTCCGAGGCGATCTATCTCGCCGATCCCGAAGGCAACGGGATCGAAGTCTATGTCGATCGCCCTCGCGCCACATGGACAGGGGCAGACGGCGCAATCCGCATGACCACCGATCCGCTCGACCTCGAGTCCCTCGCCGCCGCTGCTGATGGCCCCTGGCAGGGTGCACCCGACGGCACGGTCGTGGGCCATGTCCATCTGCAGGTGGGCGATGTCGCGCAGGCCGAAACCTTCTACAGCGGCACGCTCGGCCTGCCCGTCACCGCCCGTTATCCCGGCGCAGCCTTCTATGCCGCGGGCGGCTATCATCACCATATCGCCACCAATATCTGGAACAGCCGCGGCGCTGGCCTGCGCAGCCATTCCACCGGACTCGCCGCCATTGAACTTCTGGCAGACAGCCCTACCCTCGCCGCCATCACCGCACGCAACGCAGGCAGCACCGATCTGACAGATCCCTGGGGCACGCGCCTTACCCTGACGGAGAAACGCTGATGCTCGTGAACGGCAAATGGGTCGCCAAATGGGATCCCGTACAGGCCAAGGATGAAAAGGGCGGCTTTGTCCGCCAGACCTCCACCTTCCGCAACTGGATCACACCCGATGGCAGCCCCGGCCCCACCGGCAAGGGCGGCTTCACGGCCGAGGTCGGGCGCTATCACCTTTACGTCGCGCTGATCTGCCCCTGGGCCAGCCGCGCCCTCATGGCGCGCCGGATCAAGGGGCTGGAAGACGTCGTCACCCTGTCCATCGTCGAACCCGAACTTACCGATCAGGGCTGGCGCTTCGCCCCCGGCGCCGATCCGGTGAATGGCGCGACCTACATGCACGAAATCTACACCCGCGCCGATCCCGCCATCAGCGGCCGCGCAACCGTGCCGGTCCTGTGGGACCGCGCGACGCAAAGCATCGTCAACAACGAAAGCGCCGATATCCTGCGGATGTTCAATTCAGGTTTCGGCCCTCTGGCGCAGGGCCCCGATCTCTACCCGGCCGATCTTGCCGGGCAGATCGACGCCCTGAACGACGCGATCTATCCCACGCTCAACAACGGCGTCTATCGCGCAGGGTTCGCCACCACGCAGATCGCCTATGAAGAGGCGTTCAACGACGTCTTTGCCACGCTCGACACGCTGGAACAGCGGCTGTCCGACGGTCGCACCTGGCTGCATGGCGACCGCTTCACCGAAACCGACATCCGCGCCTTCGTGACGCTGGTCCGCTTCGACGCCGCCTATCACGGCCTGTTCAAATGCAACCTGCGCCGTCTGGCGGATTACCCGCATCTCAGCGCCCACACGCGCCGTGTCTATCGCCTGCCCGGCATGGCCCAGACGGTGAACATCGACCACATCAAGCGCGGCTACTATTCGATCAAGGCGCTCAATCCCGGCGGCATCGTTCCCCTTGGCCCCCGGCTGGACTGGCTGGAAACCTGACCGAAGGCTGGCAAGGCCCAGGAACGGTGGCGCCCGGACTCACGCCGCAATCACGACCCCTGTGCCCCATTCGGCGCATTTGCGCGCCAGCTCGGGCGGCAGGGGCTGATCGGTGAACACTGTCGTGACTTCAGCCAGCGAGGCCAGCCGCGCCGGGGCCGACCGGTCCAATTTGGAATGGTCGCAGACCAGAAACACCTTGCGCGCCTGCCGGATGATCGCCTTCGACACGCGCACCTCCGCCAGGTCGAAATCCAGCAGATCCCCGTCCTGATCCAGGGCCGAGGCCCCGATCACCGCATAATCCACCTTGAACTGCTCGAAGAACTGCGTGGTCAACTCGCCCACCAACCCGCCATCCGACCGGCGCAGCGCGCCGCCCGCCACCATGATCTCGCAGCCCGGATTGGCGGCCAGCGTATTGGCCACGTTCATGTTGTTCGTGACCACGGTGATGTTGCGATGGGTCAGCAACTCCCGCGCCACCGCCTCGGTGGTGGTGCCAAGGTTCATGATCAGTGAACAGTTCTCCGGGATCGCCGCTGCGCAGGCCCGCGCGATGGCCGCCTTCGCCCCTTCGTTCATCTGCCGCCGCTGCTCATAGCCAAGATTCGTCACCCCCGTCCGCGGCACCGCCCCGCCATGCACGCGGTCCAGATGCCCCATGTCGGCCAATTCGGTCAGATCGCGCCGGATCGTCTGAAGTGTCACGTCGAAGCGCTGCGCCAGATCCTCGACCACGACCCGCCCCTCGGTCCGTGCGATCTCCAGTATCTCGGTTTGCCTGAAGCTCAGCGCCATCCCGGCGTTCCTTTTTCTTCGCCCGTTCGCCCCGCAGTTTCGGAAAGCCGATAGCGGCGATCAAGCCGGAAAAGTTTCTGCGCGCGCCCGCAGAAACCCCGCCGCAGCGCAGCGCGCTTTTGTGCGATTTCCTACGACATGGCTGAATTTGCAGGGATTTATTTCATATTGCCCTTCGTGAATGTTCGCTTTAACAGGATTCGCGCATAAACGAAAAAAACAGATTGACCAAAGCGATGAATTCGTTTCAACCTGCCCCCGCTAGGGAGGAGACTGGCGTGACACCGAAGAACAGGCCCGAAGTGGCCGACCTCTTCATCATCGGAGGCGGCATCAACGGATGCGGCATTGCCCGCGACGCGACAGGCCGCGGCCTTTCGGTCGTGCTGGCCGAACAGGGGGATCTCGCGCAGGCCACATCCTCGGCTTCGACCAAGCTTTTTCACGGCGGCCTGCGCTACCTGGAATATTTCGAATTCCGCCTCGTGCGCGAGGCATTGGAGGAACGCGAAACCCTGCTTGTCGCCATGCCCCACATCTCATGGCCGATGCGGTTCGTCCTGCCCTACCATCCCGACATGCGCTTCGAGGGCGACACGCCCACCGGCCGCCTGCTTGCCCGAATCATGCCCTGGATGAAGGGGCGCCGTCCTGCGTGGCTCATCCGCCTTGGATTGTTCCTTTACGATACGCTCGGCGGGCGCAAGATCCTGCCCGCCACGCGCACGCTGGATCTCACCCGCGATCCGGCCGGCAAGCCGCTGCAACCCCGCTTTCACCAGGCCTATGAATATTCCGACTGCTGGGTCGAAGACTCGAAACTCGTCTCCCTGAATGCCCGGGATGCCGCCGAACGGGGCGCGACAATCCTCACACGCACCCGCGTCACCTCGGCCAGCCGTGCCGGGCAGGTCTGGGAAATTGCGACCGATGGCCCCGACGGCCAGCAGGTCCACCACGCCCGCGCCCTGGTGAATGCGGGCGGCCCCTGGGTCGAGGACGTGATCCGCAACGTCGCCCGGATCAACTCCTCCGAGGGTGTCCGCCTTGTGCGCGGCAGCCACATCGTGACCCGCAAACTCTATGACCACGACCGCTGCTATTTCTTTCAGGGCACCGACGGGCGGATCATCTTTGCCATTCCCTACGAACAGGACTTCACCCTGATCGGCACCACCGACCAGGATCACAAGGGTGCGCCAAAGGATGCCGCCTGCTCGGATGAGGAACGCGATTACCTGCTGAACTTCGCCAGCCAGTATTTTGCCAAACCTGTCACCGTGGATGATGTGGTCTGGACATATTCGGGCGTGCGCCCGCTCTATAACGATGGCGCCAAATCCGCGACCGCCGCCACCCGCGACTATGTGCTGTCCCTCGATGGCAATGGCGCGCCGCTGTTGAACGTGTTCGGCGGCAAGATCACCACCTATCGCCGCCTCGCCGAATCCGCGCTGGAAAAGCTGACCCCCTATTTCCCGCAGGCCACCGGTCCGTGGACAGCCCGCGTCGCCCTGCCGGGCGGCAATTTCCCGCATGACGGCGTCGCGGACCTCACGACAAGGCTCAAGGCAGACCACCCTTTCCTGACCGATTACTGGGCCGCGCGGATGATCCGCGCCTATGGCTCGGAAGCGGCACGGATTCTTGGCAATGCCACGACCGCAGCAGAACTTGGCCGCGATTTCGGCGCGACCCTGACCGAGGCCGAGGTCCGCTGGCTCATGGCCCACGAATTTGCCCGCGCCGCCGCCGATATCGTCTGGCGGCGCACCAAGCTTGGTCTGCGCATGACCACGGAACAGATCGCCGCGCTGGATGCCTTCATGGCCGGCGCGGCAACCCACGGGGCGATCAGCCCCGCGGCGGAATAAGGGGGACGGATGGCGCTGGAAATGAAAGCTGTCAGCCGGGTCGTCAAGGGGCAGGTGCATATCCACCCCACGACCCTGACGCTCGAAAAGGGCACGATGAACGTGCTCCTCGGCCCCACTCTTTCGGGCAAGACCTCGCTCATGCGCCTGATGGCCGGCCTCGATGTCCCCAGCGCGGGCAGCCTGCATTGGCATGGGCAGGATGTGACCGGTCAACGCGTGCAGGACCGCAAGGTCGCCATGGTCTATCAGCAGTTCATCAACTACCCCGCCATGTCCGTCTATGACAACATCGCATCCCCCCTGCGGCTGATGGGCAAGGACCGCGCCGCAATTGACCGCGCCGTCCGCGAAACGGCCGAGATGCTGAAGCTGACGCCGATGCTCGACCGCAAACCGCTGGAACTGTCGGGCGGCCAGCAACAGCGTTGCGCCCTCGCCCGCGCATTGGTGAAGGGGGCGGGTCTGGTGCTCCTCGACGAACCGCTCGCCAATCTCGACTACAAGCTGCGCGAAGAGTTGCGCGCAGAAATCCCCCGCATCTTCGAAGAGTCGGGCGCCATCTTCGTCTATGCCACGACAGAACCCGAAGAAGCGCTGCTTCTGGGCGGCAATACCGCCACCCTCTGGGAAGGCCGCGTCACGCAATTCGGCCCCACCCCAACCGTTTACCGCCAGCCCGCAGATGCCACCACCGCGCGCGTGTTCAGCGATCCGCCGATGAATTTCGTCGCCTGCACCAAGCAGGGCCACCGGATCAATTTCGGCGGCCAGGCCACCGCCCCCGCCGACGGGGCCTTCGCGGCGCTTCCCGATGGCGTCTACACGGCGGGCTTCCGGGCCAATCACCTGCACCTGAATGCCCATTCCGGCACCGCCGTGGAATTCCGCTGCACCCTTGGGGTAAGCGAGATCACCGGATCGGAAACCTTCCTCCACCTCACACATGGCGGCGATCGCTGGGTCGGTCTCGTGCACGGCGTGCATGACCTGCCCGCAGGAACCGAGGTCAGCGTCTGGCTCGATCCCACCCATGTCTATGTCTTCGATGCCCAGGGTCGGCTCGCCGCCCCTGCGGCCTATGCGGCGGCGGCCTGACCGATGGCACAGATCACCCTCAAGAACCTTGCCCACAGCTACTATCCCAATCCCCGCGGCGATCAGGATTTCGCGCTGAAGGAAATGGATCATGTCTGGCAGGACGGGGGGGCCTATGCGCTCCTCGGGTCTTCCGGCTGCGGCAAGACCACGCTTCTGAACATCATTTCGGGCCTTCTGAAACCGTCGCAGGGCCGCGTCCTGTTCGGTGACCGCGACGTGACCGATGCGGAAACCACCGAACGCAACATCGCGCAGGTGTTCCAGTTCCCGGTGGTCTACGACACCATGTCGGTGCGCGACAACCTTGCCTTCCCCTTGCGCAACCGGGGCATGGATGCGGCCTATATCCAGGCCCGCGTTTCCCAGATCGCCGCCATGATCGGGATGGAAGCCATCCTTGACCGCAAGGCGCGCGGGCTTACGGCGGATGCCAAGCAGAAGATCAGCCTCGGACGCGGCATGGTGCGCGAGGATGTCAACGCCATCCTTTTCGACGAACCCCTCACCGTGATCGACCCGCATATGAAATGGGAGTTGCGCACGCAGCTCAAACAGCTTCATCGCGAATTCGGCCACACGATGATCTACGTCACCCATGACCAGACCGAGGCGCTCACCTTCGCCGACAAGGTCGTCGTGATGTATGACGGCCGTGTCGTGCAGATGGGAACCCCGGAAGAGCTGTTCGAAACCCCCGCCCATACCTTCGTGGGCTATTTCATCGGATCGCCGGGCATGAACCTTCTGCCCGCCGAAATCCGGGGCGATACCGCGTATCTGCAAGGCGCGGTCGTCCCGCTGGGTGCGGCCTATGGGCCAATGACGGGCCGCACCCAGATCGGGATCCGGCCGGAATATGCCGTCCTGACCGAAGGCGACGGCCTGCCCATCACCATACGCCGCGTGGAAGACGTGGGCCGCCACCGCATCATCCGGGGCGAGGTCGCAGGCAGCACCGTCAACGTCATTGCACCCGAAGGCATGCCCGTAGGGGCAAGCCTCACCCATGTCCGTTTCACGCCTGACCGCGTCAACGTCTATGCCGATGATTGGCGCGTCGCACCGGAAGGGGGGGCTGCCTGATGGAAAAGACCCAGAACAACAAGGCATGGTTCCTCGTTCTTCCCGTCCTCGTGATCGTTGCCTTCTCGGCGGTCATCCCACTGATGACGGTGGTGAACTACGCCCTGAACGACACGTTCGGGAACAACGAATTCTTCTGGGCGGGCCTTGAATGGTTCGAGGAAATGGTCACGTCCGACCGCCTGCATGGCGCACTCGGGCGGCAGATCCTGTTCTCTGCCATCATCCTTGCGATCGAGGTGCCGCTCGGCATCTACATCGCGCTCAACATGCCGAAAAAGGGCTTCTGGGCCAGCCTGTGCCTCGTGCTGATGGCGCTTCCCCTGCTGATCCCCTTCAACGTCGTGGGCACGATCTGGCAGATCTTCGGTCGCGTCGATATCGGGCTTCTGGGGCGCTACCTGTCGGAACTTGGGATCGACTACAACTACACAAATGACCCTTTCGATGCGTGGGTCACGGTCATCGTCATGGATGTCTGGCACTGGACCAGCCTCGTGGCCCTTCTGTGCTACGCCGGCCTGCAATCCATTCCGCAGGCCTATTACCAGGCGGCCCGCGTCGATCAGGCCTCCCGCTGGGCGGTGTTCCGCTACATCGAACTGCCCAAGATGGCGGGTGTCCTGCTGATCGCGGTGCTGCTGCGCTTCATGGACAGCTTCATGATCTACACCGAACCCTTCGTCGTCACCGGCGGCGGCCCCGGCAACTCCACCACCTTCCTGTCCATCGACCTGGTGAAAATGGCCATCGGACAGTTCGACCTCGGCCCCGCCGCGGCCTTCTCGATCATGTATTTCCTCGTGATCCTGCTGGTGTCCTGGGTGTTCTACACCGTGATGACCAATCTCGACAAAGAGGAGGGCAAGTAAGATGCGCCTGCGCGGCTCCGCCCTTGTGATGACGCTTTACCTGCTGTTCCTGCTCATTCCGATCTACTGGCTCGTGAACATGAGCCTGAAGACCAATACGGAAATCACGTCATCCTTTACGCTCTATCCCCATAACCTGACCTTCAGGAACTACATGGTGATCCTCACCGATCCCTCCTGGTACATGGGCTATGTGAACTCGATCATCTACGTGGTGATGAACACCGTCATCTCCATCACCGTGGCCTTGCCCGCAGCCTACGCCTTCTCACGCTACAGCTTCATGGGCGACAAGCACCTCTTCTTCTGGCTGCTGACCAACCGCATGGCTCCGCCCGCCGTCTTCGCGCTGCCCTTCTTCCAGCTCTACTCCTCGGTCGGCCTCTTCGACACCCATATCGCGGTGGCGCTGGCGCATTGCCTCTTCAACGTGCCGCTTGCCGTCTGGATCCTCGAAGGCTTCATGCGCGGCGTGCCCAGGGAAATCGACGAAACCGCCTATATCGACGGCTACTCCTTCGGGCATTTCTTCGTGAAGATCTTCATGCCCCTCATCGCCTCGGGCATCGGCGTGGCGGCCTTCTTCTGCTTCATGTTCTCCTGGGTGGAGCTGCTCCTGTCGCGCACGCTGACTTCCGTCAACGCCAAGCCCATCGCTGCCACCATGACGCGCACCGTCTCGGCCTCCGGCATGGATTGGGGCGTGCTCGCCGCCGCAGGGGTGCTGACCATCATCCCCGGCGCGCTGGTGATCTACTTCGTCCGCAACTACATCGCCAAGGGCTTCGCCCTGGGGAGGGTGTGATGACCGCATCGCGCTGGAACCTGATCTACCTGGGCATCGGCGGCGTGATGGCCGCGATCCTCGCGGCGCTCTTCGCCGTCACCCCCCGGCGCGACGGCGCGCTGGACTGGTTCGCCCCGATGATCCCCGGCGGCTGGATGGCATGGACCCTGCCCGTCGCCCTTTTCTTCTACACCATCGCCAGCCTGCTGATCCTCTTCACTCTGCTCGCGATCCGCTTTCCCGAAACGCCCCGCCGCGGGATCCTGCGGATCGAGACCACGCGCGGCGACCGGCTGTTCATCTCGCTCTTGGGCTCGGCCTTCCTTTGCCTGGGCTGGCTCTTCTTCTTCGGCGCTCCCCTCTGGGGCGCGCTGATCCTTTGCCTGATCTATGCCGCAGCGGTGTTCCGCTGGGTCTGATCCAAGGCATGACAGCGCCGGGGGGCAGAATGCGACCCTTTCCCCCGGCAGAACGAAAGACGGCACGTCTCACATTCTGGGAGGAAAACGAATGAGACTCAGACAGACAGCAACCGCGATGGCGCTTGCGCTCATCGCAACGGGCTCGGCCCCGGCCTGGGCAGACATGGACGCCGCGCGCGCCTTCCTGGACGCTGAAATCGGCGATCTCTCGACCCTCACGCGCGAAGAGCAAGAGGCCGAGATGCAGTGGTTCATCGACGCCGCCGCCCCTTTCGCCGGCATGGAAATCAAGGTGGTGTCGGAAACCATCACCACCCATGAATACGAAGCCAAGGTGCTCGCCCCGGCCTTCACTGCCATCACCGGCATCAAGGTCACGCATGACCTGATCGGCGAAGGCGATGTCGTCGAAAAACTGCAAACGCAGATGCAGTCGGGCGAAAACATCTATGACGCCTATATCAACGACTCCGACCTGATCGGCACCCATTGGCGCTATCAGCAGGTCCGCATCCTCGATGACTGGATGGCCGGCGAAGGGGCTGCCGTGACCAACCCCAACCTGGACGTTGCCGATTTCATCGGCACCTCCTTCACGACTGCACCGGATGGCAAGCTGTATCAACTGCCGACACAGCAATTCGCGAACCTTTACTGGTTCCGCTACGACTGGTTCAACGACGAAAAGACCAAGGCCGACTTCAAGGCCGCCTATGGCTATGACCTCGGCGTTCCGCTGAACTGGTCCGCCTACGAGGACATCGCCGAATTCTTCACCGGCCGCGACATGTCCTATGCGGGTGGTCCGTCCTCGGGCGTCTATGGCAACATGGACTACGGCAAGAAGGACCCGTCGCTTGGCTGGCGCTACACCGATGCCTGGATGTCGATGGCCGGCATGGGCGATGTGGGTGAACCCAACGGCCTTCCGGTCGATGAATGGGGCATCCGCGTCAACGAAAACTCGCAGCCCGTCGGTTCCTGCGTTGCCCGTGGTGGCGCGACGAACGACGCCGCCGCCGTCTATGCCGTGACCAAGGCCATCGACTGGCTCCAGCGCTTCACCCCGCCGGAAGCCCAGGGCATGACCTTCGGCGAGGCAGGCCCGGTTCCGGCGCAGGGCAACATCGCCCAGCAGATGTTCTGGTACACCGCCTTCACCGCCGACATGGTCAAGGAAGGTCTGCCCGTGATGAACGAGGATGGCACGCCGAAATGGCGCATGGCCCCCTCGCCCCACGGCGCCTACCATCAGGATGGCATGAAGGTCGGCTATCAGGACGCCGGTTCCTGGACGCTGATGAAATCCACCCCGGTGGATCGTGCCCAGGCGGCATGGCTCTATGCCCAGTTCGTCGTGTCCAAGACGGTTGACGTGAAGAAGTCGCATGTCGGCCTGACCTTCATCCGCGAATCCACGATCCAGCACGACAGCTTCACAGAACGCGCGCCGAAACTCGGCGGTCTGGTGGAATTCTACCGCTCGCCCGCCCGGGTGCAGTGGTCGCCCACCGGCACCAACGTGCCTGACTATCCGAAGCTGGCCCAGCTCTGGTGGCAGAACATCGGCGATGCCATGTCGGGGGCCAAGACCCCGCAAGAGGCACTCGATGCCCTCTGCACCGAGCAGGAGCGCGTGATGGAGCGGATCGAACGCGCCGGCGTTCAGGGCGACATCGGCCCGAAGATGAACGAACCGCAAGATCCGCAATACTGGATCGACCAGCCCGGCTCGCCGGTCGGCAAGCTCGAGAACGAAAAGCCCCAGGGCGAAACGATCTCCTATGACGAGCTGATCAAGTCCTGGCAGCAGGGCTGACGGCAACAGGGCGGGCGTCCCCCGGACGCCCGCCCCCTTCTTCCTTGCAAAGCCACGCCGCCCGGTGCCGCGTGGCTTTGCCAGCAAGAAGAAACGGAAAACGGGGGCGCCGCATGACCCATATCCTCGCCATCGACCAGGGCACCACCTCGTCGCGTGCCATCCTCTTCGACAGCGCGCTCCGGGTCCGCGCCGTGGCGCAGGAGGAATTCCCCCAGCACTACCCCGCCTCAGGCTGGGTGGAACACGACCCGTCCGATCTCTGGTCCACCGTCGCGGGCACCGCCCGGGCCGCCATCGAAAAGGCCGGGATCACCGCCGCCGGGATTGCCGCCATCGGCATCACCAACCAGCGCGAAACCACCCTCATCTGGGATCGCATCACGGGCGAGCCCATCCATCGCGCGATCGTCTGGCAGGACCGCCGCACCGCAGATATCTGCGCAGGCCTCAGATCCGAAGGCCAGGAGCCGATGATCACCGCCCGCACGGGCCTGCTGCTCGATCCCTATTTCTCGGGCACCAAGATCAAATGGCTCCTTGACCATGTCCCCGGCGCCCGCGCCCGCGCCGCGCGCGGCGAACTGGCCTTCGGCACGGTCGATACCTTCCTCATCTGGAAACTGACGGGCGGCCGCGTGCACGCCACCGATGCCACCAACGCCGCCCGCACGCTGATCTACAACATCGCGCGCGGCGAATGGGACGCCGACATCTGCGCCCTGCTCGACATCCCCATGTCCCTCCTGCCCGAGGTGCGCGACTGCGCTGCCGATTACGGCACCACCCGCCCAGATCTGTTCGGCCGCGAAATCCCCATCCTCGGCGTCGCAGGCGACCAGCAGGCCGCAACCGTGGGGCAGGCCTGCTTTTCTCCCGGCATGATGAAATCCACCTATGGCACCGGTTGCTTCGCGCTTCTGAACACCGGCTCCGACATGGTGCCGTCGAAGAACCGCCTGCTCACCACCATCGCCTACCGCCTGGATGGCCAGACGACCTATGCCCTCGAAGGCTCCATCTTCATCGCGGGCGCGGTGGTCCAATGGCTCCGCGACGGGCTCAAGATCATCCGCGAGGCAAAGGAAACCCAACCCCTCGCCGATGCCTCCGATCCGACACAGGACGTGATCCTCGTCCCCGCTTTCACCGGCCTCGGCGCCCCCTATTGGCGGCCCGATTGTCGTGGCGCGATCTATGGCCTCACCCGCAATTCCGGCCCCGCCGAACTTGCCCGGGCGGCCCTCGAAAGCGTCGGCTTCCAGACCCGCGACCTGCTCGAGGCGATGCGCGCCGATTGGGGCGCCGCCGCCGACGGCATCCTGCGCGTCGATGGCGGCATGACAGCCTCGGACTGGGCCATGCAATTCCTCTCCGACATCCTCGGCGCACCCGTGGACCGCCCCGTCGTGACGGAAACCACCGCCCTCGGCGCCGCCTATCTGGCCGGCCTCAAGGCAGGTCTCTGCCCCGCACCTGCCGAATTCCAGAAATCCTGGGCGCTGGAACGCCGCTTCTCACCCGTGATGGACGACCGCACCCGCGCCGCCAGATACGCCCGCTGGGGCCGCGCCATCGCCGCAACAATGACCGTCTGACCCCTCCCCCGACCCTTCTCCTTTCACCGGAAAGGCAGGCAAGGGGCCTCCACGCCAGATCAACCGGACCCGCCATGCCCCCCTTTGCCATCGCTACACCCCAGCGAATCCTCTTCGGCAGGGGAGAGGTCGCAAAGGCGCCCGCCCTCATTGCCGCCTTCGGTCCGCGTGGCGTGGTTGTCCACGGCGCCAATCCCGCCCGCGCGGAAGGGCTGATCAGCGCCCTCCGCGCCGCAGGCCTGGACATCCAGGCCCTCGCCTGCCCCGGCGAACCCACCCTGCCGATGCTTCAGGCGGCCCTCACCACCACCCGCCCCTTCGCCCCCCTCTGGGTCGCCGCCATCGGCGGCGGGGCCGCGCTCGATCTGGGCAAGGCGCTCGCCGCCCTGATCCCCGCCACGACCGATCCGCTCGACCATCTGGAGGTTGTCGGCAAAGGTCTCCCCCTTGCCACCCCGCCCCTCCCCTTCATCGCCCTGCCCACAACCGCAGGCACGGGGGCCGAGGCCACGAAGAACGCCGTCATCGGCCTGCCGGATCATGACCGCAAGGTCAGCCTCCGCGATGACCGCATGCTCGCCCGCGTGGCCATCGTCGATCCGGCCCTCACCGACCACACCCCCCGCGCCACGACACTCGCTTCCGGCCTCGACGCGATCACCCAGGTGATCGAACCCTTCGTCTCGTCCAGGGCCACCCCCTTCACCGATGCGATCACCGCCCCCGCCATCCCGCAAGGCCTCACCGCCCTCAAACGCCTGATGGAAGCCGAGGATCCGCAGGCCCGCGACGCCCTCGCCTGGGTCTCCCTCTCAGGCGGCATGGCGCTGGCCAATGCGGGCCTCGGCGCGGTTCACGGTCTTGCCGGTGTCATCGGCGGCCTCACCCCCGCCGCCCATGGGGCGATCTGCGGCGCGCTCCTCGCCCCCGTCCTCCGGCTCAACCGCCAGAACGCCACTGGACTCACCGCCCGGCGCCTCGATGAGGTCTTCCGCCACATCGCCGCCGCCCTCGGCGGCCCGCAGGGTCAGGCCCCCGAAACCCTTGCCCGATGGTCCCGCGCCGCAGGCCTTCCCGGCCTCACCGCCCAGGGCCTGCCCCCCGCGCTCCACGCCCAAACCGCCGAAGCCGCCCTCGCCTCCTCGTCCATGAAGGGCAACCCCGTCCCCCTGACGGCCCAAGACCTGATACAAGCCCTGCAAGACGCAGCCTGACCCAAACCCCCTACCACCCTTCATCTTGGCAAAAATACCCGCCGGGGGTCCGGGGGTGGCAAACCCCCGGGGTCGCCACCCGCGCCAGCGCCAAAGAAGAAGAACCCTCCCTCCCCTTCTTCAGGGGAAGGGCCGGGGAGGGGGGCGCCCCCTCAATACCCCGCCCCCTGCGACCAGCGCCAGGCGTCGCGGATCATCGTCTCCAGCCCCCGCTCCGGCTCCCAGCCCAATTCGTCCCGCGCGCGGCCTGACCCGCAGACCAGCGCCGCCGCATCGCCGGCCCGCCGTGCGCCTTCCACCACCGGCACCGCACGGTTCGTCACAACCCGCGCATGGTCGATCACCTGCCGCACCGAATAGCCCGTACCGGTGCCCAGACAGAACACCCGGCTTCCCCGCCCCGCCTCCAGCCAGCGCAACCCCCGCACATGGGCATCGGCCAGATCGGTCACATGCACATAATCCCGCACACAGGTACCATCGGCCGTCGGATAATCCGACCCGAACACCGTCAGCGCGCCCCGCTTCCCCTCCACCGCATCCAGCATCAGGGGGATCAGATGCGTCTCCGGCTCATGCCGTTCCCCCACCTCCCCCTCGGGGTCCGCCCCTGCCACGTTGAAATAGCGGAAGATCACCGATTGCAGCCCGTGGCTCGCCCCGAAATTCCCCAGCATCTGCTCGATCGCCAGTTTCGAGGCGCCATAGGCATTGATCGGCCGCTGCGGCGTCTCTTCGTCCAGCACCACGCCATCCTGATCCCCATAGGTCGCGCAGGTTGACGAAAACACGAACCGTTCCACCCCCGCCGCCACACAGGCCTCGATC
>VFQR01000318.1_pt1 | contig 79276 bp, 76 predicted proteins | sample 3512321 | NCBI WGS metagenome assembly VFQR01 (sample SAMN10412374, study PRJNA504923) | tailings metagenome | isolation source: Relicate 3 Philex TSF1 revegetated site | place: Philippines: Tuba, Benguet | collected 2017-08-29 | reverse complement strand
GGAGGACCGGCCGATCGCCTACATGGAGGATGTCGGCCGCCACAACGCAGTGGACAAGATCGCCGGCTGGATGTTCGCGGAGGGCGAGACCGGCGCGGACAAGATCTTCTACACCACGGGGCGGCTGACCTCGGAGATGGTGATCAAGACGGTGCGCATGGGCATCCCCATCCTGGTGTCGCGCTCCGGCTTCACCGCCTGGGGCGTGGAACTCGCGCGCGAGGCGAACCTCACGCTGATCGGTCGCTGCAAGGGCAAGCGCTTCGTGGCGCTCGCGGGCGAGCAGCGCATTGTCTTCGACGCGGACCTCGCCCATGTGCCGGAGGAGAGTGCCAGGCACTGGCGCAAGACTGGCGCGGAGGCGGAGTGACGCTGGCCGTCATCCTCGCCGGCGGGCTGGCACGGCGCATGGGGGGCGGCGACAAGGTGCTGCGCCCGCTCGCGGGACGACCCCTGTTGGATCACGTGCTGGATCGCCTGCGCCCGCAGGTCCCGGCGATCATCCTCAACGCCAATGGCGATCCGGACCGCTTCGCCGGCTTTGGCCTGCCGGTGATCGCCGACACGCTGCCCGGCCATCCCGGGCCGCTGGCAGGCGTCCTGGCCGCGCTGGAGCACGCTGAGGGCCTCGGCCTTGCCGATGTTCTCTCTGTCACCGGCGACGCGCCGTTCATCCCGCTCGATCTGCTGGCGCGGCTGCGCACCGCGCGGAACGCGGCGGGCACGCCGCTCGCCTGCGCGCGGTCCGGCGGGCAAGCCCATCCTCCCATCGGGCTCTGGTCTGTCGCGCTGCGCGACGATTTGCGCGCCGCGCTGCTCGCGGGCGAGCGGAAGATCGATCGCTGGACCGCACGGCATGGCTGCGCCGCGGCGGATTGGCCGGCGACGCCCCGCGACCCCTTTTTCAACGCCAACGCCCCCGAGGACCTGGCCGAGGCCGAGCGCCTCGTGCATGGCGCGGGCGGCGATGCGCCGGCGCGGACGCTCCGGCGATGAAGTCCGTGCTCGCCGGCATCCTCACCGCGGCGCTGATCGCCCTCGGCGCCTGGTTGGTGCTCGACGGCACGGTCCGGCGCGGCGCGGCGCCGGCCCCGGCCGTCGAAAGCACCGCGCCGTAGCAGCACGCCCCGTACTCAGAACACCGCGGCGAAGGGCAGCACCTGCACCCGGTCCCCTGGCGCCACCTGCGTGACGCTTTCTGGGAGTTCCGCGAAGGCGTCCGATTCCGTCAACGACGTCAGCAGCCCGGCGCCCTCGCGCGGATATTTCCGGGCGACCGGGAGATCGCCGCCAGGGCGCAGGGTGACGCGAACATATTCCCGGCGTCCGGCCTTCTTCCGATACGCGAAATCCGCGACAGCCGCGAAGCGCGGCAGCGTCTCGGCCCGCGCGCCGGCCAGCCGCAGCACAAGCGGGCGCGCGAGATGCAGGAAGGTCACCACCGCCGCCACGGGATTGCCCGGCAGCCCCACCACTGGTGTCCCGGCGACAACGCCCATCGCCGCCGGCCGTCCCGGCTTGATCGCGAGCCGCCAGAACACCAGCCGCCCGCCCGCCTCGATCGCCGTGCGCACATGATCCGCCTCGCCGGTCGAGACGCCACCCGAGGTCAGCAGCAGGTCATGCGCGGAGGCCGCCTCGGCCAGCGCGCGGGCGGTCTCGCCAGGATCGTCGGGCAGGATGCCGAGGTCGCTCGCCTCCGCGGGCAGCCCCGCGAGCAGCGCGAGCAGCGTGAAACGGTTCGAATCGTAGGTCTGCGCCACGCCGAGCGCCATGCCCGGCTCAGCCAGCTCGTCGCCCGTCGAGAACACGCCGACGCGCACCCTCCGCCGCACGTCGAGCACCGTCACGCCGAGCGCCGCCGCCAGGCCGAGATCGGGCGGCGTGAGCCGGCGCCCCGCCGGCAGCGCGAGCGCGCCTTCCGCCACATCCTCGCCCGCGGGGCGGCAATTGGCGCCGCGCCTGAGGCCCGGCGGCAGGATCACGATGCCGCCCTCCTCCCGCGCATCCTCCTGCATCATCACCGTGTCGGCGCCCTGCGGCATCGGCGCCCCGGTGAAGATGCGCGCCGCGCTGCCTGGCGCGAGCGCAGCGCCCGCCATGCCGGCCTGCACGCGCCCCGCCACGAAAAGCCGCGTCTCACCCTCCTCGGCCAGGTCGGCATGGCGGAAGGCGTAGCCATCCACCGCGGCGTTGAAGAAAGGCGGCAGCGCGACCGGCGCGCGCAGCGCATGCGCCAGCACGCGGCCGCGCGCCTCGCGCAGCCCCACCGGCTCGATGCTGTCGAGCGGCGGCACGCGCTCCGCGATCAGGGTGGCGGCCGCATCCACGTCGAGCAGCGAGCCCCCGAAGGCGAAGCAATCGTCGCTGAGCTGGGCCATCGCCTACCTATGCTTGCGCCAGAAAGTCCCGCAAGGGCTGCGCCGTGGCGAGGACCAGCCCGGCGATCGCGGCGATGTCGTCCAGATGCGCGTGCGGCAGCCTGGCCGTCGGTGGCGCGACATCGCTCGCGATCGCCGCGATGAAGGCGTCCTCCGGATGCAGCCAGGGCTTGCCGTTGCCGCCGCGATGCACCTCGATCTTCGGATGCGTGTCGCGCTTGAAGCCCTCGACGATCACCAGGTCCACCGGATCGAGCCGACGCAGCAGCGCTTGCAGCGTCGGCTCCGCCGCGTCGCGCAGCTCCGTCATCAGCGCCCAGCGACGGGCGCTGGCGACCAGCACCTGATGCGCGCCGGCGGAGCGGTGCGCATAGCTGTCCTTGCCCGGCTGATCGATGTCGAAGGCGTGATGCGCGTGCTTGAGCGTCGAGACGCCGATGCCGCGCCGCGCCAGTTCCGGGATCAGCCGCGTCATCAGCGTGGTCTTCCCGGCGCCGCTCCAGCCGGCGAGTCCGATCAGTCGCATGCGCGATACCCTCCCCGGGCGGTGGCGGCTCAATCCGCGCCGGCGGCCTTGGGCGCCGGAGGACCGGCGACGGTGGCGCGCGCCTTGCGCAATTCCTCCTCCACCCAGGCGCCATGGTGCTGCTTGGCCCAGGCCAGGTCCACCTCCCCCGAGCCCATCGCGGCAAAGGCGCCTTCGATCCCGACGCTGCGCAGATAGGCATGGCCGATGAGCGCGCCGATCATCACGAGGCCGGTCGCCGCGTGCACGCTCCGCAGGCTTGCTGCCGGCGCGAGATCGCCGAGGACGGGAAGCACCAGCATCGCGGCCGACGCGGCCGCGACCAGCCCGCCGAGCACCGTCATCCAGACGATCATCTTCTGCCCTGGCAGGAAGCGCCCCGCCTCAGGCCGGCGGCGCCCGAGCAGCCCGCCGCCCGCCGAGAGCCAGGCGAGGTCCGTCGAATCGGGCATGCTGTCGCGCGCCCAGAGCAGCGTCATCAGCAGCACGCCGAGCACGAAGGGAAAGCCAAGATAGAGATGCGCCCAGCGCGCCGCCTCATCCAGCCTCGCGAAGCCGTGCGCGCCGAGCAGCGGCGCCAGAAGGTCGTGCCCGAAGGTCAGGTGGAGACCGGAGAGCGCGAGCACGACGAAGCTCGCGGCCGTCATCCAATGGACCAAGCGCTCGAAGGCGCTGAAGCGCCGGATGCAGCGCCCCGAAAGCCCGCCCTCGACGCGGATGCGGCCCCGGGCCACGGCGAAGAGCGCGACCGCGCCGAGACTCCCGAGCACCGCGACACCGCCGATCCAGCGCAGCGCCGGATCCTCCATGCCGCGCCACGGCGCAGCGGCGGTATCGCCCTCCTGCGCCAGGGCCCGCCCAGCGGCCAGGGCAACGGCCAGCACCGGCAGGATGCGTGCGATCATGCGGCGATCCTTTCCCGCCCCTGGACCGAGATGGGTTCCGCGCGGGCGGCGCGCCGGCCCCACCCCGCGTCAGGCGGCGTCCGCCATCGCCGCGCGCCCGAGCCGGCCCACGGAACGATAGAAGACCGCGGCCGGCGCCGCCTCGATGGCAGCGAAGCAGCGCCCGGCCCAGGGCTGGATGTGGCGTTCGAGGAACCCCGCGGCCTCCGCCGGAGACGGGCCAAGCGCGCCGGCGAGCAGGCCGGCAAAGGTCTCGCACAGGATGGCGATGTGATCCTCGGGATCGGCGACGCCCTCGGCGCGCCCGATGCCGAGCCGCGCCAGATCGGCGCGCAGCGCGGCGAGGTGCGCGCCATCCGGCGTGCCGAGCCAGGCGGAGGCGCAGGGCGGCACACCCCCATCGCCACGGAACAGGGCGGTGAATTCGCGCTGCGTGTCCTCGGGCGTGACGAGCGCGGCCGCCTTGGCCAGTGCCGCGTAGGCCGCGCCGGTCGCGCCGGGCGCGCGATGGGGCAGGGCGAGGCGATGCAGCAGCGCGGCATCCGGCGGATCGCCGAGCAGCCGGCCGAGGAGCGCAAAGAGCCGCGCGCGCTCCACATCCACAGGGTCGTGCGTCGCTTCCGGGCCCAGCATGTCCACGCGCCATCCGCAGCGCGCACGGCCCATGGTCGTGCTGGCTGCCGCACGACCTTGGCCCGGGAGGCGGCGCCAGCGCAAGGGCGTGGCGCACAGGCGAAGGCGCTTGGGCGGCGCGCCGGCGGCCGCTAGATTGGCCGGATGAACGTTCCCTTCCGGCCCACGCGCCCGGTGCAGCTCGAATTGGACGAGGAGTTGCTGGCGCGCGCCGAGGCGCAAGGCGTGAACCTCTCGCGGGTGCTCGCCGAGGCCATGGCCGCGCGGCTCGCCACGGCGCCGACGCCGGCGGAGCGCCGCGCGCGGGCCGAGGCGCATGCGGCATTCAGCAAGGCCTTCATCGAACGTGGCGGCGCCTGGGGCGACGAGTTCTCGACGCTCTGATGGCGCAGTTCGACGCTCGGCCGTGCCTCGCATATGCCGCGGTTCGACATCGAAGGCCGCTTGGTCATACTGGATCCGCTGCAATGCCAGGCCGCGCCACGCCACCTGCCGAACGACCCCGTCGCCTCCCTCGCTGATGAGAGCGCCACGCGCATCATCGTGGCGATGGACGAGGTGCTGACCCGCGCTCATCGCTGAGGCCCCCATGCCCGAGACCAATCCCCGCATCCTCCTCGCCCGCCGCCCCAAGGGCGCCCCGGTGCCCGAGGATTTCCGGCTGGAGGAGGCGCCGCGCCCCGAGCCCGGGGAGGGCGAGGTGCTCGTCCGGCACCGTTTCCTTTCGCTCGATCCCTATCAGCGCGGCCGCATGGATGACGCGAAATCCTATGCGAAGCCGGTCGCGCTTGGCGGCGTCATGGAATGCCAGGCGGTCGGCCAGGTCGCGGCCAGCCGCGACGCGCGCTTCCGCGAAGGCGACTGGGTGCTCGGCGGCTTCGGCTGGCAGACCTTTTCGAGCCGTCCGGCCCACGGGCTGATCCCGATCGATCCGAAGGAAGCGCCGCCATCCACCGCGCTCGGCGTGCTCGGCATGCCGGGGCTCACGGCGTGGGTCGGCCTCGCCGACATCGGCCAGCCGAAGGCCGGCGAGACGCTGGTGGTCTCGGCCGCCTCCGGCGCGGTCGGGCAGGTGGTCGGGCAGCTCGGGAAGATCGCGGGCTGCCGCGTGGTCGGCATCGCCGGCGGCGCCGCGAAATGCGCCTTCATCCGCGACGAATTCGGCTTCGACGCGGCGGTTGACCATCGTGCGGCGCTCGACACGCAGCTCGACGCGGCCTGCCCGGATGGCGTGGATGTCTATTGGGAGAATGTCGGCGGCGCGGTGCAGGCGGCGGTCTTCCCGCGCTTCCGGGATTTCGGCCGGATGGTGATGTGCGGCATGATCGCGCAGTACAACACCGCTGCCGGCGCCGCCGCGCTCGGCGCCGCGCCGGGGCCGAATCTCGGCCCCGTCGTGCGCAAGCGGCTGCGCATCCAGGGCTTCATCGTCAACGACACCGGCTGGCCACGCTATCCGGCCTTCCGCGCGGAGGTGCTCGGGCACATCGCGGCGGGGCGGCTGCGCTGGAAGGAGGATGTGGTGGACGGCCTCGCCAACGCGCCGCAGGCCTTCATCGGGATGCTCGAGGGGCGCAATTTCGGCAAGCTGGTGGTCGCGCTTGACTGAGGTGGCGGCGCTGCTCGCCGCCGGGGCCGTGATCGGCCTGCTGGGCGGGCTGCTCGGCATCGGCGGCGGCGTGATCGCGGTGCCGGTGCTGCTCGAACTGCTCGGCCAGGATCGCGCGACGGCCGCCATCGGCACCGCGCATGCCGCCGTGCTGCTCGCGGCGCTGCCGGCGATCCTCGCCCATGCCCGCGCCGGCCGGATCGCGCGGCCGCTGCTGCGCGCCTGGCTGCCGGCGATGCTGACGGGCACTCTCGCCGGCCTGCTGGTGGCCCGCTTCGCGCCGCCGGTGCTGCTGGTCGGCGCCTTCGTGCTGACCGCGGCGGCGCTCGCCGTGACACTGCTGCGGGACGCCCCCGGCGCCGCGCCCGCCGGCCCGCCTCGCGGGCTGGGCGCGCCCTTCCTGATCGGCCTGCTCGCCACCGCCGCGGGCATCGGCGCGGGCACGCTGAGCGGACCGGTCCTGGCCTTCCTCGGCGTGCCGCTGCTCGGCGCCATCGGCGCGGGATCGGTGTTCAACCTGGCGGTCGCGACGCCCGCGCTGCTCGCCTTCGCGCTCGCCGGCGAGGTCGCCTGGGGCGCGCTGCCGCTGCTGGTCGCGCCGGCCTTCCTCGTCGCGCCCTGGGCGGCGCGGCTCGCCACGCGCCTGCCCGCGCGACTGCTGCGCCGGGTCTTCGCGCTGGTCCTGTTCGCCATCGCCGCGCGCATGGCCTGGCGGATCGCCACGTGACGGCGGCGGACGAGGCCCTTGCCGCGCGCCTTGCCGGCCTGCGCGTGCTGATCTGCAACGGGCTGTTCGGCGAGGTCATCGCCGGGCTGCAGATGGACTACATGAGCGCACAGCTCACCTGGCTGCTGCGCCTCGGCGCGGATGCGGCGCGCGTGCCGCTCCCCACCGCCGCGCCGGTGGCCGCCAATGCCGAGCGCATCGCGGAGACGATCCGCGCGCGCCCCGCGCCCTGCATCCTGGTGGCGCACAGCAAGGGGGGGCTGGAAGCGCTCTCGGCGCTGCTGCTGCCCGGAATTGCCGCCCGATGCCGCGGCTTCCTGGCGCTGCAATCGCCCTTCCGCGGCTCGCCGATCGCCGATCTGGCGCTGTCCTTCGGCCCGCTGCGCGACGTCGCGGATCATGCGCTGCGGCTGGCCCGCCTCGGCGACGGCGATGGGCTCGCGGACCTCACCTGCGCCACGCGCGAGCCCTGGATGGAGGCGCACCGGGACGCCATCGTGGACCTCGCGACAGCCATCCCGGTCGCGAGCCTCGCCGCGCGATTGCCGGATGAGCCTGGCTGGCGCGACCGCGCCTACCAGGTGCTCGCCGACTGGATGGCGCGCGAGGGGCATGGCGCGAGCGACGGGCTGGTACCGGTGAGCTCCACGATCCTGCCCGGCGCGCGCCATGCCGTGTTCGAGGGCGGCCACCGCGCCCTGATCGCGGGCGGGCCGGGCCGCGACCCGGTCGCGCTGCTGCGCGACCAGCTCACGGCCCTGCTCGCCTAGATTACTCCTTCGCCACTTCCACCAGGACCAGCTCGGCATCCTCGCTGGCGGTGATGGCGATCTCCGTCTCGTCCACGATGGCGGCGCCGTCGCGGGCGTTGAGCGCCTTGCCGTTCACCGTCACCGTGCCCTTCGCCGGCACCAGATAGGCGGCGCGGCCCTCGGCGAGCGGCTGCTTCAGCGTCTGGCCGGCCTTCAGCGTGGCCGCCATGACGGCGCCGTTGACGTTGAGCGGCAGCGCGCCGCTCTCGGCGTCACCGGGCCGGCCGGAGGCCAGCACCTCGAACCCTGCCTCGCGCGCCGCCTTCGGGAAGGTCTTGGCGCCCCAGTTCGGCTTCACGCCGCGGCGGTCGGGGATGATCCAGATCTGGAAGATCTTCGTCGTCTCCGGCTCCAGGTTGTATTCCGAATGCACCACGCCGGTGCCCGCCGACATGATCTGCACGTCGCCCGCCTCGGTGCGGCCTTCGTTGCCCATGCTGTCCTTGTGGGTGATCGCGCCTTCGCGGACGAAGGTGATGATCTCCATGTCGCGGTGCGGATGCGGGTCGAAGCCGGTGCCGGCGGCGATCTCGTCATCGTTCCACACGCGCAGCCGCCCCCAGTTCACGCGGTCCGGATCGTGGTAGTTGGCGAAGGAGAAGTGGTGCTTGGCCTTGAGCCAGCCATGGTTGGCACCGCCGAGGCTGGCGAAGGGTCGGACGTCAATCATCGGAGGGGATCTCCCTGAGGGGGCCCGAAGGGGCGCCGCTGTTGGGCCATGAGATAGGCGCTCTCCTTCATCCGCGCAGCAGGGTGCAAGCGATTGCCGCCATTCACGGCAGTGATGGCGTCAACGGTCAGCCCGCGCAGCGCGCGCCCGTCTCGAACACGCCCCGGGCAAGGCAGCTTTCCAGCACTGCCGCGGCGCTGGTGGACCCGGCGGCGATGCCGGCGAGCAGTTCGGTCGCCGTCAGGTCGCACAGGTCGGAGGTGGCGCTCACGCCAGCGCCTCGGCCTCGATCGAGGTGTCGGTGCATTCGGCGAAACCGGGCTGGCGCGGGATGGCGCCGCAGCCGAAGATCGACTCCGCGAGGGTCTCGAAGGCCGCCGCTGGGAAATGCGGCGTGCGGCTCCAGATGCCGAGCCCGCGATAGCGTGCGATGGCCCGCTCCAGCACCGCGCGGTCGAGGTCGCTGAAGCAGGGCGCGACGGTCGCCGCGACCTCCGTCGGCGTCGCGGCATGCAGCCAGGCCTGCATCGCGGCGATGCCGCGCAGCATTCCGCGCATCGCCTCGCGCTTCGCCGAGAGCGTGGCCCGCGTGGTGAAGAAGGTGGTGTAGCTGGTCGGCCCGCGCGCCGCCTGGGCATGCCAGATATGGGCGCCACGCGCCTCGGCCAGGCTGACGAAGGGCTCGAAGAGCTGCACCGCGTCGAGCTCGCCGGCGAACAGCTTCTCCAGGTTCTCGGCCATGCCGTTGCCGGTCACCGCCTGCACCGCGCTGGGCTGCATGCCGGCACGGCGGAAATCCTGCTGCAGGCACCACCAAGGCGTCGGCACCTCGCTCACCACGCCGAGCTTCAGGCCGGCGAGGTCGGTCACCCGGAAACCAGGGCGCGGCGCGCGGCCCAGGATGAGGAAGGGATCGCCCATCACCACGGCGCCGAAGCTGGCCAGCGGGCTGCCGGCGTCGCTGCCGTGGTCGCGGATCACGCGCATCGGTCCGCTCCAGGCGAGGTCCGCCGCGCCGGAGAGCAGGTTGGCCGCGGCTTCGTCGGGCGGGACGATGCGGGTCGTGACATCCAGGCCCTGCCGCGCAAAATCGCCACGCGCCAGGGCCGCATAGAAGGGCGTGTAGAAGATCGCGCGGAAGGGTTCCTGCAGGAGGATGGGGGTCACGCTGGGTCTCTCCTCAGGTCATCGCTGCTCGGCTGGGCGCGCGCGCATCCAGGCCAGATAGGCCTCCAGACCGGCCTTCAGGCCGAAGCGCGGCCGCCAGCCGAAATCCCGCGAAGCGGCCGTAATGTCCAGCGTCTCGCGATGGTAGTTCAGCGGATTGGGGCCGGGCGCGAGCAGGATGTCGGCCTGCGGCAGGAGCGCCCGCACCTCGGCCGCGATCGCGTCCATCGTGCGCGCCTCGCTGCTCGCAAGGTTGTAGAAGGCCTGCGCCGGCGCGGGTGCATCGAGCGCGGCGATCACGCCCGCCACCGCATCCTCGATGAAGAGATAGGCGCGCTCATGCCCGCCCCCCCAGCCCAGCCGCGTCGGTCTTTCGGCTAGTGCGTCGGCAAGCATCGAGCGCACCGCGCAGGCGGTGCTGCGCCCCGGCCCGTAGGCATAGGAGATGCGCAGCGCCACGCTGGAAACTCCGTACTGCGCGCGATAGGCGCGCATCACGAGGTCGCCGGCGGCCTTGCTGGCGCCGTAGAGATCGGTCGCATTGAACGGCGAATCCTCGCGCACCGGCGCCGGGCCCGTATCGCCATAGGCCTGCGCGGATGAGCAGAACACGAAGCGCCGCATACCGCGAAGGCGCGCCTGCTCCAGCAGCGTCATCGTGCCGCCGATGTTCACGGCGACCAGCAGGTCGGGCCGGTCGCGCGCCAGCATCGGGCCGGAGATCGCGCCGCAATGGATGATCGCCTGCACGTCATGCGCCGCGACGAGCGCCGCGAGCGCCGCGGCATCGGCGAGATCGGCGCGCGCGAAGGGAAAGGCGGCGCCATCCGCCAGCAGGATATCGGTACCGATCACCGACCGGCCCTGCGTGTGCAGCGCGGCCGCGACGGGGCGGCCGATGAAGCCGGCCGCCCCGGTGACGAGGATGGTCATCAATCCGGCCGGATGCCTGCCGCGCGGATCATCGGGGCCATGGTGTCCACCTGCGCCTGGAGCATCGCGGTAAAGCCCTCGGAGGTCATGGCGGGCCGCATGAAGCCCATCGCGTCCATCCGCGCGACCAGTTCCGGCGACTTGAGCGCGCCGTCGATCGCGGCGAACAGACGCGCCGCGGCCTCCGCCGGTAGGCTGGCGGGCGCGGAGATACCAAGCCAATTGTCCACCGCCATGTCCGGCGCACCCGCCTCGGCCGCGGTCGGCACATCCGGAAGCACCGGCGAGCGCGTACCCGTGGTCACGGCGAGCGGCCGCAGCGTGCCGGCACGGATGAAGTTGAGCATTTGCGGTAGTCCGTCGAAGGTCATGGGAATGTTGCCCGCGGCCAGGTCACTCTGCAGCATCGCGGCGTTGCGGTAGGGCACGTGCTCCAGGCGTACGCCGAAGCTCTTCATGAAGCCCAGCCCGACGATGTGGCCGAGCGCGCCATTGCCGGCCGACGCGAAGGGGATCGGCGTCGGGCTGCGCCGTGCAGCCTCGGCCAGGCCGCGGAGATCGGTCACCGGGATCTTCTCGGGCCGCACCAGCGCAACGAAGGGAATCACGCCCGCCAGCGCGATATGGCGGAAGTCGCGCATCGGATCGTAGGCGACATTGTACATCGCAGGGCTGAAGACGATGGGCGAGTTGGCGCTGATCATCAACGTGTGCCCGTCACTCGCCGTCGCTGCGGCGGCGGCACCGAGCGTCCCGCCTGCGCCTGGCCGATTGTCAACGACGAAAGGCTGGCCGAATTGCGCCTGAAGGGGCGTCGCGATCAGCCGCGCGACGATGTCGGAAGCGCCGCCGGCGCCGAACGGCACGATGATGCGCACCGGCCGCTCCGGCCAGGTGGCAGCGCGCGCGGGAAACGATGTGCCGAGCGTCGGGAGGGCGAGCGTGGTGATCAGTAGGCGTCGTCTTGTCATTGATCGAACTCTCCAGGCTGCATCGCAAGCACCTTAGGTCGGTCAAGCCGGCGCTGGAATCGCAAAAGGCACGTCATGCAGGAGGAACAGCGCCTGACACGCCTCAGGCATACTTCCGTGGTGCGCTTCGTCACTTGCTGGAGTGGCTCCCCTCAAGCGGGACATGCGATCGAACCGGGTCTCAAGTCGACTCTCGTTGCCCAGACCCGCTTCACCGCGATCGTCGCGGTGAGACGGGCCTCGCTGATCGTCTTGTCGGATTTTCCGAGCCGCCAAGCGATCCCGCTTGGCTTGGGAATCCTCTTGGGCCGATCTTTCGGCGTCGCGTGTCCGGACATGCACACGACGACAACCTGGGGGTCCTCTGGGACGCCGAAGGGACGTGGCGGAGGGAGTGAGAGCCCGGTTCGGTCCGTCGCCGCAGGATCACCTTGTACCGTTGACGCGGGCGCCGTCGCGGAGCGCGCTCGGCGGGAACAGGATGACGGTCTCGCCTGGCGCGACCCCCGCGGCGACCATGGCGCTGCGTGCGGCCCGTCGCGCGACTTCGACCCGCCGCTCGCGCGCCGCGCCGTCCTGCACCACGAACACCGCCCAGCCCGTCCCGCGCCGAAACAGCGCGCTGACCGGCACCAGCACGGCGTTGTCGATCGTCTCGACCGTGATTCGCGCATCCACGCGGAAACCGTCCCCGAGCGCCGCCCAGCGCTCGCGCGGGCCGACGAGGTCGATCACCACCCAGACCCGCTGTTCCTCGACGCCGAGCGCCGAAACGCGCGTGAAGGCGCCTGGCTCGACGCGGCGGACCCGCCCGTCCAGGGGCGCCGGTCCGCCCCAGCGCTCGATCGTCACCGGGGAGCCTGGCGCGATGCCGACCGCCTCCGTGGTGAGGACATCCACCACCACCTCCAGGTCCGCCGGATCGCCGAGCTCCAGCAGAGGCGCGCCCGCGGCGACCACCGCTTCGCTCTCCTGCAGCACGCGAAGCACGCGTCCGGCGACGGGCGCGCGCACCGCGTGGCGCTCCGACCCGTTCTCCGGCGCCTCGGTGGCAACGAGCAGCGCGCGCGCCTGGTCCAGCTCATGCTCGGCGGCATGGCGTCGGCGCTCCGCCGCGAACATGTCGCGCGCGGCCGTGGTCTCCGCGAGCTCCGCGCGCTCGAGCTGCTGAAGGGGCGCCGCGCCGCGCGCGTGCAGGGCGCGCACCCGGGCCGCATCGGCCGCCGCCTGGACCTGTTGCGCGGCGGCACGCTCCACCAGGATCTCGGCCTGCTGCAACATCGCTTCCGCGGCGCCGACGCGCTCCTCGGCCTCGCGACGCGCGCGCGGGCTGAGCAGGGCGGAGGGCGCCGCGAGGATCACCGCAACCGGGTCGCCCTGCCTGACCGCGTCGCCCGGGCGCACGCCGAGCCGCAGCACCCGCCCTGCCACGGGGGCGGAGACGACGAAACGGTCCCGCACCCGCGTGCGTCCGTCCTCCTCCACCACCGCCTCGAAGCGGCCGCGGGTGACCAGCTCGGTCTCGACAGGAACAGGTGCCGGCCGGAAGGCGAGGAATGCGCCGCCCAGCGCCAGCAGGACGGACGCGGCGATCAGCGCGCGGCGGAGAGGCAGGCCCATCCCTCAATCCCTCGCCTTCAGGGCGGCGACCAGGCCGAGCCGGTCGATCCGCCGCCGCACCACCACCGCGCTGGCGAGTGCCGCGCCCAGCACGACGAGCGCCGCCGTCGCGAAGGTCGCCGCGCTGATCGCCGCCGGGACGTCGAAGCTTTCGTTGTCCCGCGCGCCCAGGATCAACCCGACGATCCATTGCGCCAGCACCAGCCCCAGCGGCACCGCGACAAGCACGGCCACCGCCAGCTCCGCGAGCAGGATGCGCGACACCTCCTGCCGCGTGAAGCCGAGGACCCGGAGGCTCGCCATCTCCCAGCCCCGCTCCTGCAGCGCGACGCGGGCGCTGTTGTAGACGACGCCCACCGCGATGATGACGCCGAAGCCCGTCAGCGTCACGGCGCTGGTCAGCACCAGGCCGGCGATCACCTCGTCGAAGACGCGGAGCCACACCGCCTTCACGTTGGTCGCCGCGACTCGAGGCCGCTCCGCAAGGGTCTGCCATAGCGCCTCCGCCGCCAGCGGGTCCACCCGCAGCGCGATATGGGAGACGAGGTCGCCCTCGCGCATCAGCCGGTTGAGCGCGCCGATCTCCATCAGCGCGGTGTAGCCGATGATGTCCTCGACGAGCGCGACGACCGGCAGGTCATGCACGCGGCGGGAGCCTTCCAGCACCTCCAACTGCACGATGTCGCCCGCGCGGACGCCGAGCCGCTCGGCCAGCCGCCGGCTGACGGCGAGGCCGTCATGGGGGATCGGCACCGGGCGGAGATCGGCGTCGCGCGGCACGCGCAAGGCCGCGTCCGCGGGCAGGCCGGTGACGGCGAGCAGGCGGACGCGGTGCGCAGCCCGCAGGCGCACAGGCACGATGCGCTGCCCCTCCGCCGCCAGCACGCCCGGCAGTCGCGCCATCTCCCGCACGGCGCGCGAGGGGCGCGGGTCGGTGAGCGCCACGAAGGCATCGCCGCGCTCGATGCGGTCGAACTGCAGTTCGACCATGCTGTCCATCGCGTCCCACCAGAACAGGCCAAGCACGACCATCGGCACCGCCAGCGCGATCCCGAGCACGGTGAGGAGCGTGCGCACAGGACGGCCAAGCAGGCCGCGCAGCGGGATCTTCACACGGGCGCCGAGGCGTCGCCCCGGATGGCCGAGGACGCGCACCCCGAAGGCCGCCGGTCGCGCCGGTCGCAGCCCCTCGGCGGCGGGCAGGCGCAGGATCCGTCGCAGCGCAGTAAGCACGCTGAGCAGCGCCACCGCGAAGCTCGCCGCCGCCGAGAGCAGCGGCAGCCAGGCCGGCAGCAGATAGGGCATCTCCGGGAAGCGGAAGAACGGCCGGTAGTTGCCGAGCATGCCGGCCCCCATCCAGGCGCCGGCGGCGATGCCGATCACCGAGCCGAGAAGGCAGACGGCGGCGACGAACTTCGCGTAATGCGCAGCGATCGGGAAGGACGGATAGCCGAGCGCCTTCAGCGCCGCGACCTGCTCGCGCTGCGCCTCCACCATTCGCCCGAGCACGACGTTCAGCAGGAAGGCGGCAATGCCGAAGAAGACGAGCGGCACGGTGACCGCCAGCGTGCGCTGTTCGGCCAGTTCATCCTCCAGGAAGCGATGCGACGCCTGATCTCGCCGCCCATAGGCACCGCGCCCGCCCCAGGGCAGCAGCAGCGGGTCAAGCTCCCCGATCACCGCGGCCTCCGACACGCCGGGGGCGAGGGTCAGAACAGCCTCGGTGAAGGCGCCCTGCATGTCAAAGGCGCGCGCCACGGCGTCCTCGGTTGCCCAGAGCACGAGGAACCCGCGGTCGTCGGGCAGCGGGCTTCCAGGGCGGGAGGTGAACACGAATTCCGGCGCATGCGCGATGCCCGTGATGCGGAAGCGTTCGCGCCGGCCGTTCAGGATGACGGCGATCTCGTCGCCTGGGCGGATCTGCCACGCCTCGGCGAAGGCGGCATGGATCACCGCCTCGTCATGCCGGGTCGCCTCCGGCAGGCGGCCGGTGATCAGCCGCAGCCGGTTCAGCGTCGGCTGTTCCCCGCTGACGGGCAGGGACAGGACGCGGCCGGCGACGGGCACCTCGGCGCCCGGCCAGTCCACCCGGGCGTCACCACCGACGCGGCCTTCCACCGCCGCCACGCCGGGGATCTCGGCGATCCGTGCCAGCAGCGTGCGCGGCGCCCGCTTCACCTCGGCGAAGACCTCCGCGAAGCGGCTTTCCGCGTAGAAGGCCTGCTGCGCGGCGCGGAGCGAGAGGAAGCTGCTGACCGACATGACCAGCACCGCGACGCCGGCGCCGATCAGCAGCGCGATGGTCAGGACCTGGCCGCGCAGCGCCCAGAGATCGCGCAGTAGCTTGCGGTCCAGCACGCTCACCAGACCAGCTCCTCCGGCGTCAGGCGGTGGGCATTCGCCTCGATCGCGACGATGCGCCCGCCGCCCATGCGCAGCACCCGGTCCGCCATGCCGGCGATCGCGGCGTTGTGGGTGATGACCACGGTCGTCGCGCCGACCTCCCGGTTCGCGCGCGCGATGGCCGAGAGCACCAGCTTGCCGGTCTCCACGTCGAGCGCTCCGGTCGGTTCGTCGCAGAGCAGGGCGTCGGGCCGCTTGACGATGGCGCGCGCCACGGCGACGCGCTGCTGTTCGCCGCCTGAAAGCTGGCCCGGAAAGTGATCGAGCCGGTGCGACAGGCCGACCAGGGCGAGCGCTTCCTCCGGCCGCATCGGGTCGCGCGCGATCTCGGCGACCAGCTCGACATTCTCGCGCGCGGTGAGGCTCGGGATCAGGTTGTAGAACTGGAAGACGAAGCCGACATGGTCACGGCGATAGGCGGTCAGCGCCGCCTCATCCGCCCCGGTCAGCTCATGGTCGCGCCAGGCGGCGCGGCCGGAGGTCGGCGCATCGAGGCCGCCGAGGATGTTCAGCAGGGTGGACTTGCCGGAGCCAGAGGGGCCGAGCAGCACCACGAACTCACCTTGCAGGATGTCGAGGTCGAGGTCGCGGAGCGCATGCACCGTGGCCTCGCCGCTGCCGTAGCTCTTGCACAGGCCGCGCGCGACGAAGACCGGTCTCGCACCGGTCGCCTGGGGATCGCCGGTCGGGGGCGCTGCGTCGGAGGCCGTCGTCATAGGCGTCCGGCGCAGCATGCCACGTTTCGCGCCCCGGCGACGACAAAGGCACCGGGGCGCGCCTCTCAGCCGCGCAGCATGCGGGAGATGGCGCGGTCCCGCAGCACCAACTGGTGCCAGAGCGCCGCCAGGACGTGTGCCGCGATCGCCGCGAGCATCAGGTTGGTCAGCACCTCATGCGCCTCGCCCCAGAGCTGCCCACCCGGCACGGCGAAGGGGGCAGGCAGGGGCAGCCCGCCGAAGACGCTCACCGCCCGGCCCCGCGCCCAGCGGTCGAGCAGGCCGGTGAGCGGCACGCCGATGGTGAGGCCGAGCAGCGCCATGTGCATGGCGGCGGCCGTCAGGCGCTGCCAGGCTGGCCCCCCCATCGGCGGCGGCGGCGCCATGGTGCGCCAGGCGACACGCAGCGCCGCGAAGCCGAGCACGAGGACGCCCAGGCTGTAGTGGACCTGCATCGCCAGGTCGCGGCTCGCGCCGCGGGGGAACTCCTCCATCGTGCTGCCGACCACCCAGGCCGACAGCACCAGCAGCGCGGTGGCCCAGTGGATGGCGCGAGTCGCCACCCCGGGGGAGCGCAGCTCGATGGTCGTCGCCATCACCGTGCTCCCTTGCTCAGCGGCCGCGCGGCGCAACGGCGCCGGTGGTGGCGTCCACGCGCAGGTCCACGCGGCGGCCTTGCGAGTCATGGGCCTTCACCTGCCAGCCCCCGCGCTCCCATTCCAGCTCGCTGACGGCGGTGTAGCCGGCGCCAAGGACCGCCGCTATGGCGGCGGGCGCGTCGAAGCGGGCATTGCCGGGCGTGACCGCCCCGGCGGCCCGGCGGTCGGCGCGATGATCATCAGGGGACGCCAGCGCGGCACCGAGCGGCGCGGCGACGGCGAAGGCCAGGGCAAGGGCGGCGGCGGGGCGGAAGCGGGGCATCTCGTGTCTCCAGGGATCTGCGTTGCGGCCTCTCCGCAACGGGGCGCATCCTGGCCGCCGCCACCTGAACCGGCGCTGAGCCGCCCGTTCAGCCACGGTTCAGGTGGGCAAGCCGATGCTGCCCGTATGCGCCGAGCCCTGCTGCTGCTGCCGATGCTGTTCCTGGGCGCCCCTGATGCGCAGGCGGATGGCCGGCGCGACCACGAGAGGGCGCGCGCCGCACTCGCCGCCGGCGAGATCCGGCCGCTCGCCGATCTGCTGGCAGAGGTCGAGCGGCGATACGCCGGCCGTGTGCTGGAAGCGGAACTCGATCGCGAGGCGGGGCGCTGGGTCTATGAGATCAAGCTGCTGCCGCCTTCGGGCCGCGTCTTCGAGCTGCACCTGGACGCCGCGACCGGCGCGCTGCTGCGGAGCCGCGGCCCGGTGCAGGAGCGACGCTGATGCGCGCCCTCGTCGTGGAGGACCATCCCGCCCTCGCCCGGCAGGTGATGGACGCGCTGGCCGAGGCCGGCTTCGTCGCCGACCACGCAGCGGATGGGGAGGAAGGCCACTTCCTTGGCGACACCGAGCCTTACGACGCGGTGGTGCTGGACCTCGGCCTGCCGGTGCTGGATGGGCTGACGGTGCTGAAGCGCTGGCGCAGCGCGGGGCGCGATATGCCCGTGCTGATCCTGACGGCACGTGACGGCTGGGGCGAGAAGGTCGCCGGCCTGAACGCCGGCGCCGACGACTACCTGACGAAGCCCTTCGTCATGGCGGAACTCGTCGCGCGCATCCAGGCGCTGGTGCGCCGCGCGCATGGCCGCAGCCGGCCGGAGATCGCGCTCGGCCGCCTGGTGGTGGACACCGCGGCGCAGCGGGTGATGCTGGATGGCGCGGCCGTGAAGCTGACCGGACTCGAATACCGCCTGCTCGCCTATCTCGCGCTGCATGCCGGGCAGGTGGTGTCGAAGGCCGAGCTGACCGAGCATCTCTACGCACAGGATTTCGACCGCGACAGCAACACGCTGGAGGTCATGGTCGGCCGGCTGCGGAAGAAGCTTGGCGACAGGCTGATCGAGACGATGCGCGGGCAGGGCTACCGGCTGGCCGCCGCATGAGTTGGCCGCGCTCCCTCGCATTGCGGCTCGCGCTGGCGGCGGGGCTGTGGGTGGCGGTCGGGCTCGGCGCCGCGGCGTGGTTCGTCACCGGCGTCGTGGTCCGCCAGGTCGAGGCCGCCTTCGATGCGCGGCTCGCCGGGCTGCTCGATGCCGCCGTCGCGGCCGCGGCCCAGGATGCGGAGGGCCGCGTCGTGGTGGCCCGCGCGCCGGCCGGCGCGGATTTCGAGCGGCCTTTCGGCGGCGCCTACTGGCAGGTCACGGCGCCCGACGGATCGGTCAGCACCTCGCGCTCACTCTGGGACCAGGCGTTGCCGGCTGCCACGGCGGGGCATGCGGGCGTGCTGCTGCGCGACGCGCCGGGCCCGCGCGGCGAGGCGTTGCGCGTCGCCGAGCGCGACCTGCTGCTGCCGGGCGCGGCGGCGCCGGCGCATGTCGCGGTCGCGCTCTCCCGCTCGGCGACCGAAGCCGAGATCGTGCGGCTCCGCGCGCTGCTGTCGCTGACCTTCGCGCTGCTGGGGCTGGGCCTCGTGGCTGGCGTCGTGGGCACGGTGGTCGCCGGCCTCGCGCCGCTGCGTCGCGTGCGCCGCGCGCTCGCCGAGATCCGCGACGGTCGGCGCGAACGGCTGGCGCTGACGGCGCCCGCCGAGATCGCGCCCCTGGTGGCCGAGGTGGACGGGCTGATCGCGGCGAACCGCACCACGGTGGAACGCGCGCGATCGCATGTCGGCAATCTGGCGCACGCGTTGAAGACGCCGCTCGCGGTGCTGCGCAACGCACTCGACCGCCCGAGCCCCGATGTCGATGCCGCCCGGGCCGAGGCGGCTACGCTGGAACGGCTGGTGCAGCATCATCTCGCGCGCGCCCGCACGGCGGCACTGGCCACTGCGACGGCCGCGGCGAGCGTCGCACCGCACGCCATCGCCGAGGAGGTGGCCGGCGCACTGCGGCGCCTCTTCGCTGACCGCGGCCTCACCATCATCGTCGCCGGGGATCGTGACGCGCGTGTCCGGATGGATCCGCAGGACCTGACGGAGCTGCTCGGCAACCTCATGGAGAATGCCTGCCAATGGGCGCGTGGCCGCGTCGAGGTCGCCATTGCCAGGGCGGGCGGGGAACTGATCGCGACCGTCACCGACGACGGGCCGGGGCTGCCAGAGGCGGGGCGCGATACCGTGGTCGGGCGCGGCATCCGTCTGGACGAACGGACGCCCGGCAGTGGGTTCGGGCTCAGCATCGCCGCGGACCTCGCGGCGCTGCACGATGGCCGGCTCGAGATCGGGCAGGCCCCAGACGGGGGGCTTTCCGTGACGCTACGCCTGCCGCGTGCGACGGCGATGTAGGCGCGGCAGCCGCTCCGTCCCGCCGCGATGCGCGCCCCGATGTTCGAGGGCACCTCCATGCCGGAGGCATGCCTGACGACCCGCCCGCCCGGCAGGCTGACAGAGCCTACCGGCCTGGTGTCCGCCGGGGGCGGATCATCGCAGGGCAGGCACGGGAGCAGCGGGCAGGCATGCCCGCCTGGTCAAACCACCCAGAGATCAGCCGCGCTGATCGATCCCGTGCTGCGCACCAGCGCGATGGTCACCGCATCGGCGCCACCGGCGCCATCGGCATCGTAGGACAGCAGGCGGGTCCTGGCGTCGTAGAGGATGCGATGGGCAGCCGTGCCGGCAGAACTGCCGGCGTGGAACAGCGCGGCATCCAGCTGGCCGGGCAGGCCGAGATCCGGGAAGGCGGCGGCAACGAAGCCGAGCCGGTCGATACCGGCCTCGAAATCCAGGATGGTCTCCCGCCCATCGCCCGGCGCCATGTCCAGCAGGAACAGGTCGGCACCCTCGCCGCCGCGCATCCGGTCGCTGCCCGCGCCGCCCGAGAGCGTATCGGCGCCGTCCTCGCCAGACAGGATATCGTCGCCCGCACCGCCGACCAGCAGGTTCGCCGCATCGTTGCCACCGATGGTGTTGGCGAGCGCGTTGCCGGTGCCGTCGATGGCCTCCGTGCCGGCAAGGCGCAGCCGCTCCACGAAGTCCGGCAGCACGAAGGAGACGAAGGCGCGCACGGCGTCGGAAACACCGGGCTCGTCCGCCTCCAGCACGACATCGCCGGCGTGATCCACGATATAGGCATCCGCCCCCGCGCCGCCGGCCATGCTGTCCGCGCCGGCGCCGCCATCCAGCACATCGGCTCCGTCGCCACCGGCCAGCGTGTCCGCACCGTCGGCGCCGCGCAGGACGTTGTCGAACGCGTTGCCGAGCATCAGGTTGTCCGACGCATTGCCGTAGCCACGCAGTGCCAACGGGCCGACAAGGTCCAGCACCTCGACGAAGTCGGGCATCGCCATGGTGATGCCGGCGCGAATCCAGTCGTGGCCGCCGCCGGCGGCTTCCTGCACGCGGTCACGCAGTTCGCCGACCAGGTAGAGATCGTCGCCATCGCCGCCGATCAGCAGGTTTCGCCCTCCGCCGCCGTCCAGCGTATCGGCGCCGCCACCGCCGCGGAGCGTGTCCGCCTCCGCACCGCCGACCAGCGAATCGGCACCGAGGCCGCCGGCGATGTCGAAGCGTTCGAATCCGGAGAAGGAGACATAGGCGCTGCCGCCACGTCGGACCTGCCCCGCGGCAGCATCCAGCACGAGCGCCTGCGTTTCGGTGAAGAGCGTCACGACGAGCGTGTCGAAGCCCTCTCCACCAGCGGCGCTGCCGCCGCCGCTGCCGAGGTCCACGTGATCATTGCCCCCACCGGCATTCACGGTGTCGTTGCCGGCGCCGCTGGTGATGCTGTCGGCGCCATCGCCGGTGCGGAGGTTGTCGGCGCCGTTGCCGGTGGCGAGGTGGAAGCGGTCCACGCCGCTGAAGCTGGTGTGCCGGGTGTTGCTCTCGAAGACCCGCCCGGCATAGCCGCCATCCAGCGTGTCGGCGGCAAGCGGGCCGTTGCCGCTGCCGAGGAACACGCCGAAGGCGGCGCCGCCGTAGTCCAGGATCAGCAGGTCGTCGCCCTGGCCGGCCGCCCAGTCGTCCAGGCCGAGGCCGCCGCGGAAGGTGTCGTCGCCGCCGAAGGTGGCGATCACGTCGTTGAATGCCACGCTCGCCGACGTCGTGATGCCGCGCGCGCCGTCGCCGAGCCAGCGCAGGTTGATCCCCTCGATGTCGCGTATCCGCAACGAGCCGAGCTCCTGCCAGGCGTCGCTGTCGAGGTCGAGCGTGCGTCCTGCCTCGCCGCCCTCCACCGTCGCGCGCAGATAGTCGTTGCCGCCGCCGCCATCCACCGTGTCGGCGCCCGTGCCGCTGTTGATGGTGTCGTTGCCGGCGCCGCTGGTGATGCTGTCGGCGCCATCGCCGGTGCGGAGGTTGTCGGCGCCCCGGCCGGTGGCCAGCGAGAAGCTCTCGATCCCGCTGAAGGACGCGTTGCGGCTGTTGTTGTCGAAGACGCGCCCGGCATAGCCGCCATTCACCGTGTCGGTAGCGAAGTTGCCATTGCCGCTGCCAAGGAACACGCCCCCGCTGGCGTTGGCATAGTCCACGACGAGGCGGTCGCTGCCGGTGCCCCCATGCAGCGTGTCGAGCCCCGCCGTGGTGGAGAGCGTATCGTTGCCTTCGCGCCCCTCCAGCCGGTTGTTCGACGCATTGTCGGTGATGAGGTTGTCCTGCGTGTTGCCCAGCACGTTGCGCGCGCCGGTGGCGAGCAGGATGAAATCCTCGATCTGCCCCGCGCCGTTCAGCATGCCATCGAAGGTGCCCGGCGCCGCGCTGCCGCCGATCAGGCGCAGCGTGTCCCGTCCGGCATCCTCCGCCTCGACGAACAGGTCGTCGCCGAAATCGGCGACATGAACGTCGTCACCTGCGCCTCCGACGAAGGTATCGCGGCCGCCTGCCCCTTCCAGCGTATCGGCGCCATCCGTACCCGTCAGTCGATTCGCCGATGCATTGCCCGTGCCGAGCCGCGCGGCGCCGACCAGCGTCAGGTCCTCGACCGCCGGCGTTGCCTGCAGCGAGAAATCGACATGGCTGATGACGTGGTCGTGGTCCTCCGCCGGGCCCGTCTCGACCACGATCTGGTCGGCACGGCGGACGATGTAGGTGTCATTGCCGACGCCACCGAGCATCCGGTGCGCGCCGGTGCCGCCGACCAGCGTGTCGGCGCCGAAGTCGCCCTGCAGCTCCTCGGTGGTGCCGGACAGCAGCATGTCGTCATGGGCGCTGCCCAGCACTGTCTCGAAGCCGGAGATCAGATCCACCGCGCCGTTGCCGTCGCGAGCCGTGCCGGGATCGAGGATGCTGCCGCCCGCACCCGCGACCGTCTCCAGCGACAGGTTGACGACGACGCCGGTCGAGAGCGAGGCGAAGGAGAGCAGGTCATCGCCTTCGCCGCCGTCCAGCGTATCGGCGCCTTCGCCGCCGTTCAGCGTGTCGGCCCCCTCGCCGCCGAAGGCGACGTCGTCGCCCTGCTGCCCGGCGAGCCAGTCGTCGCCGGTGCCGCCGGCCAGGGTGTCAGCCCCTTCGCCGCCGGCCAGCGTGTCGCGGCCGACGCCGCCGTCCAGGCTGTCCGCGCCGTCCTCGCCCGCGGCCCAGTCGTCGCCGGCTTCCAGCGCGACCGTGTCCGCCCCGCCGCCGGCCCATACCTCGTCACGGCCGTCGCCGGTCGCGACAACATCATCGCCATCCCCCGAGGCGACGCGGTTGGTTCCCGGGCCGGACAGCAGGATGAGGTCGTTGCCCCCGCCTGTCTCGATCTCCTCGATGGAGACCAGCGCGTCGAGGCCGCCCTGCCCGTCGCTCGCCGAGCCATCGCCATGGGAATCCAGCAGGACAATGACGTCGCCGTCACCCACGAAGAGCGCGCGGTCGCTGCCCGTGCCGCCATCCAGCGTATCGTTGCCGGGGCCGCCTTCGAGCGTATCCGCGCCCTCGCCGCCCGAAAGCGAGTCGTCGCCCCCGCCGCCGGTCGCGGTGTCGTCGCCGCCGCCGAGGGTGATGGCGTTGTCGAGCGTGTTGCCGGTGATGCGGTCGTCGCCGCCGAGCGCATCGATCTCCACCTGGTGCGGCGTCAGCGTGAGGATGTCCGCCTCCGGCGTGCCTTCCCAGAAGTTCTCCCAGTTGACGACGTAGGTCTCGGTCAGCGGCGCGAAGACGGCGTCCACCGCGAAGGCGTCGTCGTAGAGATAGAAGCTCGCGAAGTCCCAGCCCTCGTCGGAGGGGAAGCTGCCGCGGAACAGCGGGCCGAAATCGAAGCCGCCGCCATTGCTCTGCGGGTCGCCCTCGGGGGTCTGGCCGAAGACGGTCAGCTCCGCGTTGCCGGCGAACCACGCGTGCTCGATCAGGGCGGAGGCGACGAGGCCCGACTGGTTGCGGAAGGTGCCGGCCAGGCTGTAGGTCGCCTGGACCTCCATCGTCCCCCAGCCGCCATCGGGGGTCGGGATATCGAAATCCTCGCCGAGCCTGCCGTTGACGGCATCGCCGAACTCGGTCTCCAGCCGCACATCCACATGGCTGGCGTCGAAGGTGAATCGCTGGCCGAACTTCAGCCCCAGCAACGCGGCGGCCTGGAGGATGGTGTAGCCAAGCTCCAGCCGGAACAGGCCGGTGTCGATCGTCAGGTCGCCTTCAAGCTGGATCGGCACGCCGAGCGAGGTCAGCAGCTGGCTGATGGCGCCGTCGATGTCGAGCTCGATCTCGGCAAAGGGCACCGTCGAGGCGCCCTCGGAGACCAGGTCCGGCAGATCGTCGTCGCCGACCAGGGTGGCGGTGGCGGTGTCCACGCGGGATGGCAGTTGCAGCGTGCCGCCCAGCAGGCCGGGGATCAGCGAGAGGTGGAGCGGGTCCAGGTCGCTGCCATTGATGCGGAACAGGTCCTGGGTGCGCGGGCCTGTGGAGAAGCCGATGCCCTCGATCACCGCGGAGGGGTCGCTCACGCCGGCCCACTCCAGGGGGATGTCGAGCCGGACTCCTGTCAGCGCCGCCGCCAGCTCCCAATCGAGGCCGAGGCGGAAGCTGCCGCCGGCCGGATCCGGGCCCTCCGTCTGCATGCTGCCGCCGAGCACGCTGAAGCCCGACGTGTCGAAGGCCACGGGCGCGTTGAGGAACAGCTCGTCCGATGGCGCATCAACCGCCACGCCATAGCTGACCGAGGCGGCGCCGAGGCCAAGCTGCAGCTCCGCGAACAAGCCGGCATAGCCGCTGAGGGTGCCATCCAGCGTGACGGTCGCGCCCGGAACGCCCAGAACCGGCACGCTGACATCCTGGTCCAGCGCGAAGCGGAGGGCATCCCATCGGAAGCTGAGCTCGGTCGGGGCTCCCAACGCCCAGGTTGAGAACTCGGTGGCGTTGAAGAGCAGAGTTGTCATCGCGCGCCCGGATTTGCTGCTGAATCCCGTTTTTTGGGACGGGTCGAGTTGGGCTCAGAGGTTGAAAGGTATCCGCGATGTAATCAACCCTTGACTTCAGACCGGGCATCTGCTGCCGCCATAGGCGGCGCAGCGCTTGCCGCGTGGCGCTTGCGCAGCGCCATCTCAATTTCTGCTTGCGTGGCTGGTCCGGAGACGGCGTGTTCCCGCGTTCCACCGCCGGTATCTTGATCCGTTCCCCGGCCGGTCCTGGTCGGGGACGCCGGTGGACCGGGACGAGGGCGCGGAGTCCCCGAGAAGGGCAGCCGCAAGGGCACGGTCTCCCTGTTCGACGGTCCGGCGCCGACAGTCGCGCTGTTCGCCGACGCGGCGGAGGAACGCATTCGGCTGCCCGAGGCGCCGCTCCCTGCGCCGGGGGGCGCCGCTACCCCTCCGCCGGCTCGTCCTTCACATAGGGCTCGACCTTGCCCTTCAGCTTGATGGTCAGCGGGTTGCCCTTGCGGTCCAGCGTCTTGCCGACCGAGACGCGGATCCAGCCCTCGCTGACGCAGTACTCCTCCACATTCGTCTTCTCCGCGCCGTTGAAGCGGATGCCGACGCCGCGCTTCAGCAGCGCCTCGTCGTGATGCGGGCTGCGCGGGTCCACGGAAAGCCGGTCGGGCAGGGTTTCGCTCATGGCTCGCCTGTAGCCCTCGGACCGCGCCGTCTCAAGCCACCCCGTCCATCCGCACCCGGAAGCCGTCCGGCGGATCGCCGTTCGCCGCCAGCCAGGCCTCGCCGCCCTGTGCGAGAAAGGCCCCCGTCGCGATGCGCGCCGCCACGACCAACGCGGCGAGGTCCTCTGGCCCGAAAGTCCAGCGCGCCTGCGCCGCGACGACCATCTGGCCGAGGAACCGCCCGCGCCACTGCATCGGCGCATAGCAGGCCGAGCCCATCCGCGAGGTCTTCAGATACTGCCGGAACCCCGGATCGTCGTCGGTGTTCGCCAGCAGCAGGGGCTGGCCGCTGCGCATCACGCGGCCGGGATGGCCGCCCTCGGCAGGGATCATCAGGCGGCGCTGGTCCGGCGGGAAGCCGATATTGCCGACCAGCATGTGATAGCCTTGCGGCGTCAGCAGGAAGCAGCCGGCGACGCGGTAGTCGCGCTCCCCATCCTTCAGCGCGCCGGGCCGTTGTGCCGCCGCGCGGTCGCCGAGCGTCGCGTGGCAGCCCAGCGCCAGCGCGTGCAGCGCGGCCTCCGGCCCCTCCGCCGCGAAGGCCGCCGCCCCGGCCTCGCCGAGCATTGCCAGCACCGCGGCCCCGTCGCCCGAACCCATCGCAACTTTCCCCCACGCGCCTGCCGGGAAGCTGATGCAGGATGGCGGGACCATGCCTGATTTCCGCGCCCCCTTCTGCCCCCCCGAGGACGCCGCCCGCGCCGCGCTTCTCGCCGCCGCCCCCGCCCCGCGCGAGGAGGCCACCGCGCTCGCCCTCGACCTCGCCGCCGCCGCGCGCCAGGGCGGCGGGCCGCTCGCCGTCGAGGAGGTGCTGCGCGGCTGGCCGCTCTCCACGCGGGAGGGGCTTGCCCTCATGGCGCTCGCCGAGGCCCTGCTCCGCGTGCCGGACGACGCAACCGCCGACGCGCTGATCGCCGAGAAACTCGCCGAAGGCGACTGGTCGAGGCATGCCGAGGGCTGGGCCTCCGCCGCCTCCGCCTGGGCGCTCGCGATCGGCGCGCGCCTGGTCGCGCCCGGCGAGACCATCGGCGGCGTGCTCGCCCCCATGGCGCGCCGCCTCGGCATCCCCGCCGTGCGTACCGCCGCGCGCCGCGCCGTGCGGCTGATGGGCGGGCAGTTCGTGCTGGGCGAAACCATCGAGGACGCGCTCGCCCGCGCCGCGAAGGCACCGCCCGGCACGCGCCACTCCTTCGACATGCTGGGGGAGGGGGCGCGCACCGGCGCCGATGCACGGCGCTACCTCGCCGCCTATCACGGCGCCTGCGCGGCGATCGGCAAGGCGGCGCAGGGCGCGCTGCCGGCAAGGCCCGGCCTCTCCGTGAAGCTGTCGGCGATCCATCCGCGCTACGAGGCCGTCTCGCGTGGCCGCGTGATGCGCGAGTTGGTGCCCGACATCCTCGACCTCGCCCGCGCGGCGAAGGCGCATGACCTGAACCTGACGCTCGACGCCGAGGAAGCCGACCGGCTGGAACTCTCGCTCGACGTGCTGGATGCGCTGCTCGCCGACGACTCGCTCGCGGATTGGGATGGCCTCGGCCTCGCGATCCAGGCCTACCAGAAGCGCTGCGGCGCCGTGGTGGAGTGGCTTGCCGAGCGCAGCGCCACGCGCCGCCGGCGCCTCATGGTGCGGCTCGTGAAGGGCGCCTACTGGGATGCCGAGATCAAGCGCGCGCAGGAACGCGGCCTACCGGATTTTCCCGTCTGGACGCGCAAGGCCGCGACTGATCTCAACTGGCTGACGCAAGCCGCCGCCATGCTCGACAGTGCGCGCCAGGGCCGGATCTTCCCCCAGTTTGCCACCCACAATGCACGATCCGTCGCGGAAGCCCTTGCGCTCGCTGCCGCGCGTGGCGTCCCGCCCGACCGTTTCGAGTTCCAGCGCCTGCACGGCATGGGCGGCGCGCTCTACGAGGAATTGCGCAAGCAGCGCCCCGATGTCGCGCTGCGCGTCTATGCGCCGGTCGGCGTGCATGAGGACCTGCTCGCCTATCTCGTGCGGCGGCTGCTGGAGAATGGCGCGAATGGCGGCTTCGTCGCCGCCGTTGCGGATGACGCGATCCCGCTCGACCGACTGGTGCGCCACCCGCGCGAGCCGCTGCTGGAAGGCCCGCCGCGCCATCCGCGCGTGAAGCCGCCGCCGCTGCTGGTCGCGCCGCGCCGCAACAGCCGCGGCGTGGAGTTCGGCGAGGCCGCCTCGCTCGCCGCCCTGCTCGCCGAGCGCGACGCCGCGCCGCCCCTGCCCGCGCCACCGCGCGACACGAAGCCCGCCGATGCGGCGCGCGAGGTGAATATCGCCCGCGCCGCCTTCCCCGGCTGGAAAGCCACGCCCGTCGCCGACCGCGCCGCCATCCTCCGTCGCGCGGCCGACCTGCTGGAGGACCGCCGCGGCCACTTCATCGCCGCCATCCAGGACGAAGGTTTTCGGACGCTCGACGACGCGCTCTCCGAACTGCGCGAGGCCGTGGATTTCTGCCGCTACTACGCCGACGAGGCGGAGCGGATCATGGCGCCGCAATCGCTGCCCGGCCCGGTCGGCGAGAGCAACCGGCTCGCGCTGCATGGCCGCGGCGTCTTCCTCTGCATCGCGCCCTGGAATTTTCCGCTCGCCATCTTCCTCGGCCAGACCGCCGCTGCCCTCGTCGCCGGCAATGCGGTGGTCGCCAAGCCCGCGCCGCAGACGCCGCGCATCGGCGCGCTCGCCATCGCCGCGCTGCATGAGGCCGGCGTGCCGCAACACGCTCTCCGCCTGGTCCCAGGGGGGCCTGAGACCGGCGCCGAACTGACGAAACACCCGGCCATCGCCGGCATCGCCTTCACCGGCAGCACCGCCACCGCGCGCGCCATCCACCGCGCGCTCGCCGCCAAGGACGGCCCGATCATCCCGCTGATCGCCGAGACCGGCGGCCTCAACGCCATGGTGGTGGACGCGACCGCGCTGCCCGAGCAGGTCACCGACGACGTGCTGACCTCCGCCTTCCGCTCCGCCGGCCAGCGCTGCTCAGCGCTCCGCCTGCTCTGCGTGCAGGAGGACGCGGCCGAGCGCATGCTCGCCATGATCGAGGGCGCGGCCTCCGAACTCCGCCTCGGCGATCCACGCGACCCCGCGACGCATGTCGGCCCGCTGATCGACGCCGCCGCGAAGGCGCGCATCGAGGCCTGGCTCGCGAACCTCCCCGCCGGCGCGCGCCTCCGCTACCGCCACCCCGCGCCCGAGCCCGACACCTTCCTCGCCCCCCGCATCGTCGAGCTGCGCCGCGCCGCCGACCTCACCCAGGAAGTCTTCGGCCCGGTCCTCCACGTGGTCCGCTGGAAGGCCGAGGCGCTCGACACGCTGCTCGCCGACCTCGCCGCCACCGGCTACGCGCTCACCCTCGGGATCCAATCCCGCCGCGCCGGTTTTGCCGCCCGCGTGGCCGCCGCCGTGCCGGCCGGCAACGTCTACGTGAACCGCAACATGGTCGGCGCCGTCGTCGGCGTGCAGCCCTTCGGCGGCGAAGGCCTTTCGGGCACCGGCCCGAAGGCCGGCGGCCCCCACTACCTCCCGCGCTTCTGCGCCGAACGCACCATCACCGTGAACACCGCCGCCGCCGGTGGCGACGCCGCGCTGCTGGCGGAGGGGGAGTGACGCGTGCAGGGGGGCAGAGCCCCCGCTCGCCTCATGCCGCCCTCAGCCAGGCCCCGCCGCGGGCGCGCAGCAGCAGCGTCGTCACGATCACCACGTTGACCGCGTTCCACGCGACTCCGTTCAGGAACGCCGCCGCGTAGCTGCCGGTGATGTCGAAGATCAGTCCCGAGACCCAGCCGCCGAGGGCCATGCCGAACAGAGTGGACATCAGCACGATGCCGACGCGGAAGCCCACCTCGCGCGCGGGAAAGTATTCGCGCACGATCACCGCATAGGCCGGCACGATCCCGCCCTGCACCAGGCCGAACAGCGCCGAGAGCACGTAGAGCGAGGCGAGCCCGTCGAAGAACAGGAACAGCGACAGCGCCATCCCCTGCAGCACCGCGCCGAGCAGCAGCGTGCGCAAGCCCCCGATCCGGTCCGCGATGAGCCCCGATCCCAGCCGCGAGACGATGCCGAAGGCGAGCATCAGGGAGAGCATCTGCGCGCCCTGCGCCACGCCATAGCCGAGGTCGCCGCAATAGGCGACGATGTGGACCTGCGGCATCGCCATCGCCATGCAGCAGCCGATGCCGGCGATGCCGAGGAGCACCGTCAGCGCGTTGCGCGAGAGGCCGAGCGGCCTTTCGCGCCCTGGCTCCTCCGCCATCGGCGCGCCGCCGCGCTGGCCCGGCGCCCGTGCGCGCAGCAGCAGCGCCAGCGGCAGCATGGTGCAGAGGCAGATCGCGCCGACGATCACATGCGCGGTGCGCCAGCCATGATCCTCGATCAGCGCCGTGAGCAGCGGCGGCCAGACGACGCCGGCCAAGTAGTTGCCCCCCGCCGCGAGAGACACCGCGATGCCCCGCCGCCGGCGGAACCAGAGCGAGGCATCCGCCATCAGCGGCCCGAAGCTCGCGGAGGAGCCGAGCAGCCCGATCAGCACGCCCGTCGTCACCGCGAAGACCCAGATGTTCGGCGCCAGCCCGCACAGCGCATAGCCGAGCGAGAGCGAGCAGGTCGCGAAGAGCAGAGGCCGCATCACGCCGAAGCGGTCCGCGAGCCGCCCCCACAGGATCGCGCCGAGCCCGAAGCCGATCATGCCCGCGGTGTAGGGGAAGGACGCCGCCGCGCGCCCGACGCCGAACTCCGCCTGCACATGCGGCAGCGCGACGATCACCGACCAGCTCCCGACGCCGCCGATGGTGGACAGTGCGACGATCGCCGCCAGCCGGATCCAGGCCGCGCGCGAATCCAGCAGGTGCTCCTCGGTCATGGGCCGAACCGCACGAAGTCTTCGACCGGCATGCGCTCCGTCGCCAGCGCGTTGGTCGGCTCGTCCGGATCGGCGAAGCCGAGCGACATGCCGCAGACCAGCGCCTCGGCATCCGGAAGCCCGAGCACCGCGCGCACCACGTCATGGTGGTCGCAGAAGGCCGCCTGCGGGCAGGTGTCGAGCCCGAAGCGCCGCGCGGCCAGCATCACGGATTGCAGGAACATCCCGTAGTCGAGCCAGGAGCCTTGCTCCAGGTCGCGGTCAATCGTGAAGAACAGCCCGACCGGCGCGCCGAAGAAGTCGAAGTTGCGAGCGCGCTGCGCGGCCCCCGCCGCGTGATCGCCCTTCGCAACCCCCGCCAGGCGATAGAGCTCCCAGCCCAGCCTGCGCCGCCGCGCGAGATAGGGCTCGCGCCACTGGCGCGGATAGTAGTGGTAGTCCCGCGGCACCTGCGCGCCCGCTTCATGCGCCGCGCGCAGCGCCGCCGAGAGCCGTTCCTTCTCGGCGCCGGTGGTCACCCGGACCTTCCAGGGCTGGATGTTGGAGCCGGATGGCGCGCGCGCGGCCACCGCCAGGATGGCCTCGATCACCGCGCGCGGGACCGGGTCAGGCAGGAACCCGCGCACGCTGCGGCGCGTGGTGATGGCTTCGAGGACGTCCATGCGCCGAGACTGGCCCGCCATGGCCTCGCGCGCCAGACGGGCCCCATTCACCATTGCACATCCACGCGGCAATCATTGCCGCAGCATTTCGACTGGCGGTTGCGTTCATCCCGACGCAAGATGCGCCGATGCGTCGCCTCTTGCTCGCCACGTCGGCCCTGCTGTGCCCCGCCCTTGCCGCCGCCCAGGCCCCGGATGCGCGCCCGCGGGGCGGCCAGGTCGTCGCCGGCGCCGCGACCATCACCCAGACGCCCGGCCAGACCCGCATCGTCCAAGCCACGGATCGCGCGGTGATCGAGTGGCAGGGCTTCGACATCGGTGCCCGCCACCAGGTGGAGATCCGCCAGCCCGCCCCCTCCTCCTGGTCCTTGCAGCGCGTGACCGGCCCCGATCCCTCCGCCATCGCCGGCCGGCTCACCTCGAATGGCGGCGTCGCCATCGTCAACCGCGCGGGCGTCGTCTTCCACCAGGGCGCGCAGGTGGATGTGGCGGGGCTGATCGCGACCGCCTCCGACACCACCAACAACGCCTTCATGGCCGGCCGCATGGCCTTCGACGGCGCGCCCCGCCCCGGCGCCCGCGTCGAGAACCGCGGCACCATCACCGTGCGCGAGCAGGGTCTCGCCGCCCTCGTCGGCCCCGTCGCCGCCAACAGCGGCACGATCAACGCCCGCCTCGGCCGCGTCGCCGTCGCGGGTGGGGAGGCCGTGACGCTCGATCTCGCCGGCGATGGGCTGCTCGCCTTCGACGTCACCGGCACCGGCCTCGCCCGCAATGCCGGCGCCATCGCCGCGCAGGGCGGCAGCGTGCTGCTCACCGCCCGCGCCGCCTCCGATGTGATCGAGCATGTCGTCGAGGCCGGCGGCCGCATCGAGGCCGCGCGCATCGCCGCCACCGGCGATTCGGTCCTCGTCCCCGCCGGCGCTGCGCTCGAAGCCCCCGCCGGCCGCATCACCCTGCACGCCGATCGCCGCCTGACGATGCGCGGCCGCGTTGCCGCCCCCGGCGGCGAGGTTTCCGTCAGTTCGCGCCGCGCGCTGGCCGTGGACGGCGAGATCGAGGCCGCGCGGATCGTCGTGGACCCCGAGGAGCTGCGCGTCGTCGCTTCCCTCTCGGGCTCCACCGAACCGGCCGAGATCACCGCCGCCACCATCAACGGCACCACCGGCGATCTCACGCTCCAGGCCGAGCGCACCATCCGCGTGCAGGCCGCGATCAACAAGCCGCGCGGCGCGCTCGCGCTCGAAACCACCAACGCCACCGCCGCCCCCGGCGAAGGCATCTTCGTCAACGCCACCGTCAACGTCGCCGGCAGCCTTTCGCTCCGTTCCGCCGGCGAGATTTCACAAGCTGTCGCCGGCGCACGCATCACGGCCGGCTCGCTCTTCGCGGAAAGCCGGCGCGGCACGGTGCGGCTCGACGCCGGCGGCAACGTGATCCGCGCGCTGGCCGGCGGCGGCGCCGCCAGCCGCTTCGCGCTCGCCACCACCGTGAACCTGCCCGTGGATGGCGAGGTCACGGCACCCGACATCGCGCTCACCACCAGCCAGCAGGTCGCGCTCCACGCGCCGCTCACCGCGACGGGCACCGTCACGCTGCAGGCCAATCGCGGCATCGTACAGAATGCGGGCATCATCACCGCCGCGCGGCTCGACATCGAATCGCCGCTCGCCGCCGTCACGCTCGGCGGCGCCAATCGCATCGCCGCACTCGGCGATGTGCTCGTCCCCTTCGGCCTCACGCTGCGCAACGCGCAGGGCCTGGCGCTGATCGGCCAGCTCAACGCCACCGACGCGACGGTCGCGCTGACGGTGGACTCGGGAAACCTCACGCAGGCCGGCGGCCGCCTCTTCGCGGAGCGCGCGGTGCTGCGCGCCCCGGCCGGCTCCGTGCTGCTTGACGCGCCGCTCAACGTCGTCGCCCGCGCCGAGGGCAGCGCGCGCGACGCCTTCGCGCTCGATGCCGGCCGCGCGCTCACCCTCTCGGGCCTCGTCAGCGCATCCACGGTCACCCTCACCAGCTTCGGCGACCTGACGCAGGACACCGACGCGCTGCTCGTCACGCCGAGCCTCTCCGCGCGCGCCATCAGCGGCTCGGTCCTGCTCCAGGATCCGCTGAACCGCGTCACCGGCCTCGCGGCCTCCGGCGCCGATGTCGCCTTCGCCCTCGCCACCGAGGGCAGCCTCGCCTTGCTCGGCACGCTCGCCGCGCCCGAGGTGTCGCTCAATGTCGGCGGCAGCCTGACCCAGGCCGGCGGCGCCATCGAGACGCCCGCGCTGCGCGTGAACGCCTTCACCGGCGACGTGCGGCTCACCGGCCCCGGCAACCGCGTCGCGACGCTGCTGCCCTCCGGCGCCGCGCGCGATCTCGCGCTGACGACCGAGGGCGCGCTCAGCGTCACCGGCCCGCTCGATGCCGGCGGCGGCGCGGCGCTCGCGGCCGACACGCTCACCCTCGCCGCGCCGATCGTCGCGCCCGCCGTCACGCTGCGCGCCAGCGGCGACATCATCCAGACCGCCGGCCGCATCGCGACGGCGACGCTGACCGCCGAGGGCGCCGCGATCCGCCTCGACGCCGCCGGCAACGCCATCGCCGCCGTCGCGGGCAGCGGCGCCACCTTCCGCGTCGCCACCGTCACCGACCTGGCGCTCGGCGACATCGCCGCGCCCGACCTCTCGATCAGCGCCGCCGGCATCACCCAATCCGGCACGCTGGCGACCGACCTGCTCAGCCTGCACGCCACCGGCAGCATCCGCCTCGACGCCGCCAACGCCATCGCAGCGCTCGGCGCCGTCACCGCGCCCGGCGGCCTCCTGCTGCGCACCACCACCGCGCTCGCCCTCACCGAGCCGCTGTCGCTGCCCGTGGCACGCTTCGTCACCGGCGACGCGCTCTCGCAATCGCCCTTCGCGACGCTGAGCGTGGACCGCCTCACCCTCGACACCGGCGGCGCCGTGCGTCTCGACCAGGCGGGCAACGCGATCGCGATCCTCGGCGCCTCGGATGTCGCGGGCGATCTCGGGCTCACCACCGGCGGCGGCCTTGTGCTGGATGGCGCGATCCGCAGCCTCGGCGTGGTCGCGCTCACGGCCTTCGGCGATATCACGCAGGCCGGCGGCTTCCTCCAGGCGCCGGTGCTCCAGGCCCGCGCCATCGGCGGCAGCGTCACGCTGGAAGGCGCCAACCTGCTCGGCGCCGCCGGCGGCTTCGCCGCCGCCTCCTGGCGCCTCGCCGATGCCGGGCTCGGCACGATGCAGCTCGCGGGCCTGCTCTCGGCGCCCGAGGTGTCGCTGCGGCTCGCGGGCAACCTCGCCGAGGGCACTGGCGCGCTGCGCGCCGCGGCGCTCGCCCTCGATGTGGCCGGCGCCGTCACGCTCGACAGCAACGGCGCGCATCTGGTCGGCGCGCTCTCCGGCCGCGCCGGCGCGCTGCGGCTCGCGGCCGGCGGTCCACTGGAGGTCACCGGCCCGCTCGCCATCGGCGGCCCGCTCGCGCTGCAGGGCGAGAGCCTCGGCATCCTCGCGCCGGTCGCCGCCGGTTCGGCGTTCCTGGTCGCGCCGGTCGGCGACATCGCGCAGGCGCCGAACGCCGCGCTCACGCTCGCCGGACCCTTGCAGGTCTTCGCCGCCGGTGCCGTCGCGCTGGACGCCGCCGGCAACCGCATCCCCATCCTCGCCGCCGGCACCGCCGGCGCCGGCTTCGCGCTGGCCACCACCGGCCCGCTTGCCGCCGGCGGCAAGCTGGCGGGCGAGACCATAACGCTCCGCGCCACCGGCCCGCTGACGCTGGATGGCACGCAGTTCCAGGCCGGCAGCGCCGTGCTCATCGCCGCCCCCGGCGGCCTCGCGGCCGGCGCGCGCAGCACGCTGGAAGCGCTGGACCCCGCCCGCATTCCCCTGCTCATCCTGGATGTCCGCGCCGGCGCGCTGGCTGCCATCCCGCCCGGGCTCGCGCCCGATATCCCCGGCCTGCCCGCCGCCTCCCAGCCGACCCAGATCGCGGCCTTCGGCCCGCCCAGCACCGCGCCCTCCGCCGGTGCCGCCTTCGATCTCCAGACCGGCGCCTCGCCGGTCTTCCTGCTGCTCGATGGCGGCCCGGCGGTCGGCACGCTGGAGGCCGGGCGTTTCGGCCTGGCCGGCAGCGGCGGCACCGCCTTCCTGGTCGGCGCGATCGGCGGCGTCGGCGGGCAGGAGGCCGCTTCGCTGGTCAGCCTTTCGGGCAGCGGCGCCTTCCAGTTCAATGGCTGCCCGGCCGGCGTCGCGAATTGCGGCCTGCCTCCAGGCCCACCTGTTCCGCCCGACCCGCCCGATCCACCGGACCCGCCCGGTCCGCCCCAGCCGCCGGTCGTCGGGCCCGACGCGCCCGGCGCTACCCTCGCCGAGACCTTCGCTCCGGAGCGCCTCGGCGACACCGCCCCCTGGTCCCGCTGGCCGGTCCGCTGGCCGCTGCCGCCGCTCGTCATCCTCGACGGCGCGATCACCACGGAGGAGCCGTGAGCGATCGCAAGGCCGTGATCAGGCGCTAAAGGCAGATTTTCCTAGTTTGACTTGATCCCGCTTGGCCTTCCATCCTAGCCTCGCGCCCAGGTTGCGGGGGGACGCGGATGATGCGTGCGCGGGCCATGCTGATCCGGATGCTGCCCCTGGCCCTGCCGCCGCTTGCGCTGCTCCCTGGCGCGGCGCTCGCGCAGCCGGCGCTCACGGAGACCGTCCCGGCGCAGACCCAGGCCAATCTCTGGATCATCCTCGCCTTCGTCGCCTTCGTGACCCTCGTGGCGATCGGGCTCGGCCGCTATGCATGGCAGCTCCGCCGCGACTATCTCGACCTGATGACGACCGCGCCGCGCGACCCCGGCGCCACCACCGACCGCCTGAGCCTCTACCGCGACAGCGCCTTCGGCCTGCCCGAGGGCTCGATCCGCGGCATCATCGCCATCGCCATCGTGCTCGTCGCGCTGCCGGCCATGGTGCTGAACCGCGTGCTCGGCATGGGCACCACCGGGGAGCTGGGCACCATCCTCGGCGGCGTGCTCGGCTTCTATTTCGGCAGCCGCAACGCCGGCGGCGATGCCGAGGCTGCACGCCGCCAGGCCGACCAGAATCTCCGCCAGGCCCAGGTCGAGCGCGAAGGCCGCCAGCAGGCCGAGCAGCAGGTCGTCGTGGCGGAGCAGACCGCGGTGCAGGCCAGCGCCCGCGCCGAGGAGGCGACCAGCACCGCCCAGGCCCAGGCCGGCGCCGCCGGCCAGGCCGCGAGCCGCCTCACCGAGCTGACCCAGCGCGCGGCCGAGGGCGTCGCGGTCGCCCGCGCCATCGCCGGCCTGCTGCCGGCGGGCCCCGCCGCGACTGTGCTCACCACCGTCGCCGGCACCGCCGGCAACGTGCTCCAGGCCGCGACCGGCGCCACCGGCGCGATCCAGGAGGCGCTGCGCGACCCGAGCGGCGACAATGTCGGCAAGGCGGTCGAGGCCGCGACCGCCGCGCTGCGCGCCGCCGGCGAGGGGACCGAGGTCGCCCAGCGCCTCGGCAGCGCGCTCGACCTGGTGCGCCAGGCCTCCGGCGCGATCGGCGCGGTCACGGCGGCGGTGAATGATCCCTCGCCCGCCCGCGTGCTTGAGGCGCTGGCACAGGCGAACGGGTTGCTCGCCCAGCGCAGCGACGGCGGCCTCGGTACCGCGCTCGCGCCGGCGCTCGGCGTGCTCGGCACCGTGATGAAGCTGCCCGGCGTCTCCGGCCTGCTCGGCGCCGCGACGCCGGTCGGCGCGGCGGGCGCCGTGCTGCTCGGCGCCTGGCAGGCGGCGCAGCTCGGCAATGCGCATTATCGCCGCTGGATGGCCCGCGTGCTGGACCGCCCGGTCTCGCGGGACCTGTTCCCCGGCGGAGAATGGGATGGGGAAGCGGCACGCGAGTTGCTGATGCAGGTCCCCGCCCTCGCCGCCGCGCTGGACGACGTGCTCGGCCCCGATGCCCGCCAGCAGGATGCGGCGGAGGCGCTGCGCCGGCTGCTCGAAAGCGACGCCCCCGCCTGGTTGTTCGCCCGCAAGCCCGGCGCCTTCGCCTCCCAGGCCGACGCCGAATCCGCCGTCGCCACCTTCCGCCAGAAGGTGCTGGAGGATGAGCTCGACCGCACCGACCGCGCGCCCGTGGCGATCTCCGCCGACACGCAGATCGCCCAGGCCCGGCTGCGCGAAGACCTCGACCGGCTGCGCGAGGCCGGCGCCGGCGGCGCCATTGATACCCTCGCGCTGCTCGCCGACGGCGTGATCAACGCCCGGCCGGAAGTGCCCGGCGGCGGCGCCGCCGCGCTCGACGTGCCGGACCTGATGCGCCGCGCGCTGGCCAAGGCGGCCGAGGAAGGCCGCCACCTGGAACGCGCCCCACCCCCACCGCCGCCGGAGGCCCAGTGATGCGCATCCTTCTCCTCGGGCTTCTCGTCCTGGCGGCCTGTGCGAGCGAGCCGGGCCAGCCCGACCTGGCCGGCCCCGCCGCGATCCGCGAGCTGGACCGCATGAAGGACCTGGACGCCCGCCGCGACTGGGCCGGGCTGGCCGCTGCGGAGGTCCCCGCCTGCGGCGGCCCGCAGGATTCCGTCTGCGCCGAGCGTCACGCGCTGAAGGCGCGCGGCTGCGCCAACATGGCAACCGCCGAAAGTTTGTCCGAAACCGCGCGGCGCGCTTTCCTCGACTGTGCGGTGGACTCCAACCGCGCCGCGCTCGCCGCCGCTGAGGCGACGCCCGCCATGGAGCGCAGCGCCTGGCGCATGGCCTATGCCAGCGCGCTCTTCACCCGCCGCCAGGCGCGGCCCGGCAGCGAGATCTGCCTGGACAACACGCCGCTGCTCGCCGAGGCCGATCGCCTGCACATCGCCGATCCCGCCGCCCCGCGCCCGCGCTTCCTGGCTGCGAGCGCGAAGCTCACCGCCGTCACCCGCAACTGCGATCCCGCGGCATCCGCCGCTGCCCGCTGCGAACAGCTCGCCGCCGCGCGCCTGCTGCTGCGCAACCCGCCGGCGGATGTCGCAACCGAATGGCGCTCGCTCAACGCCGGCGTGGACAGCGCGGCCAGGAGGCTCTCATGCCGGATCGCGTGATGCCCGAGCCGCTGCCCCGCGTCATGCGCTACGCCCAGCCGATGCAGCGCGGCGACGACATCATGAAGCTCCAGCGCATGCTGCTCCGCGCCGACCCCGAGGCCGCCGGCCGCGAGATCAAGGTGGTGGATGGCTTCTTCGGCCCTGCCACGCGCCGTGCCGTGCTCGCCTTCCAGGAACGCGCGGGCCTGGCGGAGGTGGATGGCGTCGTCGGGCCGAAAAGCTGGGCGATGCTCCAGCTCTGGCAGGGCAGCGGGAAGCCGCTTGCCGACAGCGCCGAGGGCAAGGCGGCGATCGCCGCCAGCGCGCGGACGAACGGCGCGGCCGCCGTGCTCGAAGCCTCGCTCGCGGATCTCACGAAGCCGCATGCCGTGTTCTCGGGCAGCGTGACCTGGCGGCTCACGCCGGCGGGCCTCGAAGTCGCCGGCAAGCTCGAAGGCCAGGCTGGCGAGCCCGTCGCAGCGCGCCGCGCCTTCGACTGGTTCGGCGATCCGCTGCTCCGCGCCGCCGCCGAGACCGGCGTGCCGCTGGAACTGCTCGTCGCCACCGCCTGCACGGAGGTTCTGGGCGATACGAAGCGCTTCGCGACGCGCGAGGCGGCGGCCAAGGCCCGCCGCGAGGAACCCGGCTACGAAAGCGACGAGGCGACGCCGCACCGCGTCTCGGTCGGGCTGATGCAGACGCTGATCAGCACCGCGCGCCAGGTGCTGCCCCTGCCGGAAGGCGACCCGGACATGGCGAAGATCACCGCCGCGACGCTGGAGGATCCGGCCAAGGCGATCCTCGCCGGCGCCTGCTACATCGAAAGCCAGGCCGCGCGCACGAAGCTCGACCCGCCCGTCGTCGCCTGCGCCTACAACGCCGGGGCCGTGTACGAGCAGACCGGCCAGCAGAACCGCTGGCGCATGCGGCAATACCCGATCGGCACCGGCAACCACGCCGACCGCTTCGTGATCTTCTTCAACCACGCGATGCGGCTGATCGCGGGGGAGCCGGGGCTGGCCGATGGCGCGCCAAGCTTCTGGGCGATGCTGAATCGGTAGCGCCGCCCTACCGCCCCACCAGCCCCTCCAGCAGCCCGCGCAGCATCCCCGCGCCCTCCGTCAGCCCTTCCAGCCTGAACGCGCGCCCGCTCTCCGTCCCCATTGCGCGGCCGAAGCCCGTCGCGCGGTCCTGCAGCACCTCCTCCAGCGAGAGCCGGCCATCGCCATCGTAATCCAGGCTTTCGACCAGCAGCCGCGCCGCGACGATGCCGCCGAGCGCGCCGCCGCCGACCGCGGCGGCCAGCGCCTCCACCGTCCCGCCCTCCTGCACGGCGAGCACCCAGGCCGCGCCGCGCACCAGCCGCGCAAGCTCGGCCGGCGAAAGCTTGCCGTCGCCGCTGACATCGCCCTGCCGGATCAGCGCCTCCGCGCAGGCCCCCGGCGTGCCCGCGCCGCAGGCGGCCTCGAGGTGTTCGAGCGCCGCGAGGAACGCCACGCCCTCGCCATGCAGCGCGGCGATCGCCGGCGGCGGGGCGGGGCAGCGGCGCCAGGTCTCGGGCCGCGCCTCGCCGGGCAGGCGATCGTCGCGGGTCTTGGGATCGGGCTCGATCGTCTCCAGCCCCTCGGGTGCCGCGCGGAACATCAGCCGTGGCGCCTCCGCGCCGACCGCGACGCCAAGCGTGTAGCCTGCCGCCGTCCCGGGCGCCGGGCCGGTCGAGCCGAAGCGGAACAGCCGCGCCGGCACCTCGGTCTCAACCCGCGCGGCGGCGCGGCTGGTCAGCACCAGCATCGCCGCGGGGTCGGCGCAATCGCCGGCATACCAGGCGCCGCGCAGCGCCTCCGGCACCCCCTGCGCGAAGGCGGGCATGCCGAGCAGCAGCGACAGGGCCAGCGCCAACCTTCTCATCGCAGCTCGATCTCCTCCTCGCCGCAGAGATCCACGCCGCGCCGCGCCACCTCGCGGCCGTCGCGGAACACCGCGGTGAGATCCACCTCGCACTCATTCGCGTCGCCGGGCTCGATCTCCATCTCCGCGCCGATGGGCAGGATATCGGCGCCGAGCCGATCCTCGCCGCGCGGCGCGCCGGGCGGATCGGCATAGAGCTCGACGATCGGCAGCGGCCCGAGGTTGCGCAGCCGCAGCACGCCGCCGGCCGCCTGCATGGCGGGCGGTTCGCTGTCCTCGTCGAGGTTCTCCGCCAGCACCCAGCCCGGGCGCAGCACGATGCGGGGATGGGCGCAGATGTCGAGCCCGCGCCGCTCCTCTGCCGCGCCGCCGGGATAGACGATGCGCAGATCGGCCGCGCAGCCGCCTTCCATCTCGATCTCCCCCTCTTCGCCCGGCTCCAGCACGGTGGCGCCGAGGCGATCCTCCCCCCAATCGTCGCGCGCGGCCGGCGTGAGATAGACCTCCCGCACCGTGGAGAGGGTGCGGTTGACGAGCTGGACACGCTGTACCGCCTCGCCGCCCCGCTTCTGCGCGAAGCCAGGCGGTGCGAGGAGCAGCAGCAGCACGAGCGTGCCGGCCAGGCGAGCGAATCCGAACCCCATCGCCGCACCATGCCGGGCCGGCGCCACGGGCATCAAGCGTCCATCGCCTCAGGCGTCGCCTTCGGGCGGAACACCGCGAAAGCGAGCAGGATCAGCGCCAGCAGCGCCCCCGCGAGCGCCGGCGCGCGCCAATCCCCGGCGAGCACCCGGTTCACCAGCAGCGCCGAACAGACCAGCGCACCGAGCGCCGGCACGAAGCCCGGCACCTCGAAGCCGCCACGCGGCTCGCCCGGGCGGCGCTGCAGCACCAGCAGCGCGATGTTCAACACGGTGAAGACGCCGAGCAGCAGCAGAACCGTCGCGGCCGCAAGCTGGCTGATGTCGCCGGCGAGGATCAGCGCGGCAACCACCGGCAGCAGCAGCAGGATCGCCATATGCGGCGTGCGGCGCGTGGGATGCACCCAGGCGCAGGCCGCCGGCAGCAGCCCGTGCCGGCCGAGCCCGAGCATCAGCCGCGACGCCGTCACGTAGTTCAGCAGCGCCGTGTTCGCCACAGCGAAGACCGTGATCGCGGCATAGCCCCAGTGCGGGAACCAGGGCGCCGCCACGCCCATCACTGCGCCGAGCGGCGCCGGCGCCGCGGCGAGCTCCCGCCAATGCACGACCGACACCGCCGTGATCGCGACGGCGATGTAGATGGCGGTCGCCGCCAGCATCGCGCCGATGATTCCGATCGGCAGCGTGCGGCGCGGCTCGCGCGCCTCCTCGGCGACGTTCAGCGTGTCCTCGAAGCCGATGAAGGCGAAGAAGGTGAGGATCGCGCCGGTCATCAGGAAGGAGAGGCCGATGGTGGCGTCGCCGGGCGTCTCCAGCAGGTCCACCCTGCCCCAGTACGGCAGGCCGACGGCGATCACCAGCAGCAGGCCGCTGGCCTCGATCGTGGTGCAGAGGATGTTGAGCCACATGCTCTCCCGCATGCCGCGCAGCACCACGCCCGCGATCACCAGCACGAAGCCGAGCGCAACGAGGGTCGCCGGCGTCTCGAGCCCCGTCAGCGCGAGCAGGTTCACCGCGACGACGCGCGACTGCGTGGCGACGGACGAAAGGCCCGAGGCCATCACCGCGAGCCCGACCACCCAGGTCAGCAGCGGCCGGCCGAAGGCGCGGCCGGTGACATAGGCCGCACCGCCGGCGCGCGGATAGCGGCTGCCGAGCGAGGCATAGGACAGGCCCGTCAGCAGCGCCGCCACCATCGCGACGAGGAAGCCGAGCCAGACCGCCGAGCCGAGCTCCCCCGCCGCCCGCCCGACCAGGCCGTAGATGCCGCTGCCGAGCATGCCGCCGAGGGTGTAGGCGAAGAGCTGGAACGGCCCGAGGCTGCGATGCAATGACGGCTGCGACATGTTGCGAGGCTTGCACGGGTGCACCCTTGGCGCCACCGCGCCCACCGGCCTAGGCTCAAGGCCAAGCACCGCTTTCCCGTGGGGAGGACCTATGAGCATCCAACGCCGCGGCCTGCTGGCCGCCTCGGCCGGGCTGGCCGCCCTGCCGCTCCTGCCGCGCGACGCGGCCGCGCAGCAGCGCTTCGCCAGCATGTATGTCTTCGTGCCGGCCGGGCCCGGCGGCGGCTGGGATGGACTCGGCCGCGCCATCGAGCAGGCATCGCGCGGCGCCGGGCTGGTCGGCAGCTTCCAGTTCGAGAATGTCGGCGGCGCCGGCGGCACGGTTGGGCTGCCGCGCTTCGTCAGCCAGCGCCGCGGCCGGGGCGATGCGATCATGGTGGGCGGCGCGGTGATGGTCGGCGCGGTCATCACCAACCGTACGCCGGTCGGCCTAAAGGACGTCACGCCGATCGCGCGGATGACGACGGAGCCCGGCATCATCGTGGTGCCCGCGAATTCGGACATGCGCACGCTCGACGACTTCAAGAACGCGCTGCGCACCAATCCCGGCGGCACCTCGGTGGCCGGCGGCAGCGCCGGCGGCATCGACCACATCGTGCTCGGCCTGATGCTCAAGCAGCTCGGCCGCAATGCGCGCGAGGCGAGCTACGTCGCCTTCGCCGGCGGCGGCCCGGCGCAGGCGGCGATCCTCGGCGCGCAGGTGCGCGCGGGCATCTCCGGCGTGTCGGAATTCGCCGAGCAGGTGAAGGCCGGGCGGATGCGCGCGCTGGCGACCACCGGCGAGACGCGCAGCCTCGATGGCGTGCCGACGCTCAAGGAAAGCGGCATGGACATCGTGATGGGCAATTGGCGCGGCGTGTTCGGCGCTCCGGGGATCAACGCCAACCAGCGCCGCGCGCTGGTGGACTGGATCACCGCGCTGCACGCCACGCCGCAATGGCGCGAGATCGTGCAGCGCCAGGGCTGGGACGACGCCTTCCTCGTCGGCGACGACTTCACGAGCTTCCTGGCGCGCGACGAGGCGGAGACGCGGCAGGTGCTGGTGGATATCGGGCTGGCCAGCTGACCCCGCATCCGATGAACGAAGGGCACAGGGGCCGCAGGCCCCGAGTACCGGAGGTCTGACTCGGATGCGCGAACAATCGGGCCGGGGCGCCGATCTTGGCGCGGCGGTCTTCGTGCTGGCGCTCGGCCTGCTGGCGCTCTGGCAGGCTGCGGTCATCCCGGAATCGCCGATCTACGCCCAGGTCGGGCCGCGCGCGGTGCCCTACGGGGTCGCCGCCGCGCTGATCGTGCTCGGCCTCGCATTGACCGCCGCGGCGCTGCGCGGCGGCTGGTCGCGGGAGATCGAGGAGCTGGCGGACGCGCCGCCGCTGAATGCGCGCGCGCTCGGCCTTCTGCTGGCGGGGCTGCTCGCCAACCTCGCGCTGATCGGCGCCTTCGGCTTCACCGTCGCGGCGACGGCGCAATTCGTGCTGGTGGCGGCCGCCTTCGGGTCACGCGCCTTCGTGACCAACCTGGTGATCGCCTTCGCGGTGTCGCTCGGCGCCTATGCGCTGTTCGTGAAGCTGCTCGGCGTGAACATCGGCGCCGGCGTCATCGAGGCGCTGGTCTTCGGAGAGCCGATCTGATGGATACGATCGCCGGCCTGTCGATGGGGTTCGCCAACGCGCTGACGCTCGCCAATCTGGGCTGGGCGTTGCTGGGCTGCTTCCTCGGCACGGCGATCGGCGTGCTGCCGGGGATCGGGCCGGCGCTGACCATCGCGCTGCTGCTGCCGATCACCTTCAGCGTGAACGCGACCGGCGCCTTCATCCTGTTCTGCGGCGTGTTCTACGGCGCCATGTATGGCGGCTCCACCACGTCCATTCTGCTCAACACGCCGGGCGAATCGGGCTCGATCATCACCTCGCTCGAAGGGGCGAAGATGGCGCGCAACGGGCGTGCGGGGCCGGCGCTCGCGACCTCGGCGATCGGCAGCTTCGTGGCCGGCACGGTGGGCACGGTCGGCATCGCCTTCCTAGGGCCGGTCGTGGTGGAGCTCGCGCTGCAGCTCGGACCGGCCGAGTATTTCTCGCTGATGGTGCTGTGCTTCGTCACCGTCTCCGCCGTGCTCGGCGGCAGTGCGCTGCGCGGGCTGACGAGCCTGTTCTTCGGGCTTCTGCTGGGGCTCGTGGGGATTGACCTGCAGACGGGGCAGCCGCGGCTCACCTTCGGCATCCCGGAGCTGCTGGATGGCGTGAACGTGGTGCTCGTCGCCGTCGCGCTCTTCGCGGTGGGGGAGACGCTCTACCTCGCCTGGCGCTATGTCGAAGGCCCGCAGGAGGTGCGGCCGGTCGGCTCGATCTGGATGAGCCGCAGCGACTGGAAGCGCAGCGTCGGGCCCTGGATCCGGGGGGCGGGCCTTGGCTTTCCCTTCGGCGTGATGCCGGCCGGCGGCACCGAGATGCCGACCATGCTGAGCTACTACGCCGAGAAGAAACTGGCCTCGCCCGAGGCGCAGACGGAATTCGGCACGACCGGCGCGATCGAGGGCGTGGCGGGCCCCGAAGCCGCCAACAACGCGGCGGCCGCCGGCGTGCTGGTGCCGATGCTGACGCTCGGCCTGCCCACGAGCGCGACGGCCGCGATCATGCTGAGCGCCTTCCAGAGCTACGGCATCCAGCCGGGCCCGCTGCTGTTCACGAGCCAGGCGGAGCTGGTCTGGACGCTGATCGCCAGCCTGTTCATCGCGAACGTCATGCTGGTGGTGCTGAACCTGCCGCTGGTGGGCTTGTGGGCGCGCATCCTGATGATCCCGCAGCCGCAGCTCTATGCCGGTATCCTGGTCTTCGCGACGATCGGCACCTACGGGATCAGCAATTCGGTGGTGGACCTGATCCTGCTCTATGGCATCGGCATCATCGCGATGTTCATGCGCCGCTTCGATTTCCCGGTGGCCCCCGTGGTAATCGGGATGATCCTGGGCCCGATGGCGGAACAGGCGATGCGCCAGGCGCTGACCATCAGCCAGGGCGACTGGACCACCTTCGTGACGCGGCCGGTCAGCCTGGTGATCCTGCTGATCGCGCTGGCGGCGCTGGCGGGGCCGCGGATCTATGGGGCGTGGGTGCGGCGGGTGGCGGGGTAGGCGCAAGCGATTGTGCTTGTATTGCACAAGCCGGGCGTGCATTTTGTGCACATGCGCCTCGATGAGTATCTCCGCCGATCGGGCATGACGCTTGAGCAGTTCGGCCGAAAGGTCGGAGTCTCCCACTCGACCGTACAGCGTTGGCGCGTTGGGAAGGCCACGCCACGCGATCGGGGCGTGATGCAAGCCGTGGTTCGCGCGAGTGGCGGCGCGGTGAGAGCAGAGGATTTCTTCCCTGCGCCACGCTCGCCAACGGGTGGGCTCGCGGAAACGCCGGCGCCGCTCTCGGAGGAGGCGCGTTCCCTCGGCCTCGACCCCGACGCCATTGCTGCGAAGGCGCTCTCCGACGCCATCCGCCAGGAAAAGGAACGCCGCTGGCAGGAGGACAACCGCGAAGCCATCGAATCGCAGAACGCCTGGATCGAGAAGCACGGCCTGCCGCTCGCGAAGTACCGGACCTTCTGAACGCGTGGCGCGCTTCGACCTGCACCGGCGGCGCGACGAGCCTGGGTATCTCCTGAATGTCCAATCGCACCTGCACGACCATCTATCGACACGCATCGTCGTCCCGCTGATCCCAGCGGATGCCGCGCCGCTTCCCACCCGCGACCTGAATCCGGCCTTCGACGTCGAAGGCGATCGCCACATTCTGTTTCCCCAGTACATGGCAGCTGTTCCTCGGCGAGAACTCGGCCGCGCCATCGGCAATCTCGGCCACGAGCACGACACGATCACCCGCGCGCTCGACATCCTGTTCACCGGCTTCTGACGCCAACCCGTCATCAATTGAACCCGCGCCATGCCCTCGCCGCGGCCGAGACCTGGCGGATTGGCCGCGCGCTCAGCCTGCCGCATCAGGGCGTCTGACCGCGCAGGCCGCGACGATCAGCGCCAGCATATCCTCGGCCGACTCCCGCGCCCGCGCCTCCGAGGTCCAGAGATCCGGGCCCGCGCCCTCCGCGCGGAGCGTGCAGAAGCCGTGCACGCCCGCCCAGGCGAGGGTCAGCCGCGCGCGGCGCTCCCGCGCATCCAGTCCTGGCGCCACCGCCGCCATCGCCTCGGACAGCAGTCGGAACGGCTCCGGCGCGGCGGCGCGCCAGGCCGCATCATCCCGGTCGATCAGGTCGCTGCGGAACATCAGGCGGAAATGCGCGGGGTGCGCGCGGGCGAAGGCGATATAGCCGCGCCCCGTCGCGGCGAGCCGCAGCGCCGCATCGGCGCCCGCCGGCAGCGCCGCCAGCGCCGCCAGCGCCGCCCGCATCGCCGCCGCCAGCCGCTCCGCGCCCTCCGTCGCGAAGGCGGTCAGCAGGCCGCGCTTGTCGCCGAAATGCGGCGCGGCCGCGGAATGGGAGACGCCGGCGCGGCGCGCGCATTCGCGCAAGGTGACCGCCTCGGGCCCGTCCTCGCGCACGATCTCGGCGACCGCATCCAGCAGGGCGCGGCGCAGCGCGCCGTGATGGTGGCGGCCCTCGGCCTTCGGGGTCACGGGCATGGCGCGATCCTGCGCCGGCGGATTGAACTTGACAATGGTCAGTCCAGCGCGCCATCAAACTGACCGCTGGAAAGTTAGCCGGGGCCGCAATGCCGCTCGAAACCCTGTTCTCCGCCGCCGGCGCGTTCGCGATGGCGGGCTGGCTCGCCCTGCTTCTCGCGCCGGGCGCGACGCTCGCGAGCTGGCGGATCGCCGGCCTCGGCATCCCCGCCGCACTCTCGGCGTTCTACATCGCGCTGCTCGCGGTCCACGCGCCCGGCGCCGCAGGCGGCTTCGGCTCGCTCGCCGCGGTTGCCGCGCTGTTCCGGACGGAGGGCGTGCTGCTCGCCGGCTGGGTGCACTACCTCGCCTTCGATCTCGCCATCGGCGCCTGGATGGCCCGGCTCGGCACGCGGGAGGGGATGCATCCCTGGCTCATCCGGCTCTGCCTGCCGCCGACCTTCCTGGCCGGCCCGGCGGGGTTGCTGCTGTTCCTCGGCCTGCGGGCCCTCACCGAGAAGGAGCCACGCGCATGAGCGCCACCCTGCCCGCGCGCGGCCTGCTGGCCGAATTGCATGCGCGCCAGCCGCATCTCGCGATCGCCGGCTGGGCGATGCTGGCGCTGCTGCTCGCCTGCCTCGCGCTGCTGCCCTTCGACGCCAGGCAGGTCAACGGCGTTTCGGTCTGGGTGAAGCCGGGAAAGTTCGCGGCCTCGCTCTGGGTCTGGTTCTGGACGCTGGCCTGGGCCTGGGGCGTGCTGGCGCCGACCGTGCGCGATGGCCGCGTCGCACGGCTCGTGCTTTCGGGCACGCTGGCGACGGGCCTCTTCGAGCAGGGCTGGATCACCCTGCGCGCCGCGCTCGGCGAGCCCAGCCATTTCGCGACGGACCCGCTCGGCGCGGCGGTCTATGGCGCGATGGGAGTCGCGGCGGTCGTGCTGTCGCTGCTCGCCGCCATGCTGGGTGCGATGGTTCTGTGGCGCGGCGATCCGGCTCAGGATCGGCGCTGGCGCCTCGCGGTGGGGCTCGGGCTGGTGATCGGCGGCGGGCTTGCCGTGTTCACCGGGCTCAGCATCGGCGGCATGGGCGGGCCGCGCATCGGCGGGCTGGCCACCGATGCCGGCGCCTTCGCGCCCTTCTTCTGGTCGCGCACCGGCGGCGACCTGCGCATCGCGCATTTCCTCGGCATCCATGCGATGCAGGCGCTGCCGGCGCTGGCGCTGCTCGGCGCCGGGCGGGCGGCGATCGCGCTCGCCGGGGCGGGGTGGGTGGCGGTGACGCTCGCCGCCTGGGCCGCCGCCCGCGCCGGGATCCCACTGACGCCCTGAGGCGCCTTCCGCACGCCACGAAGCTGCGGCAGAGCAGCCGCGTGACTCGCGAATCCGCCCTGCTCCGCCGCGCCGGCTTCGGCCTGCTCGTCGCCGCCATCGCCCTCCTGCTGCTGTGGCTCGCCTGGCGCGCGGTGGCGCCGGGCGCGGTCAACCCGATCGAGGCCCTGATCCTGCTCGGGGTGCTGCTGGTCACGCCCTGGGCGGCGCTCTCCGCGGGCAATTCGCTGGTCGGCCTCGCGATCCTGCTCGCCAGCCGCGATCCGCCGGGCTTCGTCGTGCCGGCGGCACGCCGCGCGGCGCCCGGCCGCCCGCAGGCGCTCACCGCGCTCGCCGTCTGCATCCGCAACGAGGACATGGCGAGCGTGCTGCCGCCGCTCCGCGCGCTGCTCGAAGGGCTGGAGGCCGCCGGCGCCGGCGACCGCTTCGTGCTGTGGCTGCTCTCCGACACGCAGGACCCGGCGCTGGCCGCGGCGGAGGAAGCGGCGGTCCGCGATTTCGGCGCGCGCCATCCGAACACCCGCTACCGCCGCCGCGCCGTGAACGAGGGCTTCAAGGCCGGCAACGTGATGGACTTCCTCGACCATCACGCCGGCGACGCGGAGTTCTTCATCACCCTCGACGCCGACAGCGTGATGACGCCGCGCGCCGTGCTCCGCCTGGTCGCCATCATGGAGGCGGAGCCGCGCCTCGCCATCCTTCAGCAACTCATCGTCGGCCGCACCGCCACGGCGGCCTTCCCGCGGCTGTTCCAGTTCGGCATGAGAGCGGGCATGCGCGCCTGGGCGACGGGGCAGGGCTGGTGGCAGCTCGATGCCGGTCCCTATTGGGGCCACAACGCGATCATCCGCTGCGCGCCCTTCCGCCAGCACGCGCGCCTGGAAGCGCTGCCTGATGGCAGCCGCATCCTCTCGCACGACATGGTCGAGAGCGTGCGCCTGCAGGCCGCCGGGTGGGCCGTGCGCTGCCTGCCGGAAGAGGATGGGAGCCTCGAAGCCAACCCGCCCGCTATGCCGGAATTCCTGCGTCGCGACGAGCGTTGGGGCGCCGGCAATATGCAGTATTTTCGTCTGTTCCGGCTGCCTGACCTCACGCCGATGGGCCGGCTGCAATTGACCCAGGCCATCCTGCTGTTTCTCGGCGCGCCCATCTTCACGCTGATCCTGCTGCTCGCGGCCGCGAACGCCACGATCGGCGGCGCGAGCGACATGCGCTTCGTCGCGCTCGCCGTGTTCGGCCAATGGCTCTGCTACTTCGCCCCGAAACTTTCGGGCTACGCGCATGCGCTGGCGACGCCGAAGGTGGTCGCCGCCTATGGGGGTCGGCCGGCGTTCCTGCGCGGCGCGCTGGCCGAGATGGTGTTCATGCAGCTCTTCGAGCCCCTCTCGATCCTCAACAAGGCGATGTTCCTCGCCACGCTGCCCTTCGGCCGCCGCACCGGCTGGGCGCCGCAGAACCGCGCCGATCGCGGGATCGCCTGGGTCGATGCGGTGCGGCTCTTGTGGCGGCACACGCTGGTCGGCCTCGCGCTCACGCTCGTCTTCGCGAGCGTCTCGTGGTGCGCGCTGCTGCTCGCGCTGCCCTTCACGATGGGCATGGTGCTGGCGGTCCCGCTCTGCGTCGTCAGCGCAGATCCGCGCTTCTCCGCCTGGCTGCGCGAACGCGGCATCGCCGCGACGCCGGAGGAGCGCGGCATCGCCGCGACGCCGGAGGAGCTAGCCGCTCCGCGAAATTCCGCGCCACGGTGATCGCCGGCCGATCCGTGGTCAGTCGCCGCGCAGGAGTCCGAAGCCGAAGCCCAGCGCCCAGAACAGCAGCGCGAGCGCGCCCACGCGTTCGGCGTGCCAGATCAGCCGCCGCCGCCAGGCCACGCGCATGCGCGCCTGCAATTCCTTGCGTCCGGGCCGCTCGGTCCAGTCCGGCGCGAGTTCCCGCAGGATCGCCCAGGCTTCGCTGTGGCGCATGTCCCGCCGCGGCGCCTGCCAGGCGAGCAGCAGCATCGTGGCGGTGGCCAGCGCGACCAGGTGGCCGGCGGAGCGGAAGGCGAGCGCTAGGTCGAAGGACAGCGCGAGCAGCACCAGCCCGACACCGAGCCCGGCGAAGCCGAGCGCGCGGCGGATGCAGCGATCCGAGACCTCGTCGAGCAGATTCATCGCGTCCCTCGTCCCTTGCGCGGACGACGCCCCACAGGCGGGAAAGCATGGCCGCGCGGGGCCATGCCGGGCAAGCAAAGATCGCGTCAGACGTGCCGCGGCTGGGAGGGCAGGCCGGCGGCGAGCACGCTCAGCGGCACGGCGGCGAGGCTTGCCTGCATGGCGCGCTCCGCGTCGTCGAGCGTGCCGCGCAGCAGGGCGGGGACCAGGCGGCCGATGCGGTCGTCGCCGCGTGCCGGGCCGGGATGGGTGGGCAGCAGCGGCTGGCCCTGGCGCCGCATCGCGGCCCAGATATCGGCCAGCGTGATCGCCTCCGCAGGGCGCGCCAGCTCGGCGCCGCCGGGCCCGCGGCGGATGCGCAGCAGCCCGGCGCGCGCGAGCTGGCCAGCCAGGCGGCGGATCACCACCGGGTTGGTGCCGACGCTCTCCGCGATGCGGCCGCTGGTTGCCTGCCCGCCGGGCTCGGTGGCCAGCAGGAGGAGGATGTGCACCGCGACGGCGAAGCGCGTGGCGACCATGGCGTGTCAGTCCCGGCCTTGACGGCGCATCGAACGGAGCGTGAACATGGGGGGATGGCCGATCTGGAGCCGCTCCCCCTCACAGCGCCGCAGCGCACGATCAGCGTGCGCCGCGCCGTGCTGCGCTTCTGCTTGCAACGCGGCTGGGCGCCGGTGGCCGAGATGCCGCTGCCCAATGGGCGCCGGGCCGATGTGCTGGCGCTGCTGCCGGACGGCGGCTTCGCCGTGGTCGAGGTGAAATCCTGCGCACGGGATTTCCTGACCGATTCCAAATGGCCCGAGTATCGCGACTTCTGCGACCAGCTCTACTTCGCGGTCGATCTGGATTTCCCGCAGGATCTCCTGCCGGAGGCGGTGGGATTGCTGGTCGCCGACGGTCCGGATGCCGTCCCGCTGCGGGAGGCGCCGAGCCATCGGCTCGCCCCGGCGCGACGGCGTGCGCTGCTGCATCGGCACGCGATGGTCGCCGCCGGCCGGCTCGCGGCGCTGCAGGACCCCGCCGGCCTCGCCGAGCTGCGGGCGGCGCTGCGGCTGGACTAGAGCAGCGTTCACACGGGTGGAAACGCTTCGCGTTTCCGCCGTGTGAACATCGGCAACCCTGGCCACCATGCTGCTGGGGCACGCCGCGGCCGGTTGCGCCGCGCTCCCACCGCGCGGCCGCACCGACAGGGGCCTGGTCCGATTCGACTCCGACATGCTGCGCGCGTCTCTAGGGTTTGCCTGGGCGTCCGCCCCGCCGCCACCCGGCTGCCGGCGTCTGGTGACATGAATCGTGCCCGATTTCAATTATCGAGCGGCGCGTGAGCCTCGATTTTTTGGACGGCTCTTGCTTCGCCTAGAATGCCGCAAGATTGGTTACAGGAGATTTAGCAATTCAAGCCAATTCATCTTCTATTCACGTCGTCCAATATTGAACCGATGTCAGGCCCGGACTTGCCGCCGGAAGTTGCAGCCTCAGCCCTTGATGCGCGCCACGGTCGCGGTGGTGCTCTGCCCCGGCAGCAGCTCCGCGAGCCGCACCACGCCGCCCCAGCCCTGCACCAGATCGCCGCCGACCACCTGGTCCACGGTGTAGTCACTGCCCTTCACGAGCACCTCCGGCCGCAGCAGCCGGATCAGCTCGACCGGCGTGTCCTCCTCGAACACGGTGACGAGATCCACCGAGGCGAGGCTCGCCAGCACCGCAGCGCGCGCCGCCTCGCCCTGGATCGGGCGCGCGGCGCCCTTCAGCCGCTTCACGCTGGCATCCGCGTTGAGCCCGACGACCAGCCTGTCGCACCAGCCGCGGGCCTGTTCCAGCAGGTGCACATGGCCCGGGTGCAGCAGGTCGAAGCAACCATTGGTGAAGCCGATCCGCCAGCCGCGCCGACGCCAGCGCTCCACCTGCTCCTGCGCCTGGGCGCGGCCCATCACCTTGCGCAGCGCGCCGCGTTCCGGGTTGAGCGATTCCAGCAGGTCGGCCTCCCGCGCCACCGCCGTGCCGACCTTGCCCACCACGATGCCGGCCGCGATGTTGGCCAGCCGCGCCGCGACCGGCGCGCCGAGCCCGGCCGCGAGCCCCGCCGCGACCACCGCCACCACCGTGTCGCCGGCGCCCGAGACATCGTGCACCTCCGGCGCCTCGGCCGGGAAATGCCGGACGCCGGCGGCTTCCACCAGCGTCATCCCGTCCTCGCTGCGGGTGACCAGCACGGCGCCGAAGCCATGCGCCTCCCGAAGGGTGCGGGCGGCGGCGACCAGCGCCGCCTCGCTGTCCACCTTGAGGCCGGTTGCCTGGGCGAGTTCGGCGCGGTTCGGCGTGATCAGGTCCGCGCCGGCATAGCGGGCATAGTCGCGGCCCTTGGGGTCCACCACCACCCGTCGCCCCGCGGCGCGCGCCGCGGCGATCAGCTTCTGGCAGGTGTCCCCGGCCAGCACGCCCTTCTGGTAGTCCGAGAGCACCATCACCGTGGTCGCCGCGACCGCATCGGCCGCGATCTTGACCATGCGTTCCGCCAGCCGGGCATGGATCGGCGCGGGCTGCTCGTGATCGGCGCGCAGCAGCTGCTGGCCGGCGGCGATGAAGCGCGTCTTCGTCGTGGTGGCGCGGCCGCCCTGCACCAGCAGCCAGGGTTCCACATTGGGCTGCCCGCCGATCAGCCCGGTGAGGTCGCTGCCCGCCTGGTCGTCGCCCACGACGCTGACGAAGGCCACCGCTGCGCCGAGCGCCGTGAGGTTGCGCACCACATTGCCTGCGCCGCCCGGCATCGCGACCTCGCGCTCCACCGCGATGACCGGTACCGGCGCTTCCGGCGAGACGCGCTGGACGTTGCCGTACACGTAGCGGTCGAGCATCGCATCGCCCACCACCAGCACCGAGGCGCGGCGGAGCTGGCGGACCGCCTCGGCCAATTCGCCCAGCGGGATCTCGGGCATCGGGCCGTTGGCGGGCGCAGGACCTTGCATGGCAACCGCGTTACCCCAGGGGAGGCGCCGGACGCAAGGCGCCAGGAGGACCGGTCCACGCCGGAGTCTTAATGTTTGCACATCGCCGCGCCATCTCTCTACTTTGATCCGCTGCCCGCTGGGAGACACGCCGCGATGAGCGACGCGCAATTCGATGGCGTTTCGCCCGACCTGCTCGCCCTCACGGGCGGCGACCTGCTCTATCGCTGGAACCAGGGTGCGCCGCTCGGCGTCAGCGTCGCGGTAACCTACAGCTTCAGCACGACAAAGCCGGCCTACGACGCCCAGGCGCGGCCCGGCTTCGCGCCCCTCTCCGCGCAGCAGCAGGCCTATGCGCGGCAGGCGCTCGCGGAATGGGCGGATGTCAGCGGCATTGTGCTCGTCGAGGTGCCGGAAGCGGTCGGCGGGCAGATCCGCTTCGCGCTGATCGACATGACGGGCCTGCCCAACGCGACGGGCCAACAGGCCAGCGGCTTCGCCTACTATCCCCAGGTCAGCACCACCACCGTCGCCGGTGTCACGACCTACACCGTGAGCTACAACAATCTCGGCGGCGACGTGTACCTGAACAGCACGATGTATGCGGGCAACGACGCCGCCCTGGCGCCCGGGCAGCGCGGCTATTCCATCCTGTTGCACGAGATCGGCCACGCCTTCGGCCTCAAGCACCCCTTCGAGGGCTCGCCGGTCATCAACCCGGCCTATGACAGCGGCGCCTACACTGTCATGTCCTACAACCGGCCCAACAGCACGACGGCGCTCGGCACCCTCGACATCGAGGCGATGCGCCTGCTCTACGGCGCCACCGACATCGCGACGCTCTACAATCCCGCGACCAGCACGCTGAGCCGCGCCGGCACCGCGGCGGCCGACTGGATCCTCGGCAGCGAGCTCGCCGACTACCTCGCCGGCTATGGCGGGAACGACCTGCTCGTCGGCCAGCTCGGCGCCGATACGCTCGATGCCGGCGCCGGCGCCGACAGCCTGGCCGGCGGCCTCGGCAACGACATCCTGAACGGCGGCGAGAACGAGGACACGCTCGCCGGCGGCGCCGGCGCCGACTGGCTCGAAGGCGGCGCGGGCTACGACATCGCCTTCTACGCCCATGCGCAGGGCCCGGTCGTCGTCAGCCTCCAGACCGGTTCCGGCAGCGGCGGCGATGCCGCGGGTGACACGCTCTCCGGCATCGAGAGCCTGCGCGGCTCGCCCTTCGCCGATCGCCTCACCGGCAACCACGATCACAACATCATCGAGGGCGGCGCCGGCGCCGACACGATCGAGGGCCTCGGCGGCAATGACTGGGCGTCCTGGGAGAACGCGCCCGGCCCGATCGCCATCAACCTCGATGCCGGTCTCGGCTGGGCGGGCGAGGCCAATGGCGACCGCACCTCGGGCATCGAGAACCTGCGTGGCTCCCCATTCGGCGACTATCTCTTCGGCGACACCGGCGCCAACATCCTGCGCGGCGACGAGGGCGGCGACACGCTCTATGGCGGCGCCAATTCCGACACGATCTATTACTCGACCTCGCCGGCGCCGGTGCAGGTGGATCTCTCGCGCAACGCCGCGACCGGCGGGCATGCCGATGGCGACATGCTGATCTCGGTCGAGAACGTCTTCGCCACGCCCTACAACGACATCCTGATCGGCGACAGCGCGTCGAACACGCTCGTCGGCTGGTTCGGCGTGGACACGATGACGGGCAACGGCAGCAACGACATCTTCCGCTGGACCTCGATCTACGACAGTGGCGTGGCGGCGGGGCAGCGCGACCGCGTCACCGACTTCTGGCGCGACCATGGCGACCTGCTGGATCTCTCCGGCATTGACGCCAACGCCGGGGTCGCCGGCGACCAGGCCTTCGCCTTCATCGGCAACGCGGCCTTCACCGCCGCCGGCCAGCTCCGCTTCGCCTTCGAGGGCGCGAACACCGTCGTCGAGATCAACGTGGATGCCGCGCTCGGCGCCGACATGGCCATCCTGCTCACGCGTAACATCAATCTCGGGGCGATCGACTTCATCCTGTAGGCAGCGCGGCCCGTCTCCCGCCGCGTCGCCGGGCGCCGCACTGGTGCCGACCTTCGGAGTCAGGGCACCCGATGGCCCGGCACGCCCATGGGCCCGGAGGCTGGCACCACGCGATGGGTCACGACCGGCCGAGGCTCATCACAGCCGCCTCTCGCGCCACAGGCCGAGCTTGCGCTGAGCGGCGGCGTCCGAATAGGCGAAGAGCACCATCTCCTCCGCCGCGTCGAGGTCGAGCCTGGCCCAGGCCGGCACAACGAACAGGTCGCGCGGGCCGAGTGCCAGCGCGGCCTCGCCGATCCGCGCCGTGCCGCTGCCCTCGACGACGACGAAGACCGTGGCATCGGTGCTTTGCCGCGGCTGCGTGCGAAAGCCCTTCGGCAGCAGGCGGACATGCGCGGCGATGGTGGGCATGACGGGCCCGCCATCGGCGGGGTTCGCGAATTCCAGCGCATGGCCGAGATGCGCATCCGGCTCGCCGGCGCGCGCCATCGCCGCCAGGCTCTCGCGCCATTCGGCATAGGGATAGTGGAACAGCGGCAGATCGGCCGGCCGCCGCGCTGCGCTGGTGCCGCCAAAGGGGCGCAGGTTGCGCCCGTAGCGCGCCCTTGTGTCGCCGGGCGGCGCGGTCTCCGGGTGCGCCATCGCGCCGTCCGGCAGGCGCTCGGCGAAGCTCGCGGCGTAGAAGCGCACCGTCGGGATATCGAGCCCATCCAGCCAGATCATCGGCCGATCGCTGGTGTTGCCGTGGTCATGCCACTGCCAGTTGGGGGTCAGCACCAGGTCGAAGGGCTGCATGATCGCCTTCTCGCCATCCAGCGCCGTGAAGGCGCCGCCGCCTTCCATCACGAAGCGCAGCGCGCATTGTGTGTGGCGATGGCAAGGCGCGACCTCGCCCGGCAGGATGAGCTGCAGCCCCGCATAGAGACTGGTGGTGACCGCCGAGGACCCGGGCAGCCCCGGATTCTCCAGGATCAACACCCTCCGTTCCGCCTGAGCGGCGGTGATCAGGTCCCCGGCACGGAGCAGATGCGCCCGCGCCGTGTCATAGTGCCAGAGATGCGGCTGGACCGCCGAGGTCGGCTCCGGCGTCACGAGCGCGTGCAGCACCTCCCAAAGCGGATAGAGGTGCTGCGGCGCCATCTCTGCGTAGAGCCCCTGAAGCAGGGCACGGGCCTCGTTGGAGCCGGGGGTCGGGGCGTCATTCATGGGTGTTCGGGTCCGGGGTCGTCCCAGGGTAGCCGAAGCCCGCGACGCTCGGAACGCCAGAGGGCTTTCTTCCGCGCCGCGGTTTGGCTAGGAAGGTGCGCACGGACCCGTAGCTCAGCTGGATAGAGCGTTGCCCTCCGAAGGCAAAGGTCGCACGTTCGAATCGTGTCGGGTCCGCCAATATTTTCAATGCGTTAGACCAGTCGCCGCCGATGCTGCAATCGGGCTAGGTAGCAGATAGGTTGCAACGGCGCCGCGCTGCCTATCCAGTCAGCTCCTTTATCCTCCGCTCCTCCCGCCGCAGCTCAGCGAGGAGCTGGCGCAGCTCGATCATCTCGGCGGTGTAGAGCCCCGATCGGGTCCGCGCCTTCCGGAGCCGCCGCATCCCCTCTTCCGTGCGCGGCCCGGTGGATGCCCCGCCATGCATGCGGCAGCGCCCGTTGACCATTGCAGGACCACGGCATGGACAGCCGCGCCGCGTCCGCGCGCCACAGCGCGGCGCTTGCGAGGGGTCGCCGGACGGATTGCCGTTGCGGAGCCGGCCCCGCCCGCTTTGCATGGGGTCTTCCCCACTATCCGGCATCAGCCCCCGACCCCCCCTCCACCCGTGGCGGTAACGGCGCCGACGATCGCCTGGCCACCATCCTGCACAACGACACGCTCCACCCGCACCACCTGCGGCCCCTTTCCGCGCCGCCTCTCGATTGCGTCCACCATCTCCACCATCGCGCGGGACAGGTTCGCAGCTTGCCGGCGCAGCCGATCGGCGCCTTCGCTCGGCTGGTCCGGGATCATGGCGCGCCGCAGGCACTCCATCGCCGCGTTGTGGAGCGCGACGGCCTGCGCAGCGAGCATGCCTTCCACCTCATCCCGCGGCGCGAAGCCCTTCACGGCGGCGAGGGCCGCGCTGGCGCGGTTGCTGCGTTCTTCGTCGGAAATCCCGTCCGGCGTCCAGATCGAATGGGCGACGGCGTTCAGCAACACGTTGTTGAACGGCGGATGGTCCGACCCGCCGATTGCCTTCAACGCATCGCCCGACGGCTTCATCAACTCATCACCTCGAACGGTGACGGAGCGCGGCGCGGCGGGCGCCGCCGGCTGTTTCGTCTTCGTCATCGCTGTTGATCCTGTCGTGGCAGATGGTTCTTCGCGTGCCTGCGCGGCCGGGCGCGAAGCAGATCAAGGGCGGGTGCCCCGGCGTCATTGCCGAAAGGCATAGGGAGCATAGGGGTCATTGGGGGGTCGCCCGTCCCGTCTCCTCCGGCACCTGGCGCAGCGCGTAGCGATCCCCGCTCCATCGGCCCTGCGTAGGTTCGAGGGTGAGCACGAAGCCGGCCGCCCGGGTGCCAACAAGCGAGCGCACCATAACCGTCATCGCCTGCCGCGACTGGCCCGCTTGCCCAGCGGCATCTCGAACCCCGTCTGCCAGCGCCGCCACCCGAACCGGCGCGTCGGCATGCGCCGACCACCACGCTTCGAAGAACTCGGCGATCCGCTGCCGGCGCGGGTCCTGCGCCTTCATCGTGGCCACGCGCACCGCCGCATCGGCGCAGCCCAGCGCCAGCAGCGGATCACGGCACCGCCGGCCCCATTCGCTGAAGCTGCCCAGCGGCGCTCCCGCCGGCATCGTTCATCGAGCCGCCCGGCGGCGGCCAGGTGACCGCGACGGCCCTGCTGCACCAGAGCCTGTCCGTTATCGCCGAGCGCGGAGGCGCGCGGGCGGACGCCCTGTACCGGACGCTGTGCGGGCCCGGACCGTTCGCCTCGGTGTCGCCCGCCCTTTTCAGCCGCCTGCTGCGCGGCACGGGCTGGCCCGAGGCGCGGCTCATCGAGCAGGCGCTGGACGGGCTGCTGATGCTTGGGGAGGTGGGCGAGAAGGTCGTCGGCTCGCGCGACTTCTACGCCCTGTTCGAGAGCAGCGAGGAATGGCGTCTCGTGAACGGGGGGCGGGCGCTCGGCACTATCCCGCTGAACAACCCCGCGGGGCCCGACCACCTACTGGTCTTCGCCGGTCGCCGCTGGGTGGTGCTCTCCATCGATGAGCGGGCCTGGGTCATCGAGGTGGCCCCGCACCGCAGCGGATCCATTCCCACCTTCGAACGCAGTTCCGTGGAGCCCATCCACGATCGCCTGGCCGCGGAGATGCTGGGCGTCTATCGCAAAGCCGAGGTGCCCGCCTGGCTGGACCGGTGGCGGCGGACCTGCTCAGCCAGGGACGTGCGGCCTTCCGGCGCCACGGAGCCGACCGTGCCCGAATCCTGGAGCACGGCCGGGAGACGCACTTGCTGACGCGGCGTGGCACCCGGCTCAACGGCCTCTTGGCAGCCGCGCTGACCCGGCCCGGACTGCGTTGCGAGGCACACGACCTTGGCGTGTCGGCCATCCTGGAGAATGGCGAGGAGGGTGAGGCACCTCCGGACCTGCGGACCGCCCTGGAGGCCCTTGCCTCTGAGCCTCCGGACGTCACGGACTTGGCGGCGCGGTTGGGGGGCGTCGCGACCGCAAAGTTCGACACCCTTGTTCCCGTGGATATGCTGAGGGAGTTCTGGGCGGCGGGCAACGCTGCGGGGGTCGCGCTCCTGCCGGAGGCGGCCAGCAGCCTTCTTGCCGCGGATCAAGTGTAGCCCGGGAAGCCGAGCGGCCGGCGGTATGCATGGGTCGTCAGCACCGACATGCCCCGCAATCGTAGCAGGGGATTGAGGCCGAGCGGGCTAGCGCCGCGCGCCAAGGCGCTACTTGCGGGAGGTCGTTCGCTGCGCCTTGCACCACTGGAGGGAGCGGGCCCGGATTCGAACCGTCGCTAGTGTGCGGGCCGCCTGCTTTCGCGACTAGATGCGTTCACGCCGCGTCATGTGCGCACCTCGCCAAGGAATTCGCAGCGGGCGAGGTAGTCGGCGCGCAGCTCGACGCCGAGGCCGGGCCGGGTCGGCAACTGGAGGTGGCCGTCGGCGATGGTCCGCTCGAATGCCTCGTCAACCATGTCGAGCCGATCATCCTCCGGCCAGTTCGGGAAGATCTCCTGGATCAGGAAATTCGGCGTCGCGAAGGAGAGGTTCACGCAGGCCGCGGTTGAGACGGGGCCACCGCAGTTATGCGGCTGGATGTAGACACCATGCGCCGCGGCCAGCGCCACGATCTGCCGCACGCCCGTGAAACCCCCCGCGATCCCCATGTCGGGCTGGGCCAGGGCGAAGGCACGGGCTTCGAAGTGGCGTCGGAAATCGCCGAGTGTCGAGAGCCGCTCGCCGCCGGCGACCGCGATGCCGGTCTGCAGCCCGACCTCGCGCGCGGCGGTCGCATCCTCCGCGTCCGCCACCTCCTCCATGCAGAAGGGGCGCGTGTGGGCGATGCGGCGGCCAAAACGGATCGAGTCCATTGGCCACATGTTGCCGTGCAGCTCGACGATGATGTCCATCGCCGGCCCCACCGCGTCGCGAACGGCCTCGACGCGGGCCACGGCGAGGTCCTCGTGCCAGCGCGCGATGTGGCGCGTGACGTGGTGACTGCGGCCGTCGGCATCGAGCTTCATCGGATCGAACTTCAGCGCTGTGAAGCCGCGCCCCTGAACCTGCTGCGCGGCGCGGGCATAGGCCTCGGGCGCACCGAGCCCGCGGTACCAGCCATTGCAATACACGCGCAGCCGCTCGCGGCAGGCGCCGCCGAGCAGCGTATGCACGGGTTGGCCGAGCACCTTGCCCTTGATGTCCCAAAGCGCCTCGTCCAGCGCGCTGATCGCGGCGCCGAGGATGGGGCCAGGGATGTGGCCCCAGAAGCTGTCACGGCGCATCTCGTCCTGGATCTGCTCGGTCCGGAACGGGTCACGGCCGAGCAGTCTTGCCGCTGCCAGCTCCAGCAGGACCTCCGCCGCACCGCGGCCGCCCTGGCCGTAGGCAAGGCCGATCTCGCCGGCGCCGGCGATGCCGGCATCTGTCACGACCTGGACGGGCAGCACCTTGTGGGCGGCGCCCTCCTTCATGGTCCCGAACCGCGTCCGCCAGACGCGGACCGCTGCAACCTTCATGACCGGACCCTTTATGATCAAATCGTCAATCGAGTGTTGACTCGATCGGCACTGCTTGGCAACGCTTCCGCCGCAGGAGGTCGCACAGTGTCCCTCATCCGCCCGCCCGAAGCCGACGACGCCGCACTGCCCTTCGGCAGCACCGTCTACCAGCGGGTGCATGAGCATCTCCGCGCCGAGATCCTGGCCGGCCGCATCGCCCCGGGCGCGCGGCTCAAGATCCAGGACCTCGCGATCCGCTACGGCCTTTCCCACATGCCCGTACGCGAGGCGCTGCAGCAGCTGCAGGGTGAGGGGCTGGTCGTTCTCGCACCGAACCGCGGCGCCACCGTGCGGCGCATGGATGCGCAGTTCGTGCGGAATCTCTTCGCCATCCGCGAGGCGCTGGAAGGTTACCTGACGCGCCAGGCCGCCGGGCTGCTGGACGCCGCCGGAATTGCAGCGCTGAAGCGCATCCAGGCCGAGATGCGCCGGGCGCCGGCCGGGCGCGACCCCGCGCTCGTGGCGCGCCTCAACAGATCGTTCCACCGCACTGTCGAGCTCGCCACCGGCAATGAGGAGGCAATCCGCCTGCTCGACCTCCACAGCGACCTGATCGGTGCGCTGCGCGCGCGCTTCGGCTACCGCCGCGGCCGTGTGCAGGCGGTGCTGCGCGAGCATGACGCGCTGATCGAGGCGCTGGCCCGCGGCGACGCCGAGGCGGCTGGCGCCCTGCACGACCAGCATATCCGCGGGGCACGTGACGACATGCTGCAGGCCATGGCGGAAGCCGACTCATTGGCGTGACCGCGGCGCGGCCGTCGGCCGCGTGGACAGGAGGGAGGAGACGAGGCATGCAACGACGTGTGCTGATGGCCGCTCTGTCGGCCAGTGCATTCGCGCGCCCAGCCCTGAGCCAGGGCCTGCCGGCCGAAATCAGGATGATCGTGCCCTTCGCCGCAGGCGGTGCGACCGACCTGCTGGCGCGACGCCTGCAGCCGGTGCTGGAGCCGCGCGGCCACCGGCTCGTGGTGGAGAACCTGGTGGGCGGCGGATCCATGGTGGGCATGAACCGCCTGGCGCAGTCGCGCCCGGACGGCCGCACGGTCGGGATGGGCTCATCCGGCCTGATCGGACAGATCGTCGCGAACGAAATCCCGCTGCGCTTCGAGCAGTTCACGCCGTTGGTAAGGGTCGCGGTGGACCCGCTGGTCATCGTCACCGGCAGCGGCTCGCGCTTCGCGCGCTTCGAACAGGTGCTGGCTGCGATGCGCGCCGGGCCGGGCCCCTCGATGGGGGCGGCGGGGCCGCGGGGCACGATCGGTCATCTGCGCCTCGCCGGTATCGCAGACCAGATCGGCGGCCAGTTCACCTATGTCGGCTATCCGGGCGCCTCGCGCGTGGCGACGGAGCTGGTCGGCGGTCATCTCGACCTTGCCATCGTCAAGCCCAACGACGTGTTCGGCCAGATCCGCGGCGGCGCGCTGCGCGTGCTGGCGGTGGTCGAGGAGGAGCGTGTGCGGCAACTGCCGCAGGTGCCGACGGTGGTCGAGCTCGGCCTTCGCGCGCACCCTTTCGGCCGGCTGACGCAGATGACGTTCGTCAACGCACCGGCCGGCCTGACGCCGGATGTGCGGGCGGCGCTGACCACCCTGCTACGCGAGGCTGTTCTCTCGCCGGAGTACCAGTCCAAGTCGCATGATGATGGCTACATCGCCGACGCCCTCGCCGGCGAGGCCCTGGAGACCGCCATCGGCGAGACGGCCGATGCCATCCGCGCCGCCCAGCAGAAGGTGACGTCGTGATGAATCGTCGCACGCTTCTCACCGCCGCCGCGGCGCTGCCCTTCGCGCCTATCGGCATCCCCGTGGCGGCGCGCGCACAGTCCTTCCCCACGCGCCCCGTACGCATGGTCATCGGCTTTCCGCCGGGCGGCGGGTCCGACCAGGTCGGCAGGCCGCTGGCGGCCAGGATGCCCGACGTGCTCGGCCAGCAGATCGTGGTGGAGAACCGCGGCGGCGCGAATGGCAACCTTGCGCTGGAGCACACGGCGCGCAGCGCGGCCGACGGCTACACGATCTGCCACGTCAACAACTCCGTGATTGCGATCAACCCGCTGCTCTATCGCAACCTGCCCTTCAACGTGCTGGAGGACTTCGAGCCGCTCGGGACGGTCACGCTCGGCGGGCTGATCATCACCGTCCCGGCGACGCTGCCCGTGCGCACCTTGAGCGAGTTCGTGGAGTACGCCCGGGCGCGGCCCGGACAGCTGAACTTCGGGTCCGGAGGGCAGGGCAGCATCACGCATCTCGGCTTCGAGCTGTTCGTGCGCAGTGCCGGACTGAACATCGTCCATGTGCCTTATCGCGGCAGCGCGCCAGCTCTGCAGGATATGCTGGGCGGTACGATCCAGCTGATGGTGGATGGCGTGAACGTCAGCAAGGCGATGCTGGATGCCGGCCGCGTGCGTGCGCTGGCCTTCCTCGGCCCGCAGCGCCATCCGCTCATGCCCGAGCTGCCGACCGCGGTCGAGCAGGGCTTCCCCGCCGTGCTGGTCGGCGGCTGGCAGGGCTTTGTCGCCCCGGCGCGCACGCCGCCGGCGGTTCTCGACCGACTGGAGGCTTCGCTGAAGCACGCGGTCGAGACGCAGGAGGTGCAGCGCATCTTCAATGCCGGCGGTACCATCGGCGTCTTCCAGGACCGCCATACCATGGGCCGGCTGATCCGCGAGGAACTAACGCGCTGGCGCCCGATCATCGCGGATCTCGGGCTCACGCTGGACTGAGAGGCGTCCTCGGATCCTGGCTGGAACGCCGGTCGAAGAGTGGAGCGCCGGGCGCCGTCAGAGGGCCCCGCCAAGATCACCCCTGACGGCCGCGACGGCCCGGCGACGGCCTTGCCGAGCAGCCCGCTGTCGTTGGCGATGGTGACGAGCCGGAGGCCGATCCCGGTCATCCGCGACGCTCGTGGATGACGCTCGCCTCGATGATGCGCGGCGCGAGCAGCCCCCGCGCGCCACCATTCCAGGCCCGCCGCGCTAGCGCCGCCGCGTCGATCACCACGAGACCCCCGGAAGGCGCTTGGAAAACCCAGGCCCTGCCGATGCGTTGCATCCGCCGGTTCGCCTGCCCAGCCCAGGCGCCGGCCTGGCTGGTGCTCACGATCGAGCATTGGCCATGGTCCGGCGATGCCGGTGGCACGTGCAATCCGACCTGCTCGACGAGCGCCGCGAGACGGCTCGACGTGACGCTGGGCGCGGTGCCGCTGCCGGCCGCGCTTCCTGCCCCTGGCGCCTATGCCGATGCGGCCGCCGCCCGGTCGTCGGTCAGCGTTTCGGAGCATGCGCGGCCGCAAGCCGGGGCTTAGCCGATCCAGCGGTCGAGGCTGCCTGCAGCCCGCTGCGCGGCCTGCGGCGCGTCCAGCGCGTCCATTGCATCCGCGAACACCTCGGGGCCGACGGAACGCCAGGCGCCGATGCGTTTCAGCAGGCCGACGACGCCGGCGATGTCGAATTCGCCATCGCCCGGCAGCAGCCGAAAGCGCAGCAGGTCCTCGGTCAGGTTGGCGCCGCGCAGCGCCTGCGTCGCATCGGCGAGCTGCACCTCCAGGATGCGCTCGGGGGGAATGCGCGCCAGCAGCGCATCATCCGGTCGGCTTCGGAAGTAGTGCCAGGTATCGAACGTCAACCCGACGCCGGCCGAGGCGAGCGGCTCGACGATGCGCCAACCCGCGGCCAGATCCGGCACCGAGGAGATCGGCATGAACTCGAAGGCCGTGCGAAGCCCGCGCCGCCGTGCCCGCAGCGCGAATTCGCCGAGCGCATCAGACAGCGCCGACGGCGCGTACGGTTGGCCCAGGCCCTCGACGCAATTCACCGCCTCGGCGCCGACCGCCTCGGCCATCCGGTAGAGAAACGCCTCGTCATGCGCGATGAAGGCGACATAGTCGGGTGGATAGCAGGCCGGGACGGCGAAGTTCGGCACCCATTGCACAAAGGGGTCGCAGACATGCACGCGAATGCCGCTCGCCCGGATGCGCTGCCCGATCGCCGCATCCGTCATGCCGCTGTCGAGCAGCATGCGGAAGTCGATCGGGAACATGGACATATGCGTGAAGCCGCTTGCCGCTGCAGCATCCAGGCGTTCGCCCAACGGCTTGGTGCGGACGTTTGCGGCCCATAGCACCCGGCGCGGCGCGGCTTGCGCCGTGGCCGGGCTGGCGGCAAGCGACAGGCCCGTCGCGAGCAGCCCGCGCCGCGTCACGCGGGGAATGCCAGCAGATGGGTATGCAACGCCTCGGGCTGTTCCTCGGCAACCCAGTGGCCGGCCTCCGGGATGACGGCACCGGTCACCGCCGTCGCGAGCTGGCGCATCGCCATCTCCGGGAACGGACCAGCCCCTCTCGCGCCGCCGAGCGCGAGCACCGGCATGGCCAGCTTTCCTGCCTCGCCCCAGGCCTTGAAGAGCGCCATGTCCTGCCAGACCGAGGCGAAGTGCATGAAGCCGCCGCGCAGCGCGCCGGGCTTCTGCAACTGGCGCACATAGACCTCGAAATCGGCCTGGCCGACCGCGTCCGGGTTGTGCGACCAGTGCCAGAAGTACCAGGCGAGCAGCTCGCGCTCCTTGCCCTGGATGAACTGCACGGCGACATCGGGGTGGGTGAAGAAGGCGAGCTGCCAGTTCACATTGGTCGGGCTGGCTTGCAGCCCGTATTCGTAGCCATAGCCCGGCGGGGCGTATTCCAGGACGGCCAGGTGTTCCACCCGCTCAGGGGCGTCGAAGGCCAGGGCGATCGCCGTGCCGCCACCATGGTCGTAGCCGACGACCGAGGCACGTGCGATGCCGAGCGCGTCCAGCACCGCCGCGGCATCCTGCGCCAAGCTGCGCTTATCGTAGCCGGCGGCGGGAATGGCGGAGCCGCCCATGCCGCGCTGATCCAGGGCGACCGCGCGGAAGCCCTTCGCCACCAACGCGTCCATCGTGCCGCGCCACATCCACCAATGCTGCGGGAAGCCGTGGATGAGGAGGACTGCCGGCCCTTCCCCTTTGGAGACTGCGTGCAGTTCCACGCCGTCGCGCGTGACCATGTGATGGCGCGCATCGCTCATCGTGCGGCCTCCACCCGCGCGGCGAAGTCGAGGATGGCCCGCGCGACGGCCTCCGGTTGCTCCTCGGCGAGCAGGTGGCCGCAAAAGGGGATGGTCTCGCCAGTGACGTTCTCGGCCACCAGGCGCATCTGCTCCAGCACGCCGGGATGGCCGAACTGGCCGTTGAGCGCGAGGACCGGGAGCGTCAACTTCGTCGCGGTCGCGGCGCGGATCTGCTCGGCGGTCGTCAGCGCCTCGCGGTACCAGCCGAAGGAGCCGTGCAGGCCGCCGGGCTTGCGCAGGCCGCGCACGTATTCCGCCTTGTCGGCCTCCGTGATGCAGGACGGATCGGCGACCATGGCGGTGAGGAAGTGGTCCACCATGGCGGCCTCCCTGCCCTCCCACAGCATGGCCGGCAGGTGCGGCTGGGCGTTGAAGGCGAACCACCAGTAGGGGAACGGGTTCTCCTTCACGAAGGCAGTGAAGCGGTCAAGGTTGTAGCCGGGCAGCGGCTCGTCGAGGTAGCCGAGGCCGAGCACGCGGTCCGGATGCGCGGCGGCCAGCAGCAGGGCGGGCAGCGCGCCCATGTCGTGGCCGATGACGAAGAAGCGCCGGTGGCCGAGCGCATCCATCAGGCCGAGCAGGTCTGCCGCAATCGTCGCCCCGTCATAGCCTGTATAGGGCTTGTCGCTGTCGCCGTAGCCGCGGGCATCGACGGCAATGACGGCGTGCCGCGCGGCCAGCAGCGGCATCACGTGTCGCCAGTGATACCAACTCCCCATCCAACCATGAACGAGGAGGATGGGCACGCCCTCCCCGCCGATGACGGCGTGGTGCATGAGGCCGTTTGCTGGAAGCTTGCGGTGCGCGAAGCCGGGCGGGTGCAGGGGCGACAACGTCGGTCCTCTCGGCAGGATGCAACGCGTTGCGCTGCGCTGACGGAGACCTAATCTCATCCATCCACGGCACAACCCGGGCGTTTCGGGCCAGTGCGTTCCACGGACGGGACAATGAACCTCGATCTCAACGCGCTTCGCGCCTTCGTCCTGGTCGTCGAGGCAGGCGGCATCACAGACGGCGCGCGCCGGGCCGGACTGCCGAAATCGACCGTCAGCCGGCAGATGCGCGACCTGGAGCAGCGGGTTGGTGAGCGGCTGCTGGAACGCCGAGGTCGCGGCGTGGCCGTCACCGCGGCCGGCCGTCGCCTGTTTGAATCCGCGCGCAGCGCCATCGGCGCGCTGGAAGTGCTTCGGGACGATGTCCTGGCCCCGCCAGTGGCCGGCCGGGTGCGCGTGGCGTCGCCCGTCATGCTGGCGCGGGGGCCCCTGAAGGACGTGCTGAACGAACTCCTCGGCCGCTATCCGGCCGTTACGGTGGAAGTCGACACCCTGGACCGCTTTTCGGCTGCGGAGGCGCCGAAGGCCGACGTCGCGCTCAACGTGGGGATCTCGCCCGGCGGTCGCGGGGAGCGGCACTTCCTCGGTTTCGTGGAGGCGCTGCTCTATGCGGCGCCCGGGTTGCTCGCCGCGCGGGGCGTGCCGCGGACAGTTTCCGACCTTGGCCGCCTGCCAATCCTGACACAGGGCTGTGCGCCGGGCGCGCGAGCGGGTTGGACGCTTGCCGATCCACGCGGCGCGGTCGCCGACTTCGCCTTCACCCCGCGTCTGGTCGCGAGCGATCCCGACCTGCTGATCGCGGCTGCTTTGGCAGGGCATGGCGTCTGTCGGATGCCGACCTTCTTGGCAGCGCCGCATGTGCGTTCTGGGCAGCTGGTCCCGATCATGGAGGGCCATGTCGCCGAACGCCACGAGGTCACCCTGGCGGTCCTGCGAAGGACCGAGAATGTTGCGGTGCGGTGGTTCGCGGCCGAGGTTTCCGCTCGACTGAAGGAACGCCTCGCGGCGCGCAAGGGCGGATCATGATGCATGCCGCGGGGTCCGAAGGGTCGTTCGCAAGACCAGCCGTTTCCGACCGATGGCCCCTTTCAGGGCAGCGGTTGCCCGAACCATCGTCTCGACGCGGGAGTCCCGCGAAAGTAAGGGCATCCGAATTGGGGTTGCAGTTCCGTGAACCGGATGCTGCAGGGGCAAGCGCAGTCGATTGCCAGGCGAAAGGTTCAGCTGAGGCCCCGCAATAACGCCCGCATCGTCAGCGGCGCCGCGGCGAGGTCCACCGTCGAGGCGCTGACGTTCCGCGCCGTCAGGTGGTACCGCGCTGGATGATCTCGATTGGCACCGTGAGCCGCCGCGGGATGGGGTTACCGGCGATCCGATCGACCAGGCAGCGCGCAGCGAGTTGGCCCATCTCCGTACCGTCCACGCTGACCGTGGTCAGCGCCGGCTCCATCGCGCGCCCGATCTCCAGGTCGCCGAAGCCGCAGATGGTGAGGTCGGCGGGAACCCGCACGCCCTGTACCGCCGCCTCGATCAACAGGCCGGCCGCCAGCAGGTCAGAGCTGCAGAACACCGCAGGCCGCGCCGCGAGGTCGCGCAGCAGCGGCGCCAGCGCGGCGCGGCCTTCGCGCAACGTGCTCGGCGGCGGCACCAGGCGCTGCGCATCGAGCCGCGCGCCGCGCCGTTCGAGCGCGCGACCGAACCCTTCCAGCCGCTCCAGCGCACGCGGATCATCGGAGGAGACGATGCCGAAGCTGCGCGCGCCGCGGTCGAACAGATGGTTGGCCACAGCCTCGCCAACGCCGGCATGGCTGAAGCCGACGCGCAGATCCACGCCGGGCGAGGCATCGCCCCAGATCTCGACCACCGGGATCGTCGCTTCCACCAGGCGCCGCTTCGCTCCGTGCGACTGCAGCGCACCGACCAGCAGCATCCCCTCCGGCTGGCGGCCGAGCAGCGCAGTGACGAGCTGCTCCTCGTCTCGCCCGTCGAAGCCGCCGAGCCCGAGCACGACATGGTAGCCGGTCTGCGACATCACCTTGGTGAACGCCTGCAGGGCCTCCGCATACATCGGGCTCGCGATGGTTGGCACGATGGCGACGATCATCCGCGATCGGCGCGAGGACAGCGCACCGGCCGTCAGGTTCGGCACGTAGCCCATGCGCTCCACCGCCGCGAGCACGCGTCGCAGCGTCGGCTTCGAGAGCAGCTCCGGCGCGTTCAGCGCGCGCGAGACGGTGATGGCGGAGACCCCTGCGGCCGCGGCGACATCGGTGATGCGGACGGCGCGGCCCTGCGGCTCGGCGGTGGGGTCGGGAAGCGGCCTGGGTCTCGGCGGCATGCCTGCGGTGGGGGTGCGGAAACCGGTAGGTAAAGCACGCGCACGCCCGCCCGGCCAGCAGCGTCGCAGCCCAGGAGTGACACGCGCCTGTTATCGCTGTCATGTCCGTCACCCATGGTCCAGGCTGGATCCGTCCTTGCATGACAGGTCTGGCAATGTTAGCGTTGTCATCAACGCCGCAAAGGCGGCGCAGCAAGAGGAAACGCCATGTCCACGCCTGTCGCGACCATGCTCTCGCGCCCGCATGACGGCGCGGAGCGGATCCAGGTCCGCCCCCTGGCCCCCGCGCTCGGCGCCGAGATCCTCGGCCTCGACCTTGCGACCGCGCTGTCCCGCGACGCCGTGCAGCTCGTGCTGGATTCGCTGCACCGCTACGGCGTCGTCGTGGTGCGCGACCAGCACCTGACGCCGGACGAGCAGACCGCCTTCATGGCGATGCTCGGCCCGATCAAGAAGTCGAGCTACAGCCGCGCCAACGCCTTCTGCGTGCCGGGCCACCCGGACATGATGGTGATCTCCAACATCGTGGAGAACGGCCGCAACATCGGGCTGATGGACGCCGGCGCGATGTGGCACGCCGACGGCACGCACCTGGCGCACCCGGACATGTACACCGCGCTCTACGCGCTGGAGGTGCCGCACAAGGACGGCAAGGCGGTGGGCGACACGCTGTTCGCCAGCACCGCCGAGGCCTACGACGCGCTGCCCGAGGCGCTGAAGCAGCGCATTGCCGGCCGCAAGGCGGTGCACAGCTTCACTCACCACATCGAGAAGAAGCGCCGGCTCGGCGATCTGCGCCGTCCGCCGCTGACCGACGCGCAGAAGGCGGAATTGCCCGATGTCGAGCATCCCATCGTCGTGGCGCACCCGGTGACCGGCCGCAAGAACCTGTTCGTGACCGAGGGCCACACCGCCCGCATCGCCGGCCTGCCGGAGGCGGAGAGCGAGGCGCTGCTCGAGGAGCTCTGGGCGCATATCCGCAAGCCGGAGTTCATCTACCGCCACAGCTGGCGCGTCGGCGACCTGCTGATCTGGGACAACCGGGCGACGCAGCATCTTGCCATCTTCGACTACGGCGACCTGCCCCGGCGCATGCACCGGCTGGAGACCATCGGTCCGGTTCCCGCGTGAGCGCCGTCACCCGGCCGATCCTGCTGACCGGCGCCTCGGGCGCGCTCGGCAGCATGCTCGCCGAGCGGCTCGCCGAAGCCGGAAGGGATCTGGTGCTGACCGACATCAAGCCCTTCCCGCGCGCGCTTCCGTTGCGCGCGCGCTTCGGGGCGGCGGATTTGTGCGACCGCGCGGCGATTGCCGGGCTCGCACAGGGCTGTGGCGCCATCCTGCATTTCGGCGGCGTCTCCACCGAGCGTCCTTTCGAGGAAGTGCTCGGCCCCAACATCAGCGGCCTGTTCCACATCTTCGAGGCTGCGCGGCTGAACGAGGCGCGCGTCATCTTTGCCTCCTCCAACCACGCCATCGGCTTCCATGAGCGCACGACACCGCTCGACGACGATTGCGAGCTGCGGCCGGATACCTACTACGGCCTGTCGAAGGCCTATGGCGAGCTGATGGGCCGGCTCTACTGGTACAAGCACGGCGTCGAGAGCATCTCGATCCGCATCGGCTCCGGCTTCCCGAAGCCGACGACGCGGCGGATGCTGTCGAGCTGGCTGTCGTACGGCGACCTCGCCCGCCTGGTGGAGGCCGGGCTCGCGGCGCCCGAGGTCGGCTGCGACATCATCTGGGGCGCCTCCGACAACAGCCGGAGCTGGTGGCGCCGCGACGCGCGCGGGCGGCTCGGCTGGACGCCCCAGGACAGCGCGGACGACTTTGCCGCGGCGCTCGACGCCGTTGTCAGCCAGGACCCGATCGAGGAACGCTACCAGGGCGGCCATCTCTGCGCGCGCGACTACACGCGCAAGCGCCCGCCGCCCTAGGCATCGCAGGAGGAAGCGCATCATGGCGGACAAGCCGCCCTTCAAGGCCAGGCTCAAGGGCACAGTGCCGCTGCACGGCTTCTTCCTCGGCATGCCCTCGCCCGGCATCGTCGAGATCGCCGGCTGGTCCGGCTTCGACTTCGTCATCATCGACACCGAGCACGGCCCGACCGGGCTCGAGACCCTGGAGCACATGCTGCGCGCCGCCGCGGCCGCCGGCATCGCGGCGCTGGTGCGGGTGCCGCGCGGCGATGCCGACACCATCCTGCACGTACTTGATGCCGGCGCCGACGGCATCCTGGTGCCGCATGTCACGGGCGCGGAGGTCGCGCAGCGCATCGTCAGCCATGCCTACTACCCGCCACTCGGCAGGCGCGGGATCAGCACTCTGTCCCGCGCCGCGCGCCACGGCACCGGCGATGGCGCGACGGTGCTGCGCGAGCAGGCAGGCCGCACCACGGTGATCGCGATGATCGAGGATGCCGAGGCCCTGCCGCAGGTGGACGCCATCGCCCGCACGCCGGGGCTGGACGCTGTGTTCGTCGGCCCGAACGACCTCGCCGCTTCGATGGGCCATCTCGGCAACATGGCGCATCCCGAGGTGACGGCGGCGGTGGACGGCATCCGTACCCGGTTGCAGGCGATCCCCGATGGGCCCGCCTTCGCGACCATCGCGCGCAGCGCTGCGCAGGCAAAGGACATCGCTAGCCGCGGCGCGAAGATGATCTGCTTCAACACCACCAACATTCTCGTCCAGGCGCTGCGTACGCTGCGCAAGGACCTCGACGCCTGATGCATCCCGCGCCGCAGGAGATCCGGGCCGAGCTGTTCACCGCGTTGCCGGAGGCGCTGCACTGGCGCGGCCCGCCGACCGCCTGGTCGCGCGGCCGCCCGCCCGGCGCGGCGCCGATGCATTCCTTCCTGGAAGGCCCGTCCTTCGACCGCGCCGGCAACCTCTACTGCACGGACATCCCGCATGGCCGCATCTTCCGCATCGATCCGGCGGGAAGCTGGACTCTCGTTGCGCAGTATGACGGCGAGCCGAACGGCCTGAAGATCCACCGCGACGGCCGCATCTTCCTCGCCGACCGTGAGCATGGCGTGCTGATGCTAGCCCCCGGCGCGACGACGCCGCAGCCTTACGTCACGCGCGCGCTGGGCGAGCGCTTCCGTGGCCCCAACGACCTGTTCTTCGGCCCGGACGGCACGCTCTACCTCACCGATCCCGGCCGCAGCCATCTCGGCGATCCCACCGGGCGCGTCTTCCGGATCGCGCCGGATGGCGGCAGCGCGGAGCTGCTGATCGACACCGCGCCGACGCCCAACGGCCTGGTGCTCGACCATGGCGGCCACAACCTGCTGCTCGGCGTCACCCGCGCCAACGCCGTTTGGCGCTTCGCCGCCGGCGGCGATCGCGCGGCGCGGCAGGTGGACCTCTTCATCCAGCTCAGCGGCGGCCTCGGCCCCGATGGCCTGGCGCTGGACGAGGAGGGCAATGTCGCGGTGGCGCATGCGCGCGCCGGCATCGTCTGGCTGTTCTCGCCGGATGGCGCGCCCCTGCTGCGCATCCACTCCTGCGCGGGAAAGGCGGTGACCAATATCGCCTATGGCGGGCCGGACCGGCGCGACCTCTACATCCTCGAATCCTCCACCGGATCGGTCCTGCGCGCGCGGATGCCCGTACCCGGCCGCGCCATGTTCTCCCACGCATGAAGGCCGCCATGCCGACCATCATCTCCTGCGCCGTCACGGGCAACATCACGACGAAGGCCAACCACCCGGAGCTGCCCTGCGCACCGCAGGAAATCGCGAAGGCCTGCATCGATTCCGTCAAGGCTGGCGCGGCGATCGTCCACATCCATGTCCGCCATCCTGACGGCCGCCCCTCCATGGAACTCGCGCACTACCGGGAGACAGTGGAGCGCATCCGCGACAGCGGCACGGACGTCATCATCAACCTCACCACCGGCCCCGGCCAGCGCTTCATCCCCACGCCCGGCAATCCGAAGCTCGCCGCGCCCGGCACCACGCTGACCACGCCGGAACGCCGTGTGGAGCATGTGATCGCGCTGAAGCCGGATATCTGCAGCCTGGATTGCAACACGATGTATTCCGGCAGCTCCGTCGTCATCAACACGCCCGACAGCTTGCGCGCGATGGCGCGGATGATCCGCGAGGCCGGCACCAAGCCGGAGCTCGAATGCTTCGACAGTGGCGACATCCAGCTCGCCAGGGACCTGCTGAAGGACGGCACGCTGGAAGACGACCGACCGTTCTTCCAGCTCGTGCTGGGGATCAAATACGGCGCGGTCGCGAATACCGCGACCATGGCCTACCTGGCGTCCCAGCTTCCGGCGAACGCGGTGTGGAGCGGCTTCGGCATTGGCCGCTTCGAATACCCGATGCTGGCGCAGGCCTGGCTGCTCGGCGGCCATGTGCGCGTCGGGCTCGAGGACAATGTCTTCATCCGCAAGGGCGTGCTGGCGCCGGACAACGCCGCGCTCGTCGCCAAGGCCGCGACCATCGTGGACGCGCTGGGCGGGGAGGTCGCGACGGTTGCGCAGGCCCGCGAAATCCTGGGACTTCGGCAACGCTGACACCGCAGCCGCCACCAGAACGGCGCGAGAAGAGGAGGAAACGAAGCATGGTCATCACACGTCGCGGCCTGGGCGGTCTCGCCGCCGGCCTGCCCCTGGTCCCGCTCGGCGCGCGGCACGCCGCGGCGCAGGCCTATCCGACGCGCCCGATCACCTGCGTCGTCGCCTATGGCCCCGGCACCGGCACCGACCTGCTGGGACGGCAGATCACCGAGCGGATGTCCGGCTTCGTTGGTCAGCGCATCGTGGTGGAGAACAAGCCTGGCGCCAGTGGCATGATCGGCACGGAGTTCGTCGCCCGCGCCCGCCCCGATGGCTACACGATCCTGTTCGGCAACAACCAGACCATCGCGGTGAATGTCAGCTTCCACCGCGACGTGCGCTACAATTCGCTGCGCGACTTCACGCCGATTGCCAGGCTGGTCAGCCAGGACTCGGTGCTCGTGGTGAACCCGCGCGTGCCGGCACGAACGGTGCCAGAGCTCGTCGCCTATGCCCGCGCCAACCCGGATCGGCTCAATTTCGGCTCGCCGGGCGCGGCTTCCAGCGCGCATCTGGCGGGCGAGACACTGAAGGGTGCGGCGAACATCGCGATGACGCATGTGCCCTACAACAACAACCAGCTCTTCGCCGACCTGCTCTCAGGCACCGTGTCGCTCAGCTTCTATCCCTACCTCACGCTGAAGCCGCATATCGAGGCCGGCACGCTGATCCCGCTGGCAACGACGGGCAGCACACGGTCGCAATGGCTGCCGCACCTGCCGACGATGGTGGAGCTCGGCTATCCAGACATCGTCTTCACCTCCTGGTTCGGCCTGTACGGCCCGGCCAACCTGCCGGTCGACATCACCGCGACGTTGGCCGACGCCGCGCGCCGTTCGCTGGAGGATTCCGACCTGCGTCGTGCCATGAACGACAGCGCGACGCGTATCGAGTTCGGTGGGCCGCAGGAACTCGCGCGCTTCACCGCCTCCGAGATAGAACGGTACAAGCCGATCATCGCCCGCGCCGGCGGCGGCGCCTGAAAGGGGGATGGAGCGGGGTGGCCACCTCGGCCGCGGCGCTCCGCTCCGCTCCGCTCGGCACAGCACCGCTCGCCCGGTCGGCGGGTCGGGCGGCGCCAGGCGCGGCTGCTATCGCGGCGCCTTCGTCTTCCATGTCTGGCCCGGCCTAGGAGCGTGTCTGAGAAGGGGCCGGCGATGACGCGGCGATGGATTTTTCGTGCTGGGCAGAAAGGTGTCATGCCGGAGGCGTGCCTTCGGCACGACGCCGATGCTTCCTACATCGGCAAGCGCCCTGACGCACCCGGCGCGGAACCGACACGCCGCAGTACGCCGCAACCCTTCTCAGACACGCTCTCAGGCGCATCGCTGGCCGCTGCTATTCCACGCGGACGTTGGCGCGGCGGATGATTGCCCTCCAGGCTTCCAGATCGTGGCGGTGGATGGCGCCGAACTCGGCGGGACCGAGGCCGGTTGGCATCAGCCCGAGCCGCGCAAGGCTCGCCCGGCCCGCCTCGGAGCGCACCAGGGCGACAATCTCCGCAGCCAGTGCCTCGACAATCGGCGTGGGCGTTGACGCCGGCGCGAACAGGCCGTTCCAGCCGACCAGGTCCAGCGCGAATCCCTGTTCCTGGAAGGTCGGCACATCCGGCGCGCCGGGGAAGCGCTGCGTGCCGGTGATCGCCAGGCACTTCACCTCCTGCCGCTCCAGGAAGGGCGTGGCGGGGACGAAGTCAATGATGAAGGAGTCGACGCGCCGCATCGCGAGCTCCTGCATGCCCTGCGGCGAGCCGCGGAATGGCACATGCACCATGTCGATGCCGGTGACCTGCTTCAGCAGCTCGCCCTGGAGATGCGATGTGGAGCCGACGCCGAAGGACGCGAAAGTGAGCTGGCCCGGCCGCGCCCGCGCATACTCCACGAACTCCTGCGCATTGTTGACGGGCAGGCTTGCATGCACGAACAGGCATTGCGGTGCCGCGCCGAGATGCACGATCGGCCGGAAGTCGCGCAGCACATCCACCGGCAGGCGCGGCTGCAAGGCAGGGTTGACCGCCATGGATGCGACGGCGCCGTAGAACAGCGTGTGGCCGTCGCCGGGCTGGCGCGCGACATGCTCCATCGCGAGGATCGCATTGGCCCCGGGCCGGTTCTCCACCACCAGCGGTTGGCCGAGCCGGGTGCCCAGGCGCGTCGCCAGGTAGCGTCCGACCAGGTCGCCCTGGCCGCCCGGCGGATTGCCCACGACGATGGTGATGGGCCGGCTCGGCCAGCCCTCCGGCCTCTGCGCCGTGGCAGGCGCGATCCAGCCGGCCAGCAGCAATCCGATCATCGCCAGTTGGCGCCAGGGCCGTCGCGTCATGTCGTCCTCCCCAGGATGAAATCCGCCGCGCGCTCGCCCACCAGGATCGCCGGCGCATTGGTGTTGGGCGAGGGCATCAGCGGAAAGACGGAGGCGTCGGCGATGCGCAGATGGGTCACGCCGCGCAGGCGCAGCAGCGGGTCGGTCACGGCGGCCTCATCGGCCCCCATGCGGCAGGTACCGATCGGATGGTAGGAGGTCTGGCCGACGCGCCGGGCGTGGTCCAGCAGCGCTGCGTCGGTGTCCGCCGCGGGGCCAGGGCGCGTCTCCTCGACCAGGAAGCGGCGTAGAGCCGGCTGTCCGGCGATCAGGCGGGCCATGCGCAGGCCACGCACAGTCCGCTGCCGATCGGCCTCGGCCGCGAGGTAGTTGGCGTGAATGGTCGGCGCGTCCTCGATGCGCGGCGTCGCGGCGTGCACGGAACCACGCGACTCCGGGTAGATCGGGAACACACCGATCGAGATGCCGCTGAACGGATCGACCCCGCTGCCGCGCGTGGTGCCCATGCGGTCGGGCGCGCTGATCTTGTGAATCTGGATCTTCAGGTCGGGCTTCGGCTGGTCGGCGCCACTGCGCGCCAGCGCATGCGCGGTGGAGGCGACATTGGCGAACAGCCCGGTGCGGCGGATGACGTATTCCAGCCAGGCGGGCGGCCCATGCAGCCAGGGCCGGCGCAGCAGATCGTTGACGGTGACGACGCCGCGCGCACGGTAGGTCATGCGGATGTGGAAGTGGTCCTGCAGGTTCTCACCGACGCCGGGCGCGTGGTGGAGCACCGGCACGCCGAGCAATCGCAGCCGCGCCGCATCGCCGATGCCCGAAAGTTCGAGCAGCTGCGGCGATTGCACCGCCCCCGCGGCGAGCACGACATCGCCGCCGCAACGCGCGACCTGCCGCACGCCGTCGCGGAGGTATTCGACGCCGACGGCGCGCCTGCCCTCGAAAACCACACGCTGCACGACGACGCCGAGCCACACCGCCAAGTCTGACTTGCCGGCGAGCGGCGCGAGATAAGCGGTCGCGGCGCTGCACCGCTCGCCGCGCCGCGTGCACATCTGCAGGCAGCCGGCGCCCTCGAATTGCGGCCCGTTGTAGTCGGGCGTCGCGGGAATACCGCTCGCCGCGCACGCTTCCAGGAACCCGAGACTCATTGGGTCTTTGCGCGCGATCTCCTGGATCGAGACGGGGCCGCCGCGACCGCGCCACGCCAGGTTGCCCTCCGGCCAATCCTCGATGCGGCGTAGCACTGGCTCGACCGATGGCCAGTCCCAGCCCGGGCAGCCCGCCGCGGCGATCTCGTCGTAGCGCGCGGGGTCGCCGCGCACCCAGAGCATGCCGTTCACCGCGCTGGACCCACCCAGCACGCGGCCACGCGGCCAGTAGAGCTTGCGGCCCCCGGCTTCGGGCTCCGGCTCGGTGAAGAAGCGCCACATCACGCCGGGATCGTGGATGATCCGCCCGGCGCCGAGCGGGATGCGCAACCAACGCCCGTCCGCGGGACCGCCGGCTTCGAGCAGCAGCACGCGACGCCCGGCCTCGGAGAGCCGCGCCGCGACGGCGCATCCGGCGGAGCCCGCGCCGACCACGATGTGGTCCCAGGTCTCGGCATCCGCCTGCGACATCGCGGGCGTATCCTCCCTCGTCGTGTTTGCGCTAACACGACGCTAGGTTTCGGCCGCCGCCTCTGTCAAGCTCGCTTCCGAAGCGGGAGACGGGATGCCACGCCGGCCGGACACGGAGGACAGTGAAGCGCGTCGTCCCACCATGGGCGACGTCGCGTCCACTGTCGGCGTGACGCAGATGACTGTCTCGCGCGCCTTTGCCCGGCCCGACCTGGTGGACCCCGCAACGCGGGACCGCATCCTGCGCGCCGCGGAGAAACTCGGCTACGTGCCCAACCGCGCCGCCGGAGCGCTCGCCTCGGCGGTCAGCCCGCTGATCGGCGTGCTGATCCCGAGCATGGCCGACGCGACTTATCATGGCATCTTCTCGTCACTCGCCGAGACCGTCGGCGAGGATCGCTATCTCGTGGTCGCCGCGGAGACGCATTACACGGAGGAGCGCGAGCGGGCGGCGCTGCTGCGGCTGCTGGGCTGGCGGCCCGCCGGGCTGGTGCTGGCCGGCAGCCTGCTCGCCAGCCAGCCGCCAGCGGCGCTGCGGCGCATGGGCACGCCCGTGTGCCAGGTCATGGGCCTGCTGCGCGGCGGGCGTCATGCCAGCGTCGGCTTCTCCAACCACGAGGCGATGGCGGCGCTCGGCCGACACCTGCTGGCGCGCGGGCGTCGGCGCTTCGCGCTGGTGCGGCCGGCGCATGTCGCGCATGCGCGCCTGTCCGAGCGCTTCCGTGCCTTCGAGGCGGTGGTGCGCGATTCCGGCGCGGAAGCGACGACCCTCGATCTCGACCGCCCGGCGCCGTTCGGCCTGGCGGATGGGGGGACGGCGGTGGAACTCGCGCTCCGTGCGACGCCGCGCATCGACACGCTCGTCTTCATGAACGACGTGCCCGCCACCGGCGCGATCCTGCATTGCCAGCGGCACGGCATCGCGGTGCCTGGGCGGATCGGCATCACCGGCTTTGGCGGGCTCGACATCGCCAAGGGCCTGGACCCCGCGCTGACCACGCTGCGGATCCCGCTCGCGGAGATGGGGCGTCGTGCCGGAGCCATGCTGCTGGCCGCGGGCGGGCGGCGCTGGCAGCGAGCGGAGCATGTCGATCTCGGCTTCGAGGTGGTGCCGGGCGCCAGCGCGTAACGTTGCGGGCGGCACGGGGCCCTCCTACAATGCGGCGAATGATAGCGCAAACATCAACGGTGTGGAGGAGACCGAGCGATGACGGCGACGCGGATCGGGCGGCGTGCGTTCCTGGCGGGGCTCGCTGCGCCGCTACCCGCCCTGGCGCAGGAAGGCTGGCCGGACCGGCCCTTGCAGCTCGTTGTCCCTTTCCCCGCCGGCGGCGCAGTGGACCTGCTGGCGCGCAGCCTCGCGGAATCACTGGCTGACTCGCTCGGCAGGCCCGTCGCGGTGATGAACCGCGACGGCGCCTCCGGCGCCATCGGCCTTACCGCCGTCGCCACGGCACGGCCGGATGGGCATGTGCTCGCCTTCACACCCTCGGCGCCGCTGACGGTGCTGCCGCATCTTCAACGTGGTCTGTCCTATTCACTCGCCGCCTTCCGCCCGATCTGCCAGGTCGCGGCGGGGCCACTTGTGCTGGCGGTGGCGCCGGATTCGCCGATCCGCACGCTGGCCGACGCGATCGACGCGGCGCGCGCCGCGCCGGGCCGCGTCGCCGTGGGCTATGGCGGCACCGGCACTCTGCTCCATCTGGCGCTCGCCGATCTCGAGTCGCAGGGCGGCGTCGAGTTCCTGCACGTGCCGTTCCGCGGCGACCCCGCCAATGTGCTGGCGCTGCAATCGCGGGAGATCGCGCTCTCCGTGCTCAACCTCGGCAGCGCGGCAGCGCAGCGGCTGCGGATGCTCGCGGTGTTCTCGCCGGGGCGCCATCCCGACCACCCCGACCTGCCCACGGCGCGCGAACAGGGTATCGACGTGATTCAGGAGCCCCTCCTGGGCCTGGTCGTGGCGGCTGCCACGCCGGCACCGGTGATCGCCCGGCTGGAGGCCGCCTGCCGCACCGCCAATGCCGATCCGCGCGTCGCCGCCACGCTGCGCGCGACGGCGCAGCGGCCGGCGCCCGACAAGGGCGAGGCCTATGCCGCGTTGCTGGCGCGCAACGCGGAAGGCGCCGGCGTCACGCTGCGCCGGCTCGGCATCGCCGTGCCATGACAGCACTCCGCATCGCGGTCATCGGCTGCGGCGTCTTTGCTCAGCGCTACCACGTGCCGGCGATCGAGGCGGATGGCGCGATCCGACTCTCGGCTATCGTGGACCCTGCCGGCGAGTCGGGGTCGATCGCCGCGATCGCCCGCCGGCACGGCGCCGGCGTGCTGCCCTCTCTGGACCGGCTGCTGGATGGCGAACTGCCCGATGCGGCGATCATCAGCTCGCCGACCGGCCTGCACGCGCCGCATGCGGAAGCGCTCCTGGAACGCGGCGTCCCGGTGCTGGTGGACAAGCCCTACGTTCTCACGACCAGCGATGCCAAGCGCCTCGCCGACCTGGCCG